>Ga0210395_10004693_pt1 | contig 10479 bp, 6 predicted proteins | sample IncBWH4OmetaG_FD_150861 | JGI IMG/M metagenome (GOLD analysis project Ga0210395, IMG submission 150861) | Forest soil microbial communities from Barre Woods Harvard Forest LTER site, Petersham, Massachusetts, United States - Inc-BW-H-4-O ...
GGACGTTTACCAGGACGCCTTCCTCAAAGCCTACAAGAACATCGGGAGTTTCCGGTTTGAGTGTTCCTTCTACACCTGGATTTACCGGATCGTGACCAATTTGTGCCTCGACCATTTGCGGAAGAGAAATGTCCGCAAGGAAGATGCGCCGGTGGCGAAAGACGCGTCGGGCGGGGAGTACGATCTGCTCGATCAGGTGCCGGATGTGCGGGCGGGAGCGAATCCGGAGCGGGATTTGTTGCGGCGGCAGTTGGGGGCGCGGATTGCGGGGGCGCTGGAGAAACTGACTCCGCGGGAGCGCATGGTGTTTGAGTTGAAGCATTACCACGGGCTGAAGCTACGGACTGTGGGAGAGATTTTGAAGACTACGGAAGAGACCGCGAAGAATACTTTGTTTCGGGCCACGCAGAAGTTGCGGGGGGCGTTGGCGGATATGCGGTGAATCAGTTCCGAGTCGCGAGTCGTGAGCTGTGAGTCACGATCGGCTCGCAGTTCGGGACTCGGAGCTCAGGACTCGAAGGTGGCAACGATGAAATGTGAATGGGTTCGAGAGAATATCGTGCTGTCGGTTTATGGCGAGCTGGCGGATGATGCTCGGCATGAACTGGAGCAGCATGTGGCGCGCTGCGCGGACTGCGCGGCGGAACTGAAGGCGGAGCAGGAGTTTCACGCGCTGCTGGAGCAGGGGCGCGCGGGCGATCCGCTGCTCGGCGATCCGTCGCCCAATCTGCTGGCGGCTTCGCGCATGCGGCTGCAGGAAGGGCTGGAGACGGTGAAGCAGGGCAGCTTCTTCAGCCGGCTGGCGTTTGATCCGGCGAACTGGCTGCTGCAGATGAAGTTTTCTCCGGCGCTGGCCGCGGTGATTTTGATTTTTGGATTTGCGGGTGGACTTGGGACCGCATACAAGGTGTTGCCGCATTCGACGAACGACGGGCGAATCATAGACCCGCCCCGGCCGACCCCTGAAGCTCCCGTCGCGAGCATCAGTTCCATCGTGCAGGATCCGAACACGAATCAGGTCAGCATCAAGTACAACACGGTGTCGACTGAGGAAGCGCAGGGGCCGCTGAACGATCAGAAGATCCAGCAACTGCTGCTGTTCGCGGCGCGCAATAACTACAACTCGGGGGTGCGGGTGGATTCGGTCGATCTGCTGGCGCAGCGGAGCGGTGATTTGCAGGTGCGTGAGGCGCTGATGTATGCGCTGCAGAACGATACGAATCCGGGCGTGCGGTTGAAGTCGCTGGATGCGCTGGGGAATTACGTGAAGAACGATACCAACGTGCGCGACGCCGTGCTGCGGGCGCTGGTAAGCGATGGGAACTCCGGCGTGCGGATTGAAGCGCTGCGGCTGATTGAGCCGGTGAAGGCGGACGGCAGCGTGCGGGGCGTGCTGATGGCGCTGGCGGCGAAGGATTCGAGCCAGTACATCAAGTCGCAGGCGCGGACCATGCTGGCGCAGTTGCCGGAGATTGATTAGGGGCTGATTAAGAAGCGGCGAGGGCAGGAGTTGCCTTCGCATGCTGGGGCGAGACGCCCCCGCGACAGCCGGCGGGACGCCGGCGCTACTAAAAGCATTCGCCGATTGGCGGCGAGAAATGAGGTGGATATTTTGAAACGGTTGCTACAGATTGTCGGGCTCGCCTGGATGCTGGCCCTGGCTGCGCCCCTTGTGCTGGCGCAGGAAGCACAGGTATTGCGCGAAGGCGGCGCCTGGGGGCAGGAGATCACCGGGTCGCTGGCGGCGGTGAAGAACTTGAGAATCAAAGTTGATATGGGGACCGTGGTGGTGCGCGGCGGGCAGGAGCAGAGCATCAGTTATGTGGTTCATACGCATTTCGGCAATTCTTCCGAGCAGGATGCGCGCCGGCAGTTTGAGCAGTACAAGATCACGGCTTATGTGAAGGGCGAGACGGCCTGGATTGTGGGGGATTGGCAGGGAGGAAAACGTCCGCGGCATTTTTCGGGAGAGTTTTCCGTGAAGGTTCCTCGCGAAATGACCCTGGTGAAGCTCGAGACCGAGGGCGGGAACGTTGATGCTACGGGCCTCGCGGGCCGTCTGGAAGCGGAGAGCGGCGGCGGCACCATGCGGCTGGATGATATTGGTGGCGGAGTGAATGCCGAGACCGGAGGCGGTTCGATCGATGTGGGCACGGTCAGCGGCGATCTCGGACTGCACACCGGGGGCGGTTCGATCGAAGTGCGGCACGCCAACGGCAAAGTCGTGGCCGAGACCGGCGGAGGAAGTGTCGAGATCAAGGCCGGGGCGCAGGGCGCGATCATTGAAACCGGCGGCGGCAGCGTGGAAGTGCGGCAGTGCAACGGGAAGCTGAAGGTTTCGACTGGCGGCGGCAGTGTGGATCTGAAGGATGTTGGCGGTCCGGCGGAGATTGACACCGGTGGAGGAAGCATCCGGCTGACTTCGGGCACGGGACACGTGCACGCGGAGACGGGCGGCGGCAGCATTGAGCTGTTCGGCGTGCCCTCGGCGAAAGCGGAAACCAGTGCGGGCGGAATCACGGTGAAGCTGGTGAAGACCGGCGCCGAGCGCAATGATTCCGATCTGGAAACGGGCGCGGGCGATATTACCGTCTACCTGGCGTCCGATGTAGCGGTCAACGTGCGGGCCAGCGTGGATATGGGCAGCGGGCACCGCATTACATCGGAGTTCCCCGATATTCACATCACCAGCGAAGGCGGCCAGTGGGGACCGAAGACCTTGACGGCCGAAGGCCAGCTGAACGGCGGCGGGCCGACGCTGAAGGTGCGGACTTCGAGTGGGGACATCTGCTTCAGGCGCGCCAAGTAGGAAGAATTGTTGATTGGTCGATCAAGAAATCATCAATCAGCAATCGGCAATTCAATGCAACGTGTTCAATCGAGGGAATGACCATGCGCAGATACGTTATGACCAGCATTGCGATTTTGCCACTGCTTCTCACCTTTTCGCACGCGGCACAAAAATGGTCGGGACCGGATTCGCCGGCGCAGTCCTGGGTGTTTGCCAGCGAAGACACGGGCACGAGTTCCTATCTGGGCGTCGACATCTCGGACATTACTACCGAACGCTTGAGCGCGCTCAAGCTGAAAGAGGAAAAAGGGGTCGAGGTCACGATGGTTGATCAGGATGCTCCGGCGGGCAAGGCGGGGATCAAGGAGCACGACGTCATCCTTACCATGAATGGCACGTCGATTGAGAGTGGAGCGCAGTTGAGAAGGATGATCCATGAAATGCCGCCGGGGCGCGTGGTGAGCTTCGGCCTGAGCCGGGACGGCGCGCCGATGACGGTGAAGGTGCAACTGGCCGACAAGCACAACGAGTTTGCCCGCGGTCTGCATCCGGGCGATATCCATGTGAAAATTCCGGATATTCATATTCCGGATATCGAGATGCCCAACTTCGAATGGGTGGTAACGACGCGGTCGGAACGCAGCGGTCTGATGGTGGAGAATATTACTCCGCAGCTGGGAGAGTTTTTCGGAGTGAAGAACGGGAACGGCGTGCTGGTGCGGTCGGTGGAGAAAGGCAGCACGGCCGAGAAGGCGGGATTGCGCGCCGGGGACGTGATCGTGAAGGTCAACGACCAGGCAGTGCATGACACCAGCGACTTCACGCATGCGGTACGATCGCGCAATGGCGGGTCGGTCAGCATCGGCGTGATGCGGGAGAAAAAGGAGCAGAACATCAACCTGACTCTGCCCGAGCGCAAGGAATCCGGCGAGCTTCTGGAAGAAGAAGAGAGCCTGGATGGTCCGGTGATCGATGCTGAGGCTGCGGATGAACTCAGCGAGTTGGGAGAGGAAGTCGCCAAGCTGCAGCCGCAGATGGAACTGGCCGTCGAGGATGCCCAGACATCGGTTCGGGAGCTTCGTAAGGACCTCAGTCAGGATGTCCGCGAGGAGCTGCAGAAGAATCTTTGCGACCAGCAGAAGAAGATACGGCAGGATGTCGAGAAGCTCAAGAATCAGTCGCAGGCGCAGCAGAATCAACTCAAGCGGGACCAAGACAGGCTGAAGATGAAGATGGACAGGATGCGCACGGAATTGCGCGGGCATTCATTCGACATCTAGCTTGTTTCGTAGGACCTACTCCCGTTCTGCGCGCGAGATCCCTTCGACTTTGCTCAGGGCAGGCTCCTCACTCCGCCTGAAAAGCGGCTCCGTTCAGGATGACGCCGGAAAGTGGAGAGTCTCGCGTTCCGAGCCATACAACTAACGGCTAGCGGCCGCTGGCGGTGGCTTGAGATTGAGTGGCGAGGCAGACGCGGTTGCGCCCGGCCTGCTTGGCGGCGTAGAGGCCGTTGTCGGCGGCGCGGATCAATTCATCCCGGCTTTTGCCATGATCGGGGAACGCCGCGACTCCGGCGCTGATGGTGACTGTCCGGGGCACACCCGGAAATTGAAAACCCTCTACTAACCGGCGCAGTTTCTCGGCGATGGTGACGGCCGGACGGACACCGGTCTGAGTCAGCAGGACGGCGAATTCCTCTCCTCCGAAGCGGCAGACCACATCAATCTTGCGCAACTGCTGATGGAACAGCGAGGAGACCTGTCGGAGGACTTCATCTCCCAGCAGGTGGCCGAATTCGTCGTTCAGCCGCTTGAAGCCGTCAATGTCGGCCATGATTACCGCCATGCCGGTGCCGTAGCGGCGGGCGCGCTCGATCTCCTCCATGATGCGGAGCTCGAAGAAACGGCGGTTAAAGATGCCGGTCAGGCCGTCGAGGTACGCCAGTTGCTTGACCCGCTCCACGTAGTGGGCGTTCTGAATGGAGTTGGCGCAAATGTCGGCGACCGACTCGAGTGACGGCAGTTCGCTATCGCGGAACGCGTTGGGCTGCGAGCTATGCAGTGTGAGCACGCCGAGAGTCTGGCCGAAGGAAATCAGCGGAATGCTCATGCGCGATGCGGACTCCTGGAAAAGCCGTTGGCGCTCGGGAGTGACGCTGAGGTCCTTCTCGATGACGGTGCCGCTGGTGGCGATCACGCTCGACCAGGGCTCGCAGCCCGCGGGGAAACGATCCCCGGGCGGAATGCAGGGGGTGAGCGTGCCATGATGGGCGCGCATCACCAGGTCGCCCTCCTCGCGTAAGAGCAGCGAAACGTGCGAGACCTCAAAGGCTTTCTGGATTACGCAGCAGACCCGGGCCAGCAGTTCCTCCAAGTCCATGACGGCGGTGCTTTGCTGCGCGATGGTATTGATGGCTTCCAGTTGCCGGGCGCGCTGGCGTTCCAGCGAGTACAAGCGCGCATTCTGCAGCGCGATGGAAGCTTGCGTGGAGAACAGAGTCAGCAGCTTGATGGTCTCATGATCGAAGTGGTCGAGGCAGTCGCTTTGGCAGTCGAGCACGCCGACGACTTCATCGCCAACCATGAGCGGAATCGCCAGCTCGGAGCGGGTTGATTGCGCGGCGCAAATGTAGCGCGAGTCTTTGGTCACGTCGGGAGCATAGACGGGGCGTTGCTTTAGAACCGAAGCACCGGTGATGCCGTCGTGATAGCCCAGACGAATCTTGTCCTTGCCCGCATCCCAGCCGATCTGCGAACGGACGTACAACTGCTGGGCATCCTTGTCGAGCAACAGGATGGCCACGTTCCGCAGGTGAAAATAGTCGCGGGCAATCGCCAGGATGCGCTGCAACACCTCGTCCAAGTCAAAGGTGGAGAGCACCGCCTGGCCCGCCTCATAAAGGACCGCGAGTTTCGGCATGTCGAGAGAAAGTGTACGACTGGGGATGGGGTTACCGAAGTGCCCAAAGTAACCGCGGGCGGCGAGCTTCGAGCTGTGAGTTTCGAGCTTCGAGGTTGCGCGCTTCAGACCTCAAGCCTCAAAGGTCTACTCGGAAATGCGTTGAATTATCGGCGACGGCTAGCGCCACTTTCTCGCGGTGCGGATCAGGCCGTAGGCTACCAGGCAGAACCAGAAATCCAGAATCATGCCGAGATCCACGTGCATGGGGTGGTGACGGGCGGCTGGAGGCAGAGAGGGGAATAGGGCAAAGTACACCACGTTGCCCAGGATAATCGCCAGCAGGGCCTGGAGAAAATTGTAGAGCACCGATGGTTTAGACACCATAGAGGGCGTCTTCGGATGCCTTCTATTTACGTGGTTTTCGAATTCTATGGGCGGATTTAAGCGGGCCGCCGGTTCCTGCTACCATTTCTTTTGCTACGAGTCGCGGAAGCCCAAAGCATGCTTGAACTCTCTACTCCCGTCCAATATGTGAAGGGCGTTGGTCCGCGCATTGGGGAAGTTCTGGCCGCGAAGGGGATTCATACGGTCGGCGACCTGCTGCATTATCTGCCGTTTCGCTATGAAGACCGGCTGAACCCGCGGGGGATTTCCGAGTTGCGGGCGGGCGAGATGGCGACGGTGGTCGGAGAAGTGCGCAATTCGGGGTTGTTCCGTACGCGGGGGGCGCCGATTTTTCAGCTTACGGTGGGGCAGGGGCGTTCGCGGCTGCGCTGCCTGTGGTTCAACGCGACGTACCTGCAGGACAAGTTCAAGCCGGGGCAGATGATCGCGCTGTACGGCAAGGTGGAAGAAGATCAGCGCAGCCGGGAGCTGCAAATCGTTCAGCCGCAGTTTGAGATGCTGGGCGACCCCACCGACTCCGGGGAGAATGGCGCTGATAAGAAGGCCGCCGAGTCGCTGGAGATTGGGCGCATTGTTCCGATCTATGAGGCGATTGGGCGGTTGACGCCGCGCTGGTTCCGGCGCGCTATTCGCACGGCGCTCGATAATCTGACGCCTGAGCTGGCGGACCCGATTCCGGCGGCGGTGCGGGCGCATCTGGGATTGATTTCGCCGCGAGCCGCGCTGTGGAATGTGCACTGGCCGGAGCCGGGAGAAAGTTTTGAGGCTCTGCAGTCGTCGCGCACGCCGGCGCATATCCGAATGATTTTCGATGAACTGTTTTTCGTCGAGTTGGGACTGGAGCTGAAACGGCGCGAACAGAAGGCGCAGACCGGGATTGCGTTTCGCTTGGACGACCGGGCCCGCGCGGCCATAAAAAAGATTTTGCCCTTTCATCCCACGGCGGCGCAGAAGCGCGTGCTGAAGGAAATTGCGGCGGACATGGAGAAGCCTTATCCCATGCGGCGTTTGCTGCAGGGGGATGTGGGATCGGGCAAAACGATTGTGGGTTTTGAAGCGGCGATCATCGCGATCGAGAACGGATGCCAGGTGGCGTTGATGGCGCCGACCGAGATTCTGGCGCAGCAGCATTATTTCTCGGCGCGACGGATTCTGGAGGGTGCGGGGTACCGCATCGTGCTGCTGACCGGGTCGCTGGAGGCGGATCGCAAGCGGGAAGTACGGCGGCATATTTCGCAGGGGAATGCGCAGCTGGTGATTGGGACACATGCGTTGCTGGAAGAGAAAGTGGAGTTCGCGAAGCTGGGGCTGGTGATTGTGGATGAGCAGCATCGGTTTGGAGTTTTGCAGCGGATGAAACTGATGAGGAAGTCGGGTGAGGGCGAGGAAAGCCACCTCGCTGCGCTTGGCGGGACCCTTCGGCCGAGCTCAGGGCAGGCTAACGAAGGCGCCCGTCCCCACATAAACCCTGCTCCCGCGGAGCCTGACGTTCTCGTCATGACGGCTACGCCGATTCCGCGGACGCTGGCGCTTACTCTTTACGGCGATCTTGATCTCAGTGTGCTGGACGAGTTGCCGCCGGGGCGCACGCCGATTGTGACACGCTGTGGTGCGGACGACGAGTCGCCGAAGGTGTGGGAGTTCGTGCGCAAGCAGGTGGCGGCGGGGCATCAGGCGTATGTGGTGTATCCCGTGATTGCGGAGAATGAAGAGAGCGAGCTGAAGGCTGCGGTGAAGATGTATCGCGAACTGAGCGGGAAGATTTTCGCCGATTTGAAAGTTGGACTTCTGCACGGGCGCCTGGACGCTGAATTGAAAGATCAGGTCATGCGTATGTTCCAGAAGGGCGAGTTGCAGATTCTGGTGGCGACGACTGTGATCGAAGTTGGCGTGGATGTGCCCAACGCAACCGTGATGGTGATCGAACACGCCGAACGTTTTGGGCTGGCGCAGCTTCACCAGTTGCGCGGGCGCATTGGGCGCGGGGCGGCCAAGTCGTATTGCATCCTGATGACGGGAGGAAAAGTCACCGAGGAGGGGCAGCGGCGGCTCGATGCAATGGTGAAAACCAACGACGGATTCAAGATTGCTGAACTCGATCTTGAACTGCGCGGGCCGGGAGAATTTTTTGGCACGCGGCAGGCGGGGCTGCCGAGTTTCCGCGTAGCCAACATTATTCGGGACGCGCAATTGCTGGAGGCGGCCAAGCACGAAGCGGCGGCGGTCATCGCCGGACCAAACGAAGAAATCTCTGCTGCGGAAATCAGCCGCGCGCTGGTACACATGCGGGCGCTCTGGCAGCACACGTATGGGCTGGTGGAAGTGGGCTAACCGGATGCGGGGCCGACTTCCACTTCGGTTGAGGCCTCAGTTGCCGGTCCCGATCTTCTCGCCGCGCTTCAGCGTCCGGTCAAAGAACTCGGCAGTCGCGGAGTAGGCGCGCACCCAGTCCTTCCACCTCAGGAAGCCGTGGATCTCATCCGGCAGGATCATTTGTTCGAAGGGTACATCCTGCGCCCGCAGCCGCTGTACCAGGTCCACGGTCTGGCTGAAAGGCACGTTGCGGTCGTCATCGCCATGGATGAGCAGAACCGGCGACTTCCATGTGCCCACGTAGGCATCGGGCGAGGATTCCCACGCCAGCTTGATCGCGGCATCCGCGTCCGGCGGGCGCAGCGACAGGTTGCCGGGCAGATCCGTCTGAAAGATGCTGAAGTCGTGTACTCCGTGAAAATCCACTCCGGCTTTGAACAGGTCTGAATTTCGCGCCAGACCCATCGCGGTTAGAAAGCCGCCGTAAGAACCACCCCACAAACCGATTTTTTCCCCGTCGACGGCGGGAAGCGATTGCAGGTAGCGTCCCGCGGCGGCTACGTCTTTGTACTCGGCTGCTCCGCGCCAGCTGGCGTTGGGCGCTTCGCGAAAAGCGCGTCCGTACATAACGCCGAGGCGGTAATTCACGGATAGCACGACGTATCCCCGGCTGGCCAGATATTGATTCTCGGCGTAAGCGTTGTGGTAGTAATCCATGTAGTGGAAACCGAGCATCATCTGGCGGATGGGGCCACCATGCATGAACACCAGTCCCGGATTCTTTCCGGTTGTGTTGCGTGGCAGGAAAAGCTGGCCGTGCAGGGTGACGCCATCCTCGCTCTGGAAAATTACCTGCCTGGGCGTCACTAGCGAAGCCGACGGAAAATCGCTGGGCAGGGCCTGCTTCGCGATCATTTCGCGACCCTTCGCGGTGACTTCGTACGGCATGGCCGGGGACGTTGCCGTGGAGCCGAGGCAAAGAATGCTCTTCCCATCGCCCGTTTGGACTGGAGACCACTCCATAGTCTCGCCGCTGGTCAACGCCTGCGGCGGCGTACCGCCAGATACCGGCACACGCCACAAGTGCCGGCGGTCTACATCGTCCTGGTTGGAGGAGTAAATCACCCATGCTTTGTCGGCGCTGAGCGTAACGTCTTCCACGTCAAAGTCGCCTGGCGTGAGCAGCGTGGCATCACCGCCCGCTGCGGAGATCGAATACAAGTGATTGCGCCCATCTTGCTCCGAGGCAAATACTACGCGTCCGTCGGCGGTAAACTTGAGCGAACCGTCTTCGGTGAGCCCGGGCAGTGAATCCTCCAGCTTGCCGCCACTGCGCCATAGCACGCGACCCATGCCCGTGCTGGCGTCGGCAATCCACAGTGACCACGGCTCGGGGCGCACCGGAATCAGCGGCAGCTTCTGCTCAGCTCCGGCGGTGCGCGCGAAGACAATCGATTTGCCATCGGGCGACCAGCGCGGCATGGAATCTTTGTCCACGCTGGGCAGGAGGTACCGGATATCGCTGCCATCGAAGTCGTAAACGGCAATGAAGCTATGACCTTCACGCTGGCTGACGAATGCGATATGTCTGCCGTCGGGCGACCATTTGGGCTGAGCCGCCGCTCCACGCACGGATGCGAGTTCCTTGGCCTGCTGTTTCCCATCGATGCTGGCGAGCCACAACTTCTTTTTAGCGGACCATACCACCCACTTGCTGTCTGGCGAAATCTGAATGTCTTCACATTCTTCCTCGGGGCAGCCCATGTCTCCCAAGAGCCGAGGCGGCGCGGCTTTGTCTTTGGCATCCACATCCAGCGCAAACACCTGCTGTTTGGCGCCCTTCGTCCAGCTCTCAGGATTGGCGCTCTCCTGAGCGTCGTTCAATTCGCTGCCAATCGCATAAACGATTGTCTTGCCGTCGGGCGTAAGACGCAGGCTGGCGATGGGCTGGCCGTCGTCCGCGGTGTAATGACTCACCGGGCGCGCGGTGTGAACGAAGTCCGGGCCGTCCGCCACCCAGACGTTGCGGACTCCCTTGGCGTTGAACACCCACGCCACGCGGCTGCCGT
>Ga0210395_10004695_pt1 | contig 10477 bp, 9 predicted proteins | sample IncBWH4OmetaG_FD_150861 | JGI IMG/M metagenome (GOLD analysis project Ga0210395, IMG submission 150861) | Forest soil microbial communities from Barre Woods Harvard Forest LTER site, Petersham, Massachusetts, United States - Inc-BW-H-4-O ...
CCAGTCTTTGTGCAGGCCGACGACGCACCTGGCCAGCGTGGTCTTGCCCGACCCCGAGGTGCCGACGATCGCGACCGATTTCTTGGCCCCCACGTCGAGGTTGACGTCCCGCAGCACCGGCTTGTTCGTATAGGAGACTGATACCCCGCTGATGGTGAGCACCGGTTCGGCGGCCGCGGGTACCGTGCGATCCCGGGCCTGCAGGGCGTTACCGGACAGCGCGGTGACCTCCAGGGCGCGCACGCACTTGGCCGCGTGCCCGGTGTCCGACACGACGACCGCCCGCGGCTCGCGCAGCTCACATTCGGCGATCGCGAACTCGCAGCGCGGCCGGAACGAGCAGCCGGCCGGGCGGTTGCCCGGGCGCGGCGGGGAGCCGGCCATGCCGTGCAGCTCGTGGGAGGTTTCCATCAACGGGATGGCCCGCATCAGCCCGCGGGTGTACGGGTGGGCCGAGTGCGCGAACAGCTCGCTCGCCGCGCCGATCTCGATCAGCCGGCCGGCGTACATCACCGCGACGTGGTCGGCGATCTCGGCCACCACGGCCAGGTCGTGGCTGATGTAGACGGCGGCCACCTGGTAGGTACGGCACAGCCCGCGCACGGTGTCCAGGACTCGGCGCTGGGTCGTGACGTCCAGGCCGGTCGTCGGCTCATCCAGCACGATCAGCCGCGGCCGGCAGGCGAAGGCCATGGCCAGGGCCACCCGCTGCTGCTGCCCGCCGGAAAGCTGGTGCGGATAAGAGGCGAGGATCGGGCCGGGGTCTTCCAGGCCCGCCTCGGCCATCACCTGCGTGAGCCGGTCAGCGTCGTCGCCGTGGATGGAGAAAACCTCGCGTAGCTGGGTGCCGACCTTCAGTACCGGGTTCAGCGCGCTGCCCGGGTCCTGCGGGACGTAGGCGACCGTCCGGCCGCGCACTTTCTGCAGCTCGTGTTCTGACAGCGCGAGGATGTCGCGGCCGTCGATCAGCACCTGGCCGCCGCCGATGGCCAGGCCCCGCTTGACCAGGCCGAGCAGGGCGAGCGCGACCGTGGTCTTGCCCGAACCCGATTCGCCCACCAGGCCCAGCACGTGCCCCGGCTGGACCGTGAACGACACCTGGTCGACGACATCGGCCTCCGGCCGCCTGCGGGTCGCTGGCATCACGATCCGCAGGTTCTCCACCGCCAGCCGGGGCGTGCCATCCTCGGCTGGTCGCTTGGCCATCGGGGTGTCCTCGGCCGGCGCGGCCACCGGGATGTCTTCGGATGGGGCGGCCATCAGGTCACCTCCCTCGCCACCAGGCTGAGCTCGGCCTCCGGCTCTATGGCCCGGCCGCCCACGCCGAGCGAGGCCCGGGCCACCGAGTCGGTGAACGTGTTCACGCCGATGGTGAACAGCGCGATGAGGATGGCCGGCATGAGCACCCCCCACGGGTCGGCGATCAGGCCGACCCGGTTCTCGTTGATCATCAGGCCCCAGCTCGCGGCGGGCGGCTGCAGGCCGAAGCCGAGGAAGCTCAGCCCGGCGATGACCAGCATCGAGTAGGTGAGGCGCAGGCCGATCTCCACCATGAGCACCGAAGTCAGGTTGGGCAGCACGTCCCTGCGGATGATCCGGCGGCCCGGGATGCCGAGGATCTGCATGGCCTTGACGAAGTCCCGCTCGGTGATGTCCAGCGCCGCCGCGCGGGTCACCCGGGCCACCTGCGGCGCGTGCGAGATGGCCACGGCCAGCACGATCAGCCAGATCTTCGGGCCGAGGATGCTGACCAGCAGCAGGGCGAACACCAGCTGCGGGAAGGCCAGGATCACGTCGACGGCGCGCATGATGATGCTGTCCCACCAGCCGCCGTAATAGGCCGCCATCACGCCGAGCAGGGCACCGACGCCGACGCCGAGCGCGGTCGCGACGGCCGCCATGGCCAACAGCTCCCAGCCACCGTTCAAGGTCCGGCTCAGCACGTCCCGGCCGAGGACGTCACCGCCAAGCCACGCGACGCTCGAAGCGCGGGCGAACGGCGCCGTCACGAACTGGGTGCTCGAGTACGGCGCGACCGCCGGGCCGATCACGGCCACGAGTATCACGAGCCCGGCGATCACGAGTCCGGCAGTGCCGCGCGGGGTGCGCACCGCGCGGCCTAGCACGGCGATTGCCTCTGGTCTACGCGCCATGACCACCTCCGGTCAGGATCTGGGCAGCCGCCGCCGCGGGCTCACGGCGAGCGCTATGACGTCGGTCAGGATGTTGACGGCGATATAGAAGGCCGCGAGGACCAGCACGATCGCCTGGATCTGCGGGATGTCCCGGTCAGAGACCGCCGATACCAGGGCTTGCCCGAGCCCGGGGTAGTTGAACATGTATTCCACGACCACCACGCCGCCCGCCAGGTACAGGAAGGTCAACCCGATCACCTGGATCGTCGGCGCGATGGCGTTCGGCAGCGCGTGGAACAGCAGCACCCGCCACTTCGGCACGCCCTTGAGCCGCGCCATCTGCACGTAGTCGCTTTCGAGCGCGTCGATCATCGACGCCCGCATCATCCGGAACACGTACGGCACGACAACGATGACCAGCGTCGCTACCGGCAGCACGAGTTCCTTCGGGTTCGACCACGGCGCGGTGCCCGGTACGAACACCGAGACCGCGGGGAACCAGTGGACGACCACCGCGGCGAAGAAGATGATCAGGACCACCGCCACGACGAATTCCGGCAGCGCGGTGACGCCCAGCGACGTGACCGACAGCACGTGGTCGAACGCACTGTCCCGGCGCGCCGCGGCGAGTACACCCAGTCCCACGCCGATCAGCGTGCCGATCGCGCCGGCCAGGACCACCAGGGCCAGGGAGTTCAGGATCCGCCCGCCGATGAGTGTGCCGACCGGCTGCCCGTTGGCTAGCGACTTGCCGAAGTTACCGTGCAGGACGCCGGTGAGCCAGGTCCAGTACTGGTCGACCGCGGGCCGGTTCAGGCCCAGCTGCACCTCCAGCGCGTGCAGGCGCTGCGGGGTCGCGGTGTTCAGCAGCACCGCGCTCGCGGCGTTGCCCGGCAGCGTCTGCGTCGCGGCGAACACCAGGATCGACACCAGCACGAGCGTGAGGATCCCGATCAGGCTCCGCTTGATGAGCAGGTCCCGGATGGGATGCGGCCGGGCGGCCTTGGACGGGGGGCCGACGCGTTCGGGTGCCTCAGTCGCGATTGTCACGATAGCCACACACCCTTGAAGTCATAGGCGTTCAGCGACAAGCCGATCTTGGACGGGACCAGGCCGCCGACGTTGGCGCCGAAACCGTCGATGACCGGCGGGAAGAACGGGATGATGTAGCCGCCCTCGGCGTACTCGATCTGCTGCATCTCGTGCGCGATCTCGGTGCGCAGCGCGTCGTCGCTGGTGGCGATGGCCTGGGCGTACAGCGAGTTGTACCGGGGGTTGTTCCAGTGCGTCTCGTTGAACGGCGAGCTCGGCAGCGTGGCCAGCGACACCTGCGGCAGGTAGAAGTTGTAGAACCAGTAGTCCTGGGCGAACTGCCACTTCAGGTAGTTCGTGCCGTAGAACTCGTTGACGGTCACGTCGTCCACGCTCACCGATACCCCGGCCTCCGAGGCCTGCTGGGCGAAGACCTGCGCGGCCAGCACGGTGCCCTGCGCGATGTCGGAGGTGACCAGCGTGACATGCAGTCCCTCGGCGCCCGCCGCCTTGAGCAGGGACTTGGCCTGGTCGATGTCCTGGTGCCGCTGCGGCAGGCTGTGGTCGTACTCCGGGGCCCAGATCCCGAACAGATCGTTGCCCAGCGTCCCGAAGCCGCCGAAGACCAGGTCGAGCATCTGCTGGCGGTCGACGACCAGCCGCATGGCCTGGCGGATGCGCACGTCGCTGAACGTCCCGGTGTCCACCCGCATGGTGAACGGGTTCCAGCCGCCGCCCGGCGAGAGCAGGACGTTCTTGCTCTCGCCCTGGACCTCGGAGATCACGTCCTCGCTCAGCAGGTTGACCGCGTCGACCTGCCCGGCCAGCAGCGAGTTCACCTGGCTGGTCTGGTCGGCGTAGTCGGTGATGACGATCTCGTCCAGGTACGGCATCCCGGACTGCCAGTAGCCGTCGTAGCGGACGAAGGTCGACTGGGTGCCCGGGCTGAAGCTCTTCACCTTGAACGGGCCGGTGCCGACCGGGGCCGTCGGGCTGAAGCCGACCGGAATGATGTCGGAGTAGCCGGGTATGGCCAGCGCCTGGCCCAGGGTGGCGAACGGCGTGCTGCACGGGATCCGCACCGTGTACGCGTCGAGCTTGGTCATGCCCTTCGCGTCGATCGAGGCCAGGCCTGCCGCGGCGGCCGCCGGGGCCTTCGGGTTGAGGATCTGCTGGAACGTGTAGATGACGTCGTCGGCGCTCAGCGTCTTGCCGTTGTGGAAGGTGACGCCCTGCCTGACCCGGACCGTCCACTCGGTGGCGTTGGCGTTGTGCGTGAGCTCTTCGGCCAGCACGTTGACCGGCTGCGCCTCCGGGGTCAGCCCGACCAGCGGCTCGTACAGGTTGTTGATCCTGGAGAAGTCCACGTTCGTGATGGCGTTGAGCGGGCTCAGCGTGTCGGCGGTCGATCCGCCGGTGAGGCCGGCCCGCAACTGGCCGCCGGTGCGGGGCTTACCCGCGGTCGAGGTGGTGAACGCCTTGATCGTGTTGCCGGTTCCGCACGCGCTGAGCAGCCCGCCGGCGCCCACGGCCAGTGAGCCGGCCAGGCCGGCCTTGAGGAATTCTCTGCGGCTGAAGGTCATGTCTTGCTCCCGGCGGTGCGCGAAGCGGTGAGGCCGCTATGGATCCGGATGCCGCGGTGTTCGTCCTGTTACACGCTCACGAGTTCTGTTCACGATACGAACATAATGTGCATAATGTGATTTAAGGTGATCGTAAAGATGCCCGCGTGGTGTGTCAAGGATCACACTTGCCCGAGCGCTGCCGCCGTCGGGCCGGCCGCGGCGACCGGCAGCAGCGCCTCCTCGCCGCCCGCGACCGCGTAGCGGTCGACCAGCTCGAGCAGTTCGGCCAGGAAGCCGTCGCGCAGCCGTTCCAGCTCCGCGACCGAACGGCCGCCGGCCTCGCGCAGGCACCCCTCGATCATCCGGTCCCGCAGTTCGGCCGTGAGGGGCGGCGCCTGCAGCCGGGTCCACGGCTCCTCCAGCGCGGCGCCGAAGTGATCCAGCATGTGCGCCATGCCGCCGCTCCCGCCGGCCAGGTGGAAGGTGAGGCACGGGCCCATCAGCGCCCAGCGCAGCCCCGGGCCGTAGGCGATCGAGGCGTCGATCTCCTCCACGGTGGCCTCGCCCGCCGCGATCATGTGCAGCGCCTCCCGCCACAGCGCCTCCTGCAGCCGGTTCCCCACGAACCCGGGCAGCTCCCGGCTCAGCCGCAGCGGCCGCTTGCCGGTGCCGGCGTAGAACCGGGCCAGCCAGTCCACCGCCGCGGGATCGGTCCGCTCTCCGCCCACCACCTCGACCACCGGGATCAGGTACGGCGGGTTGAATGGGTGGCCGACCACGCAGCGTTCCGGGTGCTCGCAGTCGGCCTGCAGCATGGTCATGGCGAAGCCCGACGTGCTGGACGCGATGACCACGTCAGGCCGGGCGGCGCGGTCCACCTCGGCCAGCACCTGCCGCTTGACCGGGCCGTCCTCCGGCGCGTTCTCCTGCACTACGTCGGCCCCGGCCACCGCCGCGGCCAGGCTGTCGTGGCAGGCGAGCCGGTCGGGCCGGGCACCGTCGCGCAGTCCCATCCGCTCCAGCAGCGGCCAGGTCTCCTCCGCCAGCCGGAGCAGGTCGGTCCGCGCGCCCGGCGCCGGGTCGTACACGTCGACGTCGAAGCCCGTGCGCAGGTAGTGCAGCGCCCAGCCGCCGCCGATCACCCCCGCCCCGACGATCCCCACCCGGCGTACCTGCTCCGGTGGGACAGTGCTGGTAAACACAGCGGTCATCGCTCCACCCCTGTCTGTGTCGTTACGCCTGTGTCGTTACGCCTGGCGCCCGGCCGGCTCGCAGTCGCGGATCCCGGCCAGCCAGCCGGCGATCAGGTCCCGCAGCTGCGCGCGGTGCCGGGAGAAGGCGTGGTCGGCGCCGTCCACCTCGACGTACCGGCACGACGGCCCGGCCCGCGCCGCCAGCTCGCGGGCGTGCGCCACCGGGACCCACCGGTCCGCGGTGCCGTGGACCACGAGCAGCGGCCTGGGCTCGATGGCCGCCGCGGATTCCAGCGGGTCGGCCATCCGGCCCGCCTCGTCCCGCTGGACGGCGAACTCCTGCGGCGTGACGGTCAGGAACCGGGTGAACTCCTGCTCCACCTGGGCCGGGTCCAGCGCCAGGGTCCCGCCGAGCCGCGCCGCCGCGCCGTACACCGCGACCGCGCGCAGCCGGGGTTCGGCGGCCGCGGTGACCAGGGCGGCCCAGCCGCCCAGGCTGTGGCCCACCACCGCGATCCGGCCGGGGTCGACCCGCGGGTCCGCGGCCAGGTAGTCGAGCGCGGCGGTCACGTCGCGGGGGATGGTGCGCAGGTCGTACCTACCCGCGCTGCCCCAGCAGCCGCGGTAGTGGAATACCAGCGAATGCCAGCCGCGGTCGCGCAGGTCAGCCGCCAGGTCCAGGTTCTGCTCCAGGCCGGGGCAGCCGTGCAGCAGCAGGACGGCCGGCTTCGGCTCCTCCCCGGCGGCCAGGTACTGCACGCCGAGCAGGCGGTGCCCGTCGCTGCCGAAGGTGACCCCGGCAATGCCCTCGTGTCCTGCGGGCGGCTCAGTAGCCGACATGGTCCAGGCCCTTGAGGCCCAGCATCTCGCGGGCCTCGGCCGGGCTGGCCACCTCCAGGGACAGCGCCTCCAGGATGCCCCTGATCTTGGTCACCTGGCTGGCGTTGGACTCGGCGATCTGGCCCTTGCCCAGGTACAGGCTGTCCTCCAGGCCGACCCGGACGTGCGAGCCCATGATCGCGGCCGCGGTGACGATGCCCATCTGGAACCGGCCCGCGCCCAGCGTCGACCACTGGTACGCGTCGCCGAGCAGCCGGTCGGCGGTCCGCTTCATGTGCACGATGTGATCCACGTCCGGGCCGATGCCGCCCATCGTGCCGAAGATGGTCTGCACGAAGATCGGCGGCTTGACCAGGCCCTTGTCCAGGTAGTAGGCCAGCGTGTACAGGTGGGAGGTGTCGTAGGCCTCCGCCTCGAACCTGGTGCCGGTCTGCGGGCCGACCACCTTGAGCATGTACTCGATGTCGGCGTAGGTGGAGACGAACGGCTCCGCCCGGGTGGACTCCAGGTACGGCTCTTCCCAGTCGTACTTGAGCTGCCCCTGGTAGCGGTCGATCATCGGGAAGCTGCCGTAGTTCATCGTGCCCAGGTTCAGCGTGCACAGCTCGGGCTGCAGCTCGAGCACGCCCTTCAGCCGCTCGGCCACGGTCATGCCGGTGCCGCCGCCGGTGGTTATGCTCACGATCGCGTCGCTGCGCGCCTTGATGCCCTTGGCATACTCGGCGAACAGCGCCGGGTCGGCCGAGGGGCTGCCGTCCTCTGGGTTCCTGGCGTGCAGGTGCAGCACCGAGGCGCCCGCCGCCGCGGCGGCCACCGCCTGGTCGACGATGTCACCGACCGTATAGGGCAGGTAGGGCGACATCGACGGGGTGTGCCCCGATCCGGTGATCGCGCAGGTGATGATGACCTTGCCTGCCATGGCGGGCCTCCTGACGTTCACAATACGAACGTTTTGTTACCAATGTGCAGCGTATCGGCCGGTTGGGCACGGGTCAATATGCCGAACGGAGCGTGGTTGATGCGTCCGGCCCGGCCCGGTGTCAGTCCCGTGTCAGTCCAGCAGGTCGCGGATCTCCGCCGCGGTCTGCACTGCTTCGCGCCCGATCTCGCGGAGCCGGCGGGCCGTGTTCATCGGCGCCGGGCCCCAGACGTTGACCACCGCGATCGGCGACCGCTTGGAGTTGAGCACGGCCGCCGACGCGCCAGAGGAGAACTCCTCGTACTCCCGGTCGCACAGCGCGAACCCGGTCCGGCGCACATCGTCCAGCTCGCGTTCCAGCTCCTCGCGGTCGGTGACGGTGTGATCGGTGTAGCGGGGGAGTTCCGCGGGCAGGATGCCGTCCCGCTCGTCGCGGCCCAGCCAGGCGAGGAACGCCTTGCCGCCCGAGGTGGCGTGCAGCGGGGCCGGCTTGTCCATCCAGTTCGGCGCCATCATGTTCGGCGGCTCCACCTGGTCGGCGTACACCAGGTTGAACCGCCGGGCCACGGCCAGCGTGACCACCTCGCCCGTGCGCAGGCACAGGTCGGTCAGCAGCGGCCGCACCCGCCGGACCAGCGCGTCGTCGGTCACGGCCGAAGCGACCACGGTGGCGCCGTAGCCGACCGTGTACCGCTGCGTGACCGTGTCCCGGTCGACCAGCCCGTGATGCTCGAGCGTGCGCAGCAGCCGCCACGCGGTGGCGCGGTTGATGCCGCAGCGGCGGGCCAGCTCGAGCACGGTCGGCGGCGTGCTGCTGGCCGCGACCGCCTTGAGCAGCACGATGGCCCGGTCGACGGCCTGGATGCGCTGCACCCCGTCAGGTGCTCCAGCAGGCACTTCGGCGCTGTCGGCCACTGGGCGTGACATAAGGTGCAGCATAGCCACGATCGGCGTGCCGGCCGACCCCCCTCATGGCGGCGGGCGCCCTGGTGCATGATGGCCTGGTGCCACTGTTCGCATTCGAAGACCAGACGCCAGACGTCAGCCCGGACGCGTGGATCGCGCCCAACGCCACCCTGGTCGGGGACGTCCGCGTGGAAGCCGAGGCGTCGATCTGGTACGGCGCGGTCCTGCGCGCCGACCTGGGGCCCATCCTCATCCGGCGCGGAGCGAACGTGCAGGACGGATCGGTCCTGCACGGCGGCGACGACCCGCCCACCGAAGTAGGCGAGGGAGCCACCATCGGTCACCTGTGCGTGGTGCACGGCGCGATCATCGGAGCCGAGGCGCTGGTCGGCAACGGCTCCACGGTGCTCGACGGCGTGATCGTCGGCCGCCGCGCCCTGGTCGCCGCGGGCAGCACCGTGCCGCCCCGGATGGTCATCCCCGACGGCATGCTCGCCGCCGGGGTCCCGGCCAAGGTCCTCAGGGAAGTCACCGGCGGGGCCAAGGAGTGGGTCGAGACGAATCCCGGTTTCTACCGTGACCTGGCCCGGCGGCACGCCGCCGGAATCCGTCATGTCCCGGGACCGCCCGGGCCGGCCTAGAGGAGAAGCATCATGGACCAGGACCTGGCCGAGCAGGTCGCCGACGTCGCCCAGCGCGTGGTGGCCAGCGGGGCGATCTCCGCCAACGGGCACGGCAACGTCAGCATCCGAGTGCCTGGCGCGGCGGAGATGTACTTCACCGCGGGTCCCTCACTGCGCGGCCACCCCGCCTCCGCCGTGGTGCGGGTCGGGCTGGACGGAACGCTGATCGAGGGCGACCTGCCGCCGATCCAGGGCGCCGTGGTCGCCATGCACACCGCCATGTACCAAGATCATCCCGACGTCGGCTGCGTGCTGCACACCCACTCGCCCTACGCCACCGCCTACGCGGTGGCCCGGCGCCGGATCGAGTGCTGGATCGAGGCCATGGCCATGTTCGGCCTCGCGGACGGCGTCCCGGTGGCCGGCTACGGGCCGCGCGGCTCGGCCGAAGCGGTGGCCCACATCAGGCAGGCCGCGACCGCGGGCGTCCCTGCGGTGCTGCTGGCCAACCACGGCGTCCTGGTCTTCAACCGCACGCCCGAGCTGGCCATCCTGGTCGGCGGAGTGGTCGAGGAGGCGGCGCAGGCCGGCCTCAACGCCGCCGGCCTGGGCGGGCCGGTCGAGATCCCGGCGGACCTGCGGGCCGCGGCGCTGCAGCGCGCCATGGCCTTCGACAGCCGCGGCACGGTGCGGGCCTAGCCGCGCCGATGGCCGCCGCCAGCACGCTGACCGCCGCCGAGCAGGAGGAACTGCGCGGCCAGTGCACCGCGTTCCTGGCCGGCCACGGGCCCGTGACCGTGGCCGCGATGCTGGCCGGCATCCCCGCCGACACGACCCCCGACCGGTACGGCGACGGCGGCGTGGTGGCCGAGCTCGAGGCCGAGATCGCCGGGCTGCTGGACAAGCCCGCGGCCGTGTTCCTGCCCAGCGGCACGATGGCGCAGCAGTCGGTGCTGCGGGTGCACGCCGACCGGCGGCAGCGCCGGACCATCGTCTTCCATCCCATGTGCCACCTGGATCAGCATGAGGGACAGGCCTTCCAGCGGCTGCACGGCCTGACCGGCCGCCGGGCCGGCCATCCGGACCGGCTGCTGACCATCGACGACCTGACCGGGATCGCTGAGCCGCCCGCCGCCCTGCTCATCGAGCTGCCCCAGCGTGACCTGGGCGGCCAGCAGCCAGACTGGGACGACCTGCAGGCTCAGGTCGGCTGGGCCCGCGGCCGGGGTGCCGCCGTCCACCTCGACGGGGCCCGGCTGTGGGA
>Ga0210395_10004696_pt1 | contig 10477 bp, 11 predicted proteins | sample IncBWH4OmetaG_FD_150861 | JGI IMG/M metagenome (GOLD analysis project Ga0210395, IMG submission 150861) | Forest soil microbial communities from Barre Woods Harvard Forest LTER site, Petersham, Massachusetts, United States - Inc-BW-H-4-O ...
CGAGCTGTCATGCCAATGGCACCGCTCGGTAGCGAAGTTCGGTTGTGATAACCGCTGAATGCATATAAGCGGGAAGCACTCCTCAAGATGAGATCTCCCAACCCGTAAGGGATAAGAAGGGCCCAGGTAGACTACCTGGTTGATAGGCTGGAGGTGGAAGCGCAGCAATGCGTGTAGCTTACCAGTACTAATCGCCCGTTCGGCTTGACCATAAAATTTACTCGGTGCAGAAGAAGCTCTTAGCCATTAGCTCTTAGCTTTTAGCTAGAACCTGAGCAGAAGTGAGAAAGATGCTTGGAGCTTCGCGCCGACGAAAAGCCGAAGTAATGCGTAACCGAAATCGGAAATAAGCGAGAAGAAAGTAAGTTACGCCCAATCTATTCAGTTGTGAGAGATCGTGCTCATGATCTTTTACAATCCAAGTTCGCAGCCGGTCGTGCTGATGAGTGGAGCGGTAGCTCCTCACCCGGCGCGGCAAAGCTAAAAGCCAAGAGCTAATAGCCAAAAGCTGCATCGACTTGTCGGTAATCATACCGCGGGGGATCCACCCGTTCCCATCCCGAACACGGAAGTTAAGCCCCGCTGGGCCGATTGTACTGCACGCGAAAGTGTGTGGGAGAGTAGGTAGTTGCCGGCATTAATAAAGGCCATCAACAGAAATGTTGGTGGCCTTTTCCTTTTCAGGACGAAGATTCACGTTCGCGCAACAATCTTCAGAGCTTCCCTATGCTAACCTTGTGGGACTTGACCCCGGAGTGATCCAGGAAAAAGACAATCTTGAGGAGCAGAAATGAGCGATATAAAGGGGAAGTTCACAAGAACCCCGCAGTCGGCATATCCTGACCGAGTTGCCGGCCGCCTAGGGCCGCGCCGCGCCAAACTCCATCCACGAACCCTGATCGCGGTTTTACTGTTTCTCGCCTTGATGACGATGGCCAGGCCGGCCGCCGCTGCGTGTTCGAAGGCCTCTTTGAACGGGACGTATGGATTTTCGTGGGGTTGGCCTCAAGAACTCTATGCTGCCAGTGGTAACGAAGCGATTGTCGTGGGCCAGATGACGGCGGACGGAAAGGGAAATCTTACTGGGACAGAAACGGTCGACTTCGAAAATTCCATACAGACCTCGAGCTTTACGGGAAAATACACGATCGCTGCAAACTGCGCCGGAACTCTGTCGCTGGGCACCGCCGACTTCAATGTTTACCTGAATTCCAGCAACCTGGGCTTTCAACTGGCCATAACCAATCCGGGTCTTCAGGCCGTGGGTTTCGGCCTTCCACAAATTTCTGCCACCTGCGCGCTGACTGGAAAAGCACAGAAGCTCGGCGTAAACATCGTAGGAACCATCCCCGGCAGCTCCGAGAATAAGGACATCATTGGGGAGCTCACTCTGGACGGCAAAGGGCACGTCACCGGTACCGTTAGCATCAACGTGAACTACTCGAACAGCGTGGAGACGGTCACCGGCACCTATACGGAGTTGTCCGATTGCACCGGGACTATGAAGATCACTCCCAAAGGATCGTCCGCGCTGAATTTCAATACGGTCTTCGTAAACAGTGGAACCGAGCTGTTACTGATGGAAACCGACAGCGGAACGGTCATAGGCGGCACCGCACAGTAAGCTGCACAGGGTGCCCGCGCTTCGAACATCGTGAAGCGTGGGGCCGCCGAGGTCGTGGTGATACAAAGGCGGGCCCCGATTATGTGGAGCGGACACTCCTGTCCGCTGCTTTTGACTTGATTCCCAGCGAATGTCCTCAGCCTCTGCTGCGGAGGATTGCTGGGATCACGCGCGGACTGCGACGGCCGTGCAGGACGGCGATCACGGCGAGCGGTTTTTCCTCCGGGGCGTAGGCAATCACATATTCGCCCATGGGTTGAAAGCGCTCTGGACGGCTGTGGCCGATATGAGGAAACGGGACGAGGGACTGGATCGCTTCAAAGATCGTCGCGGCCATCTAACAGCTCGCGAACCTGAGCCAGCTCCTGAAGGTATCCGGCCATCGCATCCTCGATCAGGTCGCCGGGCGGACGTCCGCTCTTGCTGGCAAGCTCCTGTAGGCGGGATTCAGTTTCGGGGCGAAAGTGCACTTCCATATTGGCAGTTTAGAGCGGGGGATGGGTCGTGTCAAAGCCCCGCTGGGCCGATTGTACTGCACGCGAAGGAGTGTGAGAGAGCTGGTAGTTGCCAGCATTAATAAAGGCCAGTCTGAGAAATCAGATTGGCCTTTTCCTTTCCCGTCGTTGTTGCTCTGAGCTTGGGCAGCGCCCGTCGATCCGATGAGACTTCAAGGTTCGGGGGGCGGATAAATTGTTCCTGTCTTCGAGAGTCGTTCCGCAGCCTTCCGATATTTACCCAAGTTCATTTCCGTTACCTCAAAACCCACGATCACGTGCCCCGGCAAACCGTTTGCGCCTTCCTCGTCACGTGAAACGCTGAAGCCCGCGGCACGCGCGGAGCCCGCTGTCACCGCCCCGTACCTTCGCTCAGGGAATCTCTCGGCAAGCCGAACGAAGTCAGCCTCCGCAGCGATGAAGCAAGAGTTTTCTCCGTTCGAATCGAAGAAGGCAATAGAGGAAGGCCTGGTCGGCTGATCCTTGGGGTGTGCCCACGAGGCATACCTCAGCACGCGCACCAGCACTACATCGTCCGCGATACCTCGGTCATCGATAAGCGGCATCCAGCGTACATGCTTAGGAGGGGCCCATTAGGATTTTCAAGACGTCGTTCGCTCTTACGTATTCGGTTGGAGAGAGCGGCACGGATTCCAGAATCTCGCCGCCCTCTAGAGTCGTCAGAAGAACTCGCCCTCGAGGTAGAACGGCAATCTCGACTTCTTGATCGGCGACCGACCATCGCAAGACGACCCCGCCTCCAGATACTCGCGTTACGTCCGGAGCAGGGAGCCATTGCAACCTGATGCTCCCCAGAACACGGCCAACTTGGTCTGCCGTTTCAACAGACACATGAAGATCGCCTACTCCCGGCTCGAACTCTCCCGCAGACCGCAAATCCCATAAGGCCGACAACGCCGAGGCGAGCCATGGGGTTGTGGTGGAGATCGAAGCGGCTACGAGACGTGCCGAAGCCTCGGCCTTAGTAACTAGCTCGACCTCACGCACCTTTTCTAATCGCGTGTCTCGATCAAGAGTGATCATCGTGTCCTCCCCCAGAAGGAATGCATGTCTGGTGATGTGAAGTCCGCGAAAAAATTGACGACATAGTCGTGACCAAGGTCGAGCCACTCAAGTATTTGCCCGTCATCGGATCCCCGCGGTTTTCCTGAGGCCGTTATCGAGAGCTGGATCGCCTCTTTTCCATCGGACCGTAGGACCGGATTTGCGACCACCTGTAGCTGTCCCCGGCCATCGGGAAGCGCGGCGCTAAAGGAGAACGCACCGACGTCGAGATCTGCCCGTTCGCTGAGGCGGTGTGACCAGAAGGGAAACATTCGCCGTACGTCAGACGGTGACTTCCATTCTTTCCCACGCAAAAGGTGGTTAACGTACGTGACCTCGCATTGCCAAACCTCAGGCTGTGGGAGTTTCTCGTCCAGCAAGAAACGCTTATAGGTGCCCCAGTCGTCCACGAACAATGGCCTGAACTCGTCATAGTGGACGTACTGAAGGGGGACATCCATCTTGCGCCAGTTCCGCATGAACGCATTGTTTTGAACCTGTATTAGTTGGTTCTTTGACGCGTCGATGAACCAGCAGCGAAGAGGGAGGGCCCTCAAGTCAACATTTTGCCCGAGCGCTAGATCTATTCCCTCGATCTGGACTGACCCCGTCGGCAGCTTCACTTCCGAAAAAGGATAGACCTTCCGATAGCGCTCCCAAAGCAGACCATAATGCAGCAGCCCCCATGACTTGATCGGAGCGAAGACCACCGCAAAAGCGGTCTCCACCACCGGAGGGTTCGCGAAGTCAACTGGGCGCATACCGCCTGACCGCCGGAGAGCGGGTTGATGCTGAGCATTCATATTCTTGCCGATAAGCGAAAAGTCCCTGAGGTAGGAACTACGGCTGACGTGGGTAACAAGCGGGGCCCATAAACATCAACTCAGCCATGTTGCCTGCCTCCATTTTAGCTCCAAAATACCCTATCGGCGAACTCACCCCATCGCAGTATGCCATCGATTGACCAAATTGTACAATTGGTACAAGAGGGACACTTGGTACTTGCTGTACAATAGCCGCGCATGAAAAGGATGCCTGTCAGTCAAGCTCGGAAAGCGTTCCCAGATCTCGTGAACCAGGCATTCTACGCTGGGGAAACAACAATCGTCACACGTAGGGGCAAGGGCGATGTCGCAGCGATCGTCCCGATGAGCCTCTTAGAAGAGAAGGGATTCGGTGAAAGCCCGAGGACACCCAAGACGGCGCACAGAAAGCCCTCCGAGTCCGCATCAGGGCATCTCCCGAAGACCCCACTCAAATTGCTCTCTTAAACGGGCAAGCCAGTAGAACCCGTGAACAGCGGTTTTATAGTGCAGGCGATCAGAGCAGATAAGGCACCAGCGCCGCAGTCTGTCGCGCATAAGCAGCATACGTCTCGCCAAACTGGGAGCGCATCCACTTCTCCTCCATGCTCAGCTTGAGCCAGAACGCGAAGAAGACGAGGACGACAACAATGAACCCGCGCACCTGCGAGATCGCAATCGCCATCCCAAGAAACCCGGTCAGGATGCCGGTGTAGATGGGATGACGGACCACGCCATACGGACCGGTGATGATCAGCTCGTGCCCCTGCTTAATAGTGACGGAGCTGCTCCAGTTGCGGCCGAGGTGCACGCGCGCCCAGACGGCGAAGAGAAGGCCGGCAACGGTGACGGATGCTCCCAGCCAGAATGGCCAATAACCCTGCGGCCAGACCTGGACATAAAGCCAGGGCAGCGGAATGCGAGGGATCGAGAGCAAAGCGATCGCGATCAGGAAGATGAAGATGCGGAGGATGCGCGAGCCTGCCGGCTCGATACGCTGGGTGGTTTTGGTATCCCCAGCTTTGATCTGCCAGTAGACAACAAAAACGATCCAGACCACGGGAAAGAAGGCTTTGTAGAACCAGAGCATTTCGACCTCCCGGCGCTAACCATACTACGTAGGCGGCCCGGCCGGGAGTTCCAGCCGAGCGTCGCCTTTCCCCGAACCGCGCGAACTCTTTTCCACAGCCTTCCACAGCCCGATTTTTTTCAAATTTGTGACGAACGACCTTTACTGAGAATATCCAAAGGCGCAAGCTTGACGGATGTACGACGACTCTATCAAGCAGCTTTCCGCCCAGACCCCAGGGGCTAAGTCCTTATCTGCTGATATTTTAGCTCTAACTGCTTACGGCTCAATATTTTGCCCGGCTTCAGCATATCCCAAAGACGGCAAGTCCCTGCGAACAAAGATCTTAGAGCACGGCATCAAAAAAAAATTTCAACCCGCCCTCGCAGCCTTAGATTTTGACCAATACCAATTTGGGATGGATTGGAGGATCGAGGCACTGCGTTCTTGCACACTCGCCTAAAGCTTGGGAGAAGTCTGCCGACCTCTTCTTATATGTGAGAGAAAGTTGCACGTAAGAGCAGAGGGGAGCTCCTTATGAGTACGTCCATTTCCAGCTTGTTTCTGGCGGCAGTATCGAGCGCCAACACGGCAGCAACCTCGGGGCCGGCCGCGAGGCCGCAGCCGACGGCGAACGCCGGTGCAGACACCGTCCAACTGAGCGAGGCGCAACAGGTTTATCAGCTTTACAACCAAGGACAGAGAGTCTCGCAAATCGCGTCCAGCCTCAGCCTGACCGAAGCGGCAGTGAACGGCTATCTGAATCTGAGCGCGACCGGATAGAAGTCTGCTCGCCGCCGTCACCGCGCCGATCATGCTGCCTGTGAATGTGTGTGGGGGACTGGGGAGTTGCCTGCACAAGTAAAGGCCATTCAGAGAGATCTGAATGGCCTTCTCTTTTGGGTAGTAGCGTCTTTCAGTTTGCGGCTGCCGCTTACTGCGCCGAGGTGGCTGCCGGAGTTGGGGCTGTGGTTTCGGCGGTGGCTTCGGGCGCCACTGCCGAGTTGATCTTCACCGTGCTCAGGATCTGTTCCAGGCGGCTGAAGACCTTGTCGCGATCGACATGCTTGACCAGGCCGTCCGCGGAGGCGTCGGTGGTGACGTTCAGGGCGAACTCGTAGCAGCTTCCATTCTGGTAGACGTGGAAGTACTTGGAGTCGCTCTGGCGCGTGCCTTCACCGGAGACGGCTTCGGTGGCGCGGAGCTCGAGGTCGCCGAGCATTAGCTTGGAGTTCGGCGATGAATCACTCTGCCCTGCTGGCTGAGTCGACGCGGCTTGCGTGGTCGTAGACGCGGACTCCACCGGAGTGGTGGTCGGGCTCACGGATGAGGTTGCCGACGAGGTCGGCGCTGACTCGGTGGATGTCGCCATTGCGGCGCCCTTCGGCTGCGGCACGGCAAACTCGGTGCACTGATCGGCACTGAGCGATTTGTGGACGCTCACGTCGAAGAATGCGGACGAGAAGTCGGTGTTGGCGAATCCAGTCTCGGGCAATTCGACGGCGGCCAGCGCAACTCCGCCGGGCTGGATGAAGTTCATGGCCATGGGATTCGAGGCCAGAAGATCTGCAGCGGCGTCGCCGGTTTCGATGGCGTAGCGGCGCGGATATTCGAAGGTTACGCCATAAGTCTTATCAGCATAGTTCACGGTTGCGGGTTTCTTTTGTATGACTTTCTTCGGAGCTGGTTTGGCCGAGGCCTGCCCGACTGGTGCGGGCGTGGGCGTCATCGCGCTCGGCGTAGACGGCGCGGGAGTCTGAATGTTATTGGCTACGGGCTTCGGCTTGTCTTTGTCACTGGAACAGCCGACGGTTAGGGAGCAGACGATCAGTACGGCGGCGAAGATGAGTGCGCCCGTGTTCTTGCCCCAGGTCGTTGCCTGCTTACCCCAGGCTACGGAATTGCGAGTTGCTGCGATGTTGCGAACTGCGTTGATGCGGGTCATTGTGGTTGCCTCCTGCCGACTTGCGGCAGCTTGAGGAATGCACGGCGGGAGCCACGAGATACCCTGTTGATATTGTGGGAGTTATCTCAGGGATCGGTGAGAAGGCGCGTGGGGCGCGGGACACGGCGTGGGCGGAGAAACACGCGAGGGAGTCGTCGTCGACTTAGGAAATCAAAATCCCCACGTCTCAAAGGCGAGACGTGGGGCACCCGGCCGGAATCAGCTGGTATCTTTGAAGCAATGGCAGACCGATTGACAACACTGTACCGGCCGGTCGGCGATCGAGGAGAAGCGATGAGTCGTGGCACCTTTCGAATTGCGTGGATGTTGTTTTTGGTGTTGTTGCTGGCTTCGGGAGCGATCCATGCGCACGGTCAGGCTCCGGAGAAGATCATTATTGATACTGACATTGGCGATGATGTCGATGATGCGTTTGCGCTGGCGCTGGCGGTGAAGAGTCCGGAGCTTGAAATTCTGGGCGTGACCACGACGTTTGGAGATACTGAGGCGCGGGCGAAAATTGTGGATCGGTTTCTGCGCGAGGTCGGGCGCGGTGAGATTCCGGTGTTGGCGGGGAAAGTTACGTCGACGAAGAATCCGATGTCGCAGCGGAGGTATGGAGACGGCGGACATTTTGCGAAGTCTTCGCACGGCGACGCGGTCGAGTTTTTACTGGAGCAGATTCGAAAGTACCCGGGAGAGATTACGTTGGTTGCGATTGGGCCGTTGATGAATGTGGGAGCGGCGATCGACAAGGATGCGGCGACGTTTCGAAAATTGAAGCGGGTGGTGCTGATGGGAGGATCGATCCGGCGCGGGTATGGGGATTTGGGATATACCGCGCCGGTTCCGCCGATGCGGGAATGGAATATTTTGAATGATGTGGCGTCGGCGCAGAAATTGTTTGCCGCGGGGGTTCCGGTGTTTGTAATGCCGCTGGATTCGACGCAGCTGAAAATGGATGAGGTAAAGCGCGCGTTTTTGTTCAGTCAGGGGACAACAGTTACGGACCAACTGACTGTGCTGTATCACTTGTGGGGACAGGAGACGCCGACGTTGTTTGATCCCATGACGATCGCGTTCGTGTTGCGCCCGGAGCTTTGTCCGGTGCAGGGATTGCATCTTCGCGTGGATGAAAAAGGATTCACGCACGAGGAGCCGGGAGCGTCGAACGCGCAGGTTTGTCTGGATTCGAATGCGGAGGATTTCTTTAAGTTCTATTTGAAGAGGGTTGCCCGCTGATGAACTCAAAATTCCACCCCCTCGAACAAAACGCGACAAGGTGCAAGACCCGCTCGAGTAATTGGAGGCCGACGGAAATGCGAATGATGGAAAGACCAAGAGCGCTGCGGACTTTGCTCGCAGCTGTGATCACGCTCGGCTCGGGGCTGTTCGGCCAGACGAAGCAGGAGGCAGATCTGATTGTCAGCGGTGGGATTGTAGTGACGATGGATGGAGCGCGAACGATTATTCAGGACGGAAGCGTTGCGATCAAGGGTGACGCGATTGCCGCGGTGGGTCCGCGGGCGGAGATTGAGAGCCGATACACGAGTGCACAGGTGATCGATGGGCGCGGAAGGCTGGTGTTGCCGGGATTCATCAACGGGCACACGCATGTGCCAATGACTTTATTTCGAGGGCTGCATGATGACGTCACGCTGCAGGACTGGCTTTATAAATATATTTTCCCGGCAGAAGCGAAGAACGTGAATGAAGAGTTCGTGCGCTGGGGCACGCGGCTGGCGGCGGCAGAGCAGATCCGCGCGGGCGTGACGACTTTTGCCGATATGTATTACTTCGAGGACGCTGTGGCCGAGGAGACGAAGGCGGCGGGGATGCGCGGGGTGCTGGGCGAGACGTTCATCGATTTTCCGGCGCCGGATAATAAGACCAATGCAGAGATGATGGCGTATACAGAGAGATTTCTGAAACGGTGGCAGGGCGATCCGCTGATTCACGCGGCTCCGGCTCCGCATTCGATTTATACGTGCTCGAAGAAAACGATTCAGGATGCGGCGGCGCTGGCGGCGAAATATCACGCGCCGCTTCTGATGCATGTTGCGGAGATGAAGAAGGAATGGGACGACAGCGAGAAGGCGAATGGGATGTCTCCGGTGCAGTATCTGGACAAGCTGGGCGTGTTGGGGCCGGAGCTGGTGGCGGCGCATTGCATTTTTGTGGATGAGGCTGACCGGAAACTGCTGGCGCAGCGCGGCGTGGGGTGCGTACATAATCCGTCGAGCAACATGATGATCGCGAGCGGAGTTGCGCCGGTGCCGGAGATGCGGGCGGCTGGCGTTGCGGTGGGGCTTGGGACGGACGGTCCGGCGGGAAGTAATAACGATCTGGATCTGATGGAGGAGATCGACCTGGCGGCGAAGCTGGCGAAGATTTCGAAGATGAATCCGCTGGCACTGAATGCGAAGGCCGTGGTGGAGATGGCGACCATCGATGGAGCGCGGGCCCTCCACATGGAGAAGGAAATTGGATCGCTGGAGGCGGGGAAGAAGGCGGATCTGGTTTTGATCAGTCTGGACGAGCCGAATGCGGTGCCGATGTATGACGTGTATGCGCAGATCGCCTATTCGCTGAAAGGAAGTGACGTCGAGACGGTGGTGATTGGCGGGAGAGTGGTGATGCGGGAACGAAAGTTGCTGACCATCGATGAGCCGGCTGTGCTCGAGAAGGCGCGGGAGTACGGGAAGTCGGTGAAGGCGTCGTTGGGGATGGAATAGATTTGGGGATGGAATAGATTACGATCAGGGCGGCGCCTCAGAGTCAAAGTCCCCGCCCTCTCGCAGAGGACGCGAGAAGGGCGGGGCACCCTCGCATACTTTGAGTCCCTTATAATCAGAAGACTCTTTATGGCTGCCATTCTTGAGCGAATTGTTGCGGCTACGCGAGCGCGGGTGGCGGAGTCAAGGCGCGGGGCGGATTGGCGCGGGTTGGAGCAGGCCGCGGAACGGCACGTCCCGCGCGGGTTTCGGCGGGCGCTGGCCGCGAAGGGGCGCGACGGCTCGGCGGTGATTGCGGAGTTGAAGAAGGCCTCGCCGTCGAAGGGACTGATTCGGGCGGAGTTTCATCCTGCAGAGTTGGCGCGGGAACTGGAGGCGGCGGGGGCGGCGGCGCTTTCGGTGCTGACGGATGAGGAATTCTTTCAGGGATCGCTCGGAAATTTGCGAGAGGCTTCGGCGGCAGTTGCGATTCCCTGTTTGCGGAAGGACTTCATCGTCGATGAATTTCAGTTGGTGGAGGCGCGGGCGAATTCGGCCGATGCAGTGCTGCTGATTGTGGCGGCGTTGACTGCGGAGGAATTGAGTTCGCTTGCAGCGGGGGCGCGCCGGTACGGGCTGGATGTTCTGTGTGAAGTGCATGACGGCGAAGAGTTGAAGCGGGCGCTGGGTGCGGGATGTGATTTGATTGGGGTGAACACGCGCGATCTGCGGACGTTTAAAGTCGATCTGGAGACGGCGTTTG
>Ga0210395_10004697_pt1 | contig 10472 bp, 8 predicted proteins | sample IncBWH4OmetaG_FD_150861 | JGI IMG/M metagenome (GOLD analysis project Ga0210395, IMG submission 150861) | Forest soil microbial communities from Barre Woods Harvard Forest LTER site, Petersham, Massachusetts, United States - Inc-BW-H-4-O ...
GTCCCTGCCCAGTAAGGCGGCGGTGGCGTTCAGCGCCGAGGATGCCGATCGCCGCGTAAAGCCCGCACGTGACGTCCCACGCGGGCAGCACGTGGTTGACCGGGCCTAGGTGTCCTTCCGGCCCTGTCACCAGCGGGAATCCCAGACCGGCGTTGACCGTGTAGTCCACCGCCGGACTGCCGTCGTACTGCCCAGTGATCAGCAGGTGGATCAGGTCCGGCCGGACCTTGGACAGCGCCTCGTAGCTCAGCCACTGACGTTCCGCGTTGGTCAGCACGATCCCGCCGCCCGGCCCCGACTCGCTGATCAGTCGGCCGATGAGCTCCCGGCCCTCGGCGGACCCGAAGTCGGCGCACAGCGAGCGCTTGCCCTTGTTCAGGCCCGCCCAGTACAGACTGGTCCCCGACGCGGCCACCGGCCACCGGGTGTGGTCCGCCGCACCGCCCGGCGGATCAACCCGGGTCACCTCAGCGCCGAGCTGCGCCAGCGTCATCCCGCCCAGCGGACCCGCGACATACGTCGCCACCTCCACCACCCGCAGGCCGCTCAGCGGCCTATGAGTCTGGGGAGGTCCGTGCGAAGGAACAATCATCTGATCACAGCCCCTCGTTTGTACGGCCATATTGGCGTAATAGATTGCCGATGTCAATGAAAGACCGGTCTACAGCGGCGGTCATACGGCCAGAACTTTGGCCGTATATTTGCTGCGGACGTTGGTGGAGGCGGCTTGATCTCAAGGAGACGTTGGTTGACGGCCCTTGCTTCGAAGACCTCCACCGGGGCCGTGCTTTGGGGACAGCCCCGGCCTCACACTCAGCGAAGGGCTGCGCGCCCCACCGGGCGATAGTCGGGGCGGAATGCCGCTAACCCTGGACTGCGCGCTGTCGCCGCAGGTGCTCTGCGAGGGCGGCGTGCTGACGACCCCCAACCTCGCGTGGGAGGTCGCGATTGGCCAGTTGACGATCGCGACGCACACGGTGGTGGCGAACCTCTTCTACCGCGGGTGGTGTTCCGGCGCGCGGCGGCCTCGGCGACACACTGGGCGCTGTCACGGAGATTGTTGGGCTGCGTCAGAACTCCCGGCGTGACGGACGGGTGGCGATCGGATTGGTCGCGCTCCGGATCAGCACCCGGGACCTGGACGAGCGACGGGTGCTGGACTTCTGTCGCTTGCCGGCCGATGACCTGCCGAAGGCGCTGGGGACAGGGCGCCTCCCATCTGGCCGGTCGGCCACAACAGCTGCTCTAACCAAGGACCGAGACTCCAACGGGCTCGTGGAACCAAACCGTCGCGGCAGCCGTTCAGCCAGGCACGACGCAGCGCGGTCAATCAGCCATGAGATGAAGCCTCAGGCCGGACGGTCAGTGACCCGAGACATCGAGGCCTACGACAACTAAGCGGAGCGCCTGCATTGACAAGGCTAAGCTACGTGGCTACCTTGAGTTGCATGCAGCATCCAGCATGCGGTCTCCGGCCGATGCTTAGGGATGGTGGACGTCGCCACAAAAGACTAAGGCAGTCGGCGGGAGGCGCTTAAGATCAACTGCAACTGGAGTTACAGAGTGATTCCGGGTCCTGAGTTACCGCTTAATAAGAATTTGGCAAATGAAATCTCTTTGAGCAGCGTCAGGGACATAGCCGGGCTCAGGTGAGAGCATCAGCCCCCAATTAGCATGGATACGACTGTGTGCCTGCGAAGCGCGAGCTGAGAGCGCTACTCAAGCGAAATTGAGTGACACAAGCCAAAACTCCTTTTCAAAAGGGTTGGCCCCGTTCCCTAAGTGAGTATGCAATGCATACGCAAGAAGCAGCTTACGGCAGAATGAAGAAACAGGCGGCTAGACTCAACTGAAGCTAAGGAGTCCGGTAATGCAAGACCGCACCCGAGAAGGCGCTTGGATAGGGGATTGGACCGCTGAGCGTCCACCTGCGTTCGCCTACAGTGTGCGACGCAGGGGCGAGGGGGAGTGGCGGACTGGTCCCACAGCCGCCGAGGAGTATCGAGATCTTGGACTCGCAATTGCTTCTGGCGGACTGATGTCGGCGGTGCACATCCGCCGAGGCGCTGCAATGGAGTCTGCCACGAGTATCGAATATCGCAACCTCGAATTCGACTGGTCATATGTGCTAGCTGGCTCGGTGACCATTGAAGGAGAAGATGGCACCGGGGACACTCTGAATGTTGGGGACTCATCCTGCTTCCCTCCACTCTGGGGTTACCGCAGGACCGCATATTCAGCTGATTATGAAGAACTCCGGATCGCGGTGCCGGCCGATCTGGAAGTTATGGATCAATCCGCGCAGGCCGGTAAGGCGAGACCAGCACACCTGAGCACGGCGCGACCCACTGTGAACAGAGAGTCGGAAGCTGTCTATGTAAGAGGTAATGGACCGCGGGCGTTCATGTCATACCGCGATCTCGATACCAGGGCAATGACTGGTGGGCGTATACATATTCACGTGGTCCGTGCCGAAGAACTACCAGATGAGGGAATCACCTACCACACCCACAATATGTCGCAATGGTTCGTTGAGCTGAAGGGCTGGATGGACGTTCTAGTCGAGGGCCAGGAGCCGGCACGACTCTATCCAGGTGACTTTGTGTCGCTAGGCGCGGGGACAGTCCATGCTGTTCCGCGTTATTCCGAAGGACATACCGTGCTTGAGCTCTGCAGTCCCGCGGAGTACAACACAGTCGACGCAGTGGCAGCTCAGGGGTAAGAGTGGAAGGAGGTGTCCGGCCTGGCGACGGAAATACCGGCAACTTGATGGGTGAGGGTGCGTGTACATGCGGCATCGATGGTCGTCAGTCTGTCTAGTGCCCTTAAGGGCGTTAGACAGCATTAGGAAGACGACAGGTTCGGCTCAACTACACCGGCCACCAACCTATTGTCCGCTGGAACTGAAACTTTGGTCCAGCGGCTTACGAGAATGAGAAAGCTCCAAAACACTGCATACAGCATCGAGAGACAAAAGGGACGAGCGCAGAAAAGGAAGCTTGAGGGTTATGGAAATACAAATTACGGGCAACACGGGTCTATTCCGCTGGCGGAGATGCCTACACGGCTTGGCGGTATTGTCCGCTCTGCTAATAGCAACTACCGCCTGTGGGACGTCGTCTAACCCTTCCGGGACAAACTCTGCCAACGGGACTCTAACTGGAAGTGCTTACAAGATCGGCGTACCCTGCGCGCTTAGCGGCCCGGACGCGAATCAGGACCTCCCTATAGTCCACGGCATGGAGACATACGCATACTATGCGAATCATCATGGCGGTATCAACGGACACCCAGTTCAGATTCTTACCGATGACAGTCAAGCGGACGTCGCAACCGAGTCGGCGGACTACAAGAAAGAACTGAGCGAAGGCGCCTTGGCCATCGCGTCCTGCAACAGCAGCGCTGTGGCGGCCAACGTATCCTATTTCAATTCCAATAAGGTGCCGGTCGTCTCTACATCGACTGTGTCTAGCTGGTATGCGCCGGGTGCAAACTACAGCTACATATTCTCCGTTTCGCCATCAAATGAGGAACTAGCACCCTTGATGGTTGCCTACATCAAGAAGGCCCTTGGGGCTAATCAGGGTGGCGGAAAGGTGGCACGACTCGTCGATTCCATCGCTTCGGCTGTTGCCTTGGCTCAGAGCTGGAGCCAGGTCGGCTCTGGACTGTCGTTTAGTTCAACACAATCAATCCCTAGCACGCAGACCGACTATTCGTCGACTGCTACCTCGGTCCTAGGTCAGCACCCGATCGCAATGATGACTGCGCTAACGCCCGTTCAGCAGGCGCCGTTTGATCTAGCCCTGCAGAATCAGGGTGGCTGGACGCAGCCATGGATCGGCATATTCTCAGCCGGGGACACGGACCTAAAGGACGCGCCATCAACGTATGCTGCTCTTCGCTACTGGGAAACTCCAACGGAGTCAGCTCCTTCAGCCAAGGCTTTGTATGCACTTGCGCTAAAGGCCGGGTATGCGAGTTCAACGGACCTCGAGTCATTCTGGTTCAGCGCGGGGTGGGTCGAAGCGGGGGCGATAATCACAGCGATGGAGTCCTGCAAAGGCACGTGCACGTCCCAGGGAGTGGATACGGGCCTGGAGAATCTGAATTCAAACTTCCTCGGTATAACCGCCCAGTCGCGAACAACCCCGACGAACCACATAATCCTCAACTCAGCGCGGGTATATGCGTGGGATTCCTCTACTTCCTCGGCGCAGCCACTGAGTAACTTCATCAACCTGGACCCCGCTCCAACGAGCTATACTGGCAAGATCGCCGGGCAAGCAAGCTGAGGTGTACTCGGCGTATGCGGCGCACGTGTAGATAACCTAGGGGCATGGGTAGCTTAAGTGAATGTGTTTTTGAATACCATATTCAACGGCATCATCGCCGGCAGTTGGCTAGCGGCTACTGCAGTTGGTTTCGTGGTTCTATGGAAATCAACGAAGGTTTTCAATTTCGCTCAAAGCTACTTCATGCTCCTAGGGACCTATCTCTTTGCCACACTAGACGCGAAGTACGCATGGCCCCTTGCCCTTATCGCTGCGGCGGGGATAACCGTCATAATAGCGGTCCTATGCCACTGGTTGTTCATGCGCAACCTCGTCGGAGCGAGCCTGTTTATTCCCGTAATAGCTACCTTCGGGATCGGTACACTTTTGGAAGGAGCCGTAGGACTGTTCTGGGGTCCTGACGATCGTCAAGTCAGTGTGCCCTTGTACAACATTCACTATCGCGTTGGTGACGTCCACATCTCCGGTGCGCAACTTTCGGGCCTCTGCATCACAGCTGTATGGATCGTCGTTGTTATCCTCTTCCTTCGTAAGTCCAAGGTTGGGCTGCAAATGAGGGCGACCGCAGAAAACCACAGCCTAGCGGGACTTGCTGGTATGCCTGTACGGTCCATCCTGGTGCTTGCCTGGGCAATTGCGGGTGCGTCCGCGGCGATAGCTGGGATTACCTATACCCAGCAGCAGGGGATCGAGTCGTTTGATCTTGCGAATGTCGGGCTCTTGGCCTTCCCGGCAATAATTATGGGCGGTCTGGAGAGCGTCGAAGGCGCCGTGCTTGGCGGTCTAGCTATCGGATTGGTAGACGCCTTCGTGATAACCTACTGGGACCCAAACGCGCAATTCGCCGCTGGATATTTGGTTCTATTTCTATTCCTTCTTCTAAAGCCACAAGGACTGTTTGGGGAGAGGGTGTATGACCGTGTCTAGAAGAGGGCTTAAGTGGGTCCTATGTGTCCTTGGTCTAACGGCCGTCGTTGGTGTATGCGACCTGAGCCTAAGTAGCTACTGGCTGTACACTGTAAATACGGGACTGCTTCTGGCCTTCGGTGCCATCGCGCTGACGGTTCTGGTCGGCCGCGTTGGCCTTACTTCTATGGCACACGTCGCGCTCTTGGCAGTCGGGGGTGCCTCGGCAGCCGTGGCAGCCGCGCTGGTGAGTTCTTGGGCACTGCCGTTTGGTAGTCTTATTGCTGCGATTGCGGGGACGATAGCAGGTGCCGTTGCAGGTCTAGCTGCTCTGCGGCTATCTCACTTCTACTTGGCATTGTCGAGCCTGGCACTGAGTTATGTCGTACTCTATATTTTCCAAAGGGTCCAATTCAACTCATCCCACAGTGAAACTGGATATTCTGCGTCGGCATCAAATATTGGACCTTGGGCCATTACCGGGGAACGCGCATGGCTTATATTGCTCGCGGTCCTCCTGGTGATTGTGGTCGTACTCACCCGTAACGTTCTGAAAGGTTACACGGGGCGTGCATGGATGGGCCTTCGTGACCGGGAGATTGTTGCTCGCGCTCAAGGTATCAATGTAGCTCGTGAGAAGATAATCGCGTTTGCCGCGACATCAGCTATTGTGTCGGTGTCCGGCACACTATCAGCGTTTCACACCGGTACGGTCTCCGTGGATCAGTACGATCTAAGCATGGTTTTTCAGTATTATGCGATCATCATTCTGGGAGGCCTAGGGTCGGTAGTTGGCGCGGTAGTGGCGTCAGTCCTATTCTCAGTCGTTCAGGCAGAGCTGGGAAATGTGCTCACCAGTTTGCCGACCTCAATGCCTCTATCTAACGAATTGTCCCTGCGGGAGGGTTCGGTTATCGACGTCCTCATGGGACTGCTCATCGTAGGCGTGCTGCTCTTTAGCAGAGGCCGGTCGCGGAGCTTTGTCCCTTGGGCCCGCACAAAGATTTCGGTCGTATCGACACAAAGATTTCGGTCGTATCGAAACGCTGGACGGTGTCGGAGAGGGATAGGTAGCACATGACAGGTCGCACGCGGGGTAGGGTCGTAGTCAGGGTCGAGGATCTTCATGTATCTTATGGCGGCGCAGATGCCGTGGCGGGACTGACGGTCGAGGTATCTGCAGGTGAGGTTGTCACCATTGTCGGGATAAATGGAGCCGGTAAGACCAGTGCACTTCGCGGGATAGTGGGCTTTGCGCGTGGTGAGCCAGGCCGAGTAACGCGAGGTGTTGTGAGCGTGAGCGGTCGCAGGATCCCCCCTAACTCACCCCAAGCGAGTGTACGCGCAGGCATCAGAATGGTGCCAGAGCGGGACAAAGTCTTCTCGTCGCTGACTGTGGAAGAGAACTTTCTGGCGTCGAGCCCAAAAAGAGAAGGACGGGGCTTCATTTCACGCGGCCTTGAGCTTTTCCCCGAGTTGGGTCGCAGGCGACGCGCTAAAGCCGGGCTTCTTTCCGGCGGAGAGAAACAGATGCTTGCGGTTGCCATTGCGCTAGCGGCGGATCCTGACTTGCTCTTGGTCGACGAGCTCTCCCTTGGATTGGCGCCGGCCATAGTAACACGCCTTATGAAGGATCTCCGAGATCGGTGCTTGGAGCTAAATTTGGCGCTGCTGCTAGTCGAGCAGAACGCAGTAGCGGCTGCAGCCATAAGCGATCGTATGCTGGCAATGCAGCAGGGAAGTATTATCGCGGAGGAGCAGCTCGGACCGACTAAAGCGGCCGGTCCAGCTCTTCACCGGCTCCTTAGTCAACTCGGAGGGGGTGTCCAGGATGGCGCACAGCTCCCGAGCAATTGAGTTGAGCAGTGTAAACTTGCGATTTGCAGGAATCTCAGCACTGAGTTCCGTGTCGGTCGCCATTGAGATGGACGAGATAGTTGCTGTTGTCGGTCCAAATGGTGCGGGAAAGAGTTCCCTTCTGAACTGTATTTCGGGTCTTTATCGAGCAGATAGTGGCAATATCGCAGTCCTAGGGCATGACGTAACGAAGCGTCCACCCGAGTACATTGCGCGACTCGGAGTTGGACGCACGTTTCAACATCCAGAGCTCCTGTTCTCAGACGGGACCGTCTTCGACAATGTGATGCTAGGACGTCACCTTCGTTCTCGCCCGGGCTTTTGGAGAGATATGCTCAGGTTGCCGTCCGTGGTCCAACTCGAAGCGGCCGACCGGAAGATAGTGGACAGATCGCTGGACTACTTGGGACTAATGGAAATACGCCTGGAGCGTCCAACGCGGCTGCCCTATGGCACGCAGAAATTGGTGGAGTTTGCCCGGGCTTTGGCAACTGAGCCTAAGGTTATGCTACTCGACGAGCCTTCTACGGGTATGAGTTCGGGCGAACGGGGACCACTGCAGGACGCTATTATTGGTTTGCGTAGGGATCTAGGAATCGCGACCATGGTTATCGAGCATGACTTGGCAGTAGTAAATGCCGTTGCTTCGCGTGTTGTGGTGATGGACTTCGGGCAAATTATAGCGGCAGGTACATTTGCGGAAGTCATGCAAGCTCCTCAGGTACGGGCCGCATACCTAGGCGAACCCGCGACGGAGAGTCTGGATGAGCCAGTGGAGCATGGCACCAATACCCTATAGGGAGCTTCCGGTCTATTCATTGCACCAGTGAGAGGAGAGGAATGATTAGGCGCTTGGAGGGAAAGGTTGCGGTCATTACCGGCGCGGCTCGAGGCCAAGGGCGAAGTCATGCGGTCCGGTTGGCGCAAGAGGGCGCCAAGATCATAGCAATAGATCTTTGTGCAAATGTTGAGTCTGTGGGCTACGGGCTAGCTACTGCCTCAGATCTGGCAGAGACTGCTGAAGCCGTCCGAACCGTGGGCGGAGATATCGTCGTTGCCGAGGCAGATGTGCGTGACCTGGAGGCGTTGGAGGCGGCCGTTGATCTAGGCTACAAAACCTTCGGTCGGTTGGATATCGTCAGCGCGAATGCTGGCGTCTTCGCTCCAGGTACCGCACTCGAGACTGGCATCTCCGCCTGGAAAGATGTGCTGGATATCGACCTTACAGGAGTTTGGTACACCGCGAAGGCCTGCGCACCGAGAATTATTGAAGGTGGAAGAGGCGGAGCGATAGTCATAACAAATTCGGCTGCGGGCCTTCGTGCAATGGATAATATGGTCCACTACACATCGGCTAAGCATGGACTTGTAGGCCTGATGCGTGCTTTGGCCCTGGAGTTGGCCACTCATTCTATCCGGGTTAACTCTTTGCATCCTACTACGGTGCCTACGGGGATGGTGCTGAACCAATCGAACCTCCGTCTCTTTCGCCCAGATCTCGCCGCTCCTAGTGTCGAAGACGTACACGATGTTTTCGTGGGTAGGAATGCTCTACCCACGCCATGGGTCGAGCCGATCGACGTAAGTAACGCTCTCATGTTTCTTGTGTCGGATGAGGCTCGGTATATCACGGGTGCCACGATTCCGATCGATGCTGGACATTTGCTCAAGTAACTGAGTGTATATGGGGCCTAAGAGACGTTACGTAGGCGAACGGGGCCCGTGTGTTGCACAAGAAGTTCTCAGTTAAGGAGTAGGAAGACAGATGAAGTACGTCAATCTCGGACTGAGTGGTCTTCGGGTACCGCGTCTGATTTTCGGAGGTGCACACATAGGAGAAATTGTTTCTCCCGATAAGGCTGCCGAGCTCATAGGGCGCGGCAGGGAACTAGGGATTTCGGCGATATATGCAGCCGACGATTACAACCGCGGTCGGACAGAAGCAATAATTGGTAAGATAGTAAAGCCGTATCGCGACGAGATGACGTTGATTATCAAGGCGGGACACCGCGTAGCAAGCGATGCTATTCCGAGAGATCCAGGGGAATTCCACGCCGCAATGGGCAATGGGGAGATGGATGATGCGCGGCTTTGGAACATGGGGATATCGCCTACTGCTCGGGGCCTCAATCGGAAGCACATGGTGAAAGCACTGGATGCTAGTCTTCGTAGATTGCAAACAGACTATGTCGACGTGTATAGTGCCCATTTCTGGGATCCATACACGCCCATTGAAGAGACTCTGGAGACGTTTGCGGGCTTCGTCAGCGCCGGAAAAGTTCGCTACATCGCCTGCAGTCAGACGGAGCCTTGGCAACTCTACAAAGCACTTTGGACAAGTGAACGACTGCAACTTCCACGCTACGAGGCCGTGCAAATCAGATTGAATCTGCTTGAGCGTTACGCCATGAAGTCCTATCTACCGGCCACTGCCGCTGCAGGGGTGAGTGTTCTGGCGTTTAACTCTCTGGCAAGCGGACTGCTGTCTGGTGCGGTCGGTAAGAACGCAGCGACGACAGACGCTTTGGGATATCGACGGCGCTACGCCGAGATGTATTGGAGTGAGGGGACTTTTACTCTTCTGGAGAAACTGACCCGATGTGCCGAATCGATAGGACGCTCACTGGGGGAGTTGGCGCAGGGTTGGGCCCTAGCGCAGGAATCTGTTGCTGCGCTCCTGATAGGACCAAACCAAGTCGAGGAATTTGATGCTCAAGTCGCAGCGGTTGATACGCCGCTTTCTGGTTCTGAGTTGAAAGCAATAAGTGACGTCCTCGAAGGGGAACCGCTTGATAGACGCGTGGGGGCCGAGTTGCTCCGGTAGGGGTTCGGAGCGGCGGGGGTTTACCAGGGCGTTTGATGCGCGGAGAGTGATGTAAGGGGTCACACCGAAGGATAATCATGTCTGTAGCTAGTGCAGAGCCGATGCGAGCCGTGCCCAAGGGAGACTTGCACTGTGAGAAGGTCTGATATGAAAAGGCCACCCCAAGAGCTGGGCGACTACCGATCAGTCTGGTCACCGACTTGCTTGAGTGGCCGGGTCGCGATTGTGACAGGCGTGTCGTCCGGCATCGGAGCAGAGATCATGCGTGCCCTCGACGAAGTTGGTGCGATGGTATATGGGCTTTCGAGGAGTCCGGGTAACAGTGGTCTGCATGGAGCCGTGATACAGGCAGACGTAGCGAATAAGGAAGAGATAGTTGGCTCAGTACAGCAGATAGCGTCCAAGGAGGGTCACATAGATGTTGTCGTAGCGAACGCTGCGACCTGGACTGGCATGCCGTTGCCTCAATTCTCGCTTGAAGCCTGGCAGGCGGAACTAGCACTCAACCTCAGCGGGCCTTTCATACTCTTCCAGGCGGCCCTGCCACACATGTCGCGTTCTGGTGGTTCCTTTATTGCTATTGGCTCCGC
>Ga0210395_10004698_pt1 | contig 10472 bp, 8 predicted proteins | sample IncBWH4OmetaG_FD_150861 | JGI IMG/M metagenome (GOLD analysis project Ga0210395, IMG submission 150861) | Forest soil microbial communities from Barre Woods Harvard Forest LTER site, Petersham, Massachusetts, United States - Inc-BW-H-4-O ...
GAACCTAAAGCTGGCCGATTACGGCTCAAGGGGGAAATGGTGCGCCCGGAGAGATTCGAACTCCCGACCCTCTGGTTCGTAGCCAGATGCTCTATCCAGCTGAGCTACGGGCGCATTACGGAAGCGATCAACGGAGATTGTGATTATAACGGAAACTCCGACATTGATGAAGATGAAGGTGGTAGCGGACAGACGATTCGGCATACAGTAAACACCTTATGCCCAGCCCTAAGTATTTTCTTTCTCGCACTCTCCATGAACTTTCGGCACCACTCGTGCCTATGCGTGCGCCAGCGTAAATCTTTCTCACCACTGGCAATTCCTACTCGGATTCCCGGCGCACGCGTTTTGTGTTTTCAGGTAGTTGAGATTGGCAAATCGGGTGCTACAATTATCGGCAGACGAAGTGGCGCGCAACGGGGCGCCCTTGAAGATAAACTTCGGCCAGAGGTTTTCTTGGACGCCCCTTGCATTTTCCCTTTAACTCCGACTTTACCTGGCCGACAAAAGCCTTCCCCCAGATTTCCGCTATAAGCTGACTTAGGCCAGCACGAGTCTCTTTTGGACGTCCAGTCCCGCCTGCCGCAGCAGTCCCGCAATCACCGGTTCTTTGAAGCGTGAAGCGTCGAACTCCACGCGCACAATGTGCTCCTTCGGATTAAACGTCATTCGCCGGATGCCATAAACCTCGCGCACCCCATCCAGCGCACGCATCTCGGCTTCGCTTGGCGCGCTGCCGTAACGGTAAGCGACTTCCAATTGTGTCATGCTGTTGCCTTGCTCCTTGGCCTCGTGCTCACTCGTCTTTAAAGATACAACAATCGCGTGCGCCGCGATTCGGGCAGGCAGAATCGAAGCACCAGGGACCATAATCTAAAATGCTATCTTGCTTGGGGAACCGGCGCAAACCACGTAGCCTCAGACGGCACGTTCGGGCGGCTCTTCGTCAGAGTAACGCGGCCAGAATCCCGCGAGGCGCATGAAGGATGACATTTCCAACTCGGCGGCCGCTGTAAAAGATCCGGTTTGCGGCATGAACGTGAACCCGGCGACCGCAAAGCACCACCTCGAACACGCGGGGAAATCTGTTTACTTTTGTTGCGCCCCCTGCGCCGAGAAATTCAAAGCGAATCCAAAAAAATATCTGGGCGGGGCTGCGCGACCTCCTTCCTCCAGCCTGGTCGCTCTGCACATCCCGGCTTCTCGTCCTGCTCCCACGGCTCCAGTTGTTGCGAACCCCGGATCTGCAACTCAAACAACTTACGTTTGCCCAATGTGTCCTGAGGTCCGTGCCAGCAAGCCCGGACCCTGTCCCCGTTGTGGCATGGCACTCGAGCCTACGATTCCGCTGGCTGCTACGCGCACGCAATATACGTGCCCCATGCATCCGGAAATTGTCCGCCCCGGTCCGGGATCGTGTCCCATCTGCGGCATGGCACTGGAACCGCGCACCGTCACTGCAACCGAAGAAGAGAATCCTGAGCTGCGCGACATGACGCGCCGCTTCTGGATCAGCCTGATTCTCACCGTCCCGCTGCTGGCGATCGCGATGGTTGACATGTTGCCCGGCATGCCCATCGAGCACGCGCTGCCTGCCGGTTGGTTACCGTGGATCGAATTGTTGCTGGCCACGCCTGTTGTCCTCTGGGGTGGCTGGCCTTTCTTTCAGCGCGGCTGGGCGTCGATCGTCAATCGCTCGACCAACATGTTCACGCTCATCGCCATGGGCACAGGGGTGGCCTACCTTTTCAGTCTAACCGCGACCGTCTTTCCAAGTGTTTTTCCAGCATCATTCCGCGACATGAGCGGCAATCCTCCGGTCTACTTCGAAGCCGCTGCCGCCATCGTGACCCTCGTCCTCCTAGGACAGGTCCTGGAACTCCGCGCCCGCAGCCGTACCGGGGCTGCGATTCGTGCGCTGCTCGACCTCAGCCCCAAGACCGCACGCATTCTCCGCGATGGGACGGAGCAGGACATTCCACTCGATCAAGTAAAACCCGGCGACCGCCTACGGGTGCGTCCGGGGGAAAAGATCCCGGTCGACGGCGTAGTTCTCGAAGGCACCAGCACAGTCGACGAATCGATGATCACTGGCGAGTCGATGCCGGTTACGAGAGAGCCAGGCAGCCGTGTAATTGGCGCGACTGTTAACGCCACGGGATCGTTCGTAATGCGCGCCGAGCACGTAGGCAGCGAAACCCTGCTGGCGCGCATCGTGCAAATGGTCAGTCAGGCACAACGGAGCCGGGCCCCCATCCAGCGATTGGCCGACCGCGTCGCTGCCTGGTTTGTCCCGGCAGTAATTGGCATTGCCGTGCTGACCTTCGTGGTATGGGCCTTTCTCGGCCCGGAACCGCGCCTGGCCCACGCCTTGGTGAATGCCGTAGCCGTGCTCATCATCGCGTGTCCGTGTGCGCTCGGACTAGCTACGCCAATGGCGATCATGGTCGGCGCCGGACGCGGCGCCCGAGCCGGAGTACTCATCAAGAACGCCGAAGCTTTGGAGATCCTTGAGAAAGTGGACACCTTGGTCTTCGACAAGACCGGCACCCTGACGGAAGGCAAGCCCACAGTCGAATCCGTGGTCGCGGCTTCAGGAGACAACGAAACCGAACTGGTACGCCTGGCAGCAAGCCTGGAGCAGGGAAGTGAGCATCCTCTCGGTTCCGCGATCGTCGCCGCTGCCAAAGAGAACAATCTCCCCATGGCTGGTGTCTCTAACTTTCAATCCCACCCTGGACTTGGGATTAGCGGCAAGGTGGATGGAAGAACAGTGTCGGCTGGAAACGAAAAATTCTTTCAGCAGAAGTCGATATCATTTGACGCGCTCATGCAAACTGCCGGAAACCTGCGCCACGACGGCCAGACAGTTGTCTTCGTAGCAGTAGATGGTCGCCCAGCAGGTCTGATCGGCATCGCCGATCCCATCAAACCGTCGACCGCGCAAGCGCTCCGCGATCTCAAGGCCGCCGGATTGCGGATCGTCATGCTCACGGGCGATAGCCGCGGCACGGCCGAAGCTGTAGCTGCCAAACTTGGTATCGACGACTTCGAAGCAGAAATCTTGCCCGACAAGAAATCCGAGGTAGTGCGCCGGTTGCAACAAGAGGGACACACCGTCGCCATGGCGGGCGATGGCATCAACGACGCGCCCGCCCTGGCGCAGGCCGACGTGGGAATCGCCATGGGGACAGGAACCGATGTTGCGATGGAAAGCGCGGGCGTGACCCTGGTGAAGGGCGACTTGGCTGGCATCGTTCGCGCCCGCAAGCTCAGCCAGGCCACCATGCGCAACATTCGCCAGAACCTGTTCTTCGCGTTCATCTACAATTTGCTCGGCGTGCCGATCGCGGCGGGCGTGCTCTATCCATTCTTCGGCTTGCTGCTAAGTCCAATTCTGGCCGCTGGAGCCATGAGCTTCAGTTCGGTATCCGTGATCACCAATTCGCTGCGCCTGAGAAAAACAGAACTGTAGGGCATGGCTAGAATCCAAAGGCCGTTCCACAACAGGCCGCGCTCCGCAAATTGGACTTATAATCACGCGGATGGCCAGCTTTCCTTCACGTCCTGACGCAGACCAGCCTGCTCTCCCCGTGGACCCGCGACAGCTCCACCTTCGCATTCACGCAATCAACATCTACGTCCGTGACCAGGATCAGAGCTTGCGATTTTATGTCGACCAGCTTGGGTTCAATCTGGTCGGTGACGTTCGCTTCGGATCCGGTCAGCGCTGGGTAGCGGTTGCCCCTCCGGACGGCAGCGCCGTGCTTTCGCTGGTCGCCCCCAAGCCCGACTCCAAGGAATGCATGCTGATTGGCCGGCATACCCAGGTCGTCTTCGTCACTGAAGACGTTGCGGCCAAGTTTCACGAATGGCGGGGGCGCGGAGTTCGGTTTCAATATACGCCGCGCCTGAAACGCATCAAGTACGAGCGGCAGACAGCGGCTGACCACGCGCTAGCGCCCGGCGGGCAGTCACCGATCTGGGGCGGGGTTTTCACACACTTCAAAGATCTCGACGGAAACGTGTTCGCACTGGTCAGCCTCGACGAGGAAAGCCGAGCCGTGGAAGCGCAGCGCCGCGCGGCTGCGGCAAAGTTGGAATCCGAGCGTCGCGCTATACACGAACTGGAAATCGCGAAGCAGGTGCAGACCAGGCTCTTCCCGCAGACGCTGCCGTCTCTCACTACGCTTGACTACTCGGGGATTTGCGTCCAGGCTCGCCAGGTCGGCGGAGATTACTTCGATTTTCTTGACCTGGGCCGGCAGCGTGTCGGGTTCGTGGTGGGTGACATCTCAGGGAAGGGAATCGCCGCTGCACTTTTGATGGCCAATCTGCAAGCCAACCTGCGCGGCCAGTGCGCCATCGCATTGAATCAACCGCAACGCTTCCTGCAATCGGTAAATCGCTTGTTCTACGAGAACTCAGCGGACAGTTCTTACGCCACTCTCTTCTTCGCCGAGTACGACGACGGCGCCCGGCGCCTGCGCTATGTAAATTGCGGGCACCTTTCCGCACTTCTGTTCCGGCACGATGGCACTATGGAACGGCTCGACTCCACATCCACTGTGCTCGGGCTTTTCAGGGAATGGGATTGCTCAACCGCGGAACGCCCGCTCCGCCCTGGAGACACATTCGCGCTCTACACCGACGGCATCACCGAAGCGTTCAACGATGCTGGAGAGGAATTCGGAGAGCACCGCCTGATCGACTCCCTGCGACGTCGTTGCGGGCAACCTTCGCCGGTCCTGGTTGCTTCGATTGTGGAGGATGTCAGGAAGTTCAGTCCGCACGAGCAGTCCGACGATATGACGCTGATCGTTGGCCGGTGCAGGTAACCGCGCAACGGCAATGGCATCTCGCCCGCAAGAATTACGAATCTTACTACCGCGTCCTCACCCGCTTAGCCACCTCCGCCTCCAATCTCCGGAAGTGGTCAACGTTCCACATGACGGCCTTCCAATATTCTTCGGCATTGCTTGAGATCAAAGCTAGCCGCTCTTCCATGTTTTCCAGAAAAGCATTGCCTCGGATGCGCTCGCTCGATGCTTGCCCGGAAGACGCGTGAGTGCGGCATAAACTTCCGCGAGACTGTGCGCAGCGCAACTAGCGTGCTTTTTATCGGATCGCAAGAACAGGGCGAGGCAGGCTTCATGACGAGGATGCTCCTCAAGGAAGACAGGAACCCAAACCGAGGCGTCAAAGAAGATACTTCACTTCTGTTTGCCAAGAAAACCCTGCTCCCGCTCGCGCCGTATCTGCTGAATGGTTTTCTCAACCACATCCTCGGAGAGTGGAGTGCCCCCGTGCATGACCCACCCCCCTGCTTCTTGTAAATGCGCGCGTTTCCTCGCACCGGGCATAGGATAACCCGTTCCTCGGAACTGTCTACCTCCAAAGAATCCCCCGGACTCAACTGGAGTTCGTCCCGTACCAGTTTGGGCAGCACGATCCGTCCTGCCTTATCGATTGTCACTGCGGTAACCATAATGGCAGTTTGCGATGCCATTGGCAGTGCATGCACATTCGCACAGCATTTTGGTGGCGCAGCCGAGCCCAGATTAGGTTGGGGTGTGTGAGAATCTGCTGCCAAGCTGCAATGCGATGCATGTCTCGATCTAATGATGGCTTAGCCTGTCTGCCGTAAAAGACCAGAAAATAAGGCACTTAACCTGAGTCAACTCATGGGGCAAACTTGGCACCGAACTTGCTAATGTCTCTGATGCCAATAAACTCTATTACAACTATAGAGTTTATGGCATACTCTGGAACATTATGAAGATCTCCCAAAAAGGTTTGTACGCATTGCAGGCCATGATGATGTTGTCCCGGCACTACAACCAGGGCGCGATCCGTATCCGCGATATTGCCTATGAAGAGGCGCTGCCGGAAAAGTTCCTGGAACTGATCCTGTTGGAGCTCAAGAACGCGCGCATGGTGGAAAGCGTCCGCGGAGCTAAGGGCGGATACCAGTTGCGGCGGCCGCCTTCGGAGATTCATCTCAGCGAGATTATTCGCCTCATTGATGGTCCGCTGGCCCCCTTTGGAGACGCCGACCAATTGCGCACCTTGATTAGCCGCGATGACGAACATCGCGCGCTCTATCAGGTCTTCCTCGCAGTGCGCGATGCCGCAGCCAAGATTCTCGAACACACAACGCTGGCCGACATCGTAAATGGCAAGGGCGTGGGGGGATCGAAATTAGGCAGGTCCCGCAAGAAAAAAGGCGAATCCTCGAGCGTGCTGCCCATGGTGGTTCACGGGAATCCGGGCCCGGGGCAAAGATGAATAAGAAGTTTACTATTGCTTTGGGGCTGATCTTCTTCGCTCTTTCGCTTTCAGGTTTCGGTCAGATCGTGGTCCGTGTGGGCGCGTTTCCCAATATCACGCACGCGCAAGCCATGGTCGGCAAGGCCAACGGATGGTTCGACAAAGCTCTGGGATCCAGCGCGAAGATTCAATGGACAAGTTTCAACGCCGGTCCATCTGCCATCGAAGCCCTGTTTTCCGGTGCAATCGACATGACATATGTTGGGCCGAATCCCGCCATCACCGGCTACGTGCGCTCGAACGGGGAAGCACTTCGCATCGTCGTCGGAGCCGCGAGCGGAGGCGTTGCTCTTGTAGTGAGAAACGATTCTGGAATTCAGAAGCCGGAAGATTTTCATGGCAAGCGCGTGGCGTCGCCGCAGTTGGGCAACACGCAGGACATGGCGCTGCGCGCGTGGTTGAAAGCTCATGGGATGAAATCCAGCGACAAAGGTGGCGACGTGCAGGTGGTTCCACTGGCCAATCCCGACCAGTTGACTTTGTTTCTCCAGAAGCAACTCGATGCATCGTGGGCTCCCGAGCCCTGGGCCACGCGGCTGATTCACGAAGGCAACGCTCATCTGTTCCTGGATGAGCGCGATCTTTGGCCGAATGGGCAGTTTGTCATCGCCCATCTGATCGTCAGAACGAAGTTTCTACAGGAGCATCCGGACGTAGTGAAAAAGTGGATCGCGGCCAACGTGGAATTGACCGATTGGATCAACGGTCATCTGCCAGAAGCCAAAAAGATTCTGAACGCGCAACTGCAGAAGGAAACCGGAAAGGCGCTTCCCCCTATCGTTATGGACGAGGCCTTTGGAAGATTGCAGATTACATACGATCCCATGCGCAACTCGCTGTTGGCTTCGGCACGTTCCGCCTACGAGGCTGGTTTCCTGGGACGACAAATGCCGGACTTGTCCGGGCTGTACGACTTAACGCTGTTGAACCAGGTTTTGACGGAAAAGGGAAAGAAGGTAATTCAGTGACTCCGAATCCGGCTGTGCAACCTTCTTTGGCGAGCGATCATAGAAGGCCAGTTCATAGCGGCAGCAGGTGGAAGGTGGAGGCCGGTCTTGCCGTCCTGCCGCTTCGCCATGCCGATCCCCACGGAGTTCCCAAAGTTTCTCTCAAAGGGATCTGCCTTAGCTACAAAACCAACCACGGGTCGCGGTTGCTGGCACTAGATAACATCAATCTCAAAGTGAAGGCGGGCGAATTCCTCTGCATTGTCGGGCCTTCCGGGTGCGGGAAATCGACGCTGTTGCATTTGATCGCAGGGCTTCATCAGGCATCGCTGGGAAACGTTCTGATAGACGACAAGATTGTGCAAGGCACGGGTACGGACCGGATTCTCATCTTCCAGGAACTCGGCCTTTTTCCCTGGCTCACGGTGGGACAGAACGTCGAGTTTGGCATGAAGATGAAAGGTGTCTCCAAGGCAGAGCGAGAGGAAAGAACCCAGCACTATTTGCGCCTGGTGCATCTTTCCCAGTTCGAAGACAGCTATACCCACCAACTCTCGGGAGGAATGCGGCAGCGCGTGGCACTGGCGCGGGCACTGGCGACTGAGCCGGATGTCCTGCTTATGGATGAACCCTTCGCCGCACTGGATGCGCAAACCCGCGACCTGCTGCACGACGAATTGGAACGCATCTGGGCAGAAACTGGTCGCACCATCATCTTCGTAACCCACAACGTGCGCGAGGCCGTGCGCCTCGGAGATCGCGTAGCTTTGATGACCTTCCGCCCCGGACGCGTGAAGCGCGAATATCTAATTGACCTGCCACGTCCGCGAGTTCTCGAAGATGTGACGGTGGCGAAAAGTGCTCGCGAGATCCTCGATGATTTGCGTGAAGAGATCAACAAATCGCTGGAAGAGCAGTACAGTCAGAAAGAGGTTTCGGCATGAAACGTTTTGCCAGGCATGCCATTTTCTACGGCGTGCTCATCGCGATCTGGGTGGTGTTGGCCAAACTGAAAATCTGGCCGCCCTATGTGTTCCCGACCCCGAAAGGTGTGGCGGAGTCGTTGTGGGCAGGTTTCGCCGATCACAGCTTCTGGATTGCGATTTTGGTCAGCATGAAGCGCATGTTGCTCGGCTACGGTTTGTCGGTCGTGCTGGGGATGGTGCTTGGTCTCGGCGTCGCCAGCAACAAGTTTCTCGAGGAAACCATGGGCGGCCTGCTCGTGAGCCTGCAGAGTTTACCCAGTATCTGCTGGCTTCCGCTGGCAGTCTTGTGGTTCGGCCTAACCGAGAAGGCGATTCTCTTCGTCGTGGTGATGGGGTCGCTACTTTCCGTGACCATCGCCATGGAGACGGGCCGGCAGCAGATGCCCAAGATCTATGGCATGGCGGGACGCAATCTTGGCGCCTGCGGATTCAAGCTGTTTTGGTACGTATTGCTTCCTGCAAGCTTGCCCTTCATTCTTTCCGGTCTCAAACAGGGCTGGGCCTTCGCCTGGCGCTCGCTGATCTCCGGCGAGATGATCTTTGTGAGCTTGGGGCTCGGCCAGTTGCTGATGATGGGACGCGATCTGAACGATATGAGTCAGGTAATTGCGGTCATGATGCTGATCATCGCGATCGGTTACATCGTGGATGGTTTGGTCTTTAAGACCATTGAACGCCGGCTGCAGCACAAGTGGGGGTTGGCGCCGGCTTAGCTGGCTCCCGGTCTGTCTGTTGTGAACTCTGTGGTGTAAAGTCCCCGACTCCGAGGGAGTCGAAAACAATAGGAGCGTCAACCAATGAAAGCAGGGAAGAACTGGCGGCACATCTCTACTATCTCCATCATGATTATCTTGATGGTCCCATTCACCGGGTTCGCGGCAGCCCAAAGCGATGCACCCGTGCCGCAAAAACGAACCGCATCCGGCAAGCAAGCTGTCACCGTCAAGGAAGTCCAGGATCTGAAACAGGCTGTGGAGGCCCAGCAGCAGCAGATCAGGCAACAAAACCAGTTAGTAGAGCAATTAAGGTCTCAGCTCCAGCAACTCGTCGATGCGACTCAACAGGCCAACGCCGCCGCCCAAAAAGCTGCCAGCGGCGTCGACGTGGCCCAGACTACCGCTGCGCAAGCGCAGCAATCTGCGACCCAGGCAAAAAGCGCGGCGGATCAGGCCGCGTCCAACGCCGCCGACGTGAAGAGCGCCCTTGCAGTCGTGAATACAACGACCCAGGATGAACGAAGACAGTTGAGCGCGCTGGAAGCTCTGGTCGGCCGTTTCCGCTACAGCGGTGACGTCCGAATCCGCGGCGAATCTTACTTCCAGAGTGGCGTTCCCGACGACAACCTCGCGCGTATTCGTGTGCGGTTCGGAATGGACGGCCAACTCAACCAAGACTTCATCGCAGGCATCGCCCTGGCCACGGGCAGTCTGGGGAACCCAACCTCGACCAACGAAACCCTTACCAACGTCTTCGATCGAAAGACGATCGCGTTAGACCGCGGATTCATCACCTACAATCCTGTCGCGCATAGCTGGCTCTCTCTCACCGGCGGAAAATTCGCGTATCCTTGGCAGCGGACCTCCGTCACCTTTGATCCAGATCTGAACCCGGAAGGCTTCGACGAAAAAGCTTCCTTCAACTTCTCCGGACCATTACAGAATGTCAACATCCAGGGCATCGAACTGCTCTACAGTCAGGCGAATGGAAAGCCGGGAATTCCTTCCCAGGATTCCTACGCTTTAGGTATGCAGATAGCTGGCCGGTTTGTATTCGGGCCTTGGACGGTCACGCCCTCGTTCCTGTCCCTGAAGTGGAACCGTCCGGATGCAATTCTGCAGGAAAGCGCATTCGCAACCGGAGCCACCACCACCGGCTACCAACCGCCCACGCCGACCGGCGGCCCGACGCCGTCTCCGATTACCGGTATCCCAATACCCGGCGAAGGACAAGGCTGCGCCAAGGGCACGAGCTTCCCCGCCTTCCCCCCCTGCGTCTTCGCACCCAATGGCATGACCAACGCCACCTACGTGGATTCCAAAGGGGTGCCCCACTTTTACTCTGGCTACAACTACGCGGATTTCATCCTCCCGAACCAGATCCAGACCGGCTTCGCGCGTTTGCCGGTCAACATCTTGTTGGAGTTCCTGGACAATCTCGATGCCGACAATCATCCTTTGAATACCAAGGGTGCGGTCATGAGCACTCTCGG
>Ga0210395_10004699_pt1 | contig 10471 bp, 9 predicted proteins | sample IncBWH4OmetaG_FD_150861 | JGI IMG/M metagenome (GOLD analysis project Ga0210395, IMG submission 150861) | Forest soil microbial communities from Barre Woods Harvard Forest LTER site, Petersham, Massachusetts, United States - Inc-BW-H-4-O ...
ATCGCCATGGTCAGGCGTGGACCGGCTCGTGGACCGAGTAACGCGCGCAAGTGGTGCAATCTGAGCTATGGGCGGCAAGACTTCGTGGTATCTGTGCAGGCAGAGCGCCCGGAGCGCCGGGCCGTGCTTCTCATAATCCGCCGGTCGTGGGTTCGAGCCCCACCCGCCCCACCTGTGATTTCTCTAGGATTCCCGCTCGATCCGTGGACCGGATCGTGACCGATGTCCTACATTGTCAGCCTTCCCGAAAATACTGCCGTCGCCATGGGTAGATCACGGGTGGCATACTGGCCGGGCCCAGCTAAACTGCCGACCGCGACTGCTTGCAGCTGCGCCAGGCCGCCGACTCGTGCCGCAACGGTGGCAGGAACGGGCAGCGGGCTGCTGTTAGCGCAGCGAGTTGAACGCCGCCCGGATCTCGGTCGCGAACAGCTCGGGCTCTTCCCAGGCGGCGAAGTGGCCGCCCCTGTCGACCTCGTGGAAGTAGGTGAGGGTGGGGTAGGCCTTCTGGACCCAGTTGCGCGGGGCCCGGAAGATCTCACCGGGGAAGACGGTGAAGCCGACCGGGACCGAGACCGGCGGCGGAGCCTGCCCGGCCGCTCGGGCGGCGGCTTGCCCGTTCTCCCAGTACTCCCGGGCGGCGGAGGCCCCGGTGCCGGTCAGCCAGTACAGCGTGATGTTGTCGAGGATGCTGTCCCGGGTGAGATGGCCGGAGGGCTGCTTTCCCAGGAAGGCCTGGGAGATCTTGTAGTAGGCGTCGGTATCGTGGTCGAGCATCCAGGCCGCCAGGGCTACGGGTGCATCCAGCAGGGCGTAGCCGATCGTCTGCGGCCGGGTGGCCTGCTCGAGGAAGTAGCCGTAGCCGCTGGTCTGCATGACGGCGATCGCGGCCAGTGCCGCACGTTCGGCCTCGGTGGGTTCGGCTGGCGCCGGGCCGACCAGCGTCGCCTTGAGCAAGTTGAGGTGGATGCCGAGCAGCCCCACGGGTGCTTGGCGGGCCATCTCGTCGCAGACGAAGGCGCCCAGGTCGCCGCCCTGGGCGACGTAACGGTCGTAGCCCAGGCGGTGCATCAGCTCGGCCCAGGCTCCGGCGATGCGGCCGGGGTCCCAGCCGACCTCGGCCGGCTCGGCGGAGAAGCCGAAGCCGGGCAGCGACGGCAGCACCAGGTCGAACGCGTCCTCCGTACGCCCGCCGTGCGCGGCCGGGTCGGTGAGCGGGCCGATGACCCCGAGCAGCTCGATGATCGAGCCGGGCCAGCCGTGCGTGATGATCAGCGGCATCGCGCCGGCGTACGGCGACCTGGCGTGGATGAAGTGGACATCCACGCCGTCGATCTCGGTCGTGAACTGCGGTAGCGCGTTCAGTCTGGCCTCGAAGGCGCGCCAGTCGTAGTCGGTCGTCCAGTAGCGGGCGAGCTCGGTGATCGTCGCCAGCTGCACGCCCTGCGACCGGTCCGCGACGAGCTCCCTGGAGGGCCAGCGTGTCGCGGCGATGCGCCGCCGCAGGTCGGCGATCGCTTCGTCGGGCACGTCGACCCTGAACGGACGGATTTTAGTTCCGCTGGACATAGGATCTTCTCCCCTTTCCCGGATTGGCTGATCACGGCGGCCGGCCGGACGGGCAGATCCGTCGGGGAGGTTCCTGGCCAAGGACCCACCGCCGCCTGCGGCCTCGTTCGTACTGCCTCAGGATCGCGAACCGGGCGGGCGCATAGCGCCTGTGACATCCCTTGGCCCAGGCCCTGGTCTGCGTCCCTGGCCCAGACCCTGGTCTGCGCCCGGGCAGCAACGTGGCGTGGACCGGCCCAGCGTCAAGCCGCCGTCGTCCGGCCACCACCACCTAGATATCTCATGCTCTCGGGGTAGACCCGCCACCCGCCTCGATCAAGCGGGCGCGCCAATGGTGATCAGACAGACAGACAGATCCAGACCCCGGCCATTCAATCCCTGCAGGTGGCTCTGTCGTCGGCCACGATCGTCACTCCCGGTGGCACCCTGAGCGCGAGCAGGGTCAGGCGGGCGGCGTCATCGACATGGATACGCGGGGGTTGTGGCGGGACGGTTGGGTAGAAAGTACCTTGCCCGTAGAGCTGGCCGTAGCGGATCACCACTCCGCCTGCTTGCAGCACCGCGCGCTCGTGTGCGGCGGTGACCACTCGGCGGTTCTCGCTGGGCAGCTCCCAGGAGATGCTCTGCGCTATGACGCGTTCTGCCTTGGCCGCGGCTGCCGCCTCGAGCAGGTTATGCGTGCCCTCACCGCGGATACGGTCGTTGCGGTCACTGAAGGGCACCAGATCGGCAGCGTCGTCGGGCAGGTCGGTCAGCTGGTGAAAGACCACATCCGGACCGAACGCGGCCAGGGCTTGGGTGAGGGCAGCGAAATCGAAAACGTCGCATACAACGGGCTCCGCGCCGAGCTCGCGGAGCAGGCTGGTTTTCTGGGGTGAGCGCGTCATCCCAGCCACTGTGTGCCCACCGTCCACCAGCAAAGGGATCAGCCGAACGCCAATCACGCCGGTTGCGCCAGCGATGAAGATCCGCACGAGACATCAGCTTAGGACCACCGACGGAGGAGCTGGCTGGGGCGCGGCGCACCAGAAGTCTGACGGGGAACTACTCCAGCGGCATGAAGGTCTTCACCAAACTCGGCATCGAATCCCGACGCGAACTGCACACCGCACTGGCCCAGCCGCGGGAGGAAGATCAGCCGCCGCCGACATGAACAACCTGACCGGTGACGGAGGGCGATGACTCCAGGAACAAGACAGCGTTCACGACGTCGCCGATCTGGTCGCCCCCCGGGCGCGGTGGAAACCGGCCGTCGTAGACGTCGCAGCTTCGGGCCGGGGGCCGCGGAGCCTCGATGAGGCCCGGGACCACGGCGTTGACCCGGATGCCGAGGGATGCATACTCACGGGCCAGCGACCTGGTAGCCGCTACCTGACTGCCCCTGGTCAGCGCGGCCAGGACCGCGGGCGCGCCCGAGTCCGCGGTGTCGGCCGTGGCGGCTAGGACGCTGACCACGTGGCCGCCGTACCGGATGGCCATCTCGGCGATGGCTCGCTGGGTCAGCCAGAAGAACCCGGCCAGGCTGACCTCGGCGACCGCGTAGTCGGCCGGGGTGTAGGCGGTGAAGGGCTTGGCCAGGTTGACGACGGCGTTGTTGATCAGCGTGTCGATCCGGCCGAACCGTTTCAGCGCTCCGCCGACGATCCGGCCGGCGGCCGCCGGATCGGCGATGTCCGCGGCGATGGTAAGCAGATCAGGGTCCGTCGACGGCCCGCCCGCGCGAGCGGAGGCCACCACCGCCCAGCCGCGCTCCCGATATCCGGCCACCAGGCGGGCCCCGACGTCGGGGGTACCTGCGGTGATTATGGCGACCTTGCCTGTCATGGCCCGCTCCTACGCGGCCTGGTCCAGCGCGGCGTGCAGTTCGCGGCGGGAGCTGACGCCGAGCTTGGTGAAGATCTTGCGCAGGTGCCATTCGACGGTGCGCGCGGACAGGAACAGCTGGGCGCCGATCTCCGGGTTGGTGCGGCCGTCGCGGGCCAGCCGGGCGATGAGCGCCTCCTGCGGGGTCAGCGTGGTATCGGCGTCCACCGTGCGCTTGCGCACCGTCTCGCCGGTGGCGATCAACTCCCTGCGCGCGCGCTCGGCGAACCCCGCCATGCCGAGCGCGTCAAGCATGTCGTGAGCGGTACGCAGCTGCTCGCGCGCATGGACGCGCCGGCCTTCGCGGCGCAGCCACTCTCCGTAGAGTAGATGCGTGCGGGCCAGTTCCGGACGCAGCCTGGTCCGGCCCAGCCGGTCGATCGCCTCGCGGTATAGGTCGTCGGCCTCGGTGCCGGCGCTGAGCAGCGCTCGGCAGCGAGCCTCGATGCCGAGCGCGGAATCGTGGCCGCATGACTGCGTAATCTCTGCGAGCTGCTTGAGAGCATCGCGGGCCAGCCCGGCCTGTCCGCCGTGCGCAGCTGCCTCGACCAGCTCGGGCAGCGCCCACATCGAGACAGGTAGCGCGGTGATGTCCTCGCTGGCCTGCTGGGCGGCGGCCAGTGCCTCCGTATAACAGCCCAGGCCGTTATGCAGGACGGCGGTCGCCCAGTGCGCGTAGGCCACCGCGATTCCCTGTCCGCCAGCCTCGACTTCGGCCATGGCTGCCTCGATCAGCGGCGCGGCTTCGGCGAGGTGACCTCGCAGCGCCCCGAGCATCATCGAGGTCAGCCGGGCGGCGCGCGTCCCGGTCGCCGCGCAGATCGTGTCGGCCTCGGCGACCAGGGCCGAGGCGGCCGCGATGTCACCGCTGGCCGCGACGGCCGCGCCCAGGGCCTCCAGCAGGACCGGCAGCTGGTCGAGCACGCCGGCCTCACGGGCGAGCCGGACCTGCCGGACGAGCAACGCGCACCGGGCGTCGTTGTCCCATAGCGCGCTGGCCGCGGCCTGGGCCTGCCAGCCCCAGCAGTAGGGTTCCTCGGCCGCGATGTCGGCGTTGGCGAAGGCGTTCACGGCTCGCCGCAACGCGGGCGCTGCGGCCGCCGGCCCGTCCGTCATCATCAGCGCCAGGCCATCCAACACGAGGTCGACGGGCTGCGGCTCGGAGCGGGGGGGGAGAGCCCGGGCGGCCCGGCAGACCTCGAACAGGGCACTGCCCGCCAGCCGCCCGGCGAACAGCGCGGCCATCCAAGCGCTCAGGTAGGCCTGGCGGGCCAGGCCGACGTCAAGCGATTCGAGCCGCTTGGCCGCCTTGAACAGCAGCGCGGGAGCTGCGCTGGCCGAGCCGGCCGCAAACATGATCTGCCCGCGGAGCAGCTCTACCCGCGCACTGGCGAGCTCATCCAGCGGGCGGGACCCATGAGCCTCCGCCTCGGCCAGCAGGTCCAGGGCCTTGCTGAACGAGCCGGCCCGCATGTTCGCTTGCGCCGCGGTCAGCGCGCGTGCGGCGTGGCGCTCTGGATCGGCGGTCAGCAGCACCGACCGCTCCAGGAATGCTGCGGCCGCGGGCAGCCCGCCGCGGGCCTGCGCCCGCCCGGCCGACCGCTCCAGTTCCGCGGCGACCTCCTCGTCCGGCCCGGATACTGTCTGCGCCCGATGCCAGGCGCATCGGTCCGGGTCAGCGACCCCGTCGGTCACCTCCGCCAGCGCCGCGTGCATTTGCTGGCGATCGAACAACGACGCCGACCTGTAGGCCGCCGACCGGGCCAGCGGGTGGCTGAACCGGACCCGGGTGCCGAACTCCACCAGCAGCGCTTCTACCGCTGGCGCCGCCGCCTGGACCGGAATTCCCAGCTGGTCGGCCGCCCGCCACAGCAGCTGCCGGTCACCGGTGGGATCGGCCGCGGCCAGCTGCACCAGCCGCCGGGCCTGGTCCGGCAAGGCGTCCAGTTGCCGGGTGAAGCTGTCCTGGGTCCGGTCGGCCAGCGGGGCGCCGCCGGGCAGGCCGAATCCGCCCGCCAGCTCCGCTGGGCTCAGCCCGCGCGGTACTTCAAGTAGTGCCAGCGGATTACCGCGGGTCTCGGCCACGATGATGTCGCGCACCCGGACGTCCAGCGGCCCGGCCAGCGCCGCGGCCAGCAGTGCGCGGGCATCGTCCTCCCGGAGCCCTGCGACGTGCAGCTCGGGCAGCCCGGCGAGCTCGGCGCCCGGCTCGCGGGTCGCGAACACCAGCCCGATCGGCTCGGCCGCCACGCGGCGTGCCGCGAATCCCAGCGCGTGCACCGAGGCCCGGTCCAGCCACTGCTCATCGTCGATCAAGCAGATCAGCGGGCGTGCCGCGGCCGCCGCGGCCAGCAGGCTCAGCACAGCGAGCCCGGCCAGGAACCCGTCCGGCGACGGCCCCGCGGTCAGGCCCGACGCGTACCGCAGCGCGTCACGCTGCGGCAGCGGCAGCCGCTCGACACGGCTCAGCAGTGGCGCGCACAATTGATGCAGCCCGGCGAACGCCAGCCCCGTCTCGGCTGGCGTGCCCATTATGCGCGCCACCCGGCACGCCGAACCTGATGCCTGCTCGGCCAGGTAAGCCAGGAGCGCAGTCTTGCCTGCTCCCGTATCGCCGCGGACGACCAGTACCCGATTCTGGCCGGTCCGCACGTCCGCTAGCAGCCGATCCAGCGCCTGGCACTCGGCGCGGCGACCGTACAGCTTGCTCCCGGGCAGCGTGTCAGTCGGTGCGGGCGGCCACGCAGCGGTCTCTGGCGGGTTCAGGTCGGTGTCGGGGCGAGTACGGTGCATGGCTGCCTACTCCTGAACGCTGGCGCTTGGGCGGTTGCCTCACCGCCATGATTCCGGCACCGCCACCGCGATCGAGTCCGCCAGGTGCACAGTCGGACCGGCTAGTGGTGGCCAGGCTCGGACACCAGCCACTGGCCAGGGTGATGGCCAGGGCATGCCCCTGGCGCGGGCCGGGCGCAGTTCGCCAAGGCTCGGAACCCAAAACACCGAGAGAAACGGGTGGCCAGTCATGGCTGAGGGATATTCGGAGCTTGCCAACGAACACATCAGCGCCGCCAACGGCATCGACTATGCCTACCGTGACACCGGCGGTGCCGGTGATGGCCAGAGCGAGGGCGAGGTGCCCCTAGTCCTCCTCCAGCACTTCCGCGGGAACCTGGACAACTGGGATCCGGCGCTGATCGACGCGCTGGCCTCGACCCGGCGGGTCGTGACATTCGACAACGCCGGAGTGGGCGGCTCCACCGGCACCACCCCCGACACCATCGAGCAGATGGCCCGCGACGCCATTGCGTTCGTCGTCGCCATGGGCTTCAGCCAGGTGGATCTCCTGGGCTTTTCCATTGGCAGCTTCGTCGCCCAGCAGGTCGCTCTCGTCCGCCCGGCCATCGTCCGCCGGCTGGTACTGGCCTCCTCCGCTCCGAAGGGCGCGGTCGGCATGCACGGGTGGGCGCCGGAGGTCATCGGCGCGATCGGCACCCTTAACACCAGCCCGGATGCCTAACCTGGGCGTGTTCTTCGCCCCCTCAGGTGCCAGTCGGCGGGCGGGCACCGAAGCGCTCAGGCCCATTTACGCCCGGACCGAGGACCGGGACAAGGCGACGACAGGGCGACCCGCGAAGCGCAGTACGACGCGGTCTGCGCATGGGGGATCCCCGATCACGCGCTGCTCCAGCGGCTCAGCTGCCTGCGGATGCCGGTGTTCGTAGCCAACGGCGACAGCGACCCGATGATCCTGCCGCACTACTCTTACCTGCTGGCAGGTCTGATCCCGCAAGCCACGGTGAAGATCTACCCCGACTCGGCGCACGGGTTCCTGTTCCAGTACCACGCCGAGTTCGCCGCCGACGTCGAGGCTTTCCTGGCCGCAGACCTGCCGGTCGTTCGGTGAAAGAATTCAATTATTCCGACGCCCGGGCGTTACAGCCCCGCACGATGGTGGCGCCGCCCCCGGCCCGGGCGGCGCCACCATTTTCATCGCTCAGGAGACAGGCCCGGAGGCGGAGCCCCACAGCTGGTTGGCGGGCACGCTGGTGGGGTTACCGATCAGGTGCTGCATGATGATCGGCGTGAACAGCTGGTGCGCCGGGTTCCCCAGGATGGTCATCGCGAACGGGTGGACGAAGTCGGTGTCGGACCCGTTGACGATCGGGAAGTGGGGCGGCTTCTGCGAAAAGGTCGCGGGCGAATCGTTGCCGTCGATGATCCACACGGTGGTGCCCGGAGCGCTGCACGGCTGCAGGCTCAGGCCCTCGTCCTGGTAGGCCGTGACGGCCACCGCGGTACATAGGCCGGTGGGCTTGCCGTAGGGCGCGTACTCGATCTGCACCGCGGGCTCGTTCATGTAATGCGCGTTCACCGCGGCCGAGACCATGCCCTCGGCGTAGAACGTGGACACCGGTACGGGGCGGCCGGTCGGAATGATCAAGTCCTCGGCCGGGTTCGAGCCGCTGGCCGGGCGCACCTCCGTCGGTACTCCCTGCACCGGGATGCCCAGGAAAACGGTCTCCACCCAGCCCAGGCTCGTCGCGGTGGCGTACTTCGCGCTGTATACCTCGACGCAGCCGCTGCCGCACTGCGGGGTAGCCGCGCTCGCGGCCACCGTCCCTGCTCCGCTCAGCCCGCCACACAGGGTCAGCACCCCTACGGCGGCGAGCACCTTGCTCTTGATCGACATGACTCGGCTTCCTTTCGTGAATAACGGCCGGGATCGGTCGGTATTGGCAGCAGCGTGTCCGCCCAGTTGATCTTTCGAGCCCGTAGAGTCCCTGGCCGGCTCTGGGCCAGTGCCCTGGCGGGCCTGGCGCGTTATATCCGCCATTACGAAGCGCGCGATCCGCATGCCCGCACCAGGGCGCGGCCAGGGTATGAGCCCAGGGAGGTACGCCCAGGGATGTCACTGGCGCGACGTTCCCCCGCCCCGGGCGACCCTGAAGGGACCACGCAGCATCCGGCGTGTGGCCGACTCTTAGGGAGGCAGGACATGACATCGACGGGAAGCGGCGATTCCCCCCCGGATCTGGCCGGCTACTACCCGGCCTGGCTGGACCACCTGGCCGATGACGTCACCCTGGAGGGCTCGATGATGGACGGCTACGTCCTGGGGGCCGAGACAGTGCGGACCGTGCTGGTCCATATCCGTTCGCTCTATGACTACCAGGATTTCCACGCCGTAGGCCCGTTCGGCGACAACGGCTGGTTCGAGGACTACACCGCTGGGGTCCGCGGCGAGCCGATCAAGAACTACACCATCGTGACCAGCAACGCCGCCGGGCAGACGCAGCACGTTGTGGGCAACTACCGGCCCCGCAGCACTTTGCTGCTCCTGTCCCGGCTGATCGGCGAGAAGTTCGCCGGCACCCCCATCGGCGAGCACTTTCTCGTCGGCGACTCTTAGGAGAGCCTCATGAACGCATCGTCCGGCCCGGAAGGCCCTGGCTCGGTTTCCGGGGCGCCGAACCTGCCCGTCGGGTTCGCGGACATGTTCACCAGCCGGTACATCGACACCGGTGACCTGCGCCAGCACGTCGTCACCGGCGGCGACGGCCCGCCACTGCTCCTCATCCACGGCTGGCCGCAGACCTGGTACGCCTGGCGCCTGGTTATGCCCGCACTCGCCCGCCACTTCCAGGTGGTCGTGCCTGACCAGCGCGGCTGCGGGCTGTCCGGCAAACCCGAGGACGGCTACGACACCGCCACCCTGGCCGGGGACCTGGTCGCGCTGATGGACGCGCTCGGGCACGAGCGCTTCGCGGTGGTCGGCCACGACACCGGCATGTGGATCGGCTACGCCCTGGCCGCCGACCACCCCGGCCGGGTCGGGCGGCTGGCCGTCGCCGAGACTCCCCTTCCGGGCGTATCACCATCTCCTCCCCTGTTCGCTAACGCGCACCTGAACAACGCGCTGTGGCACTTCGCCTTCAACCGGCTCGCCGCCGTGAACGACGAGCTGGTCACCGGGCGGGAGGAGGTCTACTTCGGCTGGCAGTTCGCCACCAAGGCGGCTAAGCCTCTGCCTGACTACGCGGTCCGCCACTACATCGACACCCTCGCCGCCGACCCGGCCGCACTGCATGCCAGCTTCGCGATCTACCGCGCGCTGGATGCCACCATCGCGCAGAACCAGCAGCGCACGAACCGGCACCTGACGCTGCCCGTGCTGGGAATCGGCGGCGAGAAGAGTTTGCGCGACCAGGTCGCGGCCACCATGAAGCTCGCCGCCGACGATGTGCAGACCCTGGTCATCCCCGGCTGCGGCCACCATCCCCCGGAGGAAGCTCCCGAGGAGACGCTGGCCGCGCTGACCACGTTCCTGGCCCCCTACCGCGACGAGCAGACCGCGACGTACAGCCCCGGCCCGCAGGCGCCTGCGGTCTAACCAGGGCCAGAAGCTGGGCCGGGACCGTGCTGACCGTGAAGGAGGCCCTCATCGCCATCGATCTATGGCCCCGCCGGACCAGGGCCGCGCCCAGCCGTGGGGCGCCCACTTCGGGGTCCGTCTCCTGAGCGATCCAGCCGTGGCGCCGCCCCGCCGGGGCGGCGCCACTGTCATGCCTCACGTCCGCAATCCCGGCGCGGATACAGGGCTGGCTAGTCTCATACCGGCAAGTTAGATTTCAATCGATGTCATCTGGACAAGCCGGGAGGCCACGTGAGCGTCCATGCCCAGCTGGGCGGCACGCGGCGGGAGCTGACGGATCGGGTGACCGAACGCGACGCCCTGGGCCGGCTGGCCGAGGCGGTCCGGGCAGGCCAGAGCCGGGTACTGGTGGTACGCGGCGAACCGGGCGTGGGCAAGACCGTGCTGCTGGAATACCTGGCCGGACGGGCGGCGGAGACGGAATGCCAGTTGGCCCGCGCGGCGGGCGTGCAGTCGGAGATGGAGCTGGCCTTCGCCGGACTGCACCAGCTGTGCGCGCCGCTGCTGGATCGAGCGAAGAGCTTGCCGCCGCCGCAGCGCGACGCGCTGCAGACCGCGTTCGGTCTGGCCGACGGGCCGCCCCCGGACCGGTTCTTCGTGGGCCTG
>Ga0210395_10004700_pt1 | contig 10470 bp, 5 predicted proteins | sample IncBWH4OmetaG_FD_150861 | JGI IMG/M metagenome (GOLD analysis project Ga0210395, IMG submission 150861) | Forest soil microbial communities from Barre Woods Harvard Forest LTER site, Petersham, Massachusetts, United States - Inc-BW-H-4-O ...
CCCGCAGCACAAGGAGATATTCGTCTAGAGCTTCCGGAGTCTTGCCTTTCTGCAGAAGCTTCTCCGCGCGCTCCACGCGCTTCGCTATCTCGGCTCGGTCCAGTCGTTTTGTGATGTCAGGCATGCAGAATCAGGCGGAGTAAACCCTCCACCGATTCTAGGAGCGCCCCTCAGCAGCAGCAATGCGGTAACGACCAGCGCCGATTACGAAGGTCACACCCGGCAACCTCAATGTAAGGGTGACCGACACGACTCGGACTCCGGTTTTGCCGGTTCAGCCAGATGTCCGGAATCGCCGGATCCCACTCCTCAGCCGGTGAACTGGCTTGCCCAGGTCGCCAACCTGAGCCATTAATTTCTGTCTGGACGAGAAACATTAAATCGGTTTAATATTCCGCGACCGTCGCTCGGACATGGTCGCCTCACATCCGTTTCACGCGACCAAAGGGGGGAAGATGAATCCACTCACTTCCGTACTGCAGGGCAGTTCTCACAGGATTCTCGCGGCTTTGTTCATCGTGGCAACCGTAGTTGCATTTCCCACCACGCTCTTCAGCCAGGCCTACTTCGGCACCGTAAGCGGTGAGCTAACCGACAGTACTGGGGCGGTCGTGGAGGGGGCAAAGGTTGTCCTTGCCGATCAACAAAAGGGCTACACGTTTAACACGACTTCGGACGGCAGCGGTCGCTACCTCTTCCGCTCAATTGCTCCCGGAGTGTACGTGGTCTTGGCGGAAGCCAAGGGTTTCGGAAGGGTGGTCAGCGTCCGGTTCAAAGTGGACATCAACGAAAATGCTACGACGAATCTGACACTCAAGGTCGCGGGCAGCAGCCAGAGTGTAGTGGTTAGTGGCGAAGCCCAGGCTATCCAAACCCAAGACGCGGAAACCGGACAGGTCATCAACCGGAGGTTCATCAACGATCTGCCGTTGATCGACCGCGAAGTGATTGAACTCGTAAATCTAGCGCCGGGCGTCACCGAGATGGACGACCAGTGCGACGTCACCTGTACCGGCACGAACTTTGTCTCCAACGGAAGCCGCGGCGCCCAGGCCGACATTCTGACAGATGGCGCTTCGGTCACGAACTCCGAGCCCAACGGAGGCATCACGGAGGCGACCTATCTTCCGTCTCCGGAGGCGGTGGAAGAATTTAAGGTGGAGCAGACGAACTTCAGCGCGGAATATGGCTTTTCCGGGTCATCGGTGATCAACATGATCACGCGTTCCGGGACCAACAAGTTTCACGGCAGCGGCTATGACTTCGTGCGTGATGCCCTGTTCGACGCGAACAACTGGTTCGCCGATCGGGCTGGGCAACCCCTGCCACCGTTGCGCCGCAATAATTTCGGCTTCACTTTTGGCGGCCCGATCATCAAAAACAAGACTTTTTTCTTTGTCGATTACGACGGCTTACGGTCGACGGGCCTGGGCACCGCTACGTTCGGCGTGCCGACGGACGCCATGCGTAACCACGCCGATTTCGGCGAGGTGTGTTTAGCGCAGGGCAATACCGATTCCAACGGCAATTTTCATCCTGGAGCTTGGGACTCGACAGTCGGAGACCCGAACTACGGACGGTGCGTGCAGGCCGATGACTTTACGCAAACGGTGGCGAGTGGGCAACTCTTCGACCCATACCAACGCATCTACGACGGCAATGTGGGCGCAGCCCTGGCAACCGGCCCGAACACATTCATTCCCTTCAACCAAGTCGGCGCCTACACCAGTCCCGGCAACCCCAACCTGCCGGCCAATCTCCAACCGCCGAATGTGCCCGGCAATCTGATCGATCCCGTGGCGCAGAAGATGCTGCAGCTTTATCCGGAACCGAACACCCCACAGGAGGGCATTTACAGTAACTGGTTTGGATCAGGTCCCAGTCTGAACTACAACGATCAGTACGACATTAAGGTCGACAACCGTTTCAACGAGAAAAACCTGGTTAGCGTCAAGTATTCCTACCAGTACAGCCATTCCAAGGGTCTCGACTGTTTCAAGAATTTCACCGACCCTTGCCAGGGTGGTCCGGGATGGACCAATGCCCACCTGTTCGCAGTCAACGACACGCATACGTTCACTCCAACCTTGCTTCTGAATGTGACATTCGGCTTCACGCGCGGCGTCTGGCACATCGACGCCTACAACCCTCACGGCGTGAACGATCCTCTCTCCACACTGGGGTTCCCCTCCTATCTGCAGAGCAACGGGTTTAACGGTGTGCCCGCCATTTATATAAACACTTATGCGAACAACGGCGGGACGAGCACGGGCACGGATCCCTACGGCAACTACCGGCTCGGTCAGGATACGGGCGAATTGTCGGCCACTCTCGATAAAGTGCATGGCCGGCACGAGTTGAAATTCGGCTTTGACCAGCGGCTGCACCAGATGAACTACATCCAGACCAACGCGCCACTCGGCATCTTCAGCTTCGACGAGAGCGGGTCCGCAGCCTGCCCGGACGCGAGTAATCCACTTTACGGAAACACAGGAATTGCCTATTGCGGCGGAGACTCTTTCGCCAGCTTCCTGATGGGCACCATGAACGGCAACTCCTACTACGAAATCCAGTTTCGGCCGGCGACCGAAAACTTCCAGTACGGTTTCTTTGGCCTGGACAACTGGAAAGCAAATTCGAAACTGACTTTGAATCTGGGTTTGCGTTATGACGTTACGCTGCCCCGAACTGATCGCTATAACCGGCAGAACTGGTTCAACCCCACCGTGACGAGTCCCCTAGGCGGCGGCAGCCTCACCTACCCCGATCCTGTGAGCGGCGCAACCGATACTCTCCCACTGCAGGGCGGCGAGGTTTTTGTAACCCCAAGCCAGCGCACAAACTACGTGACCGACTGGCATGACATTCAGCCGCGCTTCGGCTTCGCCCTGCAGTTTCTCCCGAAGATGGTGGTCCGGGGCGGCTACGGAATTTACTTCGGTCAATCCCGGTCGGGCGTCACCGGCGTGGTGCCATATGGCAGTCAAGGCTTCAATCAATACACGAATGTGATCAATACTTATCAGAATGACGGCGCGATTCCTTACCTGCACCTGAGTAATCCTTATCCCAACGGATTGACTCAGCCCGCCGGGAATACGCTCGGCTTGCTGAACGATGTTGGCTACAACGCGAACGGCCCATTGCGCACTGCGAGCGCTAACCAGACTCCGTATGACCAGAGCTGGAGCCTTGGCATCGAGCGGGAACTGCGTGGCAACGTCGTGCTCAACCTGGAATACATCGGCAAGAAAGGTACCCACCTGCCGTTCAGCGGATCCAACTATATCGACCACCTGGGCCCGTGGGTGGAGGGTATACCCGCTGCCGGCCCCGACCCGACGCAGCCATGCCAAGTCATGAGTATCGCTTGCCTCAATACCTACATCAACAACCCCCTCGCTTCAGTTATCTCGGACCCCAACAGCTCGCTGTCGAGCCCGTCGGTTCAATATACGCAGTTGCTGATTCCTTATCCGCAGTTCACCGGCGTTTCTATCGAACCTCGGCTGATAGGCGCTTCGAGCTACAACGGACTGCAACTGAGCGCGGAGAAGCGCTATTCCAACGGACTGCAGTTCCTAGCCACTTATGTCTGGTCAAAATCGATCGACAATTCGTCGCAAGCGGACGACAACGTGACCTGGCTGGGTAGTTTCACCAGCCTGCAGGATCCCAACAAGCCGTGGCTGGAGCGCAGCCTGTCGACGTTCGACATTCCATCCGTTCTGCAGTTCAGCTACACCTACGATCTGCCATTTGGGCGGAAGCGCGCGTTCCTGGGCAACATGCCGCGCTGGGCCGACGCGGTCATTGGCGGCTGGAAGACGAACGGCATCTGGCGCATTGCCGACGGCCGGCCCCTGGCTTTCACCCTGGCGGATGGCAACGCGATCCCGACCTATGGCGCGATGCGGCCGAACATTTCCGGAACACCCAAGCGTAATCACGGTCCGGATTGGGTCGACAACTACTTTGCCGATACCAGCATATTCTCTCGTCCCCCCGACTTCACGCTGGGCAATGCCCCGCGCGCACTGGGAAGCATCCGTTCGCCGTGGTCATTTACCACAAACATGTCGGTCGTTAAGCAGTTCCCGGTCCGCGAGGAAATGTTTGTTGAGGTTCGTCTGGAGGCGCGGAACGCCTTCAATCACCCCGTGTTCGGTACACCGGACACGACGGTCGACGATACCGGAAACTTTGGAAAGATCTTCAACCAGTCCGGCAACGGTCCGCGCGAGATGCAACTGGCGGTGAAGTTTAACTTCTAATCCGCGACATGGACGATCCGTGCCACAACTGCCTCCCGAAGTTCGCTTCTGACGGCAGCGGAGGAGCTACAGGATCGTACGGTTGAACGCCTTCCGCAGCTCAGCTAGAATTCCCTCGCTCGCGGCAATGGCGGAGGGAAGTGACGTATGGATGTGATTCACGAAGCGGAGCAGGCGCAGTGGTTCGGGGCCGAGTTTGTCGCACGCGCGCGCATGGTTGCCTCTCTCTTTGACGTTCCCGTGGAGTGGTTGCTCGCCGCCATCAGCTGGGAGACCAACGGCTACGATTCTTACTGGGGCCCGGACAGAGTTGACCCCAAGAGCGGACTTCATTGGTCCGTGAACGCCAGCGATAAGGGTGGAGGCCTGTTCGGATTTCCCCATCTCGCGGCCCGCGCCGACAGGGATTGGACCCCCGTCCAGCAACTGGAAAGCGTTCGCGGCTATATTCAGAACTGGATGGGCAAGTTGCAGATCGACGATTTTCCGTCGCCTACCGACTTCTACGTTCTCGTCCGCGGACCGTATGGACTGATGAAGGACAACTACGATAATGACGAATACGACATGGGCGCGGGCCTGACGCTGGGCGATGTGCGCAGAATCTACTGGGATCACGTCTACAAACTGTATGGCTGGACTCCCGATAATTTCCCCGGAAAAGGCCCGGACAATGGACTGGTGGGGGAAGCCTGGAACGCCAGGATCGGTAGTTGGTACGGAAAATTCGCCTTCGACTCAGCAGGTAGCGCGTGGTATGCCGCTTATCCCCAAAGACCGGCAGGAAGTGCCGAGCCCGAGATCGATATATCTTCTCGAACCTACGGCCACTGGCATTCCGAAGGCGGCAAAGTGAAGTTCCGATTCCAGCCGACCAGTGATATCCGCAGGTTCGAAGTGACCGTGCCGGTAAACGGGAGAGTAACAACCGTTACCGTCTCGCCGGCAGGCCAGGGAACCTTCAAAATGTGGCGAGGGGCCGAACCCGCCTGACGCCGTGCGCCTCGCCAACGTTTGACGTGTGGGTTCCCGTTTCGTTGGATTTTGTCGCAGGTTAATAGGAACAGGTTGATAGGAAATGGAGATCGGGTGAGACAAACCGCGCGCCGCATTCTGACTCTTCTAGCCGCTTCGTTCTTTCTTCTGCTGGCCACTTCCCCGCTTCGCTCCCAGGAAACTTCCGGCGAACGAATTTTCTTCCACGCCAAAGTCTTCACCGGCGATCCGCAGAATCCCTATGCCGAAGCGGTAGCGATTCGCACCGACAAAATCGTCGCGGTCGGCAACCTCTCCGAAGTCGAAAAGTCCGTTTCCGCCGGCGCCGGGCGTATCGATCTCCAGGGCAAGAGCCTGTTCCCCGGTTTCATCGATTCGCACAGCCACTCCATCGAGGGTGGACTCGGCCTGATCGGCGCCGACGCCAGCGAAAAAGTTTTCTCGCTCAAGCAGCTGCCGCCGTTCGTCGACAACGCGAAGAAAACGCACCGGGGCATGCGCGGCGACATTCTTGAAATTCAGGGCCTGCCCCTGGAATTCTGGTCGCACCCGGACGTGCTCAACGCCGACTTCAGCACGGGCGCCTACGCCACGCAAAGCATCCTGCTCCGCGGCATGGATGGCCACACCGCCTGGGCCAATCGCGCATTGCTGCAGCGCGCCGGCATCACTGGCGCTTTTCTGCAGAAACTTTCGGCCGACCGGCGCAGCTATTACGGCATGGGCAAAGATGGCCAGCCCAACGGCTTCCTGGTCGATGCGGGCCTCGAAAAAATCGAACCGCTCCTGCCCGAGCCCACTCCCGAAGCGTTGCTGGCCGCGGGCCGTGCCGCCTTGCAATACAACTACAGCCTCGGCATTACCGCATGGCTCGATCCCCTGGCCAGCGATAATGTTTTGCGAGCTTACAAATTGCTCGCCGACCACGGCGAACTCACCTCGCAAGTCGTCGCGTTTCCGCAAGTCCTGGCCAAAGATCCCACTGCCGAACTCGCCACCGTGCAGCACACTCGCGACGCATACAAAGATGTCCCTAACCTGCACGTCACCGGAATCAAAATCTTCGCCGACGGTGTCGTCGAATTCCCCTCGCAAACCGCCAATCTCACCAAGCCCTACAAAAACACCGGCCGCAACGGCGAACTCCTGTTCGATCCGAAAACATTTGCCGAGCTCTGCATCGCCGCCGACAAGCAAGGACTCATCATCCACGTCCACGCCATCGGCGACGGCGCCGTCAAGGCCGCGCTCGACGGAATTGCCGCAGCCCGTCAGGCCAACGGCAGTTCCGGATTGCCCCACACCCTCACCCACGAACAGTTTGTGCGCCCGGAAGATTTTCCCCGCTTCCGCGAACTCGGCGTCATCAGCGCCCTGCAACTTTTCTGGGCCGAAGCCAGCAATGACACCATCGAAATCGTAAAGCCCTATCTCGACGCTGAAATTTACAAGTGGCAATATCCCGCCCGCTCTATCCTCGACAACGGCGGCATTATTTCCGGAGCGAGTGACTGGCCGGTCTCGACTGCCAACGTTTTCTACGCCATCTATCAGGCCGAAACCCGCAAAGGATCGGAAGGCGTCCTCGACCCCTCCCAAGCCATGCCCCGCGAAGCCATGTTCTACGCCTATACCCGCAACGCGGCCCGCGCCATGAATCTCGACTCCATCGGAACCATCGCCCCCGGCAAGCGCGCCGACCTGGTCCTGCTAGACCGCGACGTCCTGACCATCTCTCCAGAAAAAATGCGCGAAACCAAAGTCCTGTGGACCATGGTCGCCGGCAAAACCGTCTACCGCGCGAGATAGATGTAGGTCTTGGGTGGCGCAGCGCTTTCAGCGCTGCGATAGATCCCTTTTTAATTCGGAACCCTTTTATGTGGGGACACCCGGCCTAGGATGTCCCATGAGCACCGGCGCGGCCGCTGCTCCACGCCCTCATAGACGCGATTTGTCAGCAGTCCAACAAATCTTGCTACCGGGCGAGAACATCCTTGCGGGATAGATCAGAGCCGAAGTCTTCCGTGCACGAAAACAAAGGGCTTGCGGCCAGCGCACGCCAAGCAGCGGAAAACGAAGGTAATCCGCCACCATGGCATTGCAAGTGCATCCTGATGGATCGGATAAGTAAGATCGCACTTAGCAGCCGTGTCAGCACCGCGCGAAGACGAACCATGAAAAACATCTGGCCATTAAGCTTCGGACTATCGGTGATCCTCGCCGCCGCCATTGTCCTCGCAGGATGCGGCGTGACAAATCCATCTCCCGTCAACACCGCACCCGCTACCCTCGCCTACGTGTTCGGCGAAGAGTCGGGTACGTATGGGATGCTGACGTACTCCACCGCGCCAGCAAATAGCGGTTCTCCCGTCGGCAGCCTGCAGGCGGCGGGGCAGCAGGGACCGATCGCTACAGATTCGGCGGGTCAAATCTATATCGCTGGCGCGAACCCAGATGGTACTCCCGACCAGGGAGCCATCTTCATCTATCCGCCCAACTCCGCGGGAAACGCCGGTCCATCGCGGACGATTAACCTCGACTACTTTCCTAACAGGCTTGCTGTAGACCCGACGGGCCGGATCTATGCAACAAACCTCCTGGGTGGGGGGACCCCGCAGACCGTATTCGTCTATGCCGCTGATGCCAACGGGCCGGCCGAACCGCTCCGCACGATCGTGTTGACCAACGTCGTTCCGTTCGTCACAGATATGGTCGCGGATGCTGCGGGAAACCTTTACCTTGCCGCTCTCCTTCGAAATCCAAATCAATGGACCGTTGCTGTTTACCCGCCCACCGCGAACGGACCTTCCGCGCCTGCCCGAACGATAGACTTTGGACCCGACGGACTCGCCTGGGTTTATGGCGTCGCGGTCGATTCTAAAGGCGACATCTTCGCGAGTGTCTGTGCAGGTTGTGACCAGGGGGCCAGCACCATTGAGGAGTTTGCGCCCGGAGCCAGCGGCGCGGCCGTCCCTATCAAAACCATCAGCCTCACCGCCGGATCGCTCGGGCAGATTGATGCCGGTGGTCCCGTACGCGTCGACGGCGCGGGCAACATTTTCACATCGCTAGCGATATGGCCCCCTAACGGGGAGCTAGTCAATGTTTTCTATGGCTTTGCCCCGGATGCAACCGGCGACGCGGTCCCCACTGTGCAATTCGCCCCGCCACAGGGCGGAACGAACGGTTGGCTTGCGCTGAATTAACGGCCCACGCATCACGTAGGCCGGCGGGTCAACCCACCGGCGTCATCCAAACCGAATTGCTGGCCTCATCGCGATACGACGCGCACATCATCGGACTCGGCGACTGCGTGGCATGCAGCACGTAGCAATAGAGGTGAGTCGCACCCAGGCTCGCGAAGTGGCGTCGAAATGCTTCTTCAATCTCTTGCGGAGTGACATCTTTCCCGGCACCGCCTTCGTCTTCCATGCTGCTCAGCGCCACTAGCCGCTTCATGGTTTCCCCTTCGAGTTCGTCGCGAGTGCAGCAATCGACAATAATCGCGAGCCGCGAATCCGCCGCCATCTTCTGGAACGGAGCCAAGTCCGGCCGCTCGCGATTTCCCAGAACCGCCGCGATCACTTCGCAGCGCCCGCCCGGCGCGAGCGCTTCCGGCAGCCCGGCCATCAGCCGGCGAACAATGTCGAGCCCGTCGCCGCCGCCGTCCCCGAACCGCGGATACCGCACCCCCTTCGGCACCGGCATGAACGGAGGATTGCAGGAAATCACGTCGAACTTTCTTCCCGCCACCGGCTCGAGCAGGTTGCCGTTGATCAGCTCCAACTTGTCCGACAGCCCGTTCATAGCCGCGTTCACCCAGAACAGTTTCGCGGCCAACGGTTCAATCTCGACCGCCGTAACCCGAGCCGCCGTCCGCGCGCACACCAGCGCCTGCGTCCCCACACCCGAACACAAGTCGAGAGCATTGCCTGCCACAGCGCCATCAAGCGTGCGGCTTAACAAGAGCGAGTCATTTCCGTAGTAAAACTTCGCCGTCGGCGACTTCCATTCGCAGAACAGCCACAGTCCCAGATGAAACACCAGCCGGTATCCCGCGGCCACTCTATCTCCAACTCGCTTCACCAGGCCGAGATCTTCAACCGTCGCCCGCACTTCTTCCGGCACGCAACTGTCGAACTCGCGCTCATCCACGCTCTGGCCCTGGCCTTCGCCGAATAAGCGCACGAACCACTGCAGTCTCTCCGGAGTCCGCGCCGGATCGCTCCCCGCGTCGCGCACCAGCACGCGTTCCAATCCCGACTCCGCCAGCAGGTTTTTCCATTGGACGAGCGCGCGCTGTTGTTCGCCTGCAAGTATCGTCAACTCATCTCCTGACCCGCTGAATGCCAGTAGAATTTTACTGTCTGCGAATTTTCCGAAGCATTCGGTAGAAGCAACCGGTCGGCGCTAGTTTACTCCCGGCCCCAAACCAGCGCCGTAGTATTCCGACACCGATGTCTTTTCCTCCGCCGTAAGCTGTCTGGCAACAGTGCGCATGCGAACATTAATATCATTGCTCCGAAACCCATTTGAAAAATATTCGAGCTGCTGCTCCAGATAGTCGCCATTCTGTTTTGACAGTGGTGGAGCTCCCTTCACCGAGTTCACGGGACCATGACAGGCCTGGCAAGGCGGAATCCCGCGCTGCCCATCTCCAAAAACAATCAGCCGGATCGCCATCGTGGCCCGAGCCGGATCGTGCATCGCCTGCGGAAACGCCCGGTTGTCCTGCGCATCAGCCGCAGTCGGCAGCATGGCAAAATAAGCCGCCAGGTCGGCCGAGTCACGCTCAGTAAATCCCTGGGCAATCGGCTCCATCACCGGCGAACTGCGCTTCCCCGCTCGAAAATCCTGCATCTGTTTCCAGAACGACAACCGGTCCATGCCCGCCAGGTTCGGGAATGCGGCGACAGAAGCGAATCCTTCCTCGCCGTGACAATGATTGCAGCGCCGCGCCAGCAGCAATCCACGAAACGCATCGCCTCGCGAAATAGTCTTGAGTGTTCCCTCCGTCCAGGCCACGTTCGAAGGAATGCGCACCGGAGGCTCGGAATTCGCCGGCGTTGCGGAAGCCGGTGTCGCCGAAGCCGGGTTTGCCGAAGCTGGTTTTGCCGAAGCCGAGTTCGCCAAAGATTGTGCGGAAGAATTCCTTCCCGGGAGCAGTAACGTCACCACAAACAAACCCGCCAACATTCCA
>Ga0210395_10004702_pt1 | contig 10469 bp, 11 predicted proteins | sample IncBWH4OmetaG_FD_150861 | JGI IMG/M metagenome (GOLD analysis project Ga0210395, IMG submission 150861) | Forest soil microbial communities from Barre Woods Harvard Forest LTER site, Petersham, Massachusetts, United States - Inc-BW-H-4-O ...
CGCGCAGCTCCGGAGCGACCACCGCCAGCGGATCGGACGCGGGCCCCATTTTGCAGGTGCCGAGCGGGTGGTGGACGGTGATGGAATTCGTAGCGATATGGGCGTCGAGATCGGCATCGGTGACCGCGCCGTCGCCCGGCGCGATCTCCCGCGTCATGAACGCTTGCATCGGCGCTTGCCGGCAGATGTCGCGCACCATGCGCAGCCCGGCGCGCAGGGTCTTGCGGTCGTTGTCGGTGGCGAGGAAATTTTGGCGGATGCGCACCGGCTGGCGCGGATCGGCGGATATGAGCTCGACCCGGCCGCGGCTTTCCGGGCGCAGCACCACGGCGCGGCAGGCATAGCTGTCGGCGTAAGGCGCGCGGAACGGCCAGAAATACGGCTCAGCCGTCATCGGTGCGGCATTGAAGATCAGCTCGACGTCGGGCAGCGCAACGTCGGGCCGGCTTTTCAGGAACGCCATCTGGCCGGTCGGCAATTCGGTGGCAATGCCCTTGCCGCGCCAATAGGCGTTGGCCAGCGCCGGCACAATGCGGTCGAACCGCATCGCCCGGTGCAAGGTCCCCGGCGCCTTGCGCCCATAAGCGACGCTCGCCGAAATGTGGTCCTGCAAATTCTTGCCGACGCCGGGCAGCGCCACTTTCACGGCGATATTGTGGGCGCGCAGCTCGTCCGGATCGCCGATGCCCGACAGCATCAGGAGCTGCGGCGAGTTGATGACGCCGCCGCATAAAATCACTTCGCGCTCGGCATGCGCCGTCACGGTCTCGCCGTGCCGCAAGTATTCGACGCCGGCCGCGCGTTGGCGATCGAAGACAAGCCGCGTCACCAAGGCATTGACTTCGACGTTGAGATTTTTGCGCGCCAGCGCCGGCCGCAGATAGGCGTCGGCTGCGCTGCAGCGGCGGCCGTCGCGCACCGTCATCTGCCAGACGCCGAATCCTTCCTGCTGGGCGCCGTTGTAATCGGGCGTGGTTTTGTAGCCCGCGGCAAGCCCGGCCGCCGCGAACGCATCAACCAGCGGATCGGAAAACCGCGTCATCTGCGTCGTCAGCGGGCCGTCGCCGCCGCGATAAAAGCTCGCGCCGCCTTTCCAGGATTCCTGGCGCCGAAAATACGGCAGCACATGTGCGTAGGACCACGCGGTGAGGCCAGCGGCCGCCCAGCGGTCGTAATCGCCGCGATGGCCGCGCGTATAGGCCATGGCGTTGATCGACGACGAGCCGCCGACAATGCGGCCACGCGCGCATTCGAGGCCGCGGCCGCCGGTCAAAACCTCGGGTTCGGCGAAGTACATCCAGTCGTGCTTGCGCTGGAGCAACAGCCGCGGCCAGCCGAGCGGAATCTTGATCCACGGATCGCGGTCCCAGCCCCCGGCCTCGAGCAGCAGCACCCGCTTGCCCTTGTCCTCGCTCAGCCTATTGGCCAGCGCGCAACCGGCCGAGCCGGCGCCGACGATGATGTAATCGTAGGTTTTCGGGTTGGGCATGACCCAATCTTATCCGCAACCGCGACAGGGGGAGGATGAGATTCTTATTTCGATAATCGCTGAAATAACTCTTGACCAGCCGCTTATATTTCTATATTCGTTGAAATATGGAAACATCAGACGCCGTCGCGGCTTTGGCCGCGCTCGCCCAGGATAACCGCCTCGATATTTTCCGCCTGCTGGTTCAGGCCGGCCCTGACGGGCTCGCCGCCGGCCGTGTCGCTGAAGCGCTCGAGTTGGCGCCGAACACGCTGACCTTTCATTTCGACCGGTTGCGCGTCGCCGGCCTGGTCACGGTGCGCCGCGACGGCCGCTCGATGATCTATGCGGCGCGCTACGAGACCATGAACGGCTTGCTCGCCTTTCTCACCGCGAATTGCTGCCAAGGGGTGGCGGCAGCGTGCGCGCCTGCCGCATGCAAGCCCGCCAAGCCGGCACGCAAGAAGGAGCGCGTTTCATGAAGCGCATGCACGTTCACGTCGCGGTCGATGATTTGCCGCGCGCCATCGGCTTTTACTCCGCGCTGTTTGCGGCGGAGCCGTCGGTCACCAAGACGGATTATGCCAAGTGGATGCTGGACGATCCACGAGTCAATTTCGCCATCTCGACGCGCGGCCGCCGCGCCGGCCTCGACCATCTCGGCATTCAGGTCGAGGACAAGACCGAGCTGAACGAGATTTACGCGCGGCTGCACCAGGCCGGCGGCGACGTCATTCAACAGGGCCAGACCAGTTGCTGCTACGCCACGTCGGAGAAATCCTGGATCGAAGATCCGGCCGGCATTTCCTGGGAAACGTTCCTCACCACCGGCGCAAGCACCGACTATGGCGACGGCAGCGGCGAGCGTGGTGTGCGCGTGGCGCAGCCAAAAGCCTGTTGCGCTCCCCAAGCCGCCGCGCAGCCGGCGTGAGCGTGCCATGGATCGACCGTTCAACGTGCTGTTTCTCTGCACCGGCAATTCCGCCCGTTCGATCATGGCGGAAGCGATCCTCAATCGCGAAGGACGCGGCAATTTCCGCAGCCATTCCGCCGGTAGCCAGCCGAAAGGGCAAGTGCATCCGTACACGCTCGATCTGCTGCGCAAATTGAATTTCGAAGTGAGCGGCTTGCGCTCGAAGAGCTGGACCGAATTCAGCGGCCCCGACGCCGCGCCGCTCGATTTCGTCTTTACCGTCTGCGACAACGCAGCCGGCGAGGCCTGTCCCTACTGGCCCGGCCAGCCGATGACCGCCCATTGGGGCGTGCCCGATCCGGCCGCCGCGACCGGCAATGAGGCGCAAATCCGCTTGGCCTTTGCCGATGCTTTTCGGATGCTCGCCAATCGCATCTCAATCTTTGTCAGTCTTCCGCTGCGCTCGCTCGACAAGCTTACGCTGCAGCGCCAACTCGATTCGATTGGGGCATCAAAGGATTCCGCAGCGTGATCGGCCGCCGCCTTGTGGCCGAAGGTTTGGGCACCGCAATTCTGGTCGCCACCGTCATCGGCTCCGGCATCATGGCGCAACGGCTTGCCGGCGGTAACGACGCCATCGCGCTGTTGTGCAACACCATACCGACCGGCGCCATCCTGGTCGTTCTCATCACTATTTTTGCACCGGTCTCCGGCGCGCACTTCAATCCCGCGGTGACGCTCGCCTTTGCCGGCGCCGGCCTATGGCCTTGGCGCGAGGCGCTGCCCTACATCGCGGCGCAATGTGCCGGCGGCATTGCCGGCACGGTCATCGCCCATCTGATGTTCGACTTGGCGCCGCTTGCGATCGGCACCACCGCGCGCAGCGGGCCGTCGCAATGGCTCGCCGAGGCGGTGGCGACGTTCACGCTATTGCTGGCGATCTTCGGCGGCATCAGACATGCGCCGCAGGCCGTGCCTTGGCTGGTCGGCCTGACGATCACCGCGACCTATTGGTTCACGTCGTCGACGTCGTTTGCCAATCCGGCCGTGACCTTGGCGCGCGGCTTCACCACCACCTTCGCCGGCATCGCGATCAATCACGTCCCCGGCTTCGTCGCCGCGCAATTGATCGGTGCGGCCGTGGCGACCGTGGTTTCAATGATTCTCTTGAGAAGTGCTTAGGCGTCGGCCACTCACCGAACCGGCTTGGGGAGCATTAAAATCGCGCCCGACCTGAGTCCCCAACGGTCGAGATGGGCAGTCGATGCCAAGTCAGTTGAAATCCAATGCGCGTGGGTGCGTTCGCCGCCGTGGGTTGCGATACCCATGAGGTCCAGCGAAGCGTAGAGACCCGCGATGACGCCGTCGATTTGATCGCCATGGCTTTCGACCGTGATCGCCATCGGCATGCCCATGCCGTGCTCTTTGTCGATCGGTGCCGCGTTTACGTGCATGACATAGGACGCAACGCTGCCCCGTACCTCGAATGGAAACGATTCTTCCGGATCGATGCCATGGGTCTTCGCGGCGATGACGATGTAGGACTCGACTTCATTCGGCGCGACGTCCCGCTCGACCTGCACGCTTTGCCATTCGCCGACTGATCCGACGACCAGGAGCGCCGCCGATTCCGAGTTTTGGTCAGGCACCGCGCCGGCTTTGCCATAGCTGACGATCAGCTTGCCGTCGTAGATCGTGATTTCGCCGCGAGCGCCGGATAGTGCGCCGACGCCGGTGGTGGGATGCTTCGCCATGACAGCATCCAAACTCACCTTTGCGCCGAAATCGCCGCCTATCATGATCCGTCGAAATTCGCCGAAGGTCTCGATGTCGTAGGGCTGATGAACAGTATGCAGGGAATCGTCCGCCGCATGCATCTGTTGTGGCAGTGACGGGTCGCTTGCCAGGAAGACGAGGGAGACCGCACAGACAATGATCGTTATATGGTTTGCGCGCATGGCGCCTTATATAACACCGGCTGTTACGAGGCTATTCCCAGAGAAAACGGCATGAATGACTTTGCCGCCGCGCTGTGCACTGCCGTTGATTTGATCGTTAGTTTCGATGCCGGCTTGCGTGACATCGTGTTGCTGTCTCTTGCAGTGAGCTTGACTGCAAGCGCTTGTGCTTTCGCAATCGGCGCTCCGCTCGGCGCGGCGCTCGCGGTGTATCGCTTCCGCGGGCGTGGCGTCCTCGTTGTCATCGTCAATGCGCTGCTCGGCCTGCCGCCGGTCGTCGTCGGGCTTGCCGTTTACCTGCTGCTGTCGCGTTCGGGGCCGTTGGGCTCGTTTGGCATCCTGTTCACGCCGACCGCAATGATCATCGCGCAATGCGCGCTCGGAACGCCGATCGTCATTGCGCTGGTTCATCGCATGACGGTGGGGCTGTGGGCCGCCTATGGCGACGCGCTTCTGGTCGACGGCGCCGCGCGCTGGCGGGCGATACCGCCGCTGATGCGAATGGGGCCGGAAGGATTGCTCACGGCATTTCTCGCGGCGTTCGGCCGCGCCATCGCCGAGGTCGGTGCCATCATTATCGTCGGCGGCAATATCCTCGGCTATACGCGCACCATGACGACGGCGATTGTGCTGGAGACTAACAAGGGCAATCTCAGCCTGGCGCTGGCGCTGGGCATGATCTTGATCGTGCTGTCGATGGCGGTGAGCGCCGTGAGCCTGTGCTTGGGACGCGCTCTGCGTTAGTGAGTGGCTTCGCTGCGCGGGGGAAAGAACAGTTCGTTGCCGTTGATCTTGTAGGACGTGATGGCGTCGAGACCGGCCTTCGATGTCAGCCACTCGTGCCAGGTCCGCGCATCGTTGACCTTCACCTGCGGCCACTTGGCGGGATTGACCAAAATGCTGCCGTAAGGATTGAACAGCGCCGGGTCGCCTTCGGTCAGAATTTCAAGGCTTTGGCGGTTCTTGAAATTGGCCCAGGTCGCCCGATCGGTCAGCGTATAGGCATTCATCGCAGCGGAGATGTTGAGCGTCGGCCCCATGCCCTGGCCGAGGTCGCGATACCAGGGCGTGCTCTTGTCGGGTTGGATGCCGGCCGACTTCCACAGCCGAAGCTCCATCCGGTTGGTGCCGCTGTCGTCGCCTCGGCTGGCGAACACGGCGCCTGCGCCGGCGATCTGCGCCAGCGCCTGGCGCGCATCTTTGAGGCCGCGAATATGCGCCGGATCGGCGTTCGGCCCGACAATGACGAAATCGTTGTACATCACGTCGCGGCGGTCGATGCCGAAACCGTCGGCGACGAACTTGTCCTCGCCTGGTCGGTCATGAACGAGCAGCGCATCGGCGTCGCCGCGCGCGCCGATCGCGAGAGCCTGACCGGTTCCGACCGCGACGACGTGCACGCTCAGGCCGCTCGCGGCGCGGAAGATCGGCAGGATATGGTCGAACAGGCCTGAGTCTTGGGTCGAGGTGGTCGAACTGAGCGTGATGAACCGCTCGTCCGCCTTGGTGTGGGTTGCGAAAACGAGTGAGAGCAACAGGACGGTAATTCGGATCACGAAGACTCCATTAGGCTCGGCCCGCTTAAGCAGGCTCGCGGTCATTTGTGCCGTGCTGTCCTCCGTAATGGAAGCTGAAGCAACTCCGCAGGCTCGACCTCCAGCGTGCCAGCGATCTTTCCCACGATCTTGAGGCTCGCGTAATACACGCCCTTCTCAAGCTTGCTCAAATAGCTGCGGCTGATATCCGCCTCATAGGCAAGATCGTCCTGCGAAAGGCCTTTGGCATTCCGCAGGCGGCGCAGGTTTGTGGCGAATACTTCCCGCAGGTCCATTACGGGGAGCAAACCAAACCGTGCAAAATATACACCTCGATATATTGCACAAAGTGACTGGTTGAGAGATAAAGGCGGGAGACAACTGAAGCGGGTGGGCGTCGGTGGAGTGGCAGAACGGCAGACTACGCCTTCGCCTAATCCGGCATTCGCAATGTGGCCACGGATCAGGAGTTGAGAATGACCTCGACGCGCCGGAAATCCCCAGCACAGCGGATAGTGATTGGGCGTCCCACGCGTCTCGACCCAAAGGTCTTTCACAGTTTGCTGATGCAAGACTACGGCCCAATGGCGGGAGCCGAGGCGTTACTTCGCGGTTTTCTTGCGGAACGCGATCACGATCACAGCCGCGGACGCTTCTGGGTCAGAGTTTATGGGTTGATCTTGAAAACGAACCGGAGGTGAGCGCCGCTTCCGGATTCAAGCTGCTCGTCGTCCGGCCTCGCGGCAACGCGCCGCTCTGTCTGAATTAAGTCACACTCGGCAAAATTCAGAGTGACGCCGGTTGACCGCTCGCGGAACCGTCTTCAAGATCGATGACGGTGGTTCCCGCAAGGGATCAAAAGGGAACGCGGTGCACGTGTTGAGGCACGTTATGCCGCGGCTGCCCCCGCAACTGTAAGCGGCGAGTCTTCGGCCGGCATGACCACTGGGATTTTGCGATCCTGGGAAGGTGGCCGAAGACAGCGACCCGCGAGCCAGGACATCTGCCACCAGCAACGAGTCACGCGCGAACGCGTTGGGCGGGGTGTCCTGGCGTAACGTCAAGAGTCCGGCCGTTACGCGGTTGCTGCCCAGGGCGAATGGCAGAGCGCGCAACAGCCAAAATCGCGGTGACAGGTTACGGTTTCGCCGTTGAGGCGTGGCATGTTGCCGGTCATCGACAGCGGTCGCACGCGCGACCGTGTTCCCGCATTCCGTTCTCTCCTCATCTCCACATCGGCACTGACGGCCGTTGCGCTCTTGGCAGCTGGCCCCGGCCGCGCGCAAACGGCGCCGCCGCCGGCGCAAGTCGCGCAAAACCTCGCGCAAAACGAGGGGCAACTCCCTCCGGTCCAAATCCAAGCGCCGCGCAAGAAGCCGCAAGCGAAGGCCAAAAAACCCGGCGGCCATCCGTCGACGGCCACCGCGCCGCCGTCGCCCGGAACGGGTCCGTCGACCGGGCCGGCGCCCGGAGAGGGCGCGTCGGCCGGCCAGGCGCTGGCGGGGATTCCCATGACGCCGCTCAACGCCGTCGCCGCAAGCGCAACCCGGTTGGGGCTGCCGGTCATCGAAACACCGGCGTCCGTCGACATCGTCACCAGCCAGACGATTCAGGACCAGGGCTACCGGACCAGCAGCGAAATCGCCAAAGGCGCGGTCGGCGTATTGGACATCGACTCGTCGGGCGCGCCCGCCAACTTTTCGATGCGGGGCTTCACCTTCGGCCAGGTCAACGTCTTGTACAACGGAATCTCCATCGGTCAATCAAGCGACACGGCGCGCGTGATGGACCTGGCTAATCTCGGCCAGGTCGAGTTCCTCAAAGGCCCGTCGGCGCTGATGTCCGGAATGGACGCCACCGGCGGCTCGGTCAACTACGTCAACAGGCTGCCGACCACGGGTCCGATCCAGAACGAGCTTGATCTGTCGGTGGATTCGCTTGGCACGTTCCGCTCGCATTACGGCTCGGGTGGCAGCACGACAGTTCCGGGTCTCGATTATCGCTTCGACGCGGTCGGATCGAACATCAACAGTTTCATCGATGGCGACTACCGCGACCTGACGGACCTCGCCACGCAATTCAACTATCACGTCAACAGTAATCTCATGACCTTCGTGGCCATCGATTACAAGAAGGATTCCGGTCACGCCTATTGGGGAACGCCGCTGGTGCCGACGTCGTTCGCAGGCGCCAACGCGGTGAACGGTGTCGTCTCGGGCACTGCGGTCAGCGCGTTCACCGGCGATATTCTCGGGCCGCTGACCATCGACGGGCGCACGCTCACGACCAATTACAACGTCGCCGACAATGCCACCGGCGCCCAGGAACTTTGGCTGCGCAGCGGATTCGAATGGACCCCACTCAACAACGTCACGGTCAAGGACCAGGTTTATTATTACCAGGCCCAACGCAACTGGCTCGACAGCGAAACCTACGCCTTTGATGACGGCGCGGTATTCGCGGCTGGAACCATCGACCGCGATCGGTTTTTCGTGGACCATAATCAACACGTGGCCGGCAACAATCTCGACTTCTTGTGGGACTCTCGGCTGTTCGGCATGGACAACCGGCTCGCGGCCCAACTCCAGGTGAGCGGAGACTGGATCACGTTCACGGAGGAAGGCGATCCGAACGATTACCCGTTCGATAATGTTGCCGTCATTGATCCGGTCCAGGGATTTTATGGCGCGGAGTTTCCGGATATCCGGAATAAACAGCTTGATGACGTTGCCCTCGCGGCCGAAGATCGTCTGAAGATCACGTCCCAGCTCGCGCTGATCGGCGGCGTGCGCGTGGACGATTGGACGCTCAAGAGCAACGGCACCAACTTCGATGGCTCGATTCCTGACGGCGAGCCGTTCACCCAAGTATGGAAGCCGGTCTCCTATCGCGCGGCGTACACTTACGAACCGATCAAAGATCTTGTTTTCTATGGCATGTACGCCACGTCCTACGATCCGGCGGCCTCCGACATCTTCTCCGTCAACGCCTCCGTACCGCTGGCCTTGACGAGCTCGGCTATCTACGAGACCGGCGCCAAGCAAATTCTCTGGGACGGCAAAGCCGAGTGGACCTTTGCCGCCTACGACATCACCCGCCGCAATGTTTACGTGCCGACGGGCCCGGATACGTACAGCCTTGCCGGCGAAATCGGCACCAAAGGCTACGAATTGGCCGGTGCGGTGCGGCCGTTCGACGGGTGGAAGCTCTGGGGCAACGTTGCCTGGACGCACGCCCGGTACGAAGATTTCAATTCCGTCCTCGATCCGGTCAGCGGGACCATCGAATCGTGGACAGGCAACACGCCCTCGAACGTCCCTTCGATCATTGCCAATGCCGGCGCATCGTATCGTTTCGATCACTGGTGCTGGCCGGTGGAAATCGGCGGCTCGGTGCGTTATGTCGGCAACCGCTACCTTTACGAGGACGACAACACGACCATGCTGGCCTACACGACGGGCGATGTTTACGCGTTCGTCGACATTCCCGGCCGGGACCTTTATTGGCAGGATGTCAGAAACCTGCGCATCACGTTCCGCGTCCGCAACCTGACCAACGCTATCTACGCCTCGTTTTCCGATCCGGGCTATCCGGACCAAGTCTACCTCGGCGATCCGCGCACCTACGAACTTTCCGCCTCGGCCAAGTGGTAATTCCTCGGCCGACGATGTGATCTTATTCCGGCTTGCTTCGGCTCGGCGAAGCATCGCTAATAAGACAAACCGGAGACAGCCGCCGATGTTTCCGCCCGAGCGGATCGTTTGCCTGACCGAGGAGACCGTCGAGACGCTTTATCTCATCGGCGAGGAGCGGCGCATCGTCGGCATATCCGGCTATACGGTGCGGCCGCCGCGGGCGCGCCGCGAAAAGCCGCGGGTCTCGGCGTTCACGTCGGCGGATATTCCGAAGATCGTCGCGCTTGAGCCCGATCTGGTTCTGACCTTCTCCGATCTGCAGGCCGACATCGCCGCCGAGCTGATCAGGCGCGGCATCGACGTCCACGCCTTCAATCAGCGCAGCGTCGCCGAGATCCTCGACATGATCCGCACCCTCGGCGCCCTGGTCGGCGCCGCGGCGCGCGCCGAGCGGCTGGCGCAGGACTTGGCCGACGGCGTCAAGCGAGCCAAAGATCGCGCGGCGCTCAAGTCGCGGCGGCCAAAGGTGTATTTCGAGGAGTGGGACGAGCCGATGATTTCCGGCATCGCCTGGGTCTCGGAGTTGATCGAGGCCGCCGGCGGCAGCGATGTCTTCGCCGACCGCGCCGCCGGTAAATCGGCCAAGGAGCGCATCGTCACCGCGGACGACGTCATCGCGCGCGCCCCCGACATCATCGTCGGCTCGTGGTGCGGCAAAAAATTTCGGCCGGAAAAGGTGGTCAAGCGGCCGGGCTTTGAACGCATCCCTGCGGTGCAGCGCGGCGCGCTGCACGAGATCAAATCGCCGCTGATCCTGCAGCCCGGGCCGGCCGCCCTGACCGACGGCCTCGCCGCGCTTGCCGCCATAATCGCCGGCGCCCGCTGAGGCGCGTTGTTTGGTCAAGTCATCGTCACTCGATTCTTGAAAATCTTAATCAACGATCGGCAAGCGGCGGGGCC
>Ga0210395_10004703_pt1 | contig 10469 bp, 10 predicted proteins | sample IncBWH4OmetaG_FD_150861 | JGI IMG/M metagenome (GOLD analysis project Ga0210395, IMG submission 150861) | Forest soil microbial communities from Barre Woods Harvard Forest LTER site, Petersham, Massachusetts, United States - Inc-BW-H-4-O ...
AGTGCGCCAGATGAAGCGGCAAATCTTCCGCGGCGGCGATCGTCGTCAGCGCCGTCTCGGCGTTTCCGGCAAGCCCGAGATTGTTGCAATGAACATGGAGTGGATGCGGAACGCCGAGTGCGTTCACCGCGCGCTGCAGGGCCTTGACGATTGCGCGTGACGAAACGCCATAGGATGGCACGACATCGTCGAACGAAAATGCGCGGACATTGTCCTTGAAGGCAGCTGCGCCGCCGGCGTTGACGACTTTGATGCCTAATCCGCGGGACATTGCGAGTGTCCACGCAACATAGTCTTCGATGGCCGCGGCGCTTTCCTTCGAACGCAATAGGTTGAGCAGGAAATCGTCATTGCCAAGCACTGTCAGGATTGCCTTGTCGATGATCGGTATATCCGCGAGTTCCAGATGCGCGTGCAGGGCATGGTGCGGAGATACCGCCGGTTCGACGACGGTTGTGAAACCCATCGCGGCATAGAGGCGCCCGGTCTCAAACGCCGACCATTGTGCGGATGCCAAGGGTATCGGTGGCGCGCGCCGCATGGCGGCGTGATGAAGCTCGGGCAACAACAATCGGGCAGCGTTAACATTCCAACCGGCGATGTGGGAGTGAATGTCGATAGCGCCTGCCATGACGATCTTGCCCGCCGCATCGTAGGTTGTATCAGGGCGCGCGCCATGCGGGGCGTCTACAATTCTGCCGTCGCGGATCCAGACATCGCCGACGTAGTCACGCCCATTGGCTGGATCAATAACGCGTCCGCCGGCAATACGCGTCAACATGCTTTCACTCCGGCAGCGGGTAAGATTGCGGCGATGCGCGCAATAGCGTCGGCGGCCGAGATCGCTTCGCTCGGCGCTTTTCCCTCGACCAACGCCAACGTACCGATGGACGGCAGATACGCCACGCCATCGTGGTCGACGCCGGGACATCCAACTCGGATGTGAACGCGCGGCGCTGTCTGAAAGCTTGCTCCGCCATCCGTCAGCGCGATCATGGGCGGCGCCTTCCGCCATGCCGGAGGCGCGGCGCCATAAGCGGATATCCAAACCACGCAGTCCGCTTCACCGCTGGCGACCAGACGCCGGGCATCGAACAGCCAGGGATCGTGGTGCGGAGATCCGCGCCCAAATCCGCTGCGCATCGGCATTCCCGTCATCCATGCGCACGTCTGCATGACGCCCACGGCGTTGTCGCCCGGCGCCAGCGCCAATCCGGCAAAGCGCGTTGTTGCGTTCAAATCGTCCACCAAACCGCACAACATCTCGATCGTCAGCGCGTCAAGCGCCGCGGCCGACCAGATCGCGACGCCGTATCGCGCACCCTTGAGATCGGTCGCAATCTCGTCAAGCTTCCTTGTTGAAACGTGTGTCACTGCTATGGGCCGGCCGGCGACGCGCGCGCGTAAAGCAGCGAGGAGAGCCGGTAACTGTGCCGGCTGTTTTCCAACAACCACGCCGGCCGTTTTGCCGGACGCCGAAATTGCCGAACCGCGTCCGGGGCACAGGCAATAGATGCGACGCGCGGCGTTAGCGTCGCCTTGGCTCGTCAGCACTGGTCCAAACAATCGCCGCGGCAATTCCGGCCAAGGTCCGTCAAGACCGGGACCAACCAGGAGCAAGGTGTCGGCGCGCACCTGCGCTTCATTGGGCGTGGTCAGCACCACGCCGGAGGAACGCATGACGTCGAGATTGCGCAATAAGGCGTCCGCATGCATGTGATCGATCGTTGCGCCGACACGTTGCGCGAGCGTCACCGCGGCGCGCGCGCCGGCGACGTCCGTCCCGAGGCCGGCGATCAGAGGATGGCGGCTCGAGGCGAGAAGCTCAGCTGCCGCCGCAATTGCGGCCTCAAGCGTCGCCGGCTCGCCCGCGATCCACGCGTGCTCCATTGCCCCAATTCCCCATCGAATGCCGACAAGCGCCGCCCGCTTATCAGCTGTCGTATTTTAGGTAGGCGAAGCGTTGGTCCTTCTCCGGCGTACCTTCCAGCGCACCCCCGTCTTTCCCCGGCTGCCATTGAATGACGTCCTCGATCTTTTTCGCCAGCTCAAAGTCTTTGTCTGTAATGCCCTTGGCGGCGTGATTTTGCAGCCGGACCTCGACCCAGGCGTAGGACGCGGTGATGTCAGGATGGTGCCACGCAGCCTCGGCCAGATGACCAACAGTGTTGATCACCATGAGCGTGCCTTTCCAGCTGTTGGTCCGATATTTGCGGCGTATCCAGCCGTTTTCGAGATACCAGTGCGGCAGATCACGCTTCAGGCGCTGTTGAATTTCTTCATCTGAATAGGTTCGCTCAGTGTTCGTTTCGGTCATAGGCGCGCCCTCTTGCAGGATCGTTGATTTCCGGCCCGATTGCCAACCGAGTTGGGATAACGCACTGTAGACCCGTATTCACATTCGAAAAACCCGCCGAGTTGAACAATTTTGGGAGATTGCGCTTGCACGATGGCGTTTCCAAGTCGGTCGCCATTACCGTGAAAGTTCCGGCGCGGCTGCATCTCGGCTTTCTTGATCTCGATGGAGGGCTTGGTCGTCGCTTCGGCGGCATCGGCCTCGCGGTCAGTGACTTGGGCACCACGCTGACAATTGAAAGAGCAAAGTTCAGCAACGTCTCCGGCCCTGAGGCCGATCGTGTCCGGCATCACTTACAAAAAATGGAACGTTGTCTCGCACTGCACAACGGACACAACGTAAGAATTTCCCAAGTCGTGCCGGCTCACGCCGGTCTTGGTTCTGGCACGCAGCTTGCGCTTGCGGTCGCCGCGGGCTTGCGCCGATTGCACAACTTGCCTCTCGACATTGAAGGCGACGCGCTACGACTCGGGCGAGGGGCTCGATCGGGGGTCGGCATCGGTCTCTTCTCTCGTGGCGGCTTGGTCGTTGACGGTGGCCGCGGCCATGAACTGAAACCCGCTCCGATCATCGCCCATCTGCCCTTGCCCCGTCATTGGCGCGTATTGGTGATTCTTGACCCGCAACGTCAGGGCATGCACGGGCCTGAAGAAGGGGCCGCGATGGCGGCCCTGCCGCGAATGTCCGACGCCGATGCTGCTCACCTTTGTCGTTTGATCCTGATGAAAGCCTTGCCGGCGCTTGCGGAGCAAGATCTTGTGAACTTCGGCGACGCAATCAAAGAACTGCAGTTGCGTCTTGGCGACTATTTTGGCCCCGTCCAAGGCGGGGCACGTTTCATGAGCCGCGACGTTGCCGCAGTGTTGGCTGTTCTCGATGCGGCCGGTGCATTCGGCATCGGTCAAAGCTCATGGGGGCCTACCGGCTTTGCCTTTGCGCCCAGCCCCGATGAGGCGGACCGCCTTGCGCTGATCGCTCGGCGCCACCCCAATGGCCGGGGTCTGGACATCCGAGTTTGCGAAGGGCTCAATTGCGGCGCGGAGATCATGGCTCAAGTGCACGCGAGTGAAGTCGGGCAATAGCGGCGGAACTTTGTGAGGCGGCTATGGCGGAAAAGAATATCCTTCACATGCTCACTCCGACCAAACACACCAGCCCGTTCGACGTAAACATGGCGCTCGACGCCGGTTACGACGCGGTTCTCACGTACAACAACGTGACGCTCGACGAGGTCACAGGTCTGGTGCAGGACGCGATATTCTCGCGACCGCCCAAGGTCGGCGCTCGGACCGGAATGTTTTTCGGCGGCAAGAATGCAAGCCTCGCCCTCGACATGCTGGCCAAAGCCAGGAAGGCGTTGGTGCCGCCGTTCAGCATTTCCTTCTTCGCCGACCCCGCCGGCTCGTTCACGACCGCAGCGGCGATGGTCGCATGCGTGGAGAAAGTCCTGAAGCAAAAGAAAGATCGCTCCCTCAAGGGGCTGAAGGTCGCGGTGTTCGGCGCCACCGGCGTTGTCGGTTATGCGGCAGGCGTAATCGCCGCGCTGGAAGGCGCGGATGTCACGCTGGTCGGCTACGACGGAACCAAGCGTGTCAGCGACAGCGCCAAGGAGATCAAGACCCGGTTCAATGTCGACGTCCAAGCGGCCGACGGCAGTGATGACAGCAAGAAATCGGCGATCCTGGCGGCGACGGAGGTGGCGTTATGCGCCGGTCGTGCCGGCATCCAGGTTCTGAGTTCGGCGCAGCTCGCCGCTGCAAAGCAGCTGTTGATCGCAGCCGACGTCAATGTGGTCCCGCCCGCCGGCATCGAAGGCTTGGAAATGCAAGCAAGCGGCGGCGAGCTCACGCCTGGCGGCACGCTCGGCTTGGGTCCGTTAGCCATCGGCAATATCAAATACAAAACCGAATTCGGTCTGTTCCAGAAAATGATTGCGTCCACCAAACCCATGCAGTTCGATTTTCGCGGCGCGTTCGAGCTCGCGCGCGAACTCAATGGATAACGACGTCGCTGTCCTCATCGTTGCGATCTCCGCGCGCGCGCTTACTTCATCGGCACGCCGCGGCGGCTATCGACCGCTGGTGACCGATATGTTTGGCGACCAGGACACATTGGATGCGGCGCACGCGCATCGGCGCCTTCCTGGCGACCTTGCATCGGGAATTGACGGCCAAGCCCTGATACCGACTTTAGAAAATTTGAGCCGGGGACAGAATCCTTTCGGCGTCGCATGCGGAACCGGATTCGAGGACAGGACGCAGCTGCTTCACTGCCTTGCAAAGCGTTGGCGGCTCCTGGGCAACGACGCTGAAGTCGTGGCGAAAGCGAAAAATCCGCAATTCCTTTCGTCGCTTTGCGCTGGCCTTGGCGTTCCGTTTCCCGACATTTCGCTGTCGAAGCCGCCGCAGCCCGGCGGGTGGCTGATCAAACGCAAGGGCGGCGCCGGTGGCACTCACATCAGATCGGCAAGCCAATTCAACAACATCCGCGGTGACGTCTACTATCAGCGAAAAGTTTCCGGCACGCCGGTGGCGGCTTCTTTTCTGGCTGACGGCAAGAGCGCCACCATACTTGGGTATAGCGCGCAATGGTCGTCGCCGACGCCGCGTCAGCCGTATCGCTATGGCGGCGCAGTACGACCGGCACGCTTGGCGCCGCGCATGTCAGACTTGCTTTCCGCGGTCGTGCATCGGATCACGGCCGCCATGTCGCTGGTTGGTCTCAACAGTATGGATTTTCTGGTCGACGGCGAACGCTTTTGCCTGATGGAGATTAATCCAAGGCCCGGCGCGACACTCGACATTTTCGAAACCGCCGACAATTCCCTGTTCGCGCAGCATGTTGCAGCATGTACGGGCGGACGTCTCGGAGACTTGCGCTACCCTAGAGGGGCGACTGCGGCCGAGATTGTCTATGCGCAAGATGACATCCTGTCGGTTCCCGCGCTGGATTGGCCGGACTGGACCACAGATCGGCCTCTTGCAGGGAGCACGATCAAAGCTGGTGGGCCGGTATGCACGGTCCATGCTCGCGATCCGGCAGTCGCTGGTGCAAGGGCGCTTATCGAACAACGGCGCGAGGCCGTTCTCACGTGGATGCGCGCGAGGAGTCTATGAACCGGCGGCCAGCGATCAGTGTGAACGAGCGAGCGTCAAAGCTTGTTGCGCGGCTCATTGCCGACGCTGCCGAATTGAGGATAGGCGTCGGCCGCGGCGAGCTCGGCGAAACACTAATCGATTCCGGCGCGCGGGAACTTGGCAGCATCACCGCCGGGCTTCGCATCGCGGAAATCTGCGCTGGCGGTCTGGCGGAGGTGCGCCTGGCTCCGTACATGTCGACGCCGCGATGGCCGTGGACGATCACCGTGCAATCGTCCCAGCCGGTGATAGCCTGTCTCGCCAGTCAATATGCCGGCTGGCGTCTCTCGTCCCAGGAGGGAGGCAGTTCGTTTTTCGCCCTTGGCTCGGGGCCGGCCCGCGCGCTGGCACGGCGCGAACCTTTGTTCGAGGTGTTGGCTTACGCCGACTCCGCCGCGAACGCCGTCCTGGTAATCGAAAGCAACGGGCCGCCGCCGCCGGACGTCGTCACCCAGGTGGCACGAGATTGCCGCGTCGAGCCGGAGAGTCTGACAATTATCTTCACTCCGACTCAGAGCTTGGCTGGCGGCACCCAAATCGTCGCGCGCTCGCTCGAAGTCGCGCTTCATAAGATCCATGAATTACACTTCCCGCTCGACCGAGTGGTCGAAGGCATTGGGGCCGCTCCGCTGTGTCCCCCGCACCCCGACTTTGTCACAGCCATGGGTCGAACGAACGACGCGATCATTTTTGCCGGACAGGTCCATTTGTTCGTCACCGGCCCCGCGAGCGAGGCGCGCTCGCTCGTTGGCAAACTCTCGAGCAAAGCTTCGCGCGACTATGGTCGTCCGTTTGCGGAGATTTTCAAAGCCGTGAAGGGAGACTTTTACGCTATCGATCCAATGCTGTTTAGTCCGGCAAAGGTCACCGTCACGGCGCTGGAAACTGGCGAGAGTTTTCAATCGGGGGATATTGATCTGGATCTGCTCGATGCGTCCTTCGCCTGAACGTCTCGGAGTTGACGGCCCTGCCTCCCAGCCGATCGTCGGTCTCGTAGTCGATCGTATGGATTGGCACGCCCGACAAGTTGCCGCCGCACTCGCGGCGCACGGCTTTGGTGCAGCGCCTGTTCGCCTCCATCTGTGTGGATTTACTACGCGCAGCGCCAGCGGCATGCAGATCGATGGCTTCGGAGAGCATCTTCCGGCGGCGGTCATCGTGCGCTCAATGTCGGGCGGACCTTTCGAAGCCGTTACGCTGCGCCTCGGCATACTCCACGCCATGCGAGAGCGCGGCGTGATGGTGTGGAACGACGCCCGCGCGATAGAGCGTTGCGTCGACAAGTCGATGACAAGCTTTCTGCTCGCTCACGCCGGCATCGCCACGCCGCCGACCTGGGCAACCGAATCGTACGATCGGGCGCGGGCGATCGCACAGCAAGAAACCAAAAATGCGGCCTTGGTTCTTAAGCCCTTATTCGGGTCGCAGGGACGCGGGCTGCGGCTGATCCGGAAAGTGGATGATCTGCCGCGGGCCAACGAGGCAGCTGGGGGCGTTTATTATCTGCAACGCTTCGTGGCCGTCGAGCGCGACGGTTTCCATGATTTTCGCTTGCTTGTTGTGCAAGGCCGCGTCGTCGCGGCGATGCAGAGGAGCTCGGCCCACTGGATAACCAATGTAAAGCGCGGCGGACGACCGATAGCTGCCCTGGTCAACGATGAAATGACAGCGCTTGCGACCAAGGCCGCAACCGCAGTGGGAGCGGATTTTGCCGGAGTTGATATTCTGTACGGCGCCGACCGCCAGCCGACCGTATTGGAAGTCAACAGCATGCCCGCCTGGGCGGGGCTGCAGAAGGTCACATCCCTCAACATCGCCGGCGTCCTTGTCGCCGCCCTTACCAAAGCTCTTGCCGCACGTCCGCTGCGCGGAGCGATGGCGTGACCGCGCGGGCGGAGCTGATCGCCGCGGCTTTCAAATGGGCGTGCCGTGCCGAACTCGATGCGCCGAAGCCCGGCAACGTGCATGTTTTTGCCGGCGGTCACCGCATGACGGCAGACCAGTTTATCGCCAGCGCCGAAGCGGCAGCGCCGCCATTGTCGGTGAAGGGAACGCGTGTCGGCGCCCGGATCTTCGGTGCCGTCGAGGCTACCTTCGCCACGGTTGGCGGCAATACCAACCTCGGTATCATCTTGCTCTGTGCACCACTCGCCGCGGCTGCCGAGGCGAGAGCTCCCAATTTCCGCGCCGCGCTAGTCAACGTGCTGCAGAGCCTCGATGTCGAAGACGCCGACCTTGCGTTTCGAGCCGTCGCGCGGGCTGCGCCTGCCGGGCTTGGACGGAGCGCGCGCTACGATGTCTTCGAATCGGCGACGGTCGGTCTGTTGCAGGCGATGCAGCAGGCCTCGGACCGTGACCGCATCGCAAGGCAATATGCCACGTATTTTGCGGATGTGTTCGACGTCGGCCTACCTACGTTCGAAGCCGGGACGCGGCAGTACGCGGGTCAACAATGGGCGACGCTTGCAACTTATCTTGGTTTTCTTGCAGCGTTCCCGGACACCCACATTTCGCGCAAGTTCGGTTCGCCCACCGCCGAGGAAGTCCAGCGAAGGGCAGCGGTGTTTCAGCGCTCGTTGCAGGCGACCGACCAGCCTAACGCACTTCTTCCGGAACTTTTGGCGTGGGATGCGGCGTTAAAAGCCGATGGAGTGAATCCGGGAACCAGTGCTGACTTGACCGTGGCGACATTGTTTGCGCACCGGCTTAAGTGTGTCTTGCCGTCCATGCGCAACAGTGGTTGACTGAAAGATGCGGGACAAGGTCCCGCAGCTATCTGGCTAACCGGTCCGGCAAGTCCATGCCGGATGCTGACAACAAGGATAGACATTTTAACTGCGTGGCCAACGCCGCGAGGCGTTGTGGCACGCGTTTGATTCCTTGGGAGGAGTCGCGATGGCAAAGATCAATCAGCTCTGCGTCGGTGAATCACTCATCGGCGACGGCAACGAAGTGGCCCATATCGATCTCATCATGGGGCCGCGCGGCAGCGCGGCCGAGACTGCGTTCGCACATTGCCTAACCAACAACAAGGATGGCTTTACGTCACTGCTTGCCGTGGTGGCGCCCAATCTGCTGTGTAAGCCGGCGACCGTCATGTTCAACAAGGTAACGATCAAAGGCGCCAAACAGGCCGTGCAGATGTTCGGCCCGGCGCAGCATGCGGTCGCCAAAGCGGTCGCCGACAGCGTAGCCGAGGGCGTGATCCCTCAGGACGAGGCCGATAATCTTTTTATCTGTGTCGGCGTATTCATTCACTGGGAAGCGGCCGACGACAAAAAGATTCAGGATTACAATTATCGCGCCGTGAAAGAATCCATCGCCCGCGCCGTCAAAGGCGAGCCACGGGCAGCGGAGGTCGTCGCGAAACGCGATCAAGTCAAGCATCCGTTCGCAGCGTAACGGCAGAGCCGGCGGCCGATAATTTGGAAGTCCTTCAGTCGGTCGCTGCCCGCGGCGAAGCGGGTGCGCGCAATTAAGTCGCTTGCAGGCGCGCGATTTGCGCGCCTGCAAGCTTGCCGTTGTGCAAACACGAGGCGACGAGCGCGCCCGCAACTCCCAGACGCGCGAGCGCGACCAGATCATCGACGTCGCGCACGCCACCGGCGGCAAACACGAGCTTATCCGGTCGGCAGCTCTTGATTGCCGCAAGCCTATTCCAGTCGGGGCCCATCGCGCTGCCGACCCGCGCCAGCGTCATGGCTATTATCCGGCTTGGCCAGGCATCGACATCGCTTAGCAACGCTTGTGGTCCGACAAATGCGTCTCCCCTATAGTCGAGGGACAGTATGATCCGATCGTCTGTAGAAAGCCCGCGCAGCAGAGCAACGTCCTGTTGCGTCTCGCTACCCAACACCAGATGGCCAAGGTCCGCGTCGAGCCAACCTTGTGCGCTAGGCCAGTCAGTCACGCCACTGTCAACCCAGAACGTGATATCGGGAAACTCGTCCCTGAGCTCTATCAGCGTCTCATTGTTATCTCCGCTGCGCGCGATCGCGTCGAGATCCGCGACATAGATTGTCGTGAACGGATAAATTGACAGAAGGCCACGGGCTACGTCGATCGGCTTGCTTGTCGGCGAAAGCGGCGTCTGGATCGGACGGTATTTGTCGCGTTGGCCCATCCGGGCATGAACGACAACTCTTTCTTTCAGATCGAGTACCGGAATAATCTCCATGCTGTCCAATACCTTGCGTGCCACGCGACAATATGGCCATCGTATATCAGCTTACTAGCGCGCACGAGCCGATATGAGTTCTGTTGTCGGGTGGGACATTGGTGGCGTTCATCTCAAGGCAGCGCGCGCCGAAGACGGCCGTGTAACCAAGGTCGCACAGTACGCTGCTCCGTTGCGTTCCGGTACCGAACGTCTCTTGCATGCATTCGCGCAAGCGCGAACGGAAATGGGCCGCGCCGATCGGCACATCGTTACGATGACCGGCGAACTGGCTGACACCTTCGCCTCACGCATAGAAGGCGTAGAACATCTCTCCGCACTAGCCGCACGTGAACTCAACGACGTATCGATCTACGCTGGCGCGGCTGGGTGCGTCCGGCCGCCGGATGCGCGCAAATATTATGCGGACATTGCTTCCGCCAACTGGCACGCATGTGCGGCGCTAATCGCACGCTTGCGCAGCAGCGCACTGTTGATCGATCTTGGATCAACCACCACCGACATCGTGCCGATACTCGGCGGAAAAGTTGCGGCCCGCGGCTACACCGATGCGCAACGGCTGGCCGCAGGGGAACTGGTCTATACCGGCCTGGTGCGCGGCTTTGTCATGGCGACGGCCGGCCGCGCGCCGCTGCGGGGCGTTTGGACGCCTCTGATCAATGAGAACTTTGCAACAATGGCCGACATCCATCGCATTCTCGGCACATTGCCGGCGGACGCCGATCTGATGGCAACTGCCGACGGGCGCGATAAGACGATCGCTGCGTCGAAAGCGCGCCTGGCTCGCATGCTCGGCAGT
>Ga0210395_10004705_pt1 | contig 10468 bp, 7 predicted proteins | sample IncBWH4OmetaG_FD_150861 | JGI IMG/M metagenome (GOLD analysis project Ga0210395, IMG submission 150861) | Forest soil microbial communities from Barre Woods Harvard Forest LTER site, Petersham, Massachusetts, United States - Inc-BW-H-4-O ...
TTCTGGACGGCTTCGTCATAGGTGATGCGTGGAAAAGGCGCGGCAATTGCCTCTAGCTTTGCAAGATCGCGCCCGATGGTCGCGAGATCGGATCGACGGCGTTCGAGACATCGCTTAACCAGGAAGGTAAGCAAGCCTTCGGCGAGTTCCATGAGATCGTCGAGCGTTCCGTAGGCAACTTCGGGTTCGACCATCCAGAATTCGGTGAGATGACGACGCGTCTTCGACTTCTCCGCGCGGAAGGTTGGACCGAACGAATACACCTTGCCCAGCGCCATCGCAGTCGCTTCAATGTAGAGCTGTCCGGACTGCGTGAGGTAAGCCTGCTCTTCGAAATAGTCGACGGGAAAAAGCGTGGACGTTCCTTCGCATGCGGCAGGCGTCAAAATAGGCGGATCGGTGAGCGTGAATCCATTGCTGTCAAAAAAGTCGCGTGCCGCCCGAATGATCTCAGCACGTACTCGAAGGATGGCAGCCTGGCGCTGCGAGCGCAACCAAAGATGGCGATGCTCCATTAAGAAGTCGACGCCGTGTTCTTTGGGAGTGATGGGGTAAGGAGTCGATTCGGGCACACGCTGCACGACCTCGACATTCGAAACATCGAGTTCATACCCGCCAGGAGCGCGCTTATCGGCGCGGACTTTACCTTCGACGATGACGCTCGATTCTTGCGTCAGGCCTTTGATGGCGTCGAAGATTTCGGGCGCAACCGCGTTCTTAGGAACGACTCCCTGGATCACGCCGGAGCCGTCGCGAAATTGCGGAAAAAGCAGTTTGCCGCTTTCGCGAAGGTTATAGAGCCATCCCCGGATGGTGACGGACTGGCCTTCGTGCTTGCCGATCTCTGCAATGGTGCTGATGGGTGAGGACATAAGATTTGGGTGCCTGCGCTGTGCAATTTGCAAAGATTCGAGTGAAGAGGCAGATTGCAAAGGTAAAACATTGGAGGGCTAGCGTCTGGAATTAATCTCTGCAATCTGACCTCTAACCTCTGACCTAGCCCTACGAGTCTTCCAGCTTTTGGAAGGTTGAAATCACTTCCTCGCTCGGGTTCTTTTTTTCTTCGCCGTCGATTTCGAGCAACAGGGGCGGCTTTAGCGGAGCTGTGCGTAGCAATTCCATGGTCTGCTTCCAGTCGATCGATCCATTGCCCGGCCACAGATGCGTGTCTTTGTCTTTGTGGTTATCGTGGATGTGAGTCGAACAAATGTGGTTCTTCAATGTCGCAAAGCCCTCGGCGATCCCGTTCATCATGTGGGCATGACCGCAATCGAAACAGACTCCGATGTCGTCGAAATGCATTGTCTTGATGAACTCGACCAGTCGATCGGGCGTGGACAACTCATTAGGAATATTTTCGACCAGCACTCTGACGCCAAGTGGCTTGGCAAAGGCGCGCAGGTGCTCGACGGAAGTCATGGCAGCTTCGAATTTCTTTTCGTCGAAGGCTTCGTTGGGAGTACCGATGTGCTGGACGAGAAAGCGAAACGGAATTTGCTCGGCGATTTCCAAGGCGCGCTTGATCTCGTCCATGGCGTCGATGCGACCTGCGCGGTCGGTGGACGCAATGTTGACAGGTGGAGAACCAGCACGGCCCCAATCATAGTCGGAGTACAAAGGAGCATGCACAGAATTCAGCGGAATGCCCGTAGACTTGAACCAATCCGCGATTTCGCGCACATGCTGTTTGCGATTGGCATAGTCAAAGTGCTGGCGTGCGGCGAAAATTTCAATCGCCTGGGCTCCCGCCTTCACCAACTCATCGAGCAAGCCCGGATGCAGCCGTTCCTTTACGTAGACGTATGTCGATACCGCCCTCTGCATCAGTAACCTACCGCCTTCCCGTTATTGCGTCCATCAGCACCGGCGAGCCGTTCGCCCGTTTTGGGATCAATCACGATGCACTCGGCATCTCCCCAAAAATGTCTTACGGTCAGCTTGTGCCCCTTCGAACGCAGAATATTCATTGTATCGGGAGAGAGCCGATCTTCGACCATAATCTGATCGGGGAGCCACTGATGATGAAACCGCGCCGCGTTCACCGCCTCCTGAATGTCGAGTGAGAAATCAACAACACCAATCAGCACGTTCGCAACAGTAGTGATGATAGTAGGGCCGCCGGGCGACCCAAGAACCAGAAACAGTTTGCCATCTTTCAACACAATAGTCGGCGTCATAGCCGATAGCGGACGCTTACCCGGACCAATCGCATTAGCTGGCCCTTGAATCAGTCCATAGCCATTAGGAACGCCTGGCTTGGAAGTGAAATCGTCCATCTCATCGTTAAGCAAGAAGCCCAGACCCTCAGCCGTGACGCGCGAGCCAAAGGAATCGTTGAGCGTAGTGGTTACAGAAACCGCGTTGCCTTCGGCGTCGACCACGGAATAATGAGTTGTGTTTTCCGGCTCGCGAATGGTGGTCGATCGCAGTTGAGCCTCGCGCTCCAGCTCATTGAAAATCGGCGGGCGTTTCAGGGTCTGGCTTAGGCTCGCCTGGTTCGGGTCGATGGACTCACGCCAGGCCGCTGCATACTTTTTATCAATCAGCTGCGCCACCGGAACCTTGGCGAAATCCGGATCGCCCATAAATTCCGCCCGATCGTAAAAAGCGCGGCGAAATGCCTCCACCTCAAGATGTATAGCATCGCCAGACCGATTGCCCAATTTAGCCAGGTCGAAGCCTTCAAGAATATTGAGAATCTCGACAAGTGCGACTCCGCCCGAAGACGGCGGCGGAGCACTAATGACGTCGTATCCGCGATACGATCCGCGAACCGGCTCACGCTCTTTCACTTCATAAGCGGCGAGGTCTTCAGCGGTAACCAGGCCACCGCCCTTGTGAATGGCCGCCGCCAATTCGCGACCCATCGCCCCATGATAAAAATCGTCAGGATCCTTAGCCAGCCGTTCCAGAGTACGGGCGAGTTCAGGCTGTTTGAAAATCTCCCCTGGCTCGTAGAAGTTCCCATCGCGCAGGAAAATGCGTTTGGATTCAGGAAACTGTGCCAAGTACTCATCTCTTTTCAAATCTTGCGTGTCTTCGTAAGCCAGCGGAAATCCATCACGCGCAAGCTTGATCGCCGGAGCCATTACTTTCTCAATCGACAGCTTGCCATATTGTTTTTCCGCGTAAACAAGGCCTGCCACGGAGCCGGGAACACCTACGGATTTATATCCGACGAGGCTCGAGTCTTTGATGACGTTGCCCTGAGCGTCAAGATACATCTTCTCCGTAGCTGCAGCCGGCGCTTTTTCGCGGAAGTCAATGAAATGATCCTTCCCCTCAGTAGTACGAAAAAGCATGAAGCCGCCCCCGCCGATATTTCCCGCCTGCGGATGAACGACAGCCAGCGCGAAACCAGTAGCCACAGCAGCGTCCACGGCATTGCCTCCCGCGCGCAGCATCTCGACCCCTGCGTGCGATGCGAGCTCGTGGACGCTGGTCACCATGGCGTGCGAAGCGTGCGTCGGTCGCAGTGGAGCCGCGGCGACGGTGGCGACGAGCGGAACGCACAGACTGCAGAGGATCAAGAGGCGGGCTAAAGAACGTATTCGAGGACTCTGTTGAATTAGCATGAATTGAGGCTGCAAACATTTGAGGCTAGTCCAGCGGGTTGGGTAGAGTCAAACCGGTTCGCTGCCGCCACGCGGAGCATGCCGAAAGGAATCTTTGCCACACGAGACACAGCAGAAGAGAGAAAAAGGAAACCCTCTTACTTCTTTCGCCGCGTGCTTGCCACTTTCTTGCGTGCGGTTTTCTTCTTGGGTGCTTTCGCGACGACTAGGTCGTACGATCGGCGAATGAGAGCTTCGAGTTCATCGGGTGGCAAAACGTTTGAGTTCGCCAGAAGAACCCATTTGTAGCGACCGACATACGGTGCGGGAGAGATACCTTCGATTTCGACCAACTCGTGAAATTTCTCGGGAGCGGATTTGAAGACAATGGGCGCGAGTTTGCCTTCGGAGAGGTGCACGGTTGCGAATAGCTTGCCGCGAACTTTGAAGCACAGCGTCTCACCCCACTGAAGATTTTCGGTTGCGTCAGGGAGCGAGAGGCAAAGTTTGCGTAGCCATTCGATGTCAGGCATTCGAGAAATGATGGCGCTAGGGGAGTCTACGTCGAGATATGTAATGCCTACACCTGGTCTCTAGCTTCCCCAAGCAGCACAGACACCTCCAGCTGTTTCTTCCCCCTAAAAATCGTCACCTTAACTGTGTCCCCGGCACGGTGTCTGTTCATGACGTGGTCGATTACTTGCTGGCCATCGACTTTCTCTCCATCAATGGCGACAATCAAATCTCCTCCAACCATGATCGGGAAATTGCCAAGATAAGCTCGCTCGGTCCCGCCGCGCAATCCAGCGCGGTCGGCGGACCCACCGGGCACGGCTTGCACGATGAGCAGTCCGTAGTCGGCGGCGAGACCAAGTTCTTCGGCAATTTCGGAATCTATGGGGATGGTGCGAACGCCGAGCGCGGGACGGCGTACCCGTCCGAGCGTGACGAGATCGTTGACGACGGCCTTGGCGGTGTTAATGGGGATGGCGAAGCCGATCCCGGCGCTTTGTCCAACGCTGGACGCAATCATTGTGTTGATACCGATGACTTCGCCGTGCCAGTTGAGCAGCGGGCCACCGGAGTTGCCCGGATTAATGGCGGCGTCGGTTTGGATGGCTTCGTCAATGACCAAGCCATCGGGCTCCTGTACCTGGCGGATGGAACTGACGATGCCGCGCGTTAGAGTTCCAGCAAGACCGAAGGGATTGCCGATCGCATAAACTTTTTGGCCGACTTGCAGATTGGTCGAATCGCCGAGCGTCATCGGTTGCAGGCCCGGTGCCTTGATTTGCACTATTGCCAAGTCATGCGACTTATCGGTGCCGACGATGGTGGCTTTATATTTCTTGCGATCGTGCATCGTGACTTCAACCTGACGTGCGTCGGCGATGACGTGATAATTGGTGAGGATGTGCCCTTCTTTGTCGATAATGAAACCCGAGCCCTGACCTTCCTGCGGTACGAGGCCATAGAAGAAATCGAAGGTCATAACACGCGAGGTGATGTTGACGACCGACGCGATGTTCTTATGGTAAACGCTGATATTGTTCTGCTCTTCGGCGTCGAATGCTTCGCTGCTGGCCGCTTCGGTAATTTCAACATGCTGCGGATGACTGACCCATTTTGCGGAATTGAGCCGCCCATGGCGATCGTTCGTGAAATAAAAAAAAACGGATACCAGTAAAATCGCTAAAGTAAGAGAACGTAAGAATCTCATTTACGGTTAATCCTTTTGAGTGCTGACTCGAAAGATACCTGACCGAAAGTACACAGCTTGAATTCTAGCGAAAAAATCGCTTCTAGACGCCCCCGACCCCGCCGCAATTCAAACGGTTGACTTGCCCCATAGCCAACCGTAAGATTTCAGCCCAGTGCTGGGGGGAGAATGGTTGGCGAGATTGTCTCGCATTACCGCATTGTCGAAAAACTCGGCGGCGGCGGCATGGGCGTCGTTTACAAAGCCGAAGACACTCGGCTCGACCGCTTCGTTGCACTAAAATTTCTCCCCGAAGATGTAGCCCAGGACCGGCAGGCCCTCGAGCGATTCCGGCGCGAGGCCAAAGCCGCGTCAGCTCTCAATCATCCGAACATCTGCACCATCTACGACATTGGAGAGCAGGACGGCAAGGCCTTCATCGTCATGGAATACCTTGACGGTGCTACGCTGAAACATGCCATCGGCAACCGCCCCCTTGAACTGGACACCCTACTTTCTCTAGGCATCGAAATTGCCGACGCCCTCGACGCAGCCCACGCGCAGGGTATCGTCCATCGCGACATTAAGCCGGCAAATATTTTTGTCACCAAGCGTGGACACGCGAAGATTCTCGACTTCGGCCTGGCCAAAGTCACTTCGTCGCCAACTCGATCAGCGGAACCCTCAGGCGCGACCGCGGAAGCCACTATCGCCGAGGAGCACCTGACCAGCGCGGGGTCCGCGATTGGGACCGTCGCCTACATGTCTCCGGAGCAGGCGCGGGGCAAAGAACTGGATCCGCGCACCGACCTGTTCTCTTTCGGAGCCGTGCTCTATGAAATGGCAACCGGTGTCGTGCCGTTCCGTGGGGACACGACTGCGTTGATTTTTCAGGCAATCCTCGATCGAGCGCCGGTTTCGCCGATTCGTCTGAATCCCGACCTGCCGCCCAAGCTCGAAGACATCGTCAACAAGGCGTTGGAAAAGGATCGCAATCTGCGCTACCAGCACGCGGCAGATATTCGCGCCGATCTACAACGTCTGAAGCGCGACACCGATACGGGACGCGCCGTCGCTGCAAGTTCGGGCTCGGTAGCGGCTGCGGTTCACGAATCTTCGGGATCACGGCCCGCAGCGCAAGTTGCCACGCCAGGTTCCGGCAGTGTGCTTCCCGCGAGTTCATCAGGTGTTATCTCGCCTATAAGCGGAACCGCTCTCGCAGCCAAGAAGAAGTCTTGGACAATTCCGGCCGTCGTCGCAGCTGTGCTAATCGCCGCTCTCATCAGCGGAGGTTTATTCCTCCGCTCCCGTCACACGACCACGCTCACTGAAAAAGATACCGTGGTGCTCGCCGATTTCGTCAACACAACCGGCGATCCCGTGTTTGATGGAACTCTGAAGCAAGCGCTCGCCGTCCAACTCGAGCAGTCGCCCTTTCTGAATATTTTGCCCGAGTCCCGCATCCGCGAGGCGCTGGGCTTCATGGGACGCCAGCCAGGCGAGCGCATCACCAGCGACGTTGCCCGCGAGATCGCCATGCGCGAAGGAGCCAAAGCCGTGCTGGATGGCTCCATCTCCGGCCTCGGCAGTTCATACGTAATCACGCTCTCCGCCATCAACGCTCAAACCGGAGACTCGCTGGCCCGCGAGCAGGTCGAGGCCGCCAGCAAAGAGCAAGTCCTCAAGGCGATCGATACCGGAGCCTCATCACTACGCGCCAAACTAGGAGAATCGCTCGGCTCCGTGCAGCAATTCGCCAAGCCACTCGAGCAGGCCACGACTTCGTCGCTCGAAGCCTTACAGGCCTATAGCCTCGGGCATGCCGAGCATACGAATTTGCATGATGCTCCCGCCGTCCCGCATCTCAAGCGCGCGGTCGAACTCGATCCCAATTTCGCCATGGCCTATGGAACGCTGGGCGTCGTCTACTTCAACCTGGGAGCCCGAACCCAGAGCATAGAAGCGCTGCACAAGGCCTTCGATCTCAGGGAAAGAGCGAGTGAACGCGAGAATCTTTATATCTCCGCCCACTATTACGACACCATCGGCGACTTAGATAAAGCAGCCGAGATCTATGAGCAGTGGAAACAGGCCTATCCTCGCGACAACGTTCCCGATGACAACCTGGCGCTGCTTTACAGTGCCACTGGGAGGATAGACAAAGCTTTGGCAAATGCGCAGCAGGCAATGCAAATCGACGCCAAAGACGTTTTTGCCTACCAAAATGTCGCCGGAGCCTACATGGGACTTGGCCGTTATGACGAAGCCCGGGCCATACTCGATCAGGCAGTGCTGCAAAAGACGGAATCGTCCTCGACACAACAGATCGCCTACCAGCTGGCCTTTATCCGCGGCGATCAGGCCACGATGCAGCACTCGCTCGATAGCATCATCGGCGCCGGAGACGAGCCATATATCTTAACGCTCGTCGCCGACACCAAGTATTTCCAGGGGAGAGTGCGCGAAGGGCGTCAGGTGTCAGACACCATTGTGCAGAAGTCAGAGCAGAACAAAGATTTTGCAGCCGGCGCACGCGTGATTGAAGGCTCGTTCGAGGCTGAATTAGGAAATACAGAAGAGGCACGCCGCCAGACGCAAGCTGCACTCGCCTTGTCGGACGATACGTTCCTCGAGGCCCAGGCAGCCCTCACCCTGGCCCGCACCGGCGATACCAGCCGCGCGGAAAAATTGATCGCCGATCTCGCAAAGCAAGATCCGAACAATGCAGTGCTCAATAAAGGCCTGCTGGCCGTTGCTCGCGCCGGCGTCGAACTGCAACGCAAACAGCCGGCAAAGGCGATTGAAGCGCTGGAGCCAGCAAGGCTTTTCGAACTAGGAGGAGGTCCGACTGCACCAGTGGACTTCTGGGTCTTTTACCTGCGCGGAGAGGCCTATCTCGACCTGCACGATCCGGCCAAAGCGCAAGCCGAGTATCAGAAGATCGCCGACCATCGCGGACTAGCTCCCGCCAGCCCGTTATATGTTCTGGCGCGCCTCGGAGCTGCGCGCGCCTATGCCCAACAGGGAGACAACGCCAAAGCCCGGACAGCCTATCAGGATTTCTTCGCCTTCTGGAAAGATGCCGACCCGGATGTGCCCGTCCTGAAGCAGGCTCACGCGGAGTACGACAAATTACGGTAGCTGCGACTCGGTAGGTCGCCCCGACACAATCGGTCGTCCCGAAACAAACGGATTCCCCGTAACAAAGTAACGCAGCGGCCGTTCGGCAGCCTTCACAATCCCTATGCGAGGCGTGACCGTTACGCCTCGCACCCGATATCCATCATCCACAATGCGGAGATCCGACCGTGAACTTACCAGGCTCTTCCCATTGTCCCGTTCTCGTGTGACGTCCAGCGCTTCAGCCATCCGCCCCGGACCCGAAGAAATTTTCCTGAGCTCAGAAATCTTCCTGAGCGCAACATCCTTCGTCAACTCAATCCCTCGCGCCTCCGCCATCTGCTCAACGCCAACCACCGGTTCCAAAGCGCGAAAAAGCACGCCGCCAGCCGCTCCATCAGGCAAGCAAGAAACATTCAGGCAGTAGTGGTTGCCATAGATAAAGTACACGTACGCGATGCCAGGAGGCCCGAAGAGAACCGCATTTCGCGCCGTCCGCCCCGCCGCCGAGTGCGCTGCCGGATCATCCTGCCCAAGATACGCCTCGGTCTCAACAATTCGCCCCGCCAAAACCACGCCAGCAGTCCTCCGAACCAGCAACTTACCAAGAAGCGCCCGTGCCACCCGCCGCGGATCGCGATCGTAGAACTCCGCCTTCAGCAAAGTGGTGCGGCCAAGCGATTTCATCCCAAATCGCCAAACGCTGTCATCCTGAGCGAAGCGAAGGACCTCATGTATCCCAGCACTTGAAGGACATTCATACCATCTTCCTAGGCCGCGCTCTTCAAATAAGCCAAGACTTCTTCCGCGTGTCCTTCGGGCTTCACATTCTTAAAAATGTGTTTGATCTTGCCATCAGGACCAATCACAAACGTCGTCCGCGCAATGCCCATCACTTTCTTGCCGTACATGTTCTTCTCTTTGACCACGCCAAAAAGATTGGCAATCTTCTTATCTGCATCGGCCAGCAACGGGAAAGGCAAGCTGAATTTCTCCTGAAATTTCTTTTGCGAGGCCGCAGTATCCTTCGAAATTCCAAGCAAAACCACGCCTGTCTTTTTGATGGCGGAGTAAGTATCCCGAAACTCGCACGCTTCCTTGGTGCATCCCGGCGTATCGGCCTTGGGATAGAAATAAAGCACCACCGTCTTTCCCGGGAAATCTTTCAGGGCAACCTCTTTGCCATTCTCGTCCGTCGTACTGAAGTCCGGGGATTTATCATTGACTTCCATGGAATTTTCTCCTAGCCACTCGTCATTCCGTAACAGGTTCCGTCGCAGGTTACCTCGCAAGTTATATCGCAACGGGATGCTAGCCGTCACCTTCGCCGCCATGGTTTGGCTGGCAAATTCCTGGCTTGCCAGTCCATGGCTTGTGGCCCAGATTCTGACGCACTATGGGCACAAGGCGGCGGTCGACAAGGGGCCGCGTGCTTTGGGATTGGTCCAGCTTTCGCCCACTGGCAAGAAAGCTCGCTTCACTCCCATCGCCATTATGGTGGATGGAAAATTTTACGATGCGGGTTCGTATAAAGCATCGCCGGTCCCCATGGCCCTCGATTTTGGGATTGTCTATGAAGGCTTTCGCAGCGGCGTCTCGCAAGGCATCTTCACGATTTCGCAACCCGGACAACTCAACCATGTCTGGATTGCCGAAGGTACCTGGATTCCGGCGGGAGAGAGGGTCCCAGACAAACACAAGAAGTACTCGACACCTGTAATCGCAGACGACGACAAGGACGGGCCGCCTGTACTTCACCGCCGTCAACCGGCGGACTCCAATAGCAGCTCCGACGCGGATAAAGACAAAGATAAAACGGATAACGATAAAAAGGATCAGCAAAAACCTGCGACCGCTCCAACCCCATCGCCAACCGCCGCCACGACCGCAAGCACGCAGACGACGCCGGACGCGACTAAATCGGCTCCACCGCCCGAGCCCACAAAAACCGCTCCTCCAGCCCGGTCGTCGTCAGACGAGCCAATCGAAGATCCCAATCGGCCACGTCTGCGGCGTGGCAAGCCGGATCCAAGCGAACACGCTGAGCCCTTCACTACGTTCGATTCCCAAACTGAATTATCGGCAAACGCAGCCT
>Ga0210395_10004706_pt1 | contig 10468 bp, 13 predicted proteins | sample IncBWH4OmetaG_FD_150861 | JGI IMG/M metagenome (GOLD analysis project Ga0210395, IMG submission 150861) | Forest soil microbial communities from Barre Woods Harvard Forest LTER site, Petersham, Massachusetts, United States - Inc-BW-H-4-O ...
CCCGCAGCCAAAACGCTTGTTGGAAAACGAGAAGAGGGTCCCTTGGTTTGTCCAACAATCATTTCAGGTTTGCAGTTGGCGGTTAACGGTTGGCAGTTAGCGGTTGGACGTCTCTAGACCTTAGAACGCGGAGCGACGACCGGGACCGATGAACCGACAACAGCCAAACTGATAACGGCAAACTGATAACCGACAACCGCAAACTGATAATTGGTAACTGCAAACCGCCAACCCGGCCACTAACCGATCTCGCGCAAATTCTTTCCGCGGGTTTCTGGCAAAGCGAGTGCGGCAATAACCATTAGTAGATAGGCGCCTGCGGCATAAATCCCGATCGCTTGTCCTAAAGGCAGCCGAGCCGACAATAGCCCGATCAGGAGCGGGAACCCGGCCGCGAGTCCGCGCCCGAAATTGTAGCAAAAACCCTGCGCGTTCCCCCTTATTTCAGTGGGGAAAAGTTCGGTGAAAAAAGCACCCATCCCACTGAATACACCGCTGGCAAAAAAGCCCAATGGAAAACCGAGCACGAGCATGAAGCCGTCGCCGGATAAAGAAAATGAACAAGGCCGGCAATATACCGACAAAGAACAACGCTCTCCAGGCGTAGTCCCGCGGCATGACCTGGAAAAACAGCGTCGCCATCAGAGCCGCGATTCCCCAACCTAGGGACCAGGAACTCTGCACAGCACCAACTGCTTTTCCGCGATGCTCGCTCCGGATTGTCTCCGCAGCCAGGACAGAACCAGCTGCCCATTCGCCGCCGAAACCCAGGCCCTGTAGACTGCGAGCAACCAAGAGCCAGGCAAAGCCGGCCGAAAGCCCTTGGAGAAAAGTAAAGCCGGCAAACCAAGCGATAGTGACCTGCAACATCAATACGCGTCCAAACCGGTCGGCCAGGATCCCAGTGAGCCATCCACCAAAGGCTGAAAACAGCAGTGTGCAGGTTGCCAGCAACCCGGCGTCGGCAGGCGTTAACTTCCACAACGAGATCAGCGTTGGGATGACAAAGCTGTAAATCTGCACGTCCATCCCGTCCAACCCGAACCCGCCAAAGCACGCCCAAAAGGTTTTCTGCTCACGGGATGTTAGCTCTCGGTACCATCGAAACATGTGAGCCAGCGATTTGCGTTAGACCGTCGCGTTTAGGAGAACAAAATCAATCCGCGGCTTTAAAAGACTTTCACCGTTGCCACCAGGCCGCGCTATATACTCTGGCCCGACTATCCCCCTACAACAATGCACCAGGAGACCATGCATCAGGAGAAGCTCGAACCAAATACTCGTATCCGGCGGCGCCAAGCCATTTCCCTCATCTTGCTTCTGATCTGCGGCACGATCAATTACCTGGATCGCGGTTCTCTTTCAGTAGCAAACCCATTGATCCGCCATGATCTCGGCATCTTGCTCAGCGAAATGGGATGGTTGCTATCCGCATTCGGCTGGAGCTACGCGCTTATGCAGCTACCTATCGGCGCGATCGTTGATCGGGTGGGACCGAGAATCACGCTCGGCATCGGGTTGACCTTCTGGTCTCTCGCACAAGGAATCGGAGGGCTCTGTACCAACTTCACCCAGTTTGTGTGGGCTCGAATTTTTCTTGGGATTGGCGAAGCCCCGCACTATCCGACCTCGGCTCGAGTCGTCACCAACTGGTTCGCACCGCGAGATCGCGGTGTACCGGTTGGACTCTTTAATGCCGCCTCTCCTCTGGGCACCGCTTTGGCGCCACCGCTGCTGACCTTTCTCATGTTAACCTTCGATTGGCGCACTGCTCATCGGCGCCGTCATCGCATTTGTTTCCGCGATGATCTACCTATTCGGCGTACGCGACCCTATCTCATAACCGTGGAAGGCAGCCCGCTTCCGAAGAAAAATCTCACGCAAAGGCGCAAAGATTAGGAGCTGAACTGTGGTAAACGGAGGGACCCGAGGAACGCACAGCCAAACAGAGTAGCGAAGCCGGCAAAGAAGTATAGCCCAGCGGACTGGTCAAAACGGCTCCGTAGGAGCCAAATCTTTATAGCTTGAACCCAAGAAAATCGAACCAACTCCGTAGGAGCGACATCTAATCCGGAACCCCTTTATCCCGCTCCTACCGGAGCTAGCCGCGTTCTACGTTACCGGTTACTATAGAGATTGGGCTCCTAACGGAGCCGGCCATGGCGTCGCAAGACTCAAGAATGCAGCAGCCAACCGGATTTCGGCCACCAGTGCGAGTTGCAATTTGTGCTTATCAAACACGGTCTCTGTTGCTTACTCTCTGCAAAAGCTTTGCCGGGCCGAGCCGCTCGGCTTAGCATCACCGAAACGCTGTCCAGGAGAAACTTACCCATTACTACCGCCGACTTAGGAAACCTCTGTTCTGACCTCGAACGCTTCAAGTTGCCCGCGGCTGTGGGCGACCTTACGACGGATGCCTTCGCCGTTTGGAACGCTTCATTCTGCGAGAAAATGAGTCTGACCGCCGAAGAATTAACTCAAGTAAAGTTCAGCGGTTTAATCCGGTTCGATGAGAAATACTCCGATCTTACAACGGGAAAGCCTCAGCCCGACTGCCGGGTCGGATCATTGCCCTGCGCCATCAAACGCTCTGCGAACGACGATATAATACCGGCATGCGCCATCAAAAATGAAAACGGGCTGTTGCTCCTTTTGGTGGATTCGCCTGCTCACGATCCGAAGTTCGAGGGATATATTCAGGGCCGTATCGTCGGACGGGAAGAAGAAGCAAATCGGATGCGGAAATTTTTTCACGACCTATTAAGCTCGAAAATTCTTGTAGCATCGTTCCTCGCTCACTCGGTTCACGATAAGCTGGCTCAACGTCAAGCGCCCGAGATCGAAGACCTGCAAAAGGTGACGACATTATTGGATGCAGTTATCGACGCTATCGTCCACGGTTTCGAACGCTCGCCATGAAAAAGGGGTTAATCGTCGTTGCCGTTTTGGCGGTCTTAGCGTTGGCCGCCTACGTGGTTTCTCCCTTCTTTTACGTATCCTCGCTCAAGGGCGCTTTTCTGGCCGGAGATTCGAGCAAGCTGGCTAACCTCGTCGATTTCCCCGCCTTGCGAGATTCACTAAAAGAAGAAGTTGCTACGATTCTTACTCAACAAACGAAAGAAAGCCCAGACTCGAATCAAAGTCCGTTTGCGGCACTGGCCGCTTTTGTGGGTCCCGCCTTTCTTAATCGTTCCGTCGACATGTATTGCACCCCCGATGCCATTGCCGATTTTGTTAAGAAGAACGGCCAGGTCCAAAGTAAAACCCCTTCGTTCATCAAGATTCCGGGACCGTCCGATCTCGATTGGTCCAAGCTCAAGAACTTTTCGTTTACCGGTCCCACCAGTTTTCGCATCGGAACCAACCACATCACTCTGTTCGCCCGACTGGAAGGTTTCGGTTGGAAGGTATACCGCCTGGAAGTCTCTCCTGACTTTCTAGAAGATTCGATGAAAGGCGACGGGGGCTAGTCGCACCCTTTCGTTCTCGTACTCGTCGTCGTCCTCGTCCTCGAAATTCGATGTGGACTCAAAAATGTAGACAGGTGCCCGGGTTTCGTCCCGGAGGGACTAGATGAAAGTAGCCTGGCAGTTCACTGCCAGGAATGCGTTTACAAAAAGACCCGTCCCGTAGGGCACGGTCTGACTTGGTCTACTGACAGGTTCGCCATTCAAGGTTGAGGAACGTTTCTTTCCACCCAACCATACCGTTCCCTACGGGACGGGTTCGGTTTTTTGCATCTCCTGGCAGTAAACTGCCAGGCTACGATCACTTGGTCCCTCCGGGACAAAAAGCTTTTCCGAGACCTGTCCACAAAATCGACTCCACATCAATTTTCACTGCGGCAACACGGCGGTGTGCGACGAACACACGCCGCGAACGGTTCGAGGACGAGGACGACGACGAGTACGAGAGCGATTATCACACGTCACGCAGCTTCCGAAAGCCGGACCGTTTCCGCAGTCTGCCCGCAAAATTTGCGTATCGCGTCTGCCAGCCGAGCTTCTGTTGCGACTGTCAGCGAAGGAGGCTGGTCTGCGGCAAAAACCCAGTTCTTTACTCCGACGTGCACTGATGCCAGCGATAAGTGAGCTGCCAGCCGTTCAAGGTTAGGCGCCAGCGAGCGCTCCAGATCTTGCATCTCGCCGACAAAACCTCCGGAACCGACTACCAACACAGGTTTGTATTGGAAAACGCGGTCCGGCAAACGATCAAGAAGCGTCTTTAGAGAACCAATCCAATCCTCCTTTGGTACCGGCGTCAGCAAGAGAATCCCGCGAGCATTTCGGATCAGCCCTACTAGATCATTGAGGCGTGCCGGCGCTTCGGGTGCCTCAGCCTTAAAATCAATGGCGTAAGCGGCTTTGAGCTCAATCTGGTAAGGATACAAATGGCGGGCTAACGCCTGAATTAAAAAACCGGGTCTCGAGAATTTGTTAGGATGTCCGGAGATGGTAAGGAGATAGCTCATAAAACAGTACTTGTGAGGTTGCTTGTGCCTAAGGGGGGTGACTGGCCCGCGAACTCTGGGAGAGGACGTGTTGCTAGTCGTCGCCTTAGCGATGAGACCAACAACGAATCGCCGGTGCACACACCATGAGCTGCATCGACAGATCCGAACGATGCTTGTCAGCCGATTTAATGGCGTGGCGTGGTTTCACGACGCTCAAATCATAGCCTATCCGTGCTAAAAGCAAGTTGTTTTTCCGACCCGGTAGGGATGTGCTCCTGCTCATCCGTGACGCCTGCACTCAGTATCGCCTGCAAAACATTGCGGATGTGCAGGAGGTCATCCCTACCGTTTTTGTCCTTACGGACAGGCAAGAGTATCGCCCCTAAACAAACGCGGGCTCTTCACGCCGTAGTCCCGCAGATCGCGACGAAGACGGATAAATCTTGAATAACCCGGCGCAAAACCGGATCTTTGTACCGCATGCAGGCTGCCTATGACCTTGTGGTGATTGGAGGTGCGATCGCTGGGGCTTCCACTGCCTTTCTGCTGAAAAGGCAGAACCCATCCCTCCGGGTTCTGGTCATCGAAAAGGGCGAGCAGTTTGATCGAAAAGTTGGCGAGTCTACCAGCGAAGTTGGCGCATGCTTCCTGACCCGAGTTTTGAATCTATCCAATCATCTGGGTCACGAACAGATCACGAAGTCCGGGCTCCGCATGTGGTTTTATCGGCATAGCCACGACTCCTATACCCGCTGCGCAGAGATCGGGCCGAAACATCAGACTCGGCTACCAGCGTTCCAACTCGATCGCTCAAAGCTGGATGAGGCCGTCTTGCAAAAGGCCTTGCATGTGGGGTGCGAATTGTGGCGGCCGGCCAAGGTCATGGATTTGGAATTAGGCGGCGAAGGGAACAACCGGATCGAGGTAAAATTCAATGATGAAATCCGTACCGTGTCCGCCCGCTGGGTCATTGACGCAACGGGCCGAAACACGGTGGTCGCGAGAAAACTAAAACTTTTTCGACCTCTGGATACCCATCCAATCAATGCGATTTGGGCTCGTTTCCGTAAAACCACAGATTTGGATGGTCCGGAAATCTGGGAGACGGCTCCCGGTTTTACTGAGCCCTGTTGGGCGATGCGGCAATGGGCCACCAATCACCTAATGGGCTACGGCTGGTGGGGCTGGTTAATTCCCCTACGGGGCGGCGATTGCAGTGTCGGGTTAGTCTACGATCAGCGCCTCTTTGAGCTCCCCCCGGGAGCAACCCTTGGCGAGAGACTCAAGAGCCATCTGATGACTCATCCTATGGGCAAGAAGGCGCTCTGCGATGCGGAGTATATTGAAAAAGATGTGCACGCCCGATCGAACCTTGCCTACTATTCCGCCCAAACCATGGGCGATGGTTGGGCCTTAGTCGGCGATGCCGCCGGCTTCCTTGATCCTCTCTACAGCCAGGGATTCGATTTCATTTCCTACACCTGTTACTCCGCCTTTGAAATTCTAAGTGATCGGTTCGCCGGCAAAGACATCTCCGAAGACCGAGATCGGTACAACCATTTGTATCACGAACAGTTCCACACCTGGTTCGAGAGTGTCTACAAAGACAAATATTACTATCTTGGGGATGTCGAACTCATGACCGTGGCGTTCTACATGGATGTCGGCGCCTACTTTACCGGCCCGGTTGGACAAGCTTACAGCAACCAACCGCATCGCTATTCTGCGCTGCCCTATGCGGGACCGATTGGCGGAATGTTCGGCAAGGTTATGCGTTGCTATAACGCCCGCCTGGCTGCCATCGCTAAACGCCGGGTCGCTGCGGGCACCTACGGTCTGCACAATCTCGATTCGCGCCTCTTTCTGCCCGGGTTTGCCCCAGGTCCGGCGTCGCTCAAGTTCATGGTGACTGGCCTTCGCAAATGGCTGGCGGTCGAGTGCAAAGCCCGATTTTCCCGCTCCCGCTCTCGCTCCGATTCTCTCCCCAGCATTGGACAAGCTACGCCGCTTCCGGGCGGTTAGAAGTTTGCGGTTAGCCTTTGACGATTCTTGGTTTGCGCCGGGCGTCCACCCTGCGCGCAGGGTTGCCGCTAAACCCATAAGTCCCATCAGTCTTATAAGGCCGACCACAAACTCCCAACCCCACCCCATTTTCCCGCTTTACTTCACCACGGGAACGAGAGATAAGCTGTCCGTAAGCCGATTCCGGAGCGCGGAAGTTGTGCTGCTTACACGCATGACGCGGATCCCCTGACCGGCAATCCGGCCGAAAGGGTTAGCAATGAAATTACCAAACGTTTTCGAAAAAGATGCCGTGCCGCTCAACCTAACGGCGGGCCAAGTCATCTTTGAGTACGGCCAAGCCCGCGACTTCATGTATGTCGTGAAAAAGGGAGAAGTCGACATCGTGGTCCGTGACGAAGTGGTGGAGACCGTCGCCGAGGATGGTTTCTTCGGAGAGATGGCGATCATCGACCACGCTCCCCGAAGCGCAACCGCTATCGCAAAGACGGATTGTACTCTCATCAAGATTGACGAAAGACAGTTCCTCTTCTTAGTCCAAGAGACCCCTTTCTTTGCCATAATCATGATGCGAACGATGGCAGGACGTATCCGTCGCCGGAACGCGTACGTGTGAGGAAGGAGCCAGGAGCTAGAATTGAGGAGCCTGACATAAGTCGCAGAGGTGCTATTTGGTTGCAGCGCCCACGGCACGCAACTCCGCGAGATATATGCACACCAATACGTACCTCCTTCCAGGTCCTGGATTTCTAGCTCTTCACTAAACTACGGCTCCCAGCGTTTCCAGAAATCGGCGGAACTCCTTGCGGATCCGCTGACCGACGAACCGAAGCAATGAAATTACCAAACCTTTTCGAGAGAGACGCAGTTCCGACGCCCTGTGCGGCTGGCCAAGTCATTTTTGAGGAAGGCCAGAGCCGCGATTTTATGTACGTCGTAAAGAAAGGAGAAGTCGATATTCTGATTCGCGGGCACGTAATCGAGACTGTCGGCGAAGAGGGATTTTTTGGAGAATTGGCCCTTGTCGATCCCGCTCCTCGCAGCGCCGCAGCGATCGCGAAGACCGATTGTATTCTCATCAAGATCGACGAAAGGCAGTTCCTTTATTTAGTCCAGGAAACACCTTTCTTCGCCCTATTCGTTATGCGCACCATGGCACAACGCATGCGCCGCCGGAATGCGCAGACGATCCCGTGAACAATCCATTCAGATAGCGTAGCCTTTGGTTTCCAAAAAATCTCGAAGCAATCGGATCAGCCGATTATCCCGAACCGGATCGAATGGCCGGCTTTCTCGATCGGCCTTAGGATAGGAAAACACAGGACCAAAGCGATATTGGTTCGGTTCCGTCATCCTCCGGGGAAAAATATGCGCGTGCAGCGCCGGTTCACTATTTCCCAAGATCTCATAGTTAACTCGGTACGCATCGATCGTAGCCAGAAGCGCGTCACCGATCGCGGTCATATCTAGAAGAAATTGGGACCGTCGGTCCGGGACCAAATCGTTGAGCGAGGGAACCACCGGATCCGGTAAGAGCAAGCTGTAACCGGCTATAAACTGGGAATCTCCCAAAACTGCCCAACCTGACCGCAGTCGGCAAATCACTTGGGAGCTAAGCCCCTGTTTCGCTAATCCGACTCGTTCGTGGATCAGCGTGCTCACTGGTTTCGCCAAAATAGCCGGCTCTTAAGCAACACCGTTCACCATCAGCATTTTTCTTTTGAGCGCCACTCGGCTCAGTTCGAGGGCAGTCGCGTATTCCGGCGATCGATACCAAGCTTTCGCTCGTTCCCAAGAAGGAAATTCTACCACGATTGTCCGTTCTAACGCCCACTCCCCTTCCAAGCTCTCCCATTCTCCACCTCGAACAAGATAACGTCCGTCGTACTGCTTAATCGTCACCTCGGCTAACGCCCTGTACTTTTCCATTGCAGCCGGATCCACCACCTCTGAAACCTCCGAAATTATGTACGCTGGCATTGCGTTTCTTCTTAGCACCGGTTCAGCCGCGGTCCAGGGTTCCGATCACCGATCACTGATTACTGAAATAAATTCTTCGAGTGCGGGTGAACGAACCGTATCCCTGCGAGTAATAAACACCGTCTCAACCCGGGCATCATCCGGCGCCAAACGATGAATCCCGACCTCTTCGCGCTTAGCATGCGGTTCAACCACGGAGAACGGCATCATCGTTATTCCGAGGCCGGCGCTGACACAGCCGATAATTCCTTCTAACGTGCCCATCTCCAGTTGGTTAACCAAAGTAAGGCCGCGACCAGCCAAGTACTTTTCTAATTTTTGGCGATAAGAACAACCCACTCGAAAGACGAACATTTTAGGGATTTTTCCCTGCTCTAAGGCATCGGTTATCGAATTGTGCTCAGGCGAGCTCACCAGAACTAGCTCTTCCACAAAACTGCGTGTCTGCTCTAGCTCATCAACCTCAATCGGCCCAGCTACAAAAGCTCCGTCTATCCGATATTCCAATACCGCTTGGGTCAGGGCTCGGGTAGTTCCGGTCTCGATAGCCACATCCACGTTTCGATGGGCCGGTACATACTTCCTCAACAGCGCCGGCAATCGCGCCGCCGCGGTGGTCTCCATCGATCCTAGTCGCAGCGACCCTCGAGTCGCGCCATCGGCTGACACCGCGCATTTCGCCTTCTGCAGAAGCACATCCAGCTGGTAGGCGTATGGCAACAACTCATGTCCCGATCGCGTCAAAGTCACTCCATGGTGATGCCGCTGAAACAGCGACACACCCAACTCTTCCTCTAGCAACCGGAGCCGGGTCGTTACGTTGGACTGCACTGTATTCAGTCTGCGCGCCGCTTTCGTGATACTGCCGTGCCTGGCCACAGCCGCAAAGAGATTCAGATCGGACACGTTCATACCGATCAATAAATCAGATGGATAACATTTGAAAGAATCATTTCAAAAGATGGATTGATGAGCTTTATTCTTCGGCCATGGTGGACACAACCGACCCACTCCAAGTAGATGTGCCAGCCGTAAAACCAGAGGATGAACGCCGTCAGCGGAGGACCCTGTTTGCGGTTTGCTTTGGGTTCTTCTTGGTTCTGCTCGATACAACGGCTCTGAACGTCGCCACCCCGGTGCTGGGACACGAGTTTGGAAACCGTATCAGCGACCTACAATGGGTGGTAAACAGCTATACGTTAGTGTTTGCCAGTCTATTGCTCGCAGCGGGCGCCATCGGCGATCGAACTGGAGTTAAACGATCCTATCAGCTCGGTTTGATCCTATTCACCGGCGCCTCTCTGCTCTCGGCTTTGTCCACGTCTTTATCGGGCTGATCTTCGCCCGCGTTCTCCAGGGCCTTGGGGCGGCTATCATGGTCCCTGCTTCCCTCGCCATTTTATCCCATGCTTTTCCAGGTCCGGTTGAACGCGGTCACGCCGTCAGCGCCTGGGCCAATACTGCTAGTCTAGGGTTTGCCGCCGGCCCAGTTTTAGGAGGGCTACTGACGGCTTGGATCGGTTGGCGAAGCATCTTCTGGTTAAACGTTCCGGTTGGCATCGTCGCCATCTGGCTCAACCACCGTTGGACAGAGGAGGCGCGGGTGGACTCCCCTCGTCGCATCGACTGGCCAGGCCAAGCAACCCTCGGCTTCGCTTTACTTGCTCTCACCTACGGTTTGATCGAGGCCGGCCGCCAAAGCTGGAGCACTGGCTCCGCTCTTGCGGGATTCGGTTGCTTTATCCTTTCCATCGCTCTCTTTGTCTGGCTCGAGCGCCGGAGTCGTCATCCCGTCCTTCCTGGTTTTCTGTTCTCTAAAACTACCTTCTCCACCTGTATCAGCGTTGGTTTCATTCTGAATTTCTCGATGTATGGCATCCTGTTTGTGGAGTCCGTTTACCTGCAGAATGCTTTGTCCTTGGGACCTTTCGCCGCCGGTGCCGTACTAACCCCGTTTACGTTGTTCCCGACAATTGTCAGCCGGCTGCTAAGCAGCAGAAACGGACTCCCGCA
>Ga0210395_10004707_pt1 | contig 10464 bp, 5 predicted proteins | sample IncBWH4OmetaG_FD_150861 | JGI IMG/M metagenome (GOLD analysis project Ga0210395, IMG submission 150861) | Forest soil microbial communities from Barre Woods Harvard Forest LTER site, Petersham, Massachusetts, United States - Inc-BW-H-4-O ...
CCGCCGGCGCGACTCCGGCTTCCGGCGGCCCTGATAGCTCGATCTGTCCGCCGGGCTCGACGGTCACCACGCTGCCCGGCGCGACCTTCCCGACCACGGCCGCGATCCCCTCAACGCGTTTCCAGGGAACGCCGTCAGCGACGTGGTCGAGGTCGACCAGATGTGACTCGATCTCCAGGCCGACGGCGCCGATCACCGACTCGGCCAGCGCCGCGGCGCGACACTGGGCATAGGCGGCATCGACGGTAAGAGGTTCGGCCCGATCAACGGCATCCTGTGCGAAGGCATTGATAACGGCCATAAGGCCCCCTCCAGGTGGGAGTAAGCGGTCTACGGCGTCTCAGCCGCCCTCGCCCTCCCGGCTCGCGAGGCGGCGCCGGCCGTCGGCCAGCAGCCGCCACAGCTCTCCCCAGGCCCGTCGCGCAGCCTGCGGAATGCGGAAGAACTCGTTCGGTGCGTATGGCCTCTCCATGGCCCGGTGCTTGCTACCGGCTCGGGAGTGAGCGCGGTAGCCCGAACCACGGCAGCACGCTGGCCTCGAAGCGCGTCATGGCGCAGACCCGGTCGCCGGCAAGGGTGAGCACGTAGAAGCCGGTCGCGTAGCGGATTCCGGCCGGGACCCGCAGGTATGCCGCGAACGCCGGCTGGCCGTTGGCTCGAGTCGGCACGAGATCGAACCTGCGGCCCGCGCCGAACAGGCTGGCGCAGTAGCGGGCCACGAGGTCGCGGCCCTCGTATCCAAAAGGAACCGGAGGCATAGCGATGAAGACGTCGTCGGTCAGCAGCGCCACCAGCGCGTCGAGATCGGCCGACTCCCACGCACGGGCGAACGTGGCCACGATCGCGTCCTCGGCGGGTGAGCCAGCGGCGGGCGGCGGCTCTTGGCGGGCGGCCGACTGCTGCCGGCGCTGCAGGCTAGCGCGGGCCCGTTTGAGGGCGCTGTTGACCGATCCGACGGTCACCTCCAGCATGCCGGCTACCTCACTGGCGTGGAATCCCAGGACGTCGCGCAAGATGAGGACGGCGACCTGGCGCGGCGGCAGCAGCTGCAGGGCGGTTACGAAGGCCAGCGAGATGGCTTCGGTCTGCTCGTAACGGGCCTCCGGCCCGGGCGGCCCGTCGACGGCACCCTCGAGGAGGGCGTCAGGAAACGGCTGCAGCCAGACGGCCTCGTCGCGCGGAGTCGGCAGGGGCGCTTTGAACTGCGACATATCCCACTCCCTGGCCGGGCGCCGGCTCGCTGCGCGACGCACGTTGAGGCACCGGTTGGTGGCGATCTTGTACAGCCACGTGCGCAGCGAGGCGCGTTCCTCGGTGAACCCGCCGATGCCTTGCCAGGCGGCCAGCATCGTCTCCTGGAGGGCGTCCTCGGCGTCCTGGAAGGATCCGAGCATCCGGTAGCAGTGCACCTGCAGCTCCCGCCGGTGGGACTCGGCCAGCTCCCGGAACGCCTCTCCATCCCCTGCCCGCGCCCGTGAGAGCAGGTCGCCTGTCACCATCCTGCGCTCCTTCCTTCCGCACCACGTCGTACCTCCGCCCGGTATATACACCGCCCGGGGCGCGAACTGGGCGGCTCGCGGGCGCCCAGTTTCCCAGCGCCGCGGTGTATGCATCACCGACCGCCCGGACGATCCGCTCGCCGGATCGCGCCGCGGCAGCCGGAAACGACCCTGGAGGTTGACGATGGAATCGTCCGCATCGGCCGGGCGCTGATGAACGTGCGAGTCTCACGCATGCACGGGAAGACAGCCAATCGCAGGACGCAAGTGAGCAGGACGCTCGCTCGTGTGTTCGGCGGCTGGCGGACGGGCCTGTCGGGGCCTGTCATCGTTCTTCAGGTTGGGACCGCGGTCAACTACTTCGGCACTGGACTGGTCCTTCCCTTCGAGATCATCTACCTGCACCAGGCCCGCGGCTTCCCAACGGCGACTGCGGGGCTGGTGCTGGCGGCGGTCATGGGCACGGCGGCGGTCGTAACGCCCCCTTCGGGTGCGCTGCTCGATCGTTTCCGCGCGAAGCCGATCCTGATCACCGGCAATCTCGTGAGCGCGCTGGGCTACGCGGGCTTCGCATTCGTCGACCGTCCCTGGCAAGCCTTCGTCTGCTCGGCCGTCGGCGGCGCCGGGTTCGGAGTCGCGAACACCGCGAACCAGGTTCTGAGCCTGAACCTGGTCTCAGCGGAGCAGCGCGCCTCCTCGATCGCGCTCCGCCGCGTCGCAGGCAACTTCGGTCTCGGCAGCGGCGCGACGGTTGCGGGCTTCATCGTCGCTTCCGCCAATGACCTCCGCGCGTTCCAGGCGCTCTACCTCTTCGACGGCGTCACCTTCGCTGTCTTCGCGCTGGTTGTGCTCGTGGGGATCCCGAATCCTCGCCTTGCGAATGCTGCGTCGGCGAGCGACAGGGGGACAGGCTTCCGAGCAGTTGCTCACGATCGGATCTTCCTCATCCTGATCGCCGCCAACATCGTGCTCGTGATGACTGGCGGCGCGCTCTTTTCCAACATCCTCCCGCCGTTTGCGAAGGCGCACACGCCTGTCGGGCCGGGCGAGATCGGCGTCGTCATCTTCATCAACACCTTCTTCATCGTCGTCGCCCAGCTTCCGGCCACACGGGTCGTCAAGCGGATGCGCCGCACACACGCTCTGGCCGCGACCAGCGCGCTATTTGCAATCGGCCTGCTCGCGGTCCTGCTCGCGACGCTCACGAGCTCGACGCTCACCGCTACCACCGTCTTGGCTGGCGTAGCGATCGTGATCGCCATCGGTGAGTGCGCGCAGTTCATCGTGCTCGGCCCGATCGTCGCCGACCTCGCACCGCCGCATCTGCTCGGCCGCTACATGTCGCTCTACGGCCTCACCTTCACGGCAGGCGTGGCTCTCGGCCCCGCGGTCGGCGGCGCGCTTCTCGCAACATCACCGGACGCCGTCTGGTGGGGCGGCGCCTTGGCGGCAGCACTGATCGGAGCCGGCTTGCTGCGACTCGGCGACCGGATACCGGACCCGCTCTTGCAGGCGCAATGCCCTCCGCCGCATGCCGTCAGCGCGGCCGACATGGACTCCGCCGCCACGAAGGCGACCTAGATGAGGACCGCTACCGCCGGGCCGCCCAGCTCTGCATCGACGCAGGTCCACCTACAGGTGTAAGCGCAGTTCCCTGGCCGAGCGTGTCCTTCCGGAAGTCACGACGCATACATGCTGTGCCGTCGGCCTACAAGCCACCGGCGACCCGCAGGATCGTGCCAGTCGCGTAGCTGGCATCGGCGGACAGCAGCCAGGAGACGGCTCCGGCTATCTCGTCCGGCTGCCCGGCCCGGCCCATCGGGACGATGGCGGCGACCTTCGCAGGCCGCTGCGGGTCTTCATGGAAGTCGGTCCAGATGGTGCCGGGTGCCACGCAGTTGACCCGGATGCCGTCGGCGGCGACCTCCTTGGACAGCCCGACGGTCATGGCGTCGACGGCCGCCTTGGCCGCGGCGTAGTGCACGTACTGGCCTGGGCTGCCGAGAGTGGCCGCGGCCGAGGAGATGTTCACGATGGCCCCGCCACCGGTCTGAGACATAGACCGGACGGCGCGGCGGGCGCACAGGAGGTATCCGAGGACATTGACTTCGAGTGCGCGCCGCATGCCAGTCGCGTCGGCGTCGGCGAGCCGACCGTTGGGGCCGCTGACTCCGGCATTGTTCACCAGGCCAGTGACGGGACCGAGTTCCGCGCCGGCGTCGAACAGATGCTCGACGGCGGCCTCCTCGCTCGTGTCAACCCCGACGGCGACGCAGCGGCGCCCTGCTGCCCGGACGGTCGCGGCCACAGCGTCGGCCGCGGCGGCGTCCGAGTGGTAGCCAAGGACAAGATCGTGGCCATCGGCCGCCAGGCGCGCGCAGATCGCTGCACCGATGCCGCGGTTGCCGCCGGTGACGACGGTGATGAATTGCTGGTGCACGTCGGACCTCTATCACGTACCCGGCCGTCGGAACTGAGGGCTGATCAGGCGGTCATCGTACGCTTCGCGCCACGCAGGGGCCGGGGCGAGCAAGCTTCTGAGCGGGCTTTGGGCGTGCCGTCGCTCGCACGAGATTCCTCCCTGGGTGGTAGGTGAGGTGCTTGAGGGTCGCCGTGCCTCTCGTGGCCTGGCGCACCTGGGCTTTGGCGGCGGGAGATCGCGTCGCCTGATTTCCAGCGCCATGTCACAGGGCCGTGGGCGGCGGCGTCGTATTTGCATGCGAGAACACGACAAGGAAACCGTGGTGGTCATCGGGGCGGGCCTGGCAGGGCTGACGGCGGCGGCAACCGCCGCCCGGGCGCGGCGGCCGGTGGTCGTGGTGGAGGCACACACCGCGGGAGGCAGGGCCCGCACCGACGAACTGAGCGGCTACCGACTGAACCAGGGGCCGCACGCCCTCGGCAGGGGCGGCGCGGCCTGGCGGATACTGCATGATCTGGGGGTATCCCACCGCGGTCACCGACCGCCACTGCGCGGCGCCCGCGTGGTGCGCGACGGCAAGCTGGCCGGGGTACCACTAGGCCAGCTGGGCTCGCTGGTCCCCAGGCTGCTAATGGTATCTGCGGCGAGCTGGGCGGGCCGGAGCGCCGAGGAGTGGGTCGAGTCTCTGGGGGGAAGCCATGACCTGCCTGACCTGGCCCGAATGCTCATACGAGTGACCACCTACGTGACCGATCTCGGACGCATGCCAGCCGACTTCGCCATCTCCCGGCTCAAGGCCGCCCGCCGGGGCGTCTCCTACCTCGACGAGGGATTTGGGAGCCTTGTCGAGGGCCTCTCGTCGGCAGCGTCGGCGGCCGGCGCCACCATCCGAACTGACCAGGCCGCCGCCGGTATCAGCGCCGCCGCGGGCGGATGGGAGGTCGAACTGGCCGGCGGCGAGGTGCTGCCCGCAGCCGCGGTGGTCATCGCCGCTGGCAGCCCGGCCGCGGCACGCCAACTGCTGCCGGTCGACCCTGGCTGGCCCGAGCTCGGCCCGCCGGTCACTGCCGCCTGCCTGGATCTCGGGCTGCGCGGGCCGCACCCTTCGGTGGTGATAGGCGTCGACGAGCCTTTGTACCTGGCATGCTCCTGCCCGCCCGGTGCCCTGGCGCCGGCCGGAGGGTCGGTGGTGCACGTCATGCGGTACGGGGCCCGCGACCCAGGACTGGACCGCGCCGAACTTCACCGGTTCGCCGCCCTGGCGGGAATCACCAACGATCAGATCGTTGCGGAGAGGTTCCTGGCGGTCCACGTCGTCACCGACGTCCTTCCGGGTCCCGGTGACGGCCTGGCCGGCCGGCCCGCAGTCGCCGTGCCCGGATCGCCGGGGGTGTACCTGGCGGGCGACTGGGTGGGGCCGTCGGGGTGGCTCTCGGACGCGGCGATGGCCAGCGGCCAGCACGCCGGCCTGCTCGCCGCCGGGGCGTCCGCGGAGGATCGCAACTACCCGAGGGCGGCGTGAACCTGACACCGGCAACGGGCGGCCTCGACGCCTTCGAGCGTGAGCGTCCGCGCCTGACCGGCCTGGCCTACAGGATCACTTCCTCGCTGGCCGATGCCGAAGACGTGGTGCAGGAAGCGTGGATACGGTGGGCTGCCCGAGACGCCGCCACCGTGGACAACCCGGCTGGCTGGCTCACAACCGTCACCTCGCGCCTGGCCCTCGACCGACTGCGAGCACAGCGCCGGCGGCGAGAGGTGTACGTCGGACCGTGGCTTCCCGACCCGGTGCCCACCGCCCGGGACGCCGAGGAAACGGCCGAGCTCGCCGAGTCGCTGACCCTCGGTTTCCTGGTGCTGCTGGACTCGCTCGGCCCGTACGAGCGAGTCGCTTTCCTCCTCGGTGACGTGTTCGGCGAACCCTACCCGGCCATCGCCGAGATCCTCGGAAAGACCGAGCCTGCGTGCAGACAGCTCGTCTCGCGCGCCAGGCGAAAGCTGCACTCGGCCCGGCCGGGCGCCGGGACTCCCCCTCCTGCGCCCGCATCGGCCGAGATGCTCAAGCAGCTGATGTACTCGGTGCTCGCAGGCGACGAAGAGAAGACCCTGAGCCTCCTCCACCCCGACGTCGTGCTCATATCTGACGCGGGGCCCGCCCGGCGCGCAGCCAGGCACCCAATTGTCGGCGCCGAGCGGGTGCGGCAACTCCTCAAAGGCAGCTGGAGACTCATCGCGTTCATGACCAGCTCGAGCCCGGACGAGCGGCCCCCCGTACGCCTCATTGAAGTCAACTCGAGCCCATCGCTCGTGCTGGACACGCCCGAGGGGCCGATCGTGATCACCGGCGAGGCCGTCAGCGGCCAGATCACCTCTATCTGGGTCCGGCTCAACCCCGACAAGACCGCGGCACTCAAGGACCCGCCGCCCATCGTCTGAGTCACCGCACCACAGCAGCACCATGCGCCGCGACGCGATCGGCGCGAACGATGGCCACGCGCCGAACACTCAGACGGGCGATGGCCAATCTGTCACCGCCGGCTACCTGGCCACCGCCCGCCCGGTAGCCATGCCGGTGGATAGGCGAATTTCACATGAGATCTCGTTCGATCACGCTATTGCTAACAGATGCACCTCACGGCAAGTATGTCGAGTGCGACGGCGGGCCGTGCCCCGAGCTACCCGTTCGCGTACCAGGAAGCCAGCCGACCTCGTACGGAAGCGCGTTTCGAGCCGCGGGGTCATCGCAGGGGATGCATCAGAAGGGGAACCATGTCTGACTCTCGAACCAGAAGCTGGCGCGGTCGGCGCCGGCGCGCCTACGTGGCGGCTGCAGCTCTGGCCGCCGCGGTCGCCGCATCAGCGCCGGCTGCCGCGAATGCCAGCACCGGTCAGGCCGCGCATCCGGCCAGCTCTCCGGGCGCGCTCGCCCAGGTGAGCGCTGCGCCGAAGCTGCCGGGCGGATCACGCGTTGTCGGGGCCGTCGCCGCCTCGGCGCGGGTGTCGGCCGCGGTGGCGATGCGCCTGCCGGATTCGTCGGCAGTGACGGCCTTCATCGACGCGACCGCGAACCCGCGCTCCGGCCAGTACCACCGGTACCTGTCCAAGGGACAATTCAGCACCCGGTTCGGCCCGTCCACCGCAGCCGTCGCAGCGGTCGAGCGCCAGCTCCGCGCCGACGGCCTGACGGTGACCGGAGTTTCCGGGAACCACCTGCTCGTGAACTTCACCGGATCGGCCGCACAGGTGGGAGATGAGTTCCACACCGGCCTGGAGCGCGTCCGCCTGGCCGACGGCACGATGGGCCGGGCGACCACCTCGGCGGTCCGGCTGCCGTCCTCGATCGCTGGTTCGGTCCAGGCAGTCGTGGGGCTTGACCAGCTGGTGCACGAGACCGCCGGGGCCGTCCACCCGATCAAGGCACTCGAGCATGGCAAGACCCTGGCGCCAGCCGCCACACCGAAGGTCTCCGGCGGCCCGGTGGCGTGCAGCGCCGCGCAGGGCTTGCAGGCTACAGGCGCACTGACCGACCAGCAGCTGGCGTCCGCCTACGGGCTTGACCCGCTCTACGCCGCAGGTGACCTCGGCGCCGGTCAGACGGTCGACATCTACGAGCTCGAGCCGTACCTGACCTCCGACGTCGCCATATTCGACCAGTGCTACTTCGGCGCCGACCACACCAGCCAGATCACCGACACCCTGGTGGACGGCGGCCCGGGCACTGGCCCTGGCTCGGGTGAGGCAGCGCTCGACATCGACAACGTGTCCGCCCTGGCTCCGGCCGCGAAGATCCACGTCTTCAGCGCCCCGAACAACAACGGCGACATTGGCGAACTGGACAACTGGAACGCGATCGCTATGGCGGACGACGCCCGCCAGGTTTCGAGCAGCTGGGGACTGTGCGAGACCGCTGAGCAAGATGGCATGCCCGGCATGTTGCAGGTCGAGAACGAGATCTTCGAGCAGACAGCCGCGCAGGGGCAGACGATCTACTCCTCCGCCGGTGACGACGGATCGGACGACTGCGCCTCGCACGCCTCGACTCCGGTCGCCACCAACCTCTCGCTGGATGACCCGGCCAGCCAGCCGTACGTCACCTCGGTCGGCGGCACCACGATCACCGACGCGACTGAGCCGCCATCGGAGACGGTCTGGAACAACGGCAACGCCGGCGGCGGCGGTGGCGGCGGCATCTCCGAGGCCTGGGCCATGCCGCCGTGGCAGACCGCTAAGGCGGTGGCCCAGACCTCGTCGGACGAGGCCTGCAGCGACGACCCGTCGGGCGCTGCGGATGACTTCCACCTGCAGGGCCTGGGCACCACGCTACCGAGCGGAACGGAGTGCCGCGAGACACCCGACGTGAGCGCGCTGGCCGACCCGCAGACCGGCTATACGATCGTGTACGACGGCGGCTGGTACCAGATCGGCGGCACGTCGGCGTCCACGCCGCTGTGGGCAGCGCTGACCGCGGAGATGAATGCCTCGAGCCAGTGCAGCGCCGTGCCTGGCGGTCTGGGCCTCGGCTTCGCGACCCCGTTGTTCTATGAGGTCGCGTCAAGTTCGTCGGCGAACTACGCCGCTGCCTTCAGCAACGTGACGATCGGCAACAACGACAACCTGAACGTCGGCGGAGCCGTCGACTGGCAGGCCGGTCCCGGCTATAACCTGGCCAGCGGTCTCGGCACGCCACGCGTAACCGACGCGAACGGCGCGCCGGGCCTGGATGCCCAGCTGTGTGCCGCGGCGGCCGGGACCGGAACGCCGGCGCCACCGCAGGTGTCCTCGCTCAGCTCGGACTCAGGACCGGCGGCTGGCGGCGGAACGCTGACCATTAGCGGCACCGGTTTCGGCTCCGCCCAGGGCAGCGTCTTTTTCGGCAATGTCGACGCGACCGTGGTCAGTGGGGGATGGACGGCGACGGCAATCACCGTCGATGTTCCCGCTTACCAGGCGCCTGCGGGCAACCCGGCAGGTTCGGCCGGCCGAGCCATCGTCACCGTGGTAACGGCTGGGCACCAGTCCAGCGCACCGGCGGCGGGCTCGCTGTACGAGTACACCGCGAAGTCCAGCGGGGCGCCGGTCGTGGACTACGTCAGCACCGCGGACGGCCTGACTACGGGCGGCAACACCGTCGACATCGTCGGATCCGGCTTCACCGGCGCCACCGCGGTGGACTTCGGTGATGTCCCGGCGACCAACCTCAACGTTCTCCCCGGCTCCGGCGGCAACGAGCTGAGCGTGACGGTGCCGGCCAGCGACGGCAACTGTGCGGTCAGCGCGTCGCAGGGCGTCTGCGCGGTCCAGGTGACGGTGACCACGCCGGCGGGTACGAGCTCGGGTCCGGTTCCGCTCCCGGCTTATCAGGGGCCGCTCGAGTACGGCGCGAACGGCGCGTTTTTCGCACCGACGGGCACCGAGGGCACTCCGCAACCGGATGAGTACGACTACACCTCGGCGCCAACGATCACCTCGGTCAGCCCGGCGTATGCCAGCGAGAACGGGACCACCGCCGAGGTGATCACCGGTACCGGCTTCAACCTGCTCACCTTCGACTGGGCGAACGTCGGGACGGCGGGCCCGGGGTTCAACCAGGACTTCGAAATCCTGGGAGTCACCCCGACCACGCTCGCCATCGGAATCCCGGCGTCCGCGGCCACTGTTGAGCCCGTCTCGACTCCGGTCTCGGTGCAGGACTCCGGTATCCCGCTGCCGTCGACCGGCGACCTCTCGTCGTTCGACTATGCCGGGACTCCGGTTCTGACCGCCATCTCCAAGCACCTGGCGGCTCAGTCCGATCCCGGCAGTCTGACGATCACTGGCCAGGGCCTGAGCGACGTGACCAGCGTCGTGGTGCAGTTGCAGGGTTCGCTTGACTTCCTGTCGTCGACGTCCACGGCGATCTCGAGCCAGAGCGACACCTCGCTGAAGGTCGCGATCCCGGAGGGCTTCGCGGCCCCGGCGGACGTGCTCGTCTGCAGCGTGACTGGCTGCAGCGCGCCCGATCCGGCGGTGGACACGTTGACGCTGGCCTACCCGGGCCGGCCGGTCATCAACTCGCTTCGACCGGCCAGCGGACCGGCACACGGCGGGAATCTGGTGGAGATCAACGGCGCGCTCGACTCCGAGCTCACCGCAGTCCACTTCGGCTCGCAGCGGGCCGCGCTCGTGTATGAGCCGTCGCTGACGGCCAGCGGAACCATCCTCGTGGTGGCCCCCCCAGGCAAGGCCGGCGCGAAGGTGCCGGTCACGATCAGCACACTGGGCGGGACCCTGACCGGGACCCCGACGAGTAAGGCCGTCACGTATATCTACACCAAGAGCTCGCCGACCGCGCCTCGTAATGTGAGCGCCAAGGCGGGCACCCGGAGTGCGACCGTCAGCTGGAAGGCTCCCAGCAACAATGGCGGTAGCTCGGTGACGGGGTACGTGATCACGCTCACCGCCGCGCACCACAAGACGGTGACCGTCAAGGTCTCCGCGAGAGTCGGCAAGGTGACCATCAAGCGCCTGGCCACGGTTTCCTGGACCGTCGAGGTGCAGGCCGTC
>Ga0210395_10004708_pt1 | contig 10464 bp, 10 predicted proteins | sample IncBWH4OmetaG_FD_150861 | JGI IMG/M metagenome (GOLD analysis project Ga0210395, IMG submission 150861) | Forest soil microbial communities from Barre Woods Harvard Forest LTER site, Petersham, Massachusetts, United States - Inc-BW-H-4-O ...
GTCCGGCGCGTCGAGCGAGACCGTGGAGTACGCGTTGGCCGACTCCAGGCCCTCGAGCACCTCTTCCTCGCTCATCTGCAGGTGAGCCGCCAGCTCGGCCACGGTAGGCGCCCGGCCGAGCCGCTGGGCGAGATCGCTGATCGCCTTGGTCAGCGCCAGCTTGAGCTCCTGCAGCCGCCGCGGAACCCGGACAGCCCACCCCTTGTCGCGGAAATGCCGCTTTATCTCTCCGACAATGGTCGGCGTCGCATACGTGGAGAACTCGACGCCACGGCTGAGGTCGAACCTGTCGATGGACTTGATCAGCCCGATCGTGGCCACCTGGGTAAGGTCGTCGAGCCACTCGCCGCGGTTCCTGAACCTTCGCGCCAGGTACTCGACCAGCGGCAGGTGCAGCTCGACCAGTTCGCCGCGGAGCCGCTGCCGCTCCGGGTCGTCCTGGGGCAGCGCCGCGAGCTTTTCGAACAGCTCCCTGGCCCGCCCGCGCTCGCGCGCGGCGTGCTGAATCTTCGCGGTCCCGAGCGTTGCGTCCGCCTCGCCGCCACCCTCGACGAGGGCGTCGATGTCGACGGCCTCGCCTTGCCCCGCCTCCTGGAAATCAATGACCGCCGAATCGCCGGCGGTCTCACCGACCGCCAGGTCTTCGGCCTGTTCGGCCACTGTGGTCTCGAACTCCTCGGTCAAAGCGACCTCGATCTCCCCCGTCACACTGACCCCGACGACTCTCTTGTCTTCCGCAGCACGATGGTCAGCACGTCGTCGGGGCCGACGCTCGCGTCCACGCTTCCGGCCAGCGCAGTAAGCACGGTCCAGGCGAAGGTGTCGCTGGCTGGCTGCTCCGGATCCAGGCAAGGAACGGACACGGCGATCGTCATCGTGTCCTGGCTGAGCGTGAAGCCGCATTCCAGGTTGCTTCCCGGCACCGCCTGGCTGAGCAGCATGGCGCAGGCCTCGTCCACCGCGATCCGCAGATCCTCGATCTCGTCCAGGGTGAAGTCAAGGCGCGCGGCCAGCCCGGCGGTCGCGGTGCGCAGCACCGAGAGGTACGCCCCCTCGGCTGGCAGGCGCACAGTGACCCTGTCCTGCGCCTCGCGGCGCTCGGCTGGCTTTCCTCGCGATGCCGCGGCGGGCTGGCCGGTTTCGGTCGCGCCGGCCCCGCCCGCTGCCAGTCCGCTCGCCGCCCCCGTGACGGCTGTACTGGCTGCCGACGTGGTCGTTTCTTCCCTCACGTGTGCCCTCCCACACCGCCAGGTATTGGCCCGCGGCTGCGGACTAGTTGGCTGTCCCGCCACCGCGGGCTCGTGGCTTTACCCGCCTCGGCGGGTTCTTGGCTCTGCATGTTCTTGGCTCTGCATGCAACCTACCGCGAGCGGGCCGTGACTCTGACGCGGCGCGCGGCCCGGTCCGGCACCCCAATGCAGCGGAGGACCGCGCCGGGCAGTCGCCCGCGTGGTCCTCCGCTTATGGTTCTGGCTGGATACCGTCGATATCAGCCCTGCTTCGTCTCCCAGAAAATCTTGCTGATGTCGTCGATCTTGCCGAGCAGCTTGTCTGCCACGGCCGGATCGCTGCTCGCCTTGGTGCCGCCACCGCCGCCCGCGAGCTTGGTCGCCTCGTTGAACAGCTGGTTCAGCTGCGGGTACTTCTCGAAGTGCGGCGGCTTGAAGTAGTCGGTCCACAGCACCCACAGGTGGTGCTTGACCAGCTCGGACCGCTGTTCCTTGATGTCGATGGCGCGGGCGCGGAACTCCGGGTCGGTATTCTGCTGGTACTTCTCGCAGATCGCCTTGACGGATTCGGCTTCGATCCGGGCCTGAGCGGGGTCGTAGACGCCGCATGGGAGGTCACAGTGAGCGTGCACGGTGGCCCTCGGCTCGAGAAGACGTGCGAGCAGCCTCATTGATCTCCTTCTCTCTTATTCAGATCATGGTCTCCGACCGACACTACCCCTTGACCTACGGGCCATTCAGCCGAGGGAGGCGGGATGTGCTGGGGTGTTCTGGCGGTGGACTGGGGTAACGGGTTGGCCTGAGGGAGCGGGAGGCTGGATGCGCTGGCCGCTGTGGCGGGTTGCGGTGGCGGAACGGTCCATGGAGCCGTCGCTGTGGCCCGGGGACTGGCTGCTCGTCCGGCGCAGCATCCGGCGGGGGCGCCCCCCGCGGATCCGGCCGCGGCAGCTCGTGATCGCGCAGCACCCGGGCCGGCCGGGGCTGCTGCTGGTCAAGCGCGCCGCGCGGCCCGAGGCGGACGGCTGGTGGCTGGAGTCTGACAACCCGGAGGCCGGGGCCGTGGACAGCCGCGCGTTCGGCCCGGTGCCGGCCGAGCTGATCGAGGGCCGGGTGCTCATGCGCTACTGGCCGGTGCGCCATTCCTGACGGGCCGGATCCTCCTGGCGCGCCTGGCCCGGGCCCAGGTGGGGCGGGCAGAGGCTAGCGAAGCCGCGTGGAGTGGTATAGAACTGCTCTCAACATCAACTTCCGAGCCCATCTGGGGGCGAGTCTGGTGAGCGGTAATTCTGGTAATGGACGCATTGTCGTAGGAATTGACGGATCGCCGCTATCGGCGGCGGCGCTTGCCTGGGCGGTCGAGGAGGCGCGCCTTCGCGGGCTGGGGTTGCAGATCCTGCACGCGTTCCCTGCTCTGGTCTCGATCATCGGCACCAGGGCGCATGAGTACTACCCGGAGGTCGAGAAAGAGGCAGAGAAGTCGTTCGAGGAGGCGCTGGCGAACGCGCCCTCGACCGACGGTATCGACGTTCTGCGCACGCTCAAGGCGGGCAACGCGTCCGAGGCGCTGGTCGAGGCGAGCCGCGAGGCCAGCCTGCTGGTCGTCGGCTCGCACGGCCGCAGCAGCTTCCGCGGCATGCTCATGGGCTCGGTCTCGCTGCATTGCGTGACTCAGGCGCACTGCCCGGTCGTGGTGGTCAGGCAAAGCAGCTGATCAGCTCTGGGCCTAAAGAGTTCGGGGCGGTCACGGCAGAGCCGTGACCGCCCCGAACTATGCAGCCGGGGTCAGCCGGCGACGTTGAGCTCCTCCGACGCCGACGCCTCGCTTTCCACGTCGGCCACCGCGGCCTGGACCTTCTCCCGCGGCATGGCGACCGCGACGGCCCAGTAGAAGATCACCAGGCTCCAGACGGCGATCACCAGCAGGTCCCACCAGGTCGGCAGGTTCAGCGTGGGGTTGAGCGTGAGGCCGAACACCGTGCTCGGGGTGCTCGTGTACTGACCCTGCCAGGAGATGACGGCCAGGCCGATCAGCCACGGGATGATCCAGCTCGCGGACCGCCAGTCGATGATCGTGCGCCGCTCGGCGGGGATCGACACCTGGTAGATCACGAAGAGGATGAAGCCGAGGACGATGAACATGTACAGCCAGAAGATCGTGGACCAGCCGGCGAAGTACACGATGAAGTTCGCGAAGATGAACGCCAGCGGGCACAGCACCTTCGCGGCCGGCAGGCGGTAGGCCCGCGGCCGGTCCGGGTCCTGCTTCCGCAGGCCCGCCAGGGACAGCGGGGCGAACGCGTACATGAGCACGGTCGCCGAGGTGACGAGGCCGACCAGGCCGGCCCAGCTCGGGAACGGCAGGAACGCCAGTACGCCGATGATGAAGCAGATGATGATCGACACGATCGGGACGCCCCGCGTGCTGATCCTGCTGATCCCCCGCGGGTAGTAGCCGTTGCGGCCCAGGCCGTAGGACAGCCGTGAGGAGGTGCCCATGTAGACCAGCCCGGTCCCGGCCGGCGACACCACCGAGTCGATGATCAGGATCGTCGACAGCCAGCCCAGGCCCGCGGACGTCGCCAGCGTGGCATAAGGACCGAAGGACGAAACCCCGGAGATCGGGTTCGCCCAGCCGTGCACGAGGTTCGCCGGGTCCAGCGCGCCAATGAACGCCACCTCGAGCAGCAGGTAGATCACCGTTCCGATGATCATGGACAAGATGACGGCGCGCGGGATGTTCTTCTGCGGGTTCTCCGCCTCGCCGCCGACTTGGATGGCCTGCTCGAATCCCTCGATGGCGAACACCACGCCCAGCGGCAGCGCGGCGAAGATGCCGTGGAAGCCGAACGGGGCGAACCCGCCGCCGGCGGTGAAGTTGCCGGAGTGGAACACGGAGAACAGCAGCGCGAAGATCGTGATGGTGGGGACGAGGAGCTTCCAGATCATCGCGATCGAGTTGGTCTCGGCCAGCCAGCGCACGCCGACCAGGTTGATGATCGTGAACACCAGCATGAACCCGACGCCGATCAGAATGCCCTTGCCGTCCAGCGTGCCGTTGGCCTTGATCAGGTCCAGGCTGGGGAACTTGGAGTTGAGGTAGCCGAGCGTCGCCTCCACCTCGATCGGCGGGATCGTCACCGCCTGGACGAAGGCCATCCAGCCACCGGAGAAGCCGCCGAGCGACCCGAACACCATGTAGGGGAACCTGGCGGTGCCGCCGGATACCGGATACGTGGAGCCGAGTTCCGCGTGGACCAGCGCCAGCAAGGCGAGGACCAGGCCACCGATGGCCCAGGACAGAATCGAAGCGCCCCCGGCCACCTTTGATGCGGTGAGCGCGCCAAGCAGCCAGCCAGAGCCAATGATCGAGCCCAGCGAGATCAAGGTGAGCCCGCGCAGGCCCACCGCGCGCTTGAGTTGGTTCTCCTGTGCTGGCGCCGCGCCGGGCTGAGCTGTCGCCATGATTTCTTCCCTCCCGTTAAGGCGAGCCAGCTAGACCCGCCAAGAGGTCATTGGGACCATGAGGCCATACGGCGGCCATACGGCCGCGAGTAGGGCTGATCCTAATGATCGTTTCAGGACCTGAGAAGAAGGCGATCGGTGTCTTTTCGATAACGGAGGCGACGCCTTCGTTATGTCGGAGAACTCCTCGGACGCCTAAAGGAACAGGCAGCAGACCTTTATCAGGGCACGTGAGCCGCTGATCATCCTCGGGCGCCCGCCGAAGGCTAACCGGCGGCCGAGAAGCCGTTCGCCGCACGCCGGTGACTGGGAAGCGCGGTCACATTCGCCTTGCTCCCGCAATGCTTGGCGCAGCAAAGGCTGGCCCGGCCGGCGCTGGCATCAATGAACACGCACCGGCAATCGGGGAGCTTGCAGATGCCCAGGTGGCTCATGCCGCAGCGCGCGGCGACCGCGGCCGCGCCGGAGATCGCGCCCGCCGCGTACCGGTCCGAGAGCGACCCGCTCTCGTCCAGGTGCAGGTGCCAGCGCGAGCGGTCGTGGCGCACCAGCGTCGGGCGAATCGGATACTGCACGAGCAGCGCGTTGAGCCGCTCGGCCGCGGTGGCGTGATCGCGCTGGGCGGCCGCGGCAAAAACGTCGGTAAGTTCGGTGCGCAGCATCCGCAGTGCATCAAGGTCATGATGGGTCCACGGCCCGCGCAGGAGCGGATAATCGCCCACGAACGCGCGGAAAGCTCCAGTGGTGCCGAGTTGGTCGGTCTCGCTGTCAACGCCTGCGGCAGAATTTACGAGACGCACCGCGAGCTCGGCATAGGACGTGAGATCCACTGCGGTCCTTAGTGCGGGAGGTTGGAGTGTCGCGGCCCGCCGAAAAGTATGGCACAACCCCAGCCGTGCCGCTGTCGCAATTCAGGTACATATCCGACACGAAGCGTCGCGATTGAGTGACACTTCCCTCTCGCCCCTACGGACCCGGCCCTCGCGCCCCGTGCACCCACCACTTCCGGCCTCGTGCACCAGCCCTTCCGCCCCGCGCACCCATCCCTCTCGCACCGGTACGCCCGCTCGGCGCATCCGTTCCCAGCACCGCTAAGGTCCAGAACATGTTTGCTGTCACCGCGGCGCGCATCGACGCCGAAGATCCGCTGGCCGGCCTGGAACTCGGGGAGCACGCAGAGCCCGCCCCGCCGGACGGGTGGACCACGGTCACGGTCAAGGCCGCCGCGCTCAACCACCACGACGTATGGACGCTCCGCGGGGTCGGCATCTCGGCCGACCGGCTGCCGATCGTGCTCGGCTGCGACGCCGCGGGCCTCGACGCCGACGGCAACGAGGTCGTGGTGCACGCGGTGATCTCCGAGAACCCGGCCGGGGACGAGACCATGGATCCGGCCAGGTCGCTGCTGTCCGAGCGGTACGACGGGACGTTCGCCGAACGGGTCGCCGTGCCCCGGCGCAACCTGGTGCCCAAGCCGGCCGGGCTCTCCTTCGCCGAGGCCGCGTGCCTGCCGACGGCGTACCTCACCGCCTACCGGATGCTGTTCACCCGGGCCGGGATCGCGCCCGGCGCCACGGTGCTGGTGCAGGGTGCCGGCGGCGGCGTCGCCACCGCGCTGATCCTGCTCGGCCGCGCGGCCGGGTTCCGGGTCTGGGCGACCAGCCGCAGCGAGGAGAAGCGGGAGCGTGCCCTCACGCTCGGCGCAGACCGGGCGTTCTCGTCCGGGGCCCGGCTGCCGGAGCGGGTGGACGCGGTGATGGAGACGGTCGGCGAGGCCACCTGGGCGCACTCACTGCGCGCGCTCAAGCCCGGTGGGCGGATCGTGATCTGCGGCGCGACCAGCGGCTCGGTGCCGCCCGCCGACTTGAGCCGGGTGTTCTTCCTGCAGCTGTCCGTGGTCGGCTCGACGATGGGCACCAGGGACGAACTCGCCCGGCTGGTCCAGTTCTGCCAGCAGACCGGGGTGCGGCCGCTGATCGACCGCACGCTGCCGCTGGCTCAGGCCGCCGACGGCCTGGCCGCGATGATCTCCGGGGAACTGTTCGGCAAGGTCACGCTCGAGGTGTAGCCAGGCCGGCCCTGGGCGTCACGAGTCGGCGGGGGCGCCGCGTTCCTGATCCTCTTCGCCGTCATCAGGGGGAGCCCCGCGGAAGACCTCGTTCTTGACCCTGGCCAGCGCTTCCTCCAGGATCGAGCGCAGGTCACCGAGCGCGTTCTCGCCGATGGATTCGGTGTTCCAGGCGGCCTTGCGCAGTTCCCGCCCGAAGTCCACGGCGAGCCGCTCCAGGTCGCGGAACATGCCGACGTCCAGACCCGGCGTGCCGGGCCAGCCGCGGCCGCCCTGGCCCCGGTCCCGCCACCCGGTCCAGCCGGGCCACTGCGTCGACGCCCAGTCGGCCCACTCCTTGCGGGCGCCGCGGGCGCGCTGCTGGCCCTCGCGGGCCGCCTGCCTCGCGTCCTCGCGCTGCTGCCTGGCCCGCCTGGCCTCCTCGTGCTGCGCGTCGGCCGCCTGCCAGGCCTCATCGCGGTTGTCCGCCGAGCCGTCCGCACCCCGCCGTGCCTCGTCCCTGGCCCGGCGGGCGCTCTCCCTGACCTCGTCCCTGGTCCGCCTGGCCCGGTCCCTGGCGTTCTCGTGCTCCGGCGCCTGCTCGTCGCCCTCCGCGGCGGTCCGGCGCACGTCCCGGGCCGCCCAGGTGAGCTCCTCACGCAGGTTCCGGACCGTGTCCCTGACGTCCTCGCTCACCTCGCGGGCGATGTCGCGCACCGACTGCGTGAGCTCCTCCTCGAGCTCGGCCAGGTCGTCGAGGCGCGCGCTGATCTCCTCGCGGCCCTTGTCGGTGATCCGGTACACCTTCTTGCCGTCCACCTCGTCGTGGGTGACCAGGCCCTCCTCTTCGAGCCTGGCCAGCCGCGGGTAGATGGTGCCCGGCGCCGGTTGGTAGACGCCGAGGAAGCGGTCCTGCAGCAGCCGGATCACCTCGTAGCCGTGCCGCGGCGCCTCATCGAGCAGCTTGAGGAGGTAGAGCCGGAGCCCGCCATGCCTGAAAACTGGGCTCACGCCTGCTCACCTTGCCCTGTCGGCGCAGAAGTCGGACTGGCCTTAACGCTACGCTCCTGCGTCTCTGGCGAGCTTGATGGCGGGTCATCCGCGCGTGCCAGCAGCGCCACGTCGCCGGTCATGCTGGTGATGCTGATGTCCGCCGAGCCGGAACCCAGCGTGGCGGTCAGCACCGCCCGTCCCGGGGCCGGTGCGGGGCTCAGTGGCTCGAAGTTGCTGCGCAGGCGGCCGGATGTGGACTTGAGGTCCACCCGGGCGCTCGCCGACGCCGGGACGCGCACGGACACGTCGCCCGAGACCGTGCTGATCCGCAGGCCGCTGTGGTCGGGCACGCCGATGTCGGCGGTCACCTGGCCGCTGAGGGTCCTCGCGGTGAGTTTCCTGGCTGCGGCCTCGGCCAGGGTCAGGTCGCCGGAAACCGAGTTGAACGCGAGGTCGCCTTCCAGGCCGCGCGCCTCGACGTTCCCGGAAACCGTCTTCGCGTCCACGCTCCCGGTCACGCCATCTAGGGTGATGTCTCCGGACACGGTTTTGGCGGATATATTCGCGGAGATTCCGGACACGATCACGCTCGCATTGACCACGCTGACTTGCGTCGGGCAGCCGGCCGGCACGGTGATCGTGACGTCGGCCGAGTGCCGCTGCGGGCGGAGCCAGCCGCGCAGGCCGCCGGGCTGCAGGTCCTCGTAGGTGACGGTCAGGATCCCGGCCTCGTGAGTCACCAGCAGCGGCTGGCCGCTCAGGCTGGCGACGTCCAGCGATGGCGGGTCCTGGCTGGCCAGGACCGCGACGGATCCCGAGATCACCCGCACCCGCAGGGCCGCAATGTCCGGCAGATCGATCGTCCGCGGGGAGTCGATGGTCCAGCGAGGCATCGCCGTCCCGCCTCCCTTCGTAGCATGAGCTCTTACATACATACGATATATCGTGTCTGCAAGTGGTACCGGACACCCGCGCGGCGGGGGCTGCTCCCCGCCTACGCCTCGTTGGTCAGGTCCTCCAGGTCTGCCACGTCGCCGGCATCGGCCAGCTCGTCCGGATCGGCAGCGCCGTCGAGTTCGTCCGGGTCCTCGTCGAGCCGCGCAAGCCAGGTGGCCAGGGCGTCAACCGGGGACGCGGCGTCCGGGTGCAGGTCGATGAACTCGCGCAGCCGTTCGGCCAGCCAGCCCAGCGTGACCCGGTCCTGGCCGCGCCGCTCCTCGAGTTCCTCGAGCCCGCGGTCGGTGAAGTACATCGGCAGCGGCCCTTCAGCCGGTTACGGACAATGCGGTCTCGACCAGGCGAGCGTGCTCCTCGGCGTGCGCCTTGGCGGACCCGATGGCCGGCGCGGACGAGGCCGGCAGCGACACCACCTGTATCGGCCGGTCCAGCAGCCCGGGCAGCCGCATCGCCATGTACGGCCAGGCGCCCATGTTGGCCGGCTCCTCCTGCACCCAGGTCACCGCCTCGGCGGCCGGGTACCGTGACACCTCCGCCGCGATCTCGTCGGCCGGGAACGGGTAGAGCCGCTCGACCCGGGCGAGCGCGACGTCGGCGCGGCCCTCGGCCCGGCGGCGTTCCGCCAGGTCGTAATAGACCTTGCCGGAGCACAGCAGCACCTGCCGCACCGCCGCCGTGTCGAAGTCGGCCGGCTCGCCGATTACCGGGCGGAACGAGCCGGTGGTGAAGTCCGCCACCGCCGAGGTCGCCGCCTTCAGCCGCAGCATCGATTTCGGGGTGGCCACGATCAGCGGCTTGATCCGGGCGGACAGTGCCTGCCAGCGCAGCAGGTGGAAGTAGTTCGCCGGAGTGCTCGGCACGGCGACCGTCATGTTGTCCTGCGCGCACTGCGAGAGGAATCGCTCGATCCGGGCGGAGGAGTGGTCGGGGCCCTGACCCTCGTAGCCGTGCGGCAGCAGCAGCACCACGCCGGAGCGCTGGCCCCACTTCTGCTCGCCCGAGCTGATGAACTCGTCCACGATCGTCTGGGCCCCGTTGACGAAGTCGCCGAACTGGGCTTCCCAGCAGACCAGGGCGTCGGGCCTGGCGACCGAGTAGCCGTACTCGAAGCCGACCGCCGCGAACTCCGACAGCAGCGAGTCGTACGTGTGGAACCGCGCCGTGGGGGAGTTGAACGTGCGCAGCGGCGTGTACTCCTCGCCGGTGTGCCGGTCCACGATGACCGCATGCCGCTGGCCGAACGTGCCCCGCCGGGTGTCCTGCCCGACCAGCCGTACCGTGTGGCCGTCGATGAGCACGCTGCCGAACGCGAGCAGCTCGCCGGTGGCCCAGTCGATCGCGTCCTGCTCGATCATGGTCGCGCGCCGGTGCAGCTGCGGCTGCAGCCTGGGGTGCGGGGTGAAGCCCTCGGGCAGGTTGAGCTGGGTGTCGACGATCCGCTTGATGATCTCCTCGGAGATCGCCGTCGGCGTGCCGCCGTGGTCGGCCGGCTGCTGGACGCTCGGCCGCGGCAGCATCGCGCCCGGATCGGCCGGCTGCCTGGACGCGTCCCTGGTCTCGGTGAACGCGCGCTCGAGCTCCTGCTGGTAGTCGCGCAGCGCCTGCTCGGCCTCCTCCAGCGTGATGTCGCCGCGGCCGATCAGGGACTCCGTGTAGAGCTTGCGCACCGACCGCCTGGCGTCGATCAGGTCGTACATCAGCGGCTGAGTGAACGACGGGTTGTCCGCCTCGTTGTGGCCCCGCCGCCGGTAGCAGATCATGTCGATGACGACGTCC
>Ga0210395_10004709_pt1 | contig 10463 bp, 7 predicted proteins | sample IncBWH4OmetaG_FD_150861 | JGI IMG/M metagenome (GOLD analysis project Ga0210395, IMG submission 150861) | Forest soil microbial communities from Barre Woods Harvard Forest LTER site, Petersham, Massachusetts, United States - Inc-BW-H-4-O ...
AGAGCGGCCTCGGTCCCTCGAGGTCAGGTATCGAGATCGTGAAGTTGCCAGCGCCGATAGCAGTGATCTGTCCGTCAAGTCCCATGACCTTGCCATTTGCAGAATTCGTCGGCGAAGAAGACAAATTCAGCGCGGCGAGGGTGAAAGCGGGAGTCACAGAAAAACCATAGAACCCGTCGGGGGTCAGGCAATCACCGACCGTAGCCGACTGCGAGACCTGCAGATTGAGTGAGAGCCCCATGCTCGCGCCGGTCACAGTAATGGGCGACGGCAAGGTCACGGTCACAGCCGACGCCGGTACTCCGTTGTTGAATTGGGCCGTAGATAGAGTTTGCTGTCCATCCACAGGGCCAAGAGCGATGCAAACGAAGGTCGCCATGCCGCCAGGAGCTATGGTGGCGCTCGTATAAATATCCTGCGGAATGCTGGTGGTTACCAACGGTTCGGCGAGGCCATTGATGTGCATGAATTCAGCAGATTCACCCATCCCGGGCGATAGTAACGAAACCGTCTTGCCCGACTGGCTGGTCAAGCTAATCCCTTGGAAGTTGACATCGAACTCCGGCAATTGATCGTTGGCCGTACTCGACACCATCACCGTAACATTTGTGTTCCCGGATGGCGGCGGAGTCTTCATGCTTCCGCTGGAGCCGCAGCCCATCGTCATGCCGAGAGCGACGAGAGCGACCATTGACCCCACAACGATTGATGCGACGCAAAGATTGGAAGACGACTGACGCAACGAGAACGGCGGAACGGTATTCATAACAGCCTCCCGACACCTGCTGATTTCGAGCATTTACGGTTGAGTTTCGTGGGACCTGGTAAGCGTGGTGATCGTTGGCATCATCCCGCGCGAGCCGGCACGGCGAATCGTTCTCGGCTCGCCGACCTGCGCCTGGGTTCCTGAATTCGACTGCGGGGCCACGAAGGCCACGCCGTCACTGACCTGGGCACAATCCATGCGCAGTGTGCCGTTGTCATTGAACACCAAGCCATAGAACCGCAGCGTGTTGCCCGCTGCGAGAGCCTGCGTGTTGAGCTGTTGGGTGTTGCCGTCGACGTACACTTCCACCTAGCCCGGATTGTTCAGCACGATGCTCTGTCCCGGTTGTGCCGCCAGCGTGGGAAAAAGATCATAGGATGCGAGCGCAACCGTGTAGTCGGTAAAACTGCCGCTGCTCGCTGACCCGAAGACCGTTCCGTTGATGATCTGCGGCATAAGCGTCATCGTCGTCGCCGGAGTATAGTCTCCGCCGTAGTAGTCAGTAATCTGCTGCGAAAATATGGCGACATTCTGCCCCGTCACCATGTTCGAAGCGTTGAAGCTGCCGACAAAGGGAAGGCTCGACAAATTACTCATCTGGCCAGAGATTCCATACGATGTGCTACTCGAGTACGAGTAGACCCCCAGCGACTGTGCCCCTGATTGGGCGGAATAGGTTTGCCCCTGCTGCTCGGTGGGAAAGCTGAAAAAGTTCGACTCCGGAGCAGCCAGTTGCTCGAGCGGCCCAATCATTTCGTTCAGGGCGGTTGGATTGTAGCTCGCAATACGCGTGGCCAGCACCGATCCGTCCGGCAGGATCGTCCCGTCCATATCCACGAACGTTCCCACCTGCAGCGCAGAAAAATTGCCGATGCCTTGATACGCCGTGTTGCTGTCGGAACTGACGGAAATCGCTCTTCGAGAATTGGCCAACGTCGCCAGCGACATAGTAAAGCTGCCGCCCGTCGTTCCCAACTCGCTGACTTCGCCCTCGACTTCGTTGACTTTGCCGTTGCCGGCATTCGTCGGCTGCGCCGCGAAAGTCATAGGCGTCACATTGAAGGTCGGATTAATCGAATACTGCGATATGCCACTCTCTGGAGGGTAGCAAGTGCTGGGATAGCTGGCGGATTGCGAAACCTGCAGATTGAGCGTCAGGCCCATAGCGTCGCCGGTGATCGTAATCGGCGAAGGCAAAGTCACCGTCACCTGGCTATTCGGAGTGTAGCCATAGGCATAGGTGCTTTCATCCAGGCTGCCGGGTGTATCGGAACTAGCAGGCATCACCGTCAGGCACGTGAAACTTGCGCTCCCAATCACTGCCGTGGCGGCCGTATAAATGCCCTGCGGAATCGGCAGCGCTACCACCGGCTCGATTTCCCCATTCAGATGCATGAATTCAACTGGCCAATCGCCGGCGAGCACTGGCACCGTCGTTCCCGATTGACTGGTCAACGTAAGGCTCTGGATGTCGAGATTGAACTCAGATAGCTCATCGTTGGCCGTGCTCGACACTACGACCGTGACTTCCGTGTCTCCTGAGAATGGTGGGGGAGCCTTCTTGGCACCGCTGGAACCGCAGCCGGTCGTCAAGCCGATTGCCACGGCAATCGATGTAAGGAAGATCGGAAAATCGAAAACAGAAAGGGAGCGACCAGAACGAAGTAGCGGCATGAAACTCCTCCGGCAGCGTGAAGGGAACCCTTCAAAAAGCAACCACGCTCATATTGTCAAATAACTCGTACCGAGTACTTAACTTGCAGCTTCCACGAAACTACACTCGACGCACCCATGTTACGCCCTAGATATGTCAAGTGCCCTATTGAATAGTGAAGATTTGTAAAATGAGTATCGGTTCGTGTAACTCGGCTGGTCTAATCGGGAGTCACAATGAAACGGAGGACACCTAGATCGGGCAGCGGGCTATCGGCAGGTGTACGAAGGAACTCGGGTCATGCAGTTGTAGTTCGGTCGCCCCCGGCGCGCGTGCTCTCAGTCATGAGCTCATCCGCCCGGCGAATCGCCGACTGCGCTGAGTCACCGTTACTCAACAGCGTGCCTCCAATGGAAACCGTGATCGCGGTCCGCGACGAATTGGTTGCGACCGAAGATTGCGCGATCAGGCCCCGGCAGCGCTCGGCCACCAGGCGTAAGGCGACCTCGTCCACGTCGGGGGCCAGTACCAGGAACTCTTCCCCGCCCCAACGGCCTACCAGATCGTCCGCTCGCAGCGTCCGTTCCAACGTTTCCGCCAGGGCCTTGAGTAAGGCGTCGCCCACTTCGTGGCCATGATCGTCATTGGCCTGGCGGAAGCGGTCAATATCGAACATTAACAAACCATACTGACGGCCGAAGCGCCGCTGTTCGTCGAGCGCATGCTCTATTTTCAATTCGAAATAATGGCGGTTCGGCAAGCCGGTCAGCGGATCGCGGAAAGCCAGTTGCTCCAGTTCGCTGACTCTTCGTTCCACTCTATGGTAGCTGCTCGAATTCCGGAATACCTTCGCCGCGCCCACAATTTTTCCCGCAGGATTCCGCATAGGCAGGATTTCCACATTTACCGGAACCCGGTGTCCCTGCTTATGCCGCATAAACACATCCGTACTGCGCGGCTGTCCATCGATCATCGACTGCTCCAGCGGACTGTCGTCGTCACAAAGCTGTTTGCCGCTCGCATCGACCTCAGCCAGGTTTTCCGATGATGATTGGCCGACAATTTCTCCGGCTGCATACCCCGACAATTGCTCCGCTCCTTCATTCCAGTAAGTAATCTTGCGATCCAGGTTCACGAAGTACGCACCTTCTCGCAGGTTGTCGACAAGCTTCTGGTACATCGGCGATGCAAACTGAATGCCCCACAGAGCGGCGCAGGGATCGTCGGTTTCAACGCCATAGAGGTGCCCCTCGGGCTGGTCGCCCATCGGCGCAACCACGCGTCCCAGCGCCGATTGGCCAGTCAGGATGCGCGTCAACTGAACTTGCTGGTCGGGTTTCAGCAGCCGCGGGATCGGCAAGCAGCAGCCGTACATGCTCACCGTCGTCGTCTTGGTCTTGTCGGAAAATCGCTGCCCGGTAAGGTCCACCCCCGCAACTTCCAGTGGAAAGGCGATCGACACGCGCTCGCTTCGGCGTCGAGGGGTTGGATCCGGTAATTGGGCTCCCATACATTCATTATGTCGGCAGAATGTCACAATGCAACAGAATGTGCTCAAGGGTTTCCCCAGCGCAGTTCCCAATTCTGCTCGATGTCAAAACGGAACCCAGAAACGCGGAGAGGGCCTCAGGCAGAAGCGCCTTGGCGCCATTATGAGAGGCTATTAGAGAGATGTCGATTTAGAACTGTCTAACCGCGCGATGCCTGCTCTTTTCCCCTCAGCAATGCGCTGCTCAACCTGCTGCTTCTGCGGACAGTCGCGATTCGACTCGAGCCTAGCTTGATTGGCCTCATTCCCATCGCGTGTTCCTTAGTTTTCGCTGTGCGCCGGATTTGAGTCTTCACGGCGCGGTGCTAAAGTACCGCCGTGTTCTTCAGATCAGCCCGAACTGCCGATAGATTGAGAGTTAGCAAACTTGATCTCCCATATCGATTAATATGTCGATGAAACTGCTCCCAGCGTCGGTGAATCCGGTCGACCCGCCGCGGGCGCCTGATCTGTCAACCAGCCTGGCACCTCTAACTCAGAAGGCGATCGCCACGCGGAGCCAAATCAGCCTGGTTCCCTCCCCCGACGCTTTCGCTCGGTCGTCTTCAACTTCAACGCGCCGGGGCGAGCCCAATCTCATCTACGGAACGCCCGTAGAAGACTCCCAGAGCCATGACGCGGGCCCCTCCCGCGGGGAGTATGTCTCCGGATGGGCCTGGAGCCGTCCTGTCGAAAAGACGGCGGTCGCCCATTACCTTTCCTATGCGGCCGGTCTTACTGCCTGGAGCGGGCGGCTCATCAATCTGTACGCTTAGTGCTCTAAATCCCCACTCGATCGCACGTATCGAAAATTGGCTCGGACAGTCAATTCTTAATCAGCGCTAACCCTTTTATCCACACCGGTCCAGACCGAGTTTCGCAAACATCTTCCGAGTTTTCCACACAGCAATTGTGACGCTCGTCACAGCGGCGACGTGGCCTCAAATGTTACTTTCTCTTCAATGATCGTTGAATTAAAGATCGTATGAACTTTGTTGTCGCGGCTTGGGGACAACGCCTACATCGGGAGAAAACTGTAAATGTTGACAGACGAACCAGAAGGATGGAATGACCTGCAAGAAATGGCACAGCGCGAGAGAAACCCCAAACGCCTCGTGGCGATCATTGACCAGATGAATCGCCTTCTAGATGAACAAGAACATCGCACCAGCGGAACAATGCGAGCCAGAAGTGATCCATCGGCTCGCGTCCCGGAATCCGTCAGCGAAATAGGAACCCGTTCAGTTGGGATAGGCTAGAGCGTTCAGTTCAGAGCGCAGCGCTGCGATCTGCCTTCGGCGCAGTTCGTAATCCGCTAGTTCTTCCTCAGCTAAGTCTGGTAATCCACGGCCCGTAATTGCTTTCATCTGCTGATCCAGCAAATCGCATAGATCCCCGGCTATGTCCCGAAGTCTTGCGTCCTTGGGAGAGTCCGTCATTGAATGATCGGGTTTGACATCGAATGATCCGCGGTTCGACATCGCCAGCTACTGCGCTCACGGCCAAGTGTTAGCAGCCCGCCCCAATTTGGGCAACTCAACTGCACCCCGCCTGCACATGCCGCTCGATATTAGCGGACATGCTGGCAGAGACGCTGACAGAGATGGTTCTAACTGTGCCTGGGTGAGATCACACTTCCGTGTGTTGTAACTCACAGTTCGGACAATATTGGTTGGCACAAGAAACCGTCACCCGACGGGCGCGGCGGAAGGTTGTGGTCAGACGAGAAAACTCTACCTCGATTGAGCGCGGATTGCAACCGCCAAGCTCGAACTTTCGCGATAAATCGCGTCTGCGCCTCATTACTTACAAGTTACATCGTGTTAGTTCTCAGCCTTCACAGCACGTACATCCGAAGCATCCACCATACAAGGAATATTGCGACGATCGCTCCAGCGATGTGAACCATCCAGTCGCCAACTGTCTTCGGTTTCCCAAAATTGAACATCCGGTAATGGTAGCAGCACCCCCGGCGGCCGTGAACAATTCCTGTGCCACTCATCGTTCCGTCCCTTTTTCCGTGTGCTGCATTTTCCAGTCGCGCAGGCGTGAGCGCATTGGCGATTTGCCATCAACGAACCCGCTGCACGGCAAAATCGATCGCTATCTACAAGTTCGTGATCAACCTTGTAAGGACTCGTCGCTCACTCGCTACGCAGAATTTCGGTGGGGTCGGTGCGCAGCGCGCGAAGCACGGCAGGCAGTGTGGCAACGAGTGCACTGAGCAGCATGGCACAGGTCGGCAAAGCGATCATATCCGCGTCGGTTGCTTTGACCTGGTAGAAAAGCGACTCCACATAACGCGCCGCGCCAAATCCGAGCACAACGCCCGTGCAGCCTCCGAGCGCGATCATCAGGAAGATATCAAGAGTCACAATGCGCACGATGCCAGCACGAGTCGAACCAATCGCCATGCGGATACCAATCTCGCGGCGGCGTTGCAGGACAGAGTAGTTCAGGACAGCGTAGAGTCCGATGCCCGCGAGGAGCAGCGCGACGGCGGCAAAGAAAGCGGCGAGCATGGCGATCAGACGCTCGCGAACGGTCTGGTCGCGGACCAGATCGAACTGCGTGGTGATGTTGGAAACGCGCAGGCCGTTGTGGCGTTGCGCAATGAACTGGCGAAGGGAGCCGGCGAGGGCGAGCGGGTTCTGGGCGTTGCTGTGAATGGTGAAGGTCGCGAAGTCGACGACACTGGGAGCGGATTTGTTGTTATTTAGCACATCAATTTCGGTGAAGGGGACGTAGAAGACGGCGCGGCTGGGCTCGCGCAGGTCGTCATATGGGACGTCGGGAGTGACGCCGACAATTTTGTTGACCGGTTGATTGGCACCGCGTTCAAAGGAGCGGCCGATGGGGTCCTGGCCGGGGAAGAACGTCTTAACGAAGGTCTCGTTGACGATGGCGGCTCCCGGCGAGATATCTTCCGGGCGAAAGTCGCGGCCGGAAACCAACGGGATATTCATCGTCGAGAGCCAGCCCGGCGAAACATTCAGGAACCAGCCAGGAGTCGGGCTGGGGGGCGCGCCGTTGATGGAGATGTCGCTGTTGATGCGGATGCGCCCGAGAAGTGGCCAGCCCGAGATGGCGACCGAGTCGACGCCAGGGGCGGCACGGAGCGCCTCGGCAGTTTGGTTCCAGACGATGGGGAGCTGGCCTTTGCCAGCGACCGTCTCGAGCAGCAGCAGACGGTCGGTGGAAAAACCGAGGGGGCGGTTCTGCAGGCGCTGGAAGGATGTGACGAAGAGCGAAGAGAGGAAGAGGACGAGGAAACAGAACGCGACCTGAAGAGCGATGGCTCCACGCATGAGACGGCGTGGCGAGTGCGGATCTTCCCCACCCTTGAGCGCGGCGACGGGCCGGACCGCAGAAGCACGGAGAGCAGGCAGCAAACCAAGCAATAGAACGACGAGGAGAATGAGCCCGACGCCGAAGAAAAGCACACGCCAGTCGGCAGGAAGGGCGAGGCGCGCAGGGTTGTCTTGCGGATTGACGAGGCTGAGCACAAAGGGTGCGGACCATGCCGCAAAGAATGCGCCCAGGCCGGAAGCCAGGAGGGCGAGCAGTGCGCTCTGGACGAGGATGAGCTGGACCAGGCGACGACGGCCGGCGCCAATCGAAATTCGCAGAGCCATCTCCTGCGACCGGGCGGCGGCCTGGGCGGTCATCATGTTAGCGACGTTCGCACAGGCGATAAGCAGGACGAGAGCGGCCAGAAGACCAAGGACGCCAAGGTATCGCCGATAGTCCTCTTGAAGATCGGAGATGCCGGCGCCGGCGGGATAGAAGACAAGCGTCTGATTAAGAAAGCGGTCGATGGATGCCTGGGTTGCGCCGCGAAAGCACTTGGAGCAATCGGCCTCGAAAGCGCGGTTGACGACGGAGAGATGCTGGCGAAGCGGCTCAAGGGCGGTGGCCGGGTTGACGCCAGGTTTCAACATCAGGAAGGTCCGGTGCCAGTCGACGCTGTCCTGGGTCGCGAAACTGTTCATGCTGAGGGGCAGAAAGATGTCGGTGACCGTTCCCTTTTCGGTTCCGGTGAAATCGCGAGGGCCGACGCCGATGATTTGGAAGGTCTGGTTGCCTATGTGGAGCGAGCCGCCGAGGACCTTGGGATCGCCGCCGAAGCGGTGATTCCAGTAGTCCCAGGAGAGGACCGCATAGGGACTGGCGCCGGGGGCGCGGTCGTCGGCGGGCGCGAGCAGGCGGCCGAGCGCGGGCTCCAGGCCGAACCGCGGGAACATGTTGCCGGAGATATAAACCACGTGGGCCTTCTCCATCTCGTCGTCGGTGGACCAGGTAATGTCCGTGCGGTCGGCGTCGCTGATGGCGATGAGGTCGGCCTGATCCTTGACGGCATCGCGCATGAGGTTGAAGTCCGGCGTGGCCCAGTGGCCATCCTCAATGGGCTTGCCCTCGAAGCCGGTCATCTTGCGAGAGAGGGCGTAGAGGTTGCTGGAATTGGAGATGGGGAGCGGGCGCCAGAGCAGGGCGTCGATAAGACGGAAGGCGGCCACACAGGAGCCGATGCCGAGGGCGAGTGAAACCACAGCCGCAAAGGATGTGACCTTGTTGCGCCAGAGCTGCCGCCAGCCGAAACTTACATCGGCGAGAAGCGACTCAAGCCATCCGGCAGAACGAATGCTGTGACTCGCCTCGCTGACGCGCAGCGCGGAGCCGAATGCCCGGCGCGCTTCCTTGGGATCACGACCTGAGGCAATGGCTTCGTCAATGTGGGACTGCAACTCTTCCTCGATCTCGCGACTCAAGCGCTCACCGCGCACGGCATTCGAGATACGCGACCACAAAGACATGTCATGCCTCCCGGAGAACCCGATTGATAGCGAAACTGACCGACTGCCAGCGCGACTCTTCCACGCCCAGTTGCTTTTTGCCCGCCGCGGTCAATTCGTAGACGCGGGCGCGTCGGCCAGAATCCTTCTTGATCCACTGCGCGCGAATCAAGCCCGCCTCCTCCATCCGATACAACGCTGGGTAAAGCGAACCTTCCTCTGCGCGCAGCACTTCGCCGGATGTGGTGGCGACGGCAGCCATGATCGCGTATCCGTGAAGTCGCGGGCGCCGCGACAATATCTTGAGTACGAGCAAATCTAGCGAACCTTGAAGAGCATCGGTCTTTGCCATATATAGATATCTTGGTATAGATATCTATATATAGATATCTCAACATATGAAGTCAATGAGGCATATCCGATATCAGTCATCTCTCCCCGCTATGTTTCTGAATGCCGCGCATTTTTCCACAGAGGCAACCCCGTCGATGTTCATTCAACCTTGACCGAGAAATTTCCTTCCCCCATACTGGCCCAGCATCAGAAAATTAAATATCTAGAGAGGTCCATAGTCGGCCTGTAACTCCTTGCGGCTCAGGATTTTACCCCTAAGTGATTGCAGCCCTAGGATCAACTGTCCAATTCTTACGCAGGTTGATGATTCCAATAGACCAGGGGAGAGGGGGGGAGGGGGGTATATCACACAAGTAAAACTTCCCAGAAATGGCCCTACGCCCAGGAAAAAATGCGGAGCCTGCGACTACAGCCATCTCTGCGGAGGATCGTGCGCGGGGTTTCGCTCACACCGGCGACGCGCTCGGCAGCGAGAAGCTCGAGAGAATCTACGAGTACAACTTGATGGGAGCAACCACCCGCGTAATCGTTCCGCCTGGACTGGGCTGATCGGGTTTGAGGCCATATCGCATGGAAGCGAACAGGCCGATCAACTGGCCCAGCATCACATCGAGCATCGGACGATAATAATCGGGAAAATCGGCGGCACAATTCAACGACAAAGAATAATCAGCGAGTGACGAAGCATCAGCGTCGCCTCGGGCCGTGACCACGGCGCGCACCCGACCCAGATGTTTGTGATCGATCTCGCGCAACAGGTCGAGTTCGTATCCGCGGCGCTGCTTTTCGCTGGAGAGGAAGGCGACAAACAGGGTATGGCTGTCGACGCTCGACATGGGTCCATGCCGCAGCCCGAGCGGCGTCTCGGCCATGGTTGTGACTTTGCCGGCGCTCAGCTCAACGACTTTCAGCGCGGATTCATCGGCCACGGCCCGCAGCACTCCGGCGCCGACGAAGCAGGTGCGAGTGCAACCGAGCAGAGTAATAGCCTCAGCGGCTTCGGCTGCGGTGGGAAGGAACTGCCGGCCGATCTCGCCCATTTGCGCCACCACGTTGCCGAACTGTTCAAACTCTTCGAGATTCCCTACGCATTGCCCGGCCAGAACCATGTTGCTGAATGAACTGGTCATGGCAAGCCCGCGATCATTCACCGCATCGTCAAGCACCAGGGCCACTGCGCGATCGGGGTGAAGAGCGCACAGTTGCGCCATCGCCCCCTGCTGATTGCAGGTAATCACCAGGTGACGGATCTCGCGATTGCGATCCAGCGCTTGTTCGAGCAGGGCCACGCCTTCGGGGCTCTGCCCCGAGCGGGAAAACGAAATCCAGAGGTACTCTCTTCCCGGGCGGTGAAACTCTACGAATTCA
>Ga0210395_10004711_pt1 | contig 10463 bp, 13 predicted proteins | sample IncBWH4OmetaG_FD_150861 | JGI IMG/M metagenome (GOLD analysis project Ga0210395, IMG submission 150861) | Forest soil microbial communities from Barre Woods Harvard Forest LTER site, Petersham, Massachusetts, United States - Inc-BW-H-4-O ...
CTCGACGTTGATTCGTGAGTGATCCCGCCGCAAATATCGCCGTCGAAGATCAAGGCTATGTGGTAGTTGGTGGTAATCCATTGCAGCAAAGCTTTGCCATCGGTCTGGTAACTTACATGCGTCGGCTCGCCGACACGAGCAATGATCTCTGCCTTGGTCTTCCCCTTAATCGTACCTAGCTCAACAAACTTCCCTTGTATGAATACGTTGCGAAGTCCCTTTGCCCCCTGCGAAAATGTGGTGATCAGTCCACCTATCGCGATCAATAACACCGTGATTGCAACCAGTATGCTCATTTTCCCCTTTCTATTTCGATTACTTTTTTCCGCATTTGCGATGGCCAACGCCTGCACGATGCACCCAACTAAAGAGCCACAGTCGTTACGCAGTTCGGTGGTGAATTATTCTTAAATCGAATATTCTAGAAGAGAATATAACATGAAAAAATGCTATATGATTACCGTTACGAAACATTGCGCAAACTATTGTTGAATATTCGACTGCAGGCGCGACTGACCCAAATTGAACTGGCCGAGAAGCTGGGAAGAGGTCAAAGTTTCGTATCGAAAGTGGAAAGCGGTGAGCAATATCTGGATGTACTGGAATTCGTTTTCTGGTGTGAAGCGTGCGGGGCCTCGCCCGCGTCCGTTATTACCGAAGTGTAGGCGGCGTGTTGCGTTTCATATCGCAGCCTGGACACAATTTCTGGATCAGACCAAAACAGGTAGCCCGGTTAGCGTTGCCGAGCAAAACGTACAGTTCGGCATGCAGAATCGAAACACGAGTAGGAATGCCTCTTACCCTATATATGTGTTCTCTTCTATATGATTATACGTTGCGCCGATTCGCCGATCACAAAATTCGAGACGTGACCGTATGGCTGTATAGATTGATCTCTGTGTTGGTTACGTTGCGCGCCGATCTAGCTGCAGTTGCATTAATGCCGAAAAATGTGATCGATGCGATTCTCTGTCGATGCCCACAAAAAATCGTCAGTGACTAGGCGCATCGAATTAACCGGAAATTCACTGGCGATTATATTCTCTGCAAGCGATTGCAAATTATCTTGGTCGTTGTGATGTGACCATAAGGTCGACCCCGATTCCCTTCATCATTGCGCGCCCAGCGCCAAGTCGTGCCAACGTCTGCAATGCGAACGTACCGGTCGGGTAAAATTTTCAGGCCACTGACCGCGTTGTGCCCTTAAGCGACGGTCGAGGTTCTACATTGCGGTCAGTCAAAATGCGAAAAACAGAAGAATTTCATATTCCAAATCTGCACTGTTCGATGGCTTCCAAATTTTTATTCCTAAATCACCATAGTGAAAAATATTTCAGCAATTTATCGCATGGTTTGACACCTGATTTTTGGGTGCGAAGGTTATTTCAGGAAATTCCATTATTACCCCATCAATTTTCAAAGGGGGAATTTTTATCGTAAATCCTTGCATGGCGTCGTCTGGGAGATCCCATGTCAAACCGATGCCATTTTTTTTCATGACTTCCATGCTTCTAGGATTGCTTGAAATCGAAAAAGGCACATGTCCACTCCCATTCCATCTAAATCCTTGAATAATTGCTAAATCGTGATGGTCATTTGACTCAGTGTTACTTTTATCGTTCACTTTATCTTCAAAAGGAACATCAAGGGAAAAAGGTAAGTATTCAATTTGATCTTTCCATTTAATTTCTACCAGATTTTCGTTCGAAAAAATTTCGATAGGCTGAACCCAAAGTTTTTCGAACTTAGCCCTATCATCTTCATTCGGAAACATTGGCATGTTCAGATTTTTTTTGATTGAAAAATAAAGGGTATTCTTACTACCGCCGTGATAAAACAAGGAAATGTGAATTTCTACCCAATCTAAATTTTTTGGTTTGAACACAATTGAGTTTGGTGGCCCACCGCACGCAGCCCTCCAAGGACCGACGACACCACTAATTGCAGACGGTTCCAAAAATGCTTCTGAATAGGTGATGCACCCACCCAATAAAATCGAGATTGCTGGAATGATCACTATTCTTCTAAGACTTTTCATGTCCAAATATCCGATTCAAATTTCAATGGAAAACAGGACATCTGCCTACCGCCCTGTTAAAACCGCGGACTATTAAATTTGTGTTTTACTATCTCATATTGATAGTGCAGCTCAGTGACTGAATTGTGCCGTTTTTTGCCCGTCGATATTCGCATTGTAATTCTCAGCTGTGCCCTGAAGAGACAGTCGATCTAATCTATAGCTGACAGTAGGAGGGCTCCAGACTGGAATCCAATTTCATCCAACAATCCGCATTTAACACGTTAGTTGTACACTTCGACTTCCTCGTAGTCTCGCACCGGCAGAGCATAAACCCCGAGTTCTGTCCTAATCCAAATAACATCGCTCGATCTAGACGCTACTCTCCCAAAATTTGGAACTCCATGCATGGTGGGAGCATAAATGAAATCAGTATGAAACATTATTACTTTTTCCCTCTTCACATTTTCATTTCTTTCTTGAATTTGAAAATCGATCAAATTTTTAAAGCCGTTAACAACCTCTTGCTTTAGGTGATCTAATGATGCTTGATTTAAATTTGATAGTTCTTCAATCGTATACTTTTGGGGCAATACATAATAGTAAGATCGTAGATTTGGAGATGAAAGATCCCCAAAAAAAGGAGGCTGTGTTGAATCTCTTGGATTTATGTATCCATCATTAATGACAATAACAGTAGCCAGTTGCAATTGATTTTCTTGAATTTGCCTAATACAAAGAAGAGAAGCGATCTTGAGTTTTTTTGTATCTTTGGAGATCGGAAATTTCAAATCTTTTTCCAAGACAGCATTACTGAATATTTCACGAGGGTTAATGGAAATTTTATTATAAAGTCTGGCAACGTCACTTTGCGTTTGCCCTCCAATTCCCGCGTTATAAGCCGCTTTACCACCCGGTGCCAAAATGAATAATGCTGCTCCACCACCACCAGAACCTTGCTGGTACAGAATGTCACTTTGGTCATTTAAATATCTATTGTGAGTATTTTCTTTGGTAAAGGGAAAATTAAAAAAATCAAAATCTGAGGTGTATGACGTATTTTGAATCGGACTCTGATATGCACGATCTACAGGTGCGGATACACATCCGGAGACTAAAAAAACCACGCTGACCAACTGGATGACAACTTTTTTCATAAATTAATTCCTAATCTCTAGATGAATTTAATTGCAAAAATTAAACGATGTATTTAACGATGGGCGCAAATACGGAAATGCTCGACCTAATCGTTTCAGGCTACAGTACCTTTGACGATAAAACTGGTATTGCGCATCATAAATAGAACCCATCCAAACTGTCTGGTTAGTGCCAGTTGTGCCCAGATGCAGACACATCGTCAACGCCTGCTTAAGATTTGGAACCTGCCACTCGTTTTTACACGACCTTTGCCGCCTACTTTCGCATAACGACAGCCTGAACAACTTAATACTTTCTGCTCCTAGTTCTTCCCAACAATTAACGCGGAAATAAACCGTTCGACCTTGGTCTGAATCAATGGCACAAATGACTGTTTGCCAATCGACTGTTGATAACAGCTCACTGCGTCCAATGACGCCGCATCCTGAATATCCAATATTTGCTTAAAAACAGTTTGATCCCTGGTCGCCCTATATTGCTCGTCAAGTTTTTCCGAAAGTGACCACTTGGACTTGAAAATCGTGTCGCACTCATTGATTTGTGCGTCAAGATCAACAATCGACTCCCTAAAGATGAATATGAAACCCCTCAGTTGCGCCACGACCTGGACGTCCGTCGGTTGTGCTGTTGGAATATCTTGCGAAGATTGCCCAACTGTTACCAGCAGAAAATCAAAATTTGGCGGTACTTTTGTGGGAATTTCTCCTAATGTTGTCCAGCGTGAATCCGATTCGATCGCGGTCGAATAAAATTCATCGATGACAGCCAGCTTTTTAAAAAGAGCTTTGTCGTCTGCTTTGATGGAATTGATGGATTGCGACTCCGCCAAAATTGAAGATTTATCCTGCTTAGTCGTTGAATACCACTGCCTGACGAGGGCCGGAGTTGAGACGAACAGAAATGTGCCGCCTTCGTACCATTTATCCCATGTCATGCCATCTAGTTTTCCATATCCCAATTCTGGCAGCAAAGTCTCTAGGTTAGGTTTCCCAGGGCCTATATATCCGGCAACCATCGACCAAGGAATGATTTTCGATAATATCAAAGTCAATTGCTCGCGAACCTTTTCATCCTTCACCGTCAATTCCTTACTTATCTCACCAGGACCAATTTTAGATAAATCCTTAACGGCTTTGTCTTTAAGTTGGGCGTAGTTTGCCACGTCATCATTTGAAGCGCGAGAAATCGTGGAATTTGATAGTAATGTTACTATCGCTATGACAATACAAACGCATCCTATGTTGAACTTCATCGCTTTGAAAATCCTTTAATAGGGCAATAAATCAAACGCCTCTTTACCGTCCACTCAGTGCCAACACCGAGCAGATGCCGATATAAGTCAACGGCTGCTTTCGATTTATCTTCGGACATATGTTGCGACGAGATCTCAATCGGATTCATACGCCTTTTAATTTACCAACGGTCTGACCAGCCGCCCTAAGACGCTTAACTACAAGTTGCACTGTAAGGGCGCATATAAACGCAGAAACAAAGGTAACTGCTATCGTTTCCCGAGGCAACATCAGCGACACGGTCAAACAAAAGACCGCGAAGGCATAGTAGCCAAGAACCATGCCACGCAAAAGAGTCACAGCGAATGCGCGCCCACAATGAAAGTGTGAAAAACCGACCAGCACTGTGCTCATTATCGGGAACATCGCAAGAAAGCCGCTAAGACGCGCACCGATGCGAGATGCTGCAAATGTTACGGTCAACACCAATATTGCACCAGCTACCATGCGCCATGGTAGGTCGTTGGTCTTTGCCGGTGCGTGTGACGGCGGCACCACTATTTTTGGGAATAACCGCGGAGACAATAATAATGCGCAAACCACAACACCAAAACAAACAATAGACGGCGGATGAATCGCCTGCAGACCAGCTACAGCGAGCAAATAGGCCAGCAGGGCCAAAATCATCGACCCTGCGACCCCATTGCGGATGGAAGCCCATGCGTAGGCGACACTAAATACGAGTATCGCTATCACTGCAAGCAAAGTACCTTCTGCCGCAGCGGCGGTAAATGCAGCTCCTTGTTCAAGCGCAATAGTCAGTAAGATGGGACCGGAAACTATCGGAAAGGCAGATAGCCAACCAGCCACTTCTGGTCCCCACTTACGTCCAGCCAACGTAACTGAACAAATCAATAACGGAACAAGAAATAGCTTAAGTAGAATAATGGAAGTCATTAATGGCGTTTGGCAAAAAACGAACAATGGTTGCGTAAGGTTCGCAATAATAACATCCCAAGTTGCATCAATTTCCTAACGCCTCGCTAACATAACAATTGGCACTGGATTCGAGAAGCTGGTTTGTGCCGTTTTTTGCCATTTACTAATTAGCTGAAAACTTATCAATATACGAGCCAAATGCATATTTATACAACCCATGCCGATTTTCATTATTTACCAACTTAACTTTTTCATGTTCTCTGTAAGGAGTTTCATTTGGAACAGGCACCGTTACGACATTGTTTGAGGACATTCTGACTATAAATACGGTTCTAGGCGTGCCATGTTTTGGCGGGCTTCCTTCTGGGTTATTTACCACCATGCCGACTAGTATCCCCTCTGAATTCCCTGCGCCCATTAACTGCTTGTCCATTGGGTCAGGTTTATACGAAATCGCTAAAAAAATAACACACGCCACAGCAAGCGCTAACATCAACGCCAGAAAGATTTTTGAAATCAAAAAGGCTTTTGTTTTGCTAGTAATTGGGCTCGGTTTTATTTGCATGTCAAAAATTTATTCATCATATTTTTTCAAATCGAACTGGCTCACACTGTCAGCTCGGTGCCGGTTGGCGTCACGTGCTCAGCTTGTAACGGCCGTTTAGATAAAAAGCGCGGCCGTCGGACCAAGTAAAGTTTACTGTCGCGAGGCCAGAACTCTCGTCAACGTGGACCTCACCTTTGAGATCTTTCATCGGTTGTAATTGGCCCTGAGCGTTGACGAATTGAATATTGTCGGGTGTGTAAGTTGGGCCGGAACCAACCAACTGAATCCAAACCTGCTGTTTGATGTTTCCAGGATACGGCATGCAGGGCCCCATCAATATGCCTTTGGCCGTCCACGTCAGTGTGAGCGATTGGCCGGAGTCGCCTTGAGCAAGAACCGCCTTATGCGATTGGATGCACCCTGACGCGACCAACAGAACACCCAGCGCAATTACGACGAATTTATTCATGACGCCCAACTTGTTTTAGTTTTCATTTTAAAATTAACCCGCGACATTAACATCAAAAGTTTTCACAGTTATGCGGATTGACTATGCTGATGAGATCGTTCATCCCAAACAGGATAGACAGGCAGCGGTTCGTTGTGGGATTTTCGGTATGCTTCACGAAAACTTGTCATCATGCCGACCACGTCCTTTGTATCATAATCGATCCAGTAACCCCATAATCGGCCGTTAAATGCCCAGCCACGATACCGGAGTAGTTCCATTTTTAGCTCAGTACGTTTTTTGTCTGAATAGCTCCAAACAATCTGTCTAGTGTAGGTGATTCGATTTTGATCTCTTATGATGTGAATATCCTCAACGTCTCCCCAGCATGTAAATTTCTTGTAGGAGAATAATCTGTAAGTGAACCCTTCCGGTTCCAAATCCAATCTAGCGAAGGTGCCCTTGATCATCGCAAAGATGGCCCCGATTATTCCGATCCAAGCGATAAATCTAATGTATTCGGGGCTGTTCATCTGGAGTATGAAGTAACACCCAATTAATGCGACAATGCAATGAATCCATAGGAAATCCAAGGTTGATTTCAAGGTCATTTTTTGGAGTGTATCTTCATTAATCATTATTATTTTTGTTCAATATTTCATCAAATGCGCAATCGAAAATTTCGAATCGGAGCTGTTTTTGTAAATCAATTCGACCGTCCGGAAAGTGCCGGAAACGGGCACTATTAAAGCAAATTAATAATCAATAAACCAAAAACAAAAGCCAAAACGATTGGCAGAATATTTTTCCTAGTTAGGAATCCAAATATCTTCAACGATTGGCTGACATAACTAACACCACAATCTGGACACCTAACAAAGAACAAATTATCGATGTTTTGAATATGCGAACCATTTGAATAGCGGTGCTTACCATTCTCAAATCGGCAACTGCAATATGGACAAGTTTCCAACAACATTCGTACCTTTCATTTTTCTTGGGAGTTCAGCGTACGTCAGCTATGTGCCGTTTACAGACAAACCCATCGTTTGGACTACAGTCGTGTCCTCGGTTTATTCTTTAAGCACCCTTCGATTGATCGCTTGTATACCCATTTCCATTTTTTGCCGAGCCGAAGAATTCGCCGAATGCACGGACATTTTGGGCGGGACAAATCCTCTTGTGACAACTGCCTCCTCAATCCAGAGAATGACGTCGTAGCCTGTTCCTCGCTCATCGTCGCCAAGGTCATGATCAAGACTAACCTCAGACACTTCTCCAGATTTCAATAATGCGATAACTTCATCAGGCCAATAGGTTCGAACCCACCCTTCAGGGGTTACTCGCTCGTCGTCTAGAAATACTTTCAATTCAAATTCCCTTCATCATTGCGCCAAGATCGGCCTAACTAATAAACAGCGTCGAATGACTGCTAACAAGCGCGTATTCGTATGTCCCCAAAGTGCCGTCCCCTATTAGCCGGAGCCGAAGATTTTGAACTCCAACTTATAAATGCGACGCTCATAAAAAATCTCCAGCGCGCCGACTCCGCGAATTTCTCAAAAGTACACTGACGATTATATTTTATTGCAATCAACAATTAAATCTCTTTTCGACCACCGCATTATTTCTTGGTCTGTAATGCTATTCTCAGTTAGCCATTTTTTCATAAACATTTTCCAAAGAAAAATTCTGTTTTTCAATAATCTCTTCCACCTTATTCAATGACAAACCTGCTTCGATCAATTGTTGACGTAATTGAGCAATCCGATTATTAAACGCATCTCTTGCATGAGCAATGCCATCGACAATAAACTGCGCATCAAAAGCATTGGCCAAATCATAAAATTTAATATTCGATACGCTTTTTTCAAACCAAGAAAACCTAACAGCAACCTGCTGAAGTGCAATAGTGCCATGCGCTTGATGAACACCAATTTCGCTCAGGTACACAGTTCCTTGAATGTTTTTAAAACGATGAATTTCCAGTATTCGCTTAATATCACCGTACCAATCAGTCCAATTGCTGTTGTGATAGTTCTGCTTCAGTAATTCAGTGTCAATATCAAAAATAATGAGACAGCGATTCATACTTTCCTAGTTTTAAAGGTCTGTCGCGATATACGCGAAAATACACTGACGATTATATGCCAGTGCAATCAATTGCAAACAGCCATTTCATTGCAAAGAATCTCAGTTCATAGCGAGTTCGAGGTTTAATGCAATTAGGGCCATGCGTCAGGCGCATGGGTAAAATGCCATGCGCTTCGATGGCCTCCATGCCACGTCTTCGTGCGTCTGGCTTGCCGCTATATGCAGCTAATGGAGCTTACCCAATTGGCAGATGAGGCGAATCTATAGGACACAATTCCTCCCATGCCAATATCGATTGATGGGCGCTCACGAAAATCTGAAATCGAATTGGCATTGCCACCAAAAACGTGTAGTCCGGCATGCAGAGCCAAACCACGAGTAGGGATGCTGCTTGCCCTATATGTATATCCTGTTCTATATGTTTATTACGTTGCGCCGATTCGCCGATCACAAAATTCGAGACGTAACTATATGGCTGTATAGAATGATCTCTGCGTTGGTTACGTTGCGCGCCGATCTCGCATAGCAGCATCAATGCCGAAAAATGTGATCAATGCGATTCGCGGTCGATGCCCACGAAAAATCGCCAGCGACCATCGATATGGTATCAACGGAAAATACACTGACTATTATAATTCGCAATCAATTGCAAACCATTCTTTGTTGGCGCGATAGCGCCTCATCCACTGAGAACTTGCGTCATGATTCTTGCTGCATTCAATCGTAGTAATGTCTGCAATATAACTGAAGCGGTCGGGTAAGATTTTAGTGACCGTACAGTGCCCCGTGCCATCAGATGGCAGTCCCGGAAGCGGTCATGCACTTGCCAGAAGTAGAATGAGAAGAAGTCCCAGACAACGGCGCTCGAAAACCAGTTTCATTTGGGTATGGACGTGAATGCTCCCCCACATTTTGGGCACCGATCAGAATTGATCAAACCAAACATGGAATGACAATGAGCGCAATGTGCATTTGCTGTACCTGAAAACTGTTCATCAGGGACCATAATCGTCCCACAAGACTGACATGCTTGGCTACCTACGCTGAAGCCAACTTTGCTGTTGCATTTCGGGCATTTAAAACCAATTGATATATCCATGGCTTATTACTTTCTTATAGAACTTTCAATACAGATCGCAGTGATTGTGCCGAGTTTAGTTATATTCGTTTCTCGACTCTAACCACCTATTTTTAGACCAGTTACGTTTTTCGTCGAAGTAGCAGTAGTACGAATAACAGTGCCACCTTTGAAGCTAACTGGCCCGCTACCATCAGCAATGTGAACTCCAGTTACTTCTTCTGCCCCGTGCGCCACTGTCTCGATCAAGCCATTGATAACAACTCCTTGGCTTGTTGCAAAAGTTCCTGCTTGTGAAATTGCATCATCAATTTTGCACAATAGATCAATAATTACATCAATAGATATTTTTTGTTGTTCTTTATCAAGAGCTTCTTGACGACCAATAAATATTTTCCCGAGCGCTCCGACTGGATCAGTAAATGCGCTAAACAGCGCGGCGAAAGCATTTTTATTTAGGACTTTCTTGCTTCGCAATGCCAACTCTGAGTCAATTTTTTCTTTGATTTTCTGCGTGTCCATTTGAATTCCTTTAGTTGAAATCTACCAGCATAATGCGACAGTTGGAGTTGCTTGCCGCCAGCCGACGCACAGTAACGACGCAACTAGTCATCTACAGCAGCAGCCGACACTCGATGAGCGACCATGCCCCATTTCACCGTCTGAAAAAAATGGCGAAGATTCGGCACTTCAAACCCTGAATCTGATAATCACAACAATTCGTCAGCGCGCCGACTTCGCGATATCAGCGAAAATACACTGGCGATTATATGCCAGTGCAATCAATTGCAAACATCCATTTCATTGCAAGGAATTGCAGGTCATCGCGAATTCGAGGTTTAATGAGGTTAGGGATGTGCTTCTCGCGGATGACGCGGGCGATATTGACGTGGCACAAAGCTATCGCTATTGGTGCCGGGATGAAACCAATCATGCTCATAGATAGGAAC
>Ga0210395_10004712_pt1 | contig 10462 bp, 8 predicted proteins | sample IncBWH4OmetaG_FD_150861 | JGI IMG/M metagenome (GOLD analysis project Ga0210395, IMG submission 150861) | Forest soil microbial communities from Barre Woods Harvard Forest LTER site, Petersham, Massachusetts, United States - Inc-BW-H-4-O ...
ACGCAAATTCATCGAATCGCAATCCTGATTCCGTTACTCGTCGGCGCATGCGTCGTGGCATGCACGATCCTTATCCACGCGTTGGCCTTGAACGCGGCGGTAAAGTTCGTTCGCCATGAAAGACAAGTGGGCCGCGTTGGCACAAACTTTTGGAGCGATCTTGTAGTCGTCGCGCTGGCGATGTCCATCGCGATCGCAGCACACTTGATGGAAATCGCGCTGTGGGCCGTTCTGTTCAGAATCTGCGGAGAATTTCCAGATTTAGGAACCGCTTACTACCACTCAGCGGTCAACTATACGACCCTTGGTTACGGTGATCTGATTATGACGTCGTCGTGGAAATTGCTGGGCCCGCTGGAAGCGGCCGACGGGATGCTCATGTTCGGCGTTTCGACCGCGATCATTTTTGCCGTCATTCAACGGTTGATTGAGACGCGGTTTGTGGATCTCAGGAGCTGAACTCTTATAGCAGAATGGACGTTTCGACGTTGCAGAGCCGTGAGGGCTTGGAAGCAGTACACAAAACAACAAATGATCATGAATGCTGAAGAAAAACGTCTCCAAGAATCAAGCGAACGTATCGTGCATTGGAAGCGCTGGGGGCCATATCTGTCCGAGCGGCAGTGGGGCACTGTCCGCGAAGACTACAGCCCTTACGGCTCGGCTTGGGATTTCTTTCCGCATGATCATGCCCGATCGCGCACCTATCGTTGGGGCGAAGACGGGATCATGGGCATTTCCGATCGGCATCAGCTGGTATGCTTTGCGTTAGCAATGTGGAATGGCCGTGATCCGATCCTAAAAGAACGGCTATTTGGACTCACGGGCAATGAAGGCAATCACGGCGAGGACGTGAAGGAGTATTACTTTTATCTGGATTCGACTCCTACGCACTCTTATATGAAGGCCCTGTACAAGTACCCACAAAGGGAGTTTCCTTATCGCAAGCTCGTCGAAGAAAACCGCCGCAGGAATCGAAGTGATTTCGAGTATGAGCTACTCGATACAGGCGTTTTCGACGGCGACCGCTATTTTGACATCCTCACTGAATATGCAAAGGCGAGCTCAGAAGACGTTCTCATCAGGATCAGTGCAACTAACCGAGGTCCAGCCGAAGCGGACTTGTCGATTCTTCCGACCATTTGGTTCCGCAACACTTGGTCGTGGGGCAGAGACGACTATCGCCCCGCCCTGCGCGAGATCCAACTACTCAGCATTCCCAAGGAATACGGCATTCCCGGATCAGGGGTGATCGAGGTCGAGCATAAGAACTACGGAAAGCGCTGGCTCCTCTGCGAAGGAGAACCTGAACTTCTTTTCACCGAGAATGAGACGAACGCTAGAAAGTTGTTTGGCGGGGAGAATCGTACACCTTACGTCAAGGACGGCATCAACGAATATGTCGTGCATGGAAACCGCGAAGCCGTTAATCCCGACAAGACCGGGACGAAAGCTTCTGCACTCGACCGTTTGCGAATTGCTCCTGGCGCCACAGCGACACTGCGCTTGCGGCTTACCGATCTAGAGCCAAAAATTGCTCGCATGTCTGCGCCGCGACTCGTTATCGCAGCCGCTCCAGCGACCGATCTGCTCGGCCACAGTTTTGATTCTGTCTTCGCCATTCGCCGCACAGAAGCCGACGAGTTTTACGTTAAGCGCGCGCCTAAGGGTCTTTCTGACGGCGCGAAAAACGTGCAGCGCCAAGCGTTCGCCGGGTTGCTATGGTCGAAACAGTTTTATCACTTCGATGTGCGCACCTGGCTGGACGGCGATCCGGCCGGGCCGCCGCCCCCGGAGAGTCGAAAAAAGGGCCGGAATCACGAGTGGGGCGATCTTTACAACGCCGACGTCATCTCTATGCCCGACAAGTGGGAATATCCCTGGTACGCGGCGTGGGATCTTGCGTTTCATTGCATCCCACTGGCCCAGATCGACCCCGATTTCGCCAAGGAACAGCTCACTCTGCTCTTTCGCGAATGGTACATGCACCCCAACGGCCAACTTCCGGCCTACGAGTGGGCTTTCGGAGACGTCAATCCTCCTGTACATGCCTGGGCAGTTTGGCGGGTATACAAGATTGAAAAACGGGTGCGAGGCGCTGCTGATCGCGTCTTTCTGGAAAGCGCCTTTCACAAACTGCTGCTCAACTTTACCTGGTGGGTGAACCGCAAAGACGCGGAAGGAATGAACATATTCCAAGGCGGCTTTTTGGGGCTGGACAACATCGGCGTGTTCGACCGATCCGCTCCCTTGCCCACAGGAGGATACCTCGAGCAATCGGACGGCACGAGTTGGATGGGCATGTACTGCCTGAACATGCTGGCCATCGCCCTGGAGCTTGCCCGTGAAAACCCCGCCTATGAGAATGTTGCCAGCAAATTCTTCGAGCACTTTGTGCACATCGCTCGTGCGATGAATGACCCCCGTGGGGAAGGCATTGAACTCTGGGACAGTCAAGACGGCTTCTACTATGACGTTCTGCACCTGCCGAACGACGATCGCCACTATCTGAAGGTGCGCTCCCTGGTGGGGCTGATTCCACTTCTTGCGGTTGAAACGTTCGGACAGGATATTGTCGATCGGCTGCCCGGCTTCAAGCGCCGCATGCAATGGTTTATCGACAACCACGCCGATGTGCGGAAGCACATTGAAATCTCACAAACGGAGAAAGGGCGACGTGGTCTGCTTTCGCTCGTGAACCGCGGCCAGCTAGAACGCGTGCTCCGCTACTTGCTGGACGAATCTGAATTTCTCTCGCCCTATGGGATCCGTGCGGTCTCGAAATTCCACAAGGACAATCCCTATGTCCTGCATGTAAACGGAACAGAGCATCGCGTCGACTATGAGCCGGCCGAGTCTAGCACTGGCCTCTTTGGAGGAAACTCCAACTGGCGTGGACCCGTGTGGTTCCCCATCAATTTTCTGCTGATCGAGGCGCTCCAGAAATTTCATCACTTTTACGGCGAGAGCCTCACGGTCGAGCTGCCAACCGGTTCCGGACGCCAAGCATCTCTTTGGGACGCGGCTACAGAGATTTCGCGCAGACTAATGCGAATTTTCCTTCGTTCGGCGGATGGGAAGCGTCCCGTGTATGGCGGGCTAGAAAAATTTCAAAACGATTCTCACTGGCGTGACCTCATCTATTTTCACGAGTACTTCCATGGCGACAATGGAGCTGGGATTGGCGCCAGTCACCAGACTGGATGGACTGGACTCGTTGCCAAGCTCATTGAACAAAGCGGCGGGGCAACGTAAGCTCGCCGGGCCACAATCCAGCAGCGAACTCTCCAGACGAAACGGTTTAATCCAATAAAAGGCAGAAAATCGAATAGGTAGGTGAAATCATAGATCTCGTTGAAGGGACCGTTTCTTCCCCCCGGAACGGCGCGGCGCCGTGCCGCGCTGCTTGGACGGTCCAATATTCTTCTTCCATCGCGTCTGTCGTGGGCATGCACAGCGATTCACCAACGACTACCGAGTTGGTCTGGACGAAACCTCCCGAAGTGCAGTGACGTCTCGGACTGTGCAATTCACGCTGCGCCGTTCGCTCTGAGAGGTGTCCTTGAAACCCATTCAAACCGAGATCTGCCAGAGGGCATCCCAGAGCAACTTTTGAAGCGATTCTTGTTGATCTTCAGTGACCGAATTTTCGACTCCACAGTAGGCCGCGGCATGCCGAGCATAGCGGCCGCGCCGGATGGTCCGAACACCTTTCCTCCACTTTCGCTCAAGGCAGCCTCGATCATCTCTTTTTCCTGTGTAACAAGCGTTTGAGAGAAGCCGGACTGGCTTTTGGACTCGCTTGTAACAGGCTGCTGAGGAAGCCAAGTCTCGTCCACCGAGAAATTCTCCGTTTCGCACATGATGACAGATCGCTCAATCACGTTCTGCAGTTCTCGAATGTTGCCCGGCCAAGGATACGATTGAAGCAAGTCCAAACTTTTCTGGTTTATCCCGTTTATATTCTTTCCTACATTCGTCGCGCAACGAGCGATGAAACATTCGACCAACTCCGGAATATCTTCCCGGCGGTCACGCAGAGGAGGCACCTCAAGCGGAAAAACGTTAAGCCGGTAAAACAGGTCGCTGCGAAAGGTTCCAGCAGCGATGGCAGCCCGCAAATCACGGTTGGTGGCAGCAACGACGCGAACATTTGTTTGGATGGATCGCGTTCCGCCAACGCGTTCAAATTCGCGTTCCTGCAGAACACGCAAGAGAGCGATCTGCGTCTCCTTAGGAAGCTCTCCAACTTCATCGAGGAAGATCGTGCCTCCGTGCGCCAACTCGAACCGGCCCACGCGCCGCTGCACCGCTCCGGTGAAAGAGCCTTTCTCATGTCCGAACAATTCGGAGGCGATCAAGTCGCGAGGGATGGCAGCGCAGTTGACACTGACAAATGGTTTTGCCGATCGCTGGGAACACTTGTGGATCGCGCGGGCTACCAGTTCTTTGCCCGTCCCAGTTTCGCCGGTGATCAGCACACTGGCGTCCGTGGGAGCGACCTTGGAAACCAGAGACAACACTCTTTCGAGTGCCGCAGAAGTTCCGACGATCTCCTCGAACATTGATGCGTGATCCGTTTCTTCGCGCAGAGCAACGTTCTCGTGCTGGAGTCTTTCTTCAGACTGTTTTGGGTCCACCATGATTACAGCTGAGCTTGCCATCACTTTCCCCCCTAACCTAGTAAACTTGCTGCACCTTTGCTCATTGCGCGCATTGTGGAGGCATTCGCATCTGTGGACAACCCCTGATCGGACCGGGAGAACTACCCTTTGAAGTAGGGGAGGACTAACTAGAAAGAGGTAGGAAACTAACTCTTTCGATCACGAAGGTCGATGCGCTTCCACCCAAAAAGGCGAGCATCCACCGACCAGCCCCCAGGTCCAAGCAATGCCAGGGCCGCACCCAGGGTAGCTAGCATGATGCAACTCCACGAATCGCCGGAATGCGAGAAGGCGTGCCACAGCGCGAAGGCCGCCGTAAGTGCTCCCGCGATGGGCGTCCATAAGCCTACGAGCAGAAGTAACCCTACGCCGGTCGTGACCACGTGCAATATGGCAGATTCGAGCGAAGGCCCCTTCTGGATTGCCGTAACTCCATGAAAAACCAATACAATACCTGCTGCGGCCCTCATCAATACAAGGCCGACGCCGGGCAAACCATGAGCGAAGGTGGAATATAGCCGTCTCAATTAAGGTTCAGGTTACAAGTTGCCTAACCAGACCTGAAACCCCCAAAAGGTACGCGTAAAATCCCACTTTTGAGCGAACTAGAACTCGATGATTCCGCGCTTTAGGCCGATCATGGCGGCGTGGGTTCGATCGTTGGCGCCCAGTTTGGACAGGATGCTCCGGACTTGGCCCTTCACTGTTTCTTCGCTGACCGAAAGGCGCTCCGCAATCTCTTTGTTCGCATTCCCTTCGGCAATCAAGCGCAGCACACGGATTTCCGCGGGGGTCAGCGCGTCATCTGTGGCATGCTCGGCAAGTTGCATGGAGGCCTCTGTCGAAAGTGCCCTTTTCCCGGCATGCACCGAACGGATAGTCTCCAGCAGTTCCTTGTGCAAGCTATTTTTTAGCAGGTAACCCCGCGCGCCGGCTTTAAGCGCCCGCAGCACCTGGACGTCCCCGGCATAAGTCGTCAGCACGATGATTCGTGCCTCCGGAAATTCCCCGCGAATCGCGATAATCGCATCGAGCCCGTTCATTTCCGGCATCTGCAAGTCCATCAGCGTGACGTCCGGGCGGTGCGCACGGAATTGCTGGATCGCTTCGCGCCCATTCGACGCTTCGGCGATGACACTCATGTCCGCCTGCCCGCCCACCAGCGCGGCAACGCCCTGGCGTAGGACTGGATGATCGTCCACAGACAGAATCCGAATTGGGCCGGGATCGGCACTCATGATTTCACCTCCGTGTCTCTCCCAGAAAACTTTTCAGCCAGCCAGGAACGCCGTCGCGCGAGAAATGTTTCGTAAGCGCGCGACGCAGGAATCCTCAGCTCCACCTCTGTACCTGAATCGAGTTCGCTCCACACCGTCAGCTTGCCGCCCATCAGCTTGGCGCGTTCGCGCATGCCACGCAACCCGTGGTGGCCGGCGCGCCCTTCTTCCTCAAGGTGCTTCGGGTCAATGCCTCTTCCGTCGTCTCGCACCCGCAACCGAAGCTGCCGTTCGTCATACCGGATTTCCACTTCGATCCGTTGCGCCTGTGCGTGCTTGCAGGCGTTGCGCAGCGCCTCGCCCGCAAGCCGATAGACTTCGTCCCTCAATATCGGATGCAGGTCTCGCGGCGCGCCTTCCACCTCCACATGAAACTCCGCGGCATTCGCGTTCGATTCGCTGGCTGCTAGTTCTTTTCCGAGAGTAGTTATCGCACTGGCAAGACCGTTCGTCACCTTCGTCGACGCCCGCAGCCACGGCACGCACGCCATCGAACCGCATTACATTAAACCAAATTCCGTGCCCAACCACAGATACCCATCGGGCGTCTGCGCAATCGCGTAGATCCCGCCTTTAATAAATCCGTCGCGAACCTTCCACGCGGTGTGCGCATACTGGCTCACGTCCGGCGCTGGGTCCAACGCGTAAGCCCCAGGCCCCCATGCCAGTACCACCAGCGCAATGATCGCCCGCCTCATGACGCCCACATCTTAGCCCACCCCATACCGTTTTTCTTCCTCTCCTCCGCCCGCACACCCACCCGCTCGCTCACGCTCGCGCTACAGTCACTCCTCGTGTATCCTCATCACTCATATCCATGTCTGATTCTCATCACAGCGCCTCCCGCACCCTTGCCCCTCGCTTACTTCATCACCTTCCGGTGTTGCGGCACCTGGCTGCATGGTGATCCGCGCAGTTCCGTGGACCGTCGGCACAACGCCTATGGCACATTAACGATCCCTACCAGTCCAGCCCTAGAGCACTCCGAGCACCAACAACTCAGACATCCTCCGATTACCCTGGACGCTCGAAAACGCCAGGTCGTCGAGGCCGCGGTCCGAAGAGTCGTAGCCATCGCCATCGAATACGTCCTCTCCGTGCAATAGCGCGACCGTGAGGGAGCGCGTACTCGCGTACTCCCTCTCGACACGGCCCGATCCCATTGGGGTAACATTTCTGCTCTTTCTCTGCGTACGAGGTCGTAACTATGCGTACCGTCCTCTTCCTCGCGCTGCTGCTCTTCGTCCTTTCGTCTCTCCCTGGCCGCCCCGCCCACGCAGTAGCGCTACCGTTAGGGAGCGCGCTCTTCCTCTTCTCCCCTCCCCCCAGTCCACCAACGCCTCCCTCACCGGCCGCGTCACCGATCCCTCCCACGCCCTCATCGCCGATGCCCACATCTCAGCCACCAACACCGCCACCAATTTCCGCTACGAAACCACTACCAACTCTTCCGGCGAATCCTACCTCACCAATCTCCCTCCCGGCCTCTATCAACTCGAAATCGAAAAAACCGGCTTCAAAAAACTACTCAAGCCAGGCGTCACGCTGCACATCCAGGACGCCGTTGAACTCAATTTCGAACTGACTCTTGGTTCCACGTCCGAGACCGTTACCGTGCAAGCCGGCGCGCCGATGCTGAATACCGAGTCCGCGACAGTGAGCACCGTGATTGACCAAACCTTCGTCGATAATTTTCCCCTCAATGGCCGGAGTTTTCAGACGTTGATACAGCTCACGCCCGGCGTGGTCGTCACTGCTACGGCTTTCGACGACCAGGGACAGTTCAGCGTCAATGGGCAACGCGCGGATGCCAACTATTTCACCGTCGATGGCGTCAGCGCCAATTTCGGCGTCACGGGATACTTTCCGCTCGTGCAGGGCGGTGGCGGAGCCTTACCCGCCCTCAGCTCGTCCGGTCGGACCAACAGCCTGGTGTCGGTGGATGCCATGCAGGAGTTTCGCATCCAGACCTCTTCGTTTGCTCCGGAGTTCGGGCGCACCCCCGGTGGACAGATCTCCATTGTGACGCGCTCAGGGACGAACAGCTTTCATGGCGCATTGTCCGATTACTTCAGGAATAGCGTGCTGGATGCCAACGACTGGTTTGGGAGCTTCAATCATCTGCCGAAGCCCGAGGAACGTCAGAACGACTTCGGCGGTGTGGTCGGCATTCCGATCTTGAAAGACATGACGTTCTTCTTCTTTTCCTACGAGGGCCTGCGCTTGCGCCAGCCGCAAACGCAAGAGACCGCGGTCCCCGATGTCGAGTCGCGCCAGGCAGCTCCCGCAACGATGCAGCCCTATCTGAATGCCTTTCCAATTCCGAACGGATCTGAGGTTGGTTCCGGGCTGGCGCAATTCAACGCCAGCTACTCCAATCCCTCTTCTCTAGACGCCTACAGCATTCGCGTCGATCACATCATCAACTCGAAACTCACCCTTTTCGGCCGTTACGACTACTCTCCTTCGAGCGCAGCGGAGCGTAGCCCCGTCCCGGTTTCCAGGTGCTGAGCTCAACCCAATCTCTGTCTTCTTCCGTGCAAACTTTTACTCTCGGCCTCGCCGAACAGATCCAGCCGCAAATCAGCAACGAAGTGCGCGCAAACTACAGCAACGACAGGGTTGGCACCGTCTTCCACCTCGACAATTTTGGCGGTGCCGTGCCGCTTCCTGATTCAGCCATGTTTCCCTCGGGATTTTCTTCGCAGAATTCCGGTTTTCAATTTTTCGTCTTAGGGGCGGAGAGTACGAACAAGGAAAAAAAGCAACCGACGAGCAACGTCAGGTGAATCTTGTTGACAATCTATCGCTGACCAAGGGCAGCCATCAAATGAAGTTCGGTGTGGATTATCGGTGGCTTTCGCCTTTCGTGAGCCCGTTTGCTTATTCGACGTTTGCAGAGTTCACGGGAGTATCCACTGCGCCGGGAGATGCTCTGTCCGGGATTGCGGCGTTTGCTGATGCAAACGCGTTTCAAGCAGACGCCCTGCTGGTGCAAAATTTTTCGTTTTATGGTCAGGACACTTGGAAGATCACGCGGCGGCTCACCGCAACCTATGGCCTGCGGTGGGACATCAATGCGCCGATGAAGGGCAAAAATCTCGCGAACGACCCATTCACCGTGATCGGCCTGAATGATCCGGCGACCATGACGTTGGCGCCCCGTGGCACTCTGCTCTACCAAACGACGTATGGAAATGTCGCGCCTCGCGTTGGTGTCGTCTATGAAGTTCGCGAGAGCCCTATTGGGGCGACCGTACTTCGCGGAGGCTTCGGCATCCTTTACGATCTTGGCCAAGGGTCCCTGGGAGGCGCTTCCACCTACTTCCCCTACGAGGCCCAGAAGATATTTTCACCCATCCCCTATCCACTTACCCCTCAGCAGGCAGCGCCACCGCCCCTCACCACCAACCTTCCCGCGAATGATCTGATTATTGCGGATCCCAACTTGCAGCTTCCGCGAACCTACGAATGGAATGTCGCGCCGGAGCAGTCACTGGGACCCAGCCAGAGTCTGTCTGCCCCCTATATGGGCGCCCTGGGGCGCGACCTGCTTCGCGCAACCAATTTAGTTGGCGTGAATCCGATTTTTGCGTTTGTCTCTCTGACGAACAATTCCGCGCGGTCGTACTACGATGCGCTTCAACTGAAGTTTCAACGCCGCCTATCCCGTGGCTTACAAGCCTTGGCCTCTTATACCTTCTCGCATTCCATCGACAACGCGTCAACGGACGCTTTCGCGACCTATCTCAACAGCCCGGGCGGCGGCTCGTATCAAAGTCTAGACCGTGGGGATTCGGACTTTGACATCCGGCATTCCTTCACGGCAGGCGTAACCTACGATTTGCCCATGCGCGGAGCCAACAGGACCCTCCGCACGGCCTTCGGCGGCTGGTCGCTCGACAGTTTCGTTTTGGCCAGATCTGCTCCACCAGTGGACATTATCGGCGCCATCTACGTTGCCGCAGGCACCGAACTCTATCCACGTCCCAACATCGTCCCGGGTGTGCCGTTGCTCCTCTATGGCTCACAATATCCCGGCGGCAAGATTTTCAATAGCGCCGCGCTCAGCGAACCGACGCCTGGAACGCAGGGCGATTTCGGTCGCAATGTCCTTCGCGGTTTCGGGGCCACGCAAGCCGACGTTGCATTACAGCGCCAATTTCACCTGACGGAAAGGTTGGGGCTTCGTTTCCGGTCCGAGTTCTTCAACATCTTTAATCACCCAAATTTCGGCAATCCCGACAACACGCTAGGCGCCCCATTGTTTGGCCACTCGACGCAAACGCTAGCCAGCAGCCTTGGTTCCGGTGGGGCCAACGGCGGGTTGAGCCCCCTATACCAAATCGGTGGCCCCCGCTCCATCCAGCTCGCCCTCAAGTTTCAATTCTAGTACCTAAATCCGGCGTGAATTTCGTTGTTTTTGTGCAAATCTGCCCAAAAATCGACATTTGCTCCCAAAATCTATGCAGCAGTTGGTCGAATTTTACAAAAGTAACTTCAGCCTTCCAGCGGTTTCAA
>Ga0210395_10004713_pt1 | contig 10461 bp, 7 predicted proteins | sample IncBWH4OmetaG_FD_150861 | JGI IMG/M metagenome (GOLD analysis project Ga0210395, IMG submission 150861) | Forest soil microbial communities from Barre Woods Harvard Forest LTER site, Petersham, Massachusetts, United States - Inc-BW-H-4-O ...
GTGTGACGGAGATCGTGGAAACGGCACTGAACGCCGGCCCGTTTCTTCGCGCCTTCCCAGGCTTCCTTCCAGTCCCCGATCGGCTTAGTTGGATCTTGCGCATACACGCAGGGCTGAAACGAGTTAGCGGAGGCGCCGTACTTCTCGGCGGGGAACAAGAAATGCTGGGGTTTCCGCTCGGGGAACATTTCGGCCCAAAACTCGAGGACTGTTCTCACACGCCGGTTGATGGGGATCACTCTGCCGTCTCCAGCCTCGGTCTTGCTCTTCCCAACGGTGATAGTCCGTTTGACCATGTCTACTTGATACCAGCGCAGCATCCGAATTTCCGAATACCTCATGCAGGTATTCAGCGCCAACACGATAGCAGCATACAGCGATCGCGCTCGACTCTTTCCGCATTCATGCAGAAGCCGCGATTCTTCGTCCTCTGTCAGCGCCCGGCCGACATTTTCCCTGACCTGGAGCATTTTGACGTCGGGCTGTAAGTTCGCCCAGATAATCCGCTAACGGGCAGGGAGTGTTTTCATTCTGACTTCCAGCGTTAGAAAACTCCCGCCGATCGACTGCAGGTTCGTCTGCGTAAACATTTGGTGTTCTTGAACGTGCGGACAAGTGTTAGAAATGTGTAGTTTTCTAACCCAGGTTGTGCCTCGAAATTCTGGTCAATGAGTGGCGAGTAATGCGCACCAATCCTGGGCTGAGATCATGAGCTGAGTCGAGGCCCGAGTCTCCGTCCGAATCTTTCCGTGCGGTTAGCACTGCTTTTCGTCCACCAGGTGAGCCTTGATTTTCCGCCCGCGCGGTGTTCTGAGCGTGAGGTCGTTGCCCTTGAGCAAACTCGACATCTTCGTCCTTCGCAGAAAACAAATCATCAACCTCATCGAGCACTGGGGTTTCGTACTCACTACAGTACGTTTTGTCGGAAACGCGAATTGCAAAATAGAGCATGTAATAGTGGATCTGGGGATAGCGAGGCACAAGATAGCGGTTATCCAGAACTTTTCGCACACTGAAAATTTGCCGATCTGCTGACCTTCACTCGACAAACTCGGCGGAGGCCCTGAACCGTTTGCGAATTTGGTCGCCACGAGGAAAACTGTCGCGACCAAGACTAGAAGCAAAACGCTGTATCGCAGTTCCCTGTGTGCCATAGCCGACCTTCTTGCGTCTTGCGGTCCTAGATCTGATCCCGATGTTGCTCCAGGACAATGCGCACCAATTGACTCCGAGTTCGGACGCCGGTCTTCGAGAAAAGTTGTTGAAGTGTAGCTTTGACTGAGCTCTCGGAGACTCCGATTTGATCCGCAATTTCCTTGTTCGCAAGACCCTCGAATACGCAGGAGAGCACCTGCTGTTCTCGCTCGGTGAATGGCTTAGTTCGATTTTCCTGTGGGGTTGCGAACTCAGCCCTGATGAGGGCGTTCTGTAGTAGTTCCTGGTCTAGCCACACTTTGCCATTCATCACGTCACGGATTCCTTGTGCAAGCGATACCGCGGAGTCACGCTTCAGAAAGACCCCGGAAGTTCCAGAGCGGATCAGTTCCATTGCCGCCTCTCGATCCACACCTGCTGTTACGACCAGAACTTTTCCCTTGAATCCTTGTACCTTTGCCAAGCGGATAAACTCTCGGCCATCCTGCTCGCCAAGATCGAAGTCGAGGAGTACCACGTCAATCGATTTCTGTTTCAAGATTTGCAAGGCTTCTTTCATCGTTCCGCAATGCGCAGCAACGTCGAATCCCGGCTCCGCAGCAAGAAGCCGCGCTACACTTTCCCGGAACAAGGCGTGATCGTCCAACAGCAAAATGTGAATCGCCCTTTCCGCAGCTTCAGACATTGACTGTTCCTTTCGCCGCAGCCTGCAAAGGCAACACCACAGCGAAACAGCACCCTTCCGATTTCACCTCATAGCGAAGGTCGCCGCCAAAGCTGCGCATAATCGCCCTGGAAACGTAGAGGCCGAGCCCGCTAGACTCCGCGCCTCGCTGAAACGGCCGAAAGAGGCTCTCCGGCGAAGCGATGCCCGTTCCTGTGTCGTCGAATCGAATTGTGACCGTCCCCTTCTCCTCTCTCGCCGCAATTCGTAGTTGCTTCTTCCCGGTAGAGTTCATGGCGCGGCGACTATTCTTTGCCAGATTTAAGAAAACCTGAATCAGTCCGTACCGATCAGCCCAAACCAAGGGCAATGATTCCTGAACATCCCACAGCATCTCGATCTTTGATTCGTGATAGGCGGTTTCGATCAGTATCCGGAATTCGTCCAGTACAGACGTAAGCTCAACCACCCCACCATTCTGAGATGAGGCGGAACCCAATTCCAATGCTGACACTCTATCGAGGCTCTGGATCAAGTTCGCCAAAGCTTTGAAATCCTCGTTCGATTCAAGCTCCTTCACTCGTGAGAGGTTCTTATGGACAACGAGCACTGCACCGCAGAGATTCCGAATTTCATGGGCCACGGCGCCCATCAGAATTCTCGTGTTCTTCAATAGATAGTCCAGGCTGAGATCCTCGCGATTCCGCAGATCCTCAGAAAGATCAACGATGATTGCCGCCAAACGCGGGCCCGATATCGTACTGTAGGTCGAAAACCAGACACCGGCCAGAAAAACCTCCCCATCGCTCCTTTTCCCTGTGCATTGCAGAGTGGTCCGAAATACCCGCGGCTGTTGAGTTTTGAGAACAGTCCGCAAAGCGGGGAGATAGGAATTGATTTCCTGGCCTTGCAAGGGCTTTCCCTCGGGAGCGAGTAAGTGTTGAGCTGCTTCATTTGCCAACAGAACGTTGCCTACCGAATCAATTGTGACGATCGCAGCTGGGCTGCTTTCGACGAGGGAACGCAACTGCTCCTCGGCATCCTCTCGTAGCTTGATCTGGCGTTCCAGTTCCTCGACGTGCGTCATCGTAATTCGGCGATTGCGGATCAGTTCCGAAATAAACAATCCCGTACCGACAAATCCCGCCGAGCTAAACAGCAGGCGGACCACAGCTTCATTTTCAGGCAGGTTGCTGAACGCTTCTTGAAGAACGGCGCAAACCAGGGCAACTCCGACGATCTGAGTTCGGGACAGAAAACCACCAACCATCATGATGGGAAACAAGTAAAGGAAGCCCAGCGAGATGTATGGTTTCGTAGCCCAATCGACCACCGCGATTGCTGCGATCAGGAAACCAGCAACAACGACCAGTTTGGTGCGGTTGGCCGCTGCGTAGATTGACAGAGGGTCTCTCATGGGCGGTGCGTAGCTGGGCTGTGGTTCTTTCATGGGTACTCCACTGGCTACTCTAATGGTGCGTTATCTTCGCGTGCCAAGAAACTGTCTTCTCAAGAACTAGCCAAAAGATAGGCTCATGGCTCGCCGAAAGATAGTGTTGGAGCCTCAAGATAGGATTCCCTTCGCAGCGAGCGCCTTGCAGAATAATCACTGCCACATCCAGTTACTGCATCTTCGAGGCTGGTGTGTCTGGAAGGCCCGAAGGTCGAACGAAATGACGAAATATCCAGTTCACATCAGCAAGAGGGTTGCCATCGTGTTCTTAACGGCCGCGATCAGTGTCGCAACGGCCCTTCTGGAATCCGGGTGCAGTGGTGGTCAGGCTGCAAATGCGAATACGTCGCAGGAATCAAGTGCGAAATCCAATGGTTCCTCATCCGAGGTGACCTTGGACCTGTCACCCAGCCAACTGAACTCGATCAAGATAGAGCCGGTGGGAAGCTACCAGTTTCCGGTTGAGAAGGAAGCAGTCGGCAGCATTGATTTTGCCGACGACCTGTCGGTTCAAGTCTTCCCGGCTTATCAGGGAACCATCATCAAGACTTTTGTGGAACTTGGTGCAAGGGTTCAGGAGGATCAGCCTCTCTATACGATTAAAAGCCCCGACCTTATTCAGGCTGAGTCGAACCTGATTGGCGCGGCGGCGACTTTCGAGTTGACCAACAAGGAGCTGGCACGCGTTCAGAGCCTTGGCGGAATTGCCGAGCGCGAGAAGGAACAAGCAACCTCGGATCAACAAACCGCCGACGGCGTTCTCAAAGCCGCACGAGACGCAGTCCTCGTTTTCGGCAAAACGGATGCCGAAATTGATCAAATGATCGGGTTACGCAAGATCGATCCCGCCCTGGTCGTACGCAGCCCCATTTCCGGCAAAATCACATCGTTCAACGCGCCGCCTGGCCTTTTCGTGCAACCGGGGAATCCGCCGGCCCCTTACGCGGTCGCTAACGTCTCAATCAAATGGATGCTGGCGAATGTGCCCGAAAGTGAAAGTGCACTTTTTCATCTAGGGCAGCCGCTCACAGTCAAGGTGATGGCCTACCCCGATCACGTATTCAAGGGCAAGGTTTCTAAGATCTATGAAACGGTTGATCCGAACACTCATAGAGTAACTATTCGTTCTGAAATCGCCGACCTGCGAGACGAGCTGCGTCCGGGCATGCTCGCTAACTTTGTCATTCGCGTCGACGGTCCGGTGGAAGCTACCGCGATACCAGCGAATGGCGTGGTCCGCGAAGCCGATGGCACGATGACGGCTTGGGTGACAATCGATCGGCACCGCTTTGAACAAAGAATCCTCAAGATCGGCCTGCGAAACGACGACCGGGTTCAAATTCTCGATGGTTTGCAGCGCGGAGAACTGGTCGTGGCGGACGGTGCGGTTTTTCTTAGCAACATGCTGCAGGCGCCGCCAAGCGATTAGAAAACAAGCCCATCATGTTCAAATCTCTACTCGCATTTTGTCTAAGCCGCCGCCCGATTGTAGTGTTGGGCTTGCTGCTGTTTGCCGGGGCCGGGCTCGTCGCTTTCAAGATGCTCAACATCGAGGCGTATCCCAACCCTACGCCCGTTATCCTGGAAATTACGGCGCAGGCGCCGGGCCTCTCTGCCGAGGAGATGGAGCGTTATTACACGCGCCCTACCGAGATTGGACTCTATACTACGCCCGGCATCGACGTCATCCGCTCCACTTCGTTTTATGGCCTGTCCTTTGTGCGCGTCAGCTTCAAATATGGGGTGGACTATAACTTCGCGTATGCCCAGGCGTCGGTCGCGATGCAGCAGAACGTTAGCCTGCCGGGCGGCCAGGTTCCTAACATCCAAGCGAATAGCTCGACTGGGGAAATCTATCGCTATCAGGTCGTCGGTCCAAAGCATTTCGGAGTCACAAATTTACGCACGGTTCAGGACTGGATCGTGGCGCGCCGGTTATTGACCATCCCCGGCATTGCAGCCGTCAACAGTTGGGGCGGTCCCACCAAGGAATTCCAGGTCGAGGTAGACCCTCACAAGCTCGAAGCCTACAGCATCACTGTGCCCCAAATCCTGACCGCGCTGGGTAACGCGAACATCAACGTGGGCGGACGCGAAATCCGCATTGGCCAGCAATCCGTCAATATCCGGGGTGTCGGTCTGATTGATGACGGCGGCAGTGACGATTTCGCCCAAGGTTACAAGGTTGACGACATCGAGAATGTGGTGCTGACCCAAGAGAACGGCGTCCCCTTGTTGGTGAAGGATGTCGGTAAGGTGTCGACCGGCTACAGGCCAAGGCTCGGCATTCTGGGCCGCGACCAACAGAGCGATGTCGTGGGGTCGATCGTCGTGATGAGGCGGACGGAACAGACCGGCGACATGATCCCAAAGGTCGAAGCGGAAATCGACAAGTTGAATCATGACGGGAGTCTGCCGCCGGGAGTCAAGGTTGTTCCTTATTATGACCGCTCATCGCTGATCGCCATCACCACGCACACGGTTCTGCACAACCTGATATTCGGATGTGTGCTTGTCTTTTTGATCCAATGGATTTTCCTCGGCAATCTCCGTAGTGCAGTCATCGTTGGCTTAAACATCCCGTTCGCGTTGTTCTTTGCCACCATTCTGCTGGTGATTCTGGGAGAAAGCGCGAACCTCCTGTCGGTCGGCGCGGTGGATTTTGGCATCATCGTGGATTCGGCCGTGATCCTGGTCGAGAATGTCTTCCGGAATTTTCAACGTAACCAGGAAGAAAGACAGGGCTTGCTCCAACGTCTGGCGGCAGGCCATTGGGGACCCGACCCGACGCAACCCCTGGAGCACGAAACGGCAGCCAACGGATGGACGGATCGGTTGCGGCTGATTCTGATCAGCGCGCTACAGGTAGACAAAGCGGTTCTATTCTCGGCGCTCATCACCGTGGCCGGTTTCGTGCCGCTCTTCACGATGCAGGGCGTTGAGGGCCAGATCTTCGGCCCCATGGCGCGCACTTATGGCTATGCGTTGGCCGGGGCACTAATTGCGACATTCACTATCACGCCCGTAATTGCTTCCATTTTGCTCCCGGAGCGCCTGAAAGAGACCGAAACGATCATCGTCCGTTTGTTGCACCGTATCTACAATCCTGCGCTGCGTTTTGCGCTGAATCACCGCGCTCTCGTAGTAGGAATTGAGCTCGCCCTTTCTATTGGAACCTTCTTGCTGATAGCACCGCGACTGGGCAGCGAGTTCCTTCCGCACTTGGAAGAAGGCAACTTTTGGATTCGCGCGTCCATGCCAACAACACTCTCGCTCGAAGACGGCGAGGCAGCCTCCAAAAAAATGCGGGAGATTGTCCTGCGACACCCCGAAGTGCTTACGGTGGTTTCTCAGCATGGCCGGCCAGACGATGGGAGCGACGCTTCGCCATTCTCGAATGTCGAATTATTCGCGCCGCTGAAGCCGTTTGACGAGTGGCCACGGGGCTTGACCAAGGAGAAATTGACCGAGCAGGTGCAAGCGGAGTTTAACAACGAGTTGCCCGGAGTCGTCTTTAATTTCTCTCAATACATTGAGGACAACATCGAAGAAGGCATCTCTGGTGTCAAGGGCGTCAATTCGGTCAAGATCGTCGGTCCCAATCTCGAAGTCTTGACGCAGTTAGCCGAGAAAGTCCGCGACCAGATGAGCGAGGTTCGCGGTATTACCGACCTCGGCATCTTCCCGGTACTGGGACAGCCCAACCTGAACATCAAGGTGGATCGTGCCAAGGCCGCGCGCTACGGCCTCAACTCCGGAGATGTGAACTCGGTCATCCAGGCAGCCATGGGCGGAGCGGTGGCGACTTCAGTTCTAGAGGGCGAGCGGCAGTTCGATCTCGTCGTCCGCTATACCCCTGCATACCGCGACAGCATCGACAAAATCCGCAACATCAAAGTCGCATACACAAGTAGCAGCGGTGCTAACGCCTACATTCCGTTAAGCGAACTGGCCACGATCTCTTTGGATACTGGAGCAGCTTGGATTTATCACGAGAGCGTTCAGCGCTTCATCCCGGTGAAGTTCAGCGTCCGTGGCCGCGACCTTGGCGGCACGGTCGAGGAGGCTCAGCAGCGAATCGCGAAAACCGTCCAACTTCCATCTGGATACCGGCTGGTTTGGGCTGGCGAGTTCGGGGACTTGCAGGAGGCCAAGAAGCGCCTGGAGATCATTGTGCCGATCAGCCTCGTGCTGATTATCGGGTTGCTCTACACCTTGTTCAATAACTTGCGCGATTGTCTTCTCGCGCTCGCGGGCATTCCCGATGCGGTTGTTGGCGGCATCCTCGCGCTCTATCTCTCAGGTCAGAATTTCAGCATCTCCGCCGCCATCGGCTTCGTCTCGCTTTTCGGCGTGTCTGTGATGGACGGCATCCTGATGATTACTTTCTACAACCATGAACGATCTCAGGGTCTGGCACCGGTGGATGCGATGTACCGTGCCGCATCCACTCGCATGCGCCCACTGCTGATGACTTCGCTTTCAGCCTGCATCGGCCTGTTCCCTGCGGCAATTTCCACGGGTATTGGCAGTCAGGTACAACGTCCGCTCGCCACGGTAATCGTGGGCGGCATGTTAGTCGGCCCCGTGATGCTGCTTCTCGCTGTCCCCGCGCTGAGAATGATCTTTCTAGGCCGCGACAATCACCCGCACCCGGCATCAGAGGATTTGATATGAGGATCACGTGGCTCCTTTTCCTAACCGTGGGCTGTGCCGGGTTGATGCTTGGCACAGGTTACGCGGCCGCGTCCCAACAACCATCGGCTGGCAGTTCCACGAACGAGAGTTCTGCGAATGTAGCAAGCGATCATCCGCACGACGCAGAGCACGCTTCTCAGGAGAATCGCCCGCGCAGACGCGCAAGTGCGAACGCCCCAAGTCGTCCTAAGCAGCTTCCGAATAGCCGGAAACGTTCCGCACCTCTGAGTGCCACGAATCTTCATGAACCCCGTCCAGAGAAATCCGGTGGTGCTCCAAAGGGCAGATTGAGCCAGAACGAAATACTCAGCAACACGTCGCCTGTTCGACCGCCAAGTGTGGTCCGATCCAGCGTGACGTCGCTCAAGCCGTCGCCCGACAATGTGCACCATCACGGACCAGCCCCGGCGGTCGTTGGTGGATCAGCTAATCCGGCTAGCAGGAGCGTCGGGACGATCAATGGAACCAGCATGCACCAGAGGCCCTAAGGAACGCACTCGTATGATCCGCACTTACAAATCGCGCCTCAGCCACCTCATCGCGGCCTCGGCCTTGCTGCTTACCGCAGGCTGCGCGGTTGGGCCTAAGTTCAAGAAGCCTCCGGCTCCGAATGTTAATGGTTATACAGCCGCTCCCATTTCGACCACCAGCAGCACCAGCAACGTAGTCGGTGGAGAATCGCAACACCTGGTCGAAGGGCAAGACATTCCGGGCGAGTGGTGGATATTGTTTCACTCCAAGCCTCTCAATGATTTGATCGAGCGCTCGCTCAAAGCCAATCCTGACCTCAAAGCGGCGCAGGCAGCATTGTTAGTTGCGAGAGAGAATATGCTGGCGCAACGCGGAGCTTACTATCCCAGTATCAATGGCGGTTTTTCGGCGAACCGCGCAAAGTCATCCGCCGAAATATCCCCTGTAACCAATACCAGCGCCTTGAACTACAGCCTCTACACGCCGCAGGTCAGCGTCTCATTTGTGCCGGACGTTTTCGGTCTGAACCGCAGAGCCGTCGAGTCATTACAAGCTCAGGAACAGCAGGCGCGTTTTGCCCTGGCCGCGACGCATATCACGCTGAGCTCAAACGTCGCTGCCGCAGCCATTCAAGAAGCGCAATTGCGGGGGCAGATTGACGCGACCCATGAACTCATCACCATCAACAGCGACATGCTGAAGATTTTGCGCGACCAGTATGCGAAGGGATATGCGAGCCAGCTCGACGTTGCGGCGCAGGAATCGCAGCTCGCACAAGTTACCGCCACCTTGCCTCCGCTGCTTAAGCAGTTGGCGCAACAACGGGACCTGCTGGCCGTGCTCTCGGGCGGATTCCCGAATAAAGACTTGGTCGAAAAGTTTGAGCTGTCGAGTTTGCAACTGCCGCAGGAACTGCCGCTCAGCCTTCCTTCGCAACTCGTGGAGCAACGTCCGGATGTGCGCCAAGCCGAGGAGAATCTGCATTCAGCCAGCGCTCAGATTGGAATTGCGCGTGCGAACCGTCTCCCGAGCTTTGCATTGACTGCGGATGCTGGCAGCATGGCGGTGGTCCTCGGCCACCTGTTTTCGGGGGGCACTGGCTTTTGGGATGTAGCCGCCGGCGTCACGCAGCCTATCTTTGAGGGCGGGACGCTCATGCATCGGGAGCGTGCTGCCAGAGCCGCTTACACGCAAGCATCCGAACAATATCGCAGCACAGTCCTGACCGCCTTTCAGAATGTCGCCGACACGCTGAATGCCCTCCAGCAGGACGCGGACGGCCTAAAGTCTGCGGCTGCCGCAAAAGACGCCGCCAGCGTCACCCTCGACCTGACTAAGAAACAGCTCGAGGCCGGCTACGCCAACTACCTCGCGCTCTTGAGCGCGGAACAAGCCTATCAGCAAGCCCTGATCAACCTTGTGCAGGCTCAATCGAATCGGTATGCGGACACAGCCGCGTTGTTTCAGGCCCTTGGCGGTGGATGGTGGAACCGTACTGATGTCCCGAAGAGCTGACAATGAAGGCAGTACTAGTTGCACCTCTAAGTAGTGTCTTTCTAATGGTGGCGAACCTTACGATGAGTGCTGTCGCCATCGCGCTCGGAATTCTTGCTGCTGCCTCACTGCATCGGGCAGCCAGTATTTGGGAATCTCAACGTCTCGCCAGCTGGCGTCGTTTGATTGGGTCAGGAAGCGCAACAAACTGGAATAATCGGCGATTCGATCGATCTATGTTGAACTTGGGATGGATCTGGGAACCACGGAACCGAACGGTCGTTGTGCTCACGAGCGTAAGCATCGTCTTGGCGATCGCGCTCGTGCAGTGGTGGATGAAACCGCATATCTCGCTGGGTTTTCTCTATCTGTTTCCCATCATGCTCGCGGCTGGATTCCTGCCACGATGGGGAATCGCTCTCATGGGTATTGCATGTGCGTTACTTAGCGAGCGTATCAGCAACCTGGGACCAGCGGCCGCTTCCCTCCGTTCCAGCTTTGAAGCGGTGGCACTGGTCGGCTCCGG
>Ga0210395_10004715_pt1 | contig 10461 bp, 4 predicted proteins | sample IncBWH4OmetaG_FD_150861 | JGI IMG/M metagenome (GOLD analysis project Ga0210395, IMG submission 150861) | Forest soil microbial communities from Barre Woods Harvard Forest LTER site, Petersham, Massachusetts, United States - Inc-BW-H-4-O ...
CGCCGCCTGCCCCTGCGTCGCCAGCCCTGTCCACAATGGCAAAAACGTCGTCACGTACTCGTAGGTCGACTGCTCGTTCTTCGTGAAGTCATAGTCGAAAAACATCCCCCGCTTCGCGTTCCACAAATATTTATTGATCGCTTCTTTCCGTTTCTTCGCCCGCTCATGCCATTCCGCTGACTCCTTTTTCTTTCCCAGCATGTCGGCCATCCGCGCCAGATCTTCTTCCGCCTTGTACAGCAAGCTGTTCAAACAAACAGGCGCATAGTGATGCGTCGCCACTCCATACGGCCCGAATCGAAATGCGATGTCGTATCCCGATTCGCGCATCGACCGGTCGCCTTTGTAATAATCCGCGCTCAGCGAAACTCCTCCCGCCGAAGCGCAATCCGACTTGCTCATTGTCGATACGGTGCTCTCGCAAACCTGCATCGCAAACAGCGGCCCAACGTAGTCCTTCGCCTCACTCCCGGATTTTCTTGGAATCAGATATTCGCGGCCCATCTCCGGGTGTGCCAAAAAGTACGCCGCAACTTGCGCGAGATGTCCCGTTTCATCTTTCAAACTTTCGGGCGCAGGCCCCGTCCCGAAATCAAAATAGCGCGACAGCCCCGTTGATCCAGCGAGGTGCGGCTCGCGCGTCCACAAATTGTGATCGCGCACTGCATATCCATACGCCTTTTCCAGCCACGCGCGATCTTCTTGTCCCGCTTCTTTCTTCGCGTCGTAAACATCCAGAATCATCGACGTCAAAAACGGCGGCTGCGATCGCGTCAAATAATAGGTTCGGTTCGCATTCAAAATCGCGCCGTAGTGCTCGATCTCGAAGAAAAAATTCTCCACCATCCCTTGCGCCAGCTCGATGCGCTTGTCGCGCACCAATCCGCGAATGATGAAGTAGCTGTCCCAACCGTACATCTCATTGAATCGTCCGCCTGGCACAACATACTTGTGCGGCAGATACAAAAGCCCTGCCGGATCGATCTTCGACTCATCGACTTCGCCGAGATTGTGAATCACCGAAGGCAAATGCTTCGCCTCCACGTTGCACTGCGCCTGAAGCCGTTGCACCGCGGCCGGCACATCAAAATCCGCCGGCATGTACAACACCGACGCCGTCGTCAACTTCGTATCAACGATCGATTTGCACTCGTCCAGCGACCGCGTCAGCGTATCCCACCCATCCGCAATATATTGTCGAATCGGCGCTAGCCCCGGCTGCGCCGCGGCCGTCGCCGTACTTTGCGCTCCGGAATTCGGTGCGAATATCGAGAACACCAAGCAAAAAGCCAGCGCCAAAACGCTCCAATATCGCGCGATGCCCCGATTTGGCACAAACATGTAGGGGCGCAGCATTGCTGCGCTCCATGTCCGCAAGGTGGTCGCGTGTTGTGATCCGTCCGTTTTTGCACCTCGCACACTCCACCGCAAATTGCCCGGAAAAGGGACTCGGAATCTCACAAGTTTTGGCATTTTTCCCTCAGGCAAAAAAGACGTATCTCGTTTAGCTAGAGCAGTATAGCACCGGCCAGACCGCCTCGGAACGTGAGAACCTGTGGAAACTCCATGTTATAATGTTGCCGTAGAAAATTGCGCCTTCGCCCCGTTCGGGCCGACGGAACGTCAGCCACGTGGCGCCCTCCGAATGGCGAATTAATAGTGAAACTGCGAATCTCGTAACTCATTTAAAATAAATAGCTTGCGCACTCTTTTGCTCTGAATGTGAATCGTCGTAGCTTAAGTCAAACAAAACAAACCCTTTGCGCACACTTGCAAAAATATCGGGGGTGTGGGGGCCCCGTCAGCTCACAGACCCAAGAACCTTGCGTCAGCGAATTGAAATTGCCGAAGGCCTTCTCTGTGAACTCTGCGCCCTCTGTGGTGAAACCTTCACTTTTTTCGATCGGTTGGCGCGCCGAATCTATTCGTCCACTGCCAGATTTGCCTGAGTACAACCGAACGTGGACCTAAACCCGGATTAGCGAACAGAAGAGCGAAGCAGCGTCGGCATCTCCGGCGCGCAGCGCGGGACCAATCGGTGATCCGACAAAAATGAGAGTTCCTGCACCGATTCGTTTTCGCCATGCAACGGGAATTTCTCCCCATCGCGCGATTGCGCGGCCGTTTACGGCGGATACAGGAATCACCCGGCTGAAATCGCGAACGTGTGCTTCACGCGGCCATCGATACACAACGTAGGGAACCTGCGCGTGTCCGATCGACCGCATGTTGCGAGCGCCCAGATTTTTCCCGCCAACGTTTGCTGCTCGCGATGTGGAGTGCGACCACACATCGATAGGTGTCTCCATCGACATTGCGAAGTGGTCGCGTGCCAAATCCTGCTGATACGCAAAATCGCGGGGCTCCAGGAACGCTGCACCCGACTCCCACAGAACGGTTGAGCCGTGCTCGATCGAATCGGCGACAGCGCCAAACGTCTCGGCTCGCACCTTTCCAGCGGCAGGAACTACGACAACGGATTCCGCACTCCGCAATGCAATATGTGTGACACGAAGATGCGCGTTACCCAGCGCCGCTCTCATTCCGGCAAGCGATTCCGGTAGCGCGCAGTTCGATTCGAGATCCAGCAAAGTGCAGCCAGCACTGCTCCGCGCGTTGGAATCGCTTGTGGTGATGCCGAAAGAGGGGAGCGCGCACAAACTCGCGGCGGCTACATAGCTCGCGGTGCTTACGAACTCGCGACGCGATAATTTCATCGCGCAGCACCCACATCAATCTGCGACTGTGCCATCACAGCGTTCCGGCGATGAGGCGATCGATGTCTGCGGCTGTATCGAAGAATTGCTGGTCCTGCGCGTATTTGTAGCGCGCTTCCATCTCGGCGATCAGCCAGCCGTCGTAATTTACCTTTTTGATTGCCGCGCGAATCGCGGGCCAGTTGTTGTCGCCGATGAAGAGACTCGTGTACACGGTGTCGCAGCAGCGCCCGCGCTTTTTCATGACGTCCTTCAAGTGAATGCGAGTAATGCGCGGGCCGTGCATTTCGATCCACTGTTCGGCGAAGCCGGTGTCGTGAATATTCCCGACGTCGAGATGGATTCCAACCGAAGGACTATCGACCTCATTCAAAAATGTCCAGAATTCACGCGGCGTGATGAGAAATCGTTGCTCCGAGCAACAATTTTCGCAGCCGATTTTGACTTTCGCCTTCGCCGCGGTAGGCGCGAGCTGCTTCATCGCATCGACGCAGCGTTGATACACCTCGTTGTAGGGAACCTCCTGTGTCACCAGTCCCGCGACCACCAAAATCGCGTCGCATCCGGTCAACTGGGCGGTTTCAATCTCGCGCTCCACGATCCGAATCGCCTTGGCGCGTACGTTCGGATCGCGCGACGAAAGCGGCGTCTCCCAGTGCAGCCCGGTCGAAACGTTCGACACAACGAGCCCGGCATTCTCGACCTTGCGACGCAGCTCGGTGACCTGCGCGTCAGTCGTGTCCATCGTGAACCAGGGCACATCGCCCAACCATAGCTCGATGCCGTCGAAGCCCGCTTTCTTCACCAGTTCCAGCCCGCGCTCGAACTGCCAGCCCTTGGGAATCATGTTGTCGCCGATGGATTTTTTCATGGCACCTCACCTGATCTTGGGAATGCCCAAGCGCCCGAAAGAAGAAAAGACCGAACAACGGATCGATCTTGCCGACATGGTGCGCACACTTCGAGGCTCAGTGCAGGGCAGTGCTGCGCCCTACAAAATCGAAGCTATGTCGAATGCGCATCCTACCACGCCACCATCGCGACGGCGTAAGAAACAACTCGCAACAAATCGAAAGCGTGCAGTTCTTTTTCACTTTCTCGCCACGTAACAAGCAAGCACCCACCTCTGCAGCTCGTCCTGCCCCTCACGTTTTGCCGCGTTTTTACATCAAATTCACCAATGCAGCGCAGCGAATATTGGATTTCTCTAACTTCCTGTTTTCTCTTGACAATACAGCCAGCTTCCCCTAACTTCACTTCAACTACACCCAAAACGAAAGTATTGGTTACGAAACGAAAGTAAAGCATCGTCGCGCGTCGAGGCGCGACGATGCGAGCGGTTTCCCGGCAGTGTCGAGGCCGGGCGGGAGGAGTACGGCGGATGGCGCACTGTCCTCGTCGCGACCAGATGCTTGGTCTGAACGAGCCGATTTCGCGTCGTGATTTTCTCGACGGAATGCTCATGACCTCCGCGGCGTTTGCCGCCGGAGCTGCATGCCCATTTCCGCTTGCCGCACAGGAACAAAATCCTACACAGGGACCAGCGCCCGTCACCGGTTGGACCGGATATTCGGGCGAGGGCGACTACAAAGGTTCCGCCGGAAACACCGAACAAGTTTTGCAGGGCGCGCACGGCGTCCGCGACGGCAAATTCGACAAAGAACCCACCGACTTCACCGAAACCAACGAAGTCTACGATTGCGTCGTGGTTGGCGGAGGTCACGCCGGCTTATCGGCCGGAATGTTTTTCAGCAAGCAGGCTGACGCCCAGCGCACCTGCTTGATCCTCGACAATGCCCATATCTTTGGCGGCGTCGCCAAGCGCAACGAATTCAACGTCGACGGCCACACACTTTACGCTCCGCAAGCTTCCGTCCACTTCCAGCCGCCGTATCCCGACAGCTTCCTCCACACCGTCTACGAGACGATGGGTCTCGACTGGGACGCGTTCAAGACGTACCAAAAATGGCAAGGTCCGAGTCCCGAGATCAAAGTTCCGCGTAGTCCTTACGGCGAGGGACACGTCAATGGCAAGGCCGCGCTGGGATTTTATTTCGGCGAAAAGTACGGACAAAAGCCCGGCAAGTGGGTGATTGATCCGTGGTCCAAGAACCTAGAGGGCACGCCATTTCCGGAACAGCTCAAAAAAGAGATGATCGCGCGGCACGAAGAAAAACCAATCGTGCCACCGCTCGTTTACGACTTTCCGGGCGATGCGATTTCGCGCCAGCTCGACAGTATGACGCTGGAAGATTATTTCTGCCGCACCTACGGTGTCAGCCGCGACACGATAAGACTGATGGACGCGTACGAAGCCGCAGGCGGATTCGGCCTCGGGCCCGACGCGCTCTCGGCCTACCTCCTTTACGAATGGTCGAAAATTATTCCGACCGTTGACGACAGCATGGCGACGGGAATCCAGATGTTTCCCGGCGGAAATTCCGGTTTCACGCGGCTCATGGTGAAGACCATGATTCCGAATGCGATCGAAGGGCCGCGCACAATGGAAGCGGTCTGGAAGAATCACGTGAATTACGCCGCGCTCGACGATCCCGGGCAGCGTGTCCGGCTGCGGCTCGATTCCACGGCCGTGCGCGTCGAGCATATCGGCGAGCCGAGCAAGGCGGAGGTGGTTTCGGTCGTCTATTACAAGGATGGCAAGCTTTCTCGCGTGAAGGCACGGACGGTCGTGATGGCCGGGGGCGGCTGGATCACGAAACACGTTGTTCGCGATCTGGACGAGACGCGGAAGGCTTCCTACGACTCTTTCATCTATTCGCCGTACATGACGGTCAATGTCGCCGTACGCAACTGGAGATTTCTCTACAACCTCGGGATTTCCAGCGCGCAGTGGTTCGACGGCTTCGGCCGATTCGTAAATGTACGAAAAAACGCATTGTTTGGCGTCGATACGGACAGCGTTGGTCCCGATCTGCCGACGGTGCTGACTTTTTTCATCGACTTCACCAAGCCAGGAATGCCGGCGCGAGCGCAAGGGCAGCTCGGGCGCGCCGAAATTCTTTCCACTCCGTTCGCCGATTACGAACGCCGCATGCGCGAGCAGATGACCGAGATGTTTTCGGGTTCGGGTTTCGACGCAAAGCGCGACATCGCCGGAATCGTGATGAATCGATTCGGCCATGCTTTTATTAATCCGCAGCCCGGCTTCTTTTTTGGAAGCGACGGGAAACCAGCGGCGCGAGACGCGCTGCGCAACGGTCCATTTGGACGCATCGCTTTCTCTCACTGCGATCTGGTGGGGGCGATGGATCACAGAAACGCTTACATGGAATCACATAGGGCCGTCAGTCAACTTCTAGACCGCGTACTCACGTAGGCGGGAATTTTTGGAGCGAAACAGAAATGTTGAAATTTATTTCAAGTCATAAATTGTTTTCGATGCTGGCGCTGCTTTTGGTTGCGCTCGCTCTGCCGTTGGGAGCGTTCGGTCAGGTCGACCAAGGGTCGATTTCTGGAACCGTGAAGGATACCAGCGGGGGTACGATCGCCGGCGCGACGATAACGCTCACGAACCAGGACACCGGCGTCTCGCAGGTGCAGACGACGAACAGTCTTGGCGAGTATATTTTTGCGCCGATCAAGATCGGCACGTACTCGGTCACGGCCGAGTTCAAGGGCTTCCAGAAGGTGCAGCAGAAAAATGTCACGGTTGACGTGCAGCAAAAGGCGACCGCGGACATCACGCTGCCGGCTGGCGCGGCGTCGGAAACGGTGGTCGTCAACGAAGCGCCTCCCGCGCTGCAGACGCAGGACGCTTCCGTCGGTCAGGTTATCGAAGAGCGCGAAGTGAAGTCGCTGCCCTTGAATGGCCGCAATTTTACGTTTCTTGCGCAGCTCTCCGCCGGCGTCACGCAGGACCAAGCCGACACGCGCGGGCTGGGTTCGAGCGGGAGCTTCGCGGCCAACGGTCTTCGTCCCGCGCAAAACAACTATTTGCTCGACGGTTTGGACAACAACGCGAATCTCGTAGATTTCTTGAACGGCACGGCCTACGCGGTGCGGCCGCCGGTCGATGCGATTGAGGAATTCAAGGTCGAAACCAACGACTACAGCGCCGAAATGGGGCGCTCGGCCGGCGCGGTACTCAACGCCACGATCAAGTCGGGATCGAATCAATATCACGGCAGCGCCTGGGAATTTCTGCGCAACGATAAATTTGATGCCGCCAACTTCTTTGAGAATTCCGGCGGCATTCCGAAAGGCAAGTATCGCCAGAACCAATTCGGCGCAACTTTCGGTGGACCGATCAAGAGGGATAAGACGTTCTTCTTCATGGATTACGAAGGAACGCGCATCCGCCAGGCGATTCCCTACGTGTCCACGGTGCCGACGGCGCTCGAGCGTAGCAGCGGCTACACAAACCTTTCCGAATTGCTGGGGCAGGGGGGAACGCGTAGCGACGTGCTGGGCCGCACGTACGCTCTTGGGCAGGTGTTCGATCCGTCTACGACGCGCCCGGTCACGTGCGGTGTCGCTGACCCGGTCAGCGGAATCACCGTGCCGTGCGGATCGAATCCAGCGGGAACGCAGCTTGGATTCGTGCGCGAGGCGTTTCCCGGAAATATTATTCCGGCGGGGCGGCTCGATGCCAACGCGATCAAGCTGTTGAATCTGTATCCCGTGCCGACGTCGGGGGGCCTATTCAATAACTTCGCATCCAACCCGGCCTTGGCCAACAATGTGGATCAGTTTGACGTGCGCGTCGATCACAGCTTCAGCCAGAAAGATAATATCTTCGGGCGATTGAGCTTCGTTGAAAATCCGACGTTCATCCCCGGCCCGTTCGGTGGTATCGCGGACGGCGGCTCGTTTTCTTCCGGCAATCAGCTCGCAAAGTCGTGGAACTCGGTGCTCAGCGAAACGCACGCTTTCTCGCCGACGCTCATCAACGAGGCGCGCGCCGGCTACAACCGGATCGCGTCGTCGCGCTTGCAACCGAATGCGAACACCACAGGAATTCCAGCTCAGTTCGGAATCCAAGGGATTCCTCAGGCGGATTCTAACGGTGGGTTGGGGACATTTTTCATCACTGGTTTGAACCAACTCGGCAGCAACCAGTTCTTGCCATCGATCGAATTGAGCACCACGTCGCAGGCAACGGACAACCTGACGAAATCGATGGGACGCCACACCGTCAAGGTTGGCTTTCAGTATCAGCGTCTCGGCTTCAACATTCTGCAGCCGCCGTCAGGCCGTGGAGCGTGGAGCTACACCGGCATCTACAGTGAAATTCCCTCGACGACCGGCGGCAACACAGGGCTCGCGCAGTTACTGCTGACGCCGATTGCCGGGACGGTGGCGGGCGCGTCGGATTTCGTTGGCGGCGCGGACCAGGTCCAAGCCTCGAACATTGCGCTGACGTCGATGAAGCGGAACTACTACGCCGGTTACGGTCAGGATGACATCAAAGTCACTCAGAAACTGACGGTCAACCTCGGTTTGCGCTATGAATATTTCGGACAGTTGGCGGAAAACTACGGAGCGCAGTCGAACTTCGTACCGTCACCAACCGCAGGTTCGGGCGGTACCTCTACCTTTTATCTGACCAATAAGCGTTGCAATACTCCGTTCTCCGCCGATTTCACGGCAGCGCTCGCGACAGATAGTATCGCGCTGCAGTGCTCGGGCCAGTCGGGCCTCGGTGTTTCGCAAAAGACAAACTTCGCTCCGCGTGTCGGCTTCGCTTACCAGATCAGACCGAAATTGGTGGTGCGCGGTGGCTACGGAATCTTCTACGGCGGCTTCGAGAACTCGGCGTTGCTGACATATAACGACTTTCCGTTCCAGTTCAACCTGGACTACCCGAACCAGGTGCCAAATGCTCCAATCACATTCGCGGATGGCGCGATCGGCACATTTGAGAACGGGTTGGCGCACATTCCCCTGACATCGGCAGCGGTCGAGCCGGGCGGCGTTGCGTTCATCGGCGAAGACTTCAAGAACAAGACGCCGAACACGCAGGGCTACAATCTGACGGCGCAGTATCAGCTTGCGGCCAACGACACTTTCCAAATCGGATACGTCGGAAACACCGTGCATCATCTGGCGGTGTATGTGAACCCGAATACGCCGCGCGAGATCTTGCCGTTGGGTTTGAACTCGTTCGCGTTTTCGCCTTACCCGGATTTCTCGAATATCACGTACACCTCGTTTGCGGGCGACAGCCACTACAACGGTTTGCAGGCGAACTACGAACACCGGTTTAGTCAGGGACTGAGCGTGCTTGGCAACTTCACCTGGTCGAACTGCATGACGAACGCAGTGGATGTGCTAAACAACACATCGAACACCGGATACCGAGCACCGTTCCTGCCCGGTTTTGGCATCAAGAAAGACTTCGGACGCTGCGACTTCGACATCAACAAAGTCGTGCACGTCAGCGGCATCTACGAGCTGCCGATCGGCCGCGGCAAGCGATTTATGCACGACAGCGGACGCGCGATGAATGCGATCCTCGGCGGATGGGTGACGAACTGGATTCTCACTCTCCAGGACGGTCAGCCGGGCACGATTCCGTGCGCAACAAGCACGACGTCGGGCTTCAATTGCTTCGCGGTCAAAGTACCGGGGCAAAATCCTTATGCGGGACCGCACAACGTCAACCAGTGGCTGAACCCCGCGGCGTTCGCGACACCGGCGGTAGCGACGACGATCGGGCAGACAGATTACAGCCCACTCGGCGGGGGGCCCGATAATTTCGTTGGGCCCGGATTCCACCGATTGGACTTCTCGCTGTTCAAGGTATTTCAGCTTACAGAGAGATTCCGTTTGGAGTTCCGTTCGGAATTCTTTAACCTGACGAACCACCCGAACTTTACGAATCCCGGATTCGGCGGCAACGGCGTGACTGCGGCGCCGGGAGCGCTGGATTACACGAACAGCAACTTCGGCACGATTACATCGACGCGTGACGGTCAGAACGATCAGCGCGAAATACAATTTGCACTTAAATTGTATTTTTAACGATCAGCCTGTTCAAAAACCGAGCCAAGCGAGCGAATCCCTGACGGGATTCGCTTGTTTGCGCGACGGAGAATGATGGACGCGATGATCGACGGGTTGCGAATGAGATCGCGAGACGGCGAGATTTGGAGAGGTAAACCCAGAAAGGCAAGACAGTTCCATGGCGGCTAGCCAAAATTCAAATTCAGATGGACGCTCCTCCGAGCAACACAAGGAGCGAGGACGAATCACGCACAACGAGATTCGCCAGCAGCCGGAATTGTGGCTGACAACCGTCGATCGCGTGGCGGCGAGCAATGCGCGCGACATTGTGAAGGGGCGCTCGGCGGTGATTTGCGGCGCGGGTACGTCGGCGTACGCATCCTCGGCGGTTGCTGCGTCGTGGATGAACGCGACGGCGATTCCAACGACGGACCTGCTGCTCTATTCCAAGCAGGATTTATTTCGGCTGGTGCCGGCGTTCGTGTCGAACGGCGTTTTGGTTTCGATCGCGCGATCGGGAGACAGTCCCGAGAGCGTCGGCGTCATCAAGCGCATCAAGCAGATGTTTCCCGGCGTGGCGCATTTGGCGATCACCTGCAACGAAAAAGGCGAGATGCTGCGGCTGCCAGGTGTGAATCCGCTGGTGCTCGATCCGCGGACGAATGATCGCAGCCTGGTGATGACGAGTTCGTTTTCCAATTTGCTGCTGGCGGGGATGTTGGTCGCGCACCCGGATGTGCTGAAAAAGAATATGCCGGCGATTGCGGCCGCGGTGAAC
>Ga0210395_10004716_pt1 | contig 10457 bp, 9 predicted proteins | sample IncBWH4OmetaG_FD_150861 | JGI IMG/M metagenome (GOLD analysis project Ga0210395, IMG submission 150861) | Forest soil microbial communities from Barre Woods Harvard Forest LTER site, Petersham, Massachusetts, United States - Inc-BW-H-4-O ...
CCAGGGCTTGGCCAGAACATCGGGATCGGTCAGCGTCATCTGGTCTTCCATCTTGTCGGGTGTGGTCAGGCGGATGCGCTCCACCACGTGCAGGTTCGGGCCGTGGTTCAGGCGATTGAAGCCGAGCGGAAGCGTGTGGCCCAGGCCCACGGTGTCGATCACGAGCGTGTCGCCCTCCCAGTGGCCGATGGAATTGCCGTTGAACGTGGGATCGACGTCGGCGGGATGGCCGCGGCCGTCGGTGAAGACGCGTCGCACCTGCATGTAGGCTTCCTGAATGATCGTCACGCGGCCGGGCGTGAACAGAAATTCGACATCATACGGCTGCGACATGATCGTGGGCATGCCCGGCGGAACGCAGTTGGCGCTTTCCGTGGGAGGCTCTTCGTTTTTCGCTTCTTCGTCCATCAGCGTTTTCAATTCCGCGGCGGCTGCGGGCGTGAGCGACGGTTGTTCCGGCGCCACACCGGGCGGGGGACCGAAATCATAGGTCCAAATGCCGGACCAATCGGGCAATGATCTCAGCGATTCGACGTTCGCGTAACGACTGACCTTCCCGTCGCCGGACGGCTTTGGCGACGCGCTTTGTCCCCGGCAATCGGCGCTCAGACAAACGAACGCCGCGAACGCAAGAATCGATCCGGCGAAGAATTTCATGCTCCCCTCGTTTCGAAACGGAGCGCCCTCGAAAATACGAGGAAGTCCTCTAACGCGCGCCCGTCCACCCTTCGGCATGAAACAAATTCTTAAATTCCGGCGGGCATTATAGTACTTTATGCAAGCAGCGTGTGCGGCGCCGCGCGGGAAACCTGAATTCGCGCCGCGGTCGTGGATCTGGAAATGGTCGGGGGGTGGGCCATGAGAAAACTTCAACTCGCGTGCCTCTCCGCGCTGATCGGCCTGATGGCCGGTTCCGCGCTTGCCCATCACTCGTTCGCCATGTTCGACCGCAACAAGGAAACCACCATCGCGGGCACGGTCGAGGATTTTCAGTGGACGAATCCGCACAGCTGGATCGAGCTGGACGTGCCGAATGAAAACGGCGGTGTCGACAAATGGAGCATCGAGCTGAACAGTCCCAACAACCTCGCGCGGCAGGGATGGCATTCCAACAGCGTCAAGCCCGGCGACAAAATCTCCGTGATCATCTGGCCGCTGCGCAGCGGAGAAAAGGGCGGCCTGTTCATTTCGCTCACGCTTCCAAACGGCCAAGTCCTCGACGAACTAGCCTTCCGCAACCGCAAGCAACAGCAGTAAGTTTCGCGCGCCCTCCCGGTGATCCAGAGGCACGAGCGCGCCCGGGGGCGATCGCCGTTGTTCCTGCAAAAGTTGGCGACGAGTTATTGGTTGGCTGCGGCCTTTGTGGGAGTGCAAAACTCGTCGAAGGCGCGGGTTAGGACGGCGGCGATCGTGAACGGATCGCTGCTTTCGATGTCGCGGCGCTCCATCATGAAAGCCAGCTTGCCGTCGCGCATCAGCGCAATGGTCGGAGACGACGGAGGATAGGGCAGGAAATATTTCCGTGCCTGCGCCGTTGCTTCAGGATCCTGTCCGGCGAAGACCGTAGCCAGCACTTCGGGACGATTCTTGTTCGCGATAGCGCGAGCGATCGCTGGGCGTGCCTTGCCCGCAGCGCATCCGCAGACCGAGTTCACGACAACCAGCACGGTGCGTTTTTCTTCCTTCAGCGCGCCATCCACGTCGTCGGGCGTCCGCAGCTCCTGGAAGCCAACCCGCGTGAGTTCGTCGCGCATGCCCTGCACCATAATGTCTGGAAACATCGTCACTCCTTTGTCGTGGGCCCGTTGGGCCCATTTGGTACTTGATGAGGACTATATCACCTACCGCGGATTGGATGCACCAACAGACGGCCCCGCTTCACTGGTTGATCATGAAAGTCGACATCTGGTCGAAGAACGCACGGAGATGTTGCTCGGCTTCGGTCGGCAGCGCGGCTTCGGCGAACGCGTTGTTCATCAGCCGCATCCAGTTGTCGCGCGCCGCCCGATCAATCTGAAACGGCATATGACGCGCGCGCAGCCGCGGGTGGCCGCGCTCCTCGACGTACCGTTGCGGCCCTCCGAACCGGTAAATCAGGAAATCGCACAGCCGTTTCTCCGCCGCCCCGAGCTCGTCTGGCGGATACATTTTCCCCAGAATCGCGTCATCCGGCACTTGCCGGTAGAAGGCTGCCACCAGACGGATGAAACCGTCCTCGCCGATCATTGAATAGATTGCAGTCTCGTCCATAAGCGTACGGCCAGTTTACCATCGGCGCGGTGGCGAAAACTTGACCGGCCCGTGCGCCGGGCATACGCTTTGTAGGCGCGGCAAGCTTCGTCCCACGCACGCGTGCGGGACATTTTCGAGGAGATCGAGATGAAAAAATTGCGGCGGGCGGAGTTTCTGAGCTATTTTCTGGCGGGGGTATTCGCTGTGATGATGGTCGCAAGCGCCTATGCGGCGCCGAAAAGCATTTACGATTTCACGCTCCCGTTGCTGAACGGCAAGGACGCGCCGCTGGCCGACTACAAGGGCAAAGTCGTGCTGGTGGTCAACGTCGCCAGCCGCTGCGGCTTCACGCCGCAATATTCGGCGCTGGAATCGATCTACGAAAAGTACAAGGACCAGGGCTTCGTGATCATCGGCTTCCCAGCGAACAATTTCGCGGGGCAGGAACCGGGCACGAACGAAGAGATTGCGAAATTCTGCACCGGAAAATACAACGTGACGTTCCCGGTGTATGGGAAAATTTCCGTGAAGGGTGATGATCAGGCTCCGCTGTACAGCTTCCTCACGAAAGACGCGAATCCTACGCTTGCTGGCGACATCAAGTGGAATTTCACGAAGTTCCTTGTCGATCGCGACGGCAATGTGGTCGAGCGGTTTGAACCGCCGGTAACGCCCGATTCGCCCGAAGTGGTTTCGGCCATCGAGGCACAGCTTAAGAAGTAACAGTTCCGGTTTACGGAACGAGTGGTTCCCGGGACCCTCGCGGGGTGTGTCACTTCGCGAGGGTCCTTTTGTTTTGTTCGCAGTGATTTGGATTCTGAATGACTTTGCATGTTGTGTCACTTTGTCGGGGCGACCTGGCGCGGGGAGAACCGCGGCTGAAGGCGTTGAACCCCGAGCCTGTTTCGGCATAGCGATCAGTCATTATGTCGGCAATACGGCTGTGGTTATCTCGACCCCGGTGGTGTAGCATCATCGACATATCCGGCATTTTTGAATCTGGTGAGGAGGTCATGAGACGCACGCCCGAAAGCGGGCGTCGGGTCCAACCCTACGATGAAGCCATTCGGCGTATTGTCTGCCGCTTTCGCCATTTCGTTGGTCGCGCCTGCGCTCTTTGCCGATACCACCGTCAGCTACAAATATGACCTTAAACCCGGCGCGGGCGCACCTGCGCGGATGCTCGGGCCCGTCCTGGAAGCCGCCAAGTCCAAGATACCCACCAGCACGGTCGTACAGATCAAAGGCAAGCTGGCACGGGCGACAAGTGCGCCGTTCGTGACCGTGTCGGATTTCGATAAGCAAGTCATTACGGTGATCGATCCCGCCCACAATCAATTCGCAACGGTCTACATGAAGGACTATCAGGATCAGGTGTTGTCGATGCTGCAAGGTTCCCTGCCGACCATACCTGCGGATGCGCGGAAATTTATGGACTCGATGCAGTCGAGCTTTTCCTCGCAAAACACCGGAAAGACCGACACCGTGATGGGCATCCAAGTCGCAGAAACAGAGCTGACTCTCGCGGTGACGATGCCGGCCAAGCCGGGCGCGGCTCCATCAAACGACGTGACGCCTGCCGGCGAACCGCAGGTGGTCCTTCAGATGGTGATCCATATGTGGACGGCCCTGCCGTCTGAGGTGGAACGCGTGCCAGCCCTGAAGGAATTCAGCGCGGTGTATGGCGATCCCAGCGCAAACCAAGTGATCGACCCGACCGGTTGGATGGGGAAAATCTTTGGTTCCTTGCCCGGGATGGGTACAGGGTTTGCATCAATGATAGAGGCAATGCAGGAGAAGAAGGCCATCATCCTGAAGACCCAGTTTGAGATGTTCATGCCCATGGCGCAAGCGATGCTGGCGGCGCAGGCCCGGGCAAAAGGAACCGATCAAGCCGAGACTCCGGACACCACAGCGCCTTTCATGGAAATGACGACGGAGGTGGACAATATTTCGGCAGCGCCGATCGATGATTCGGTGTTTGCGGTGCCGCGGGATTATCGGCTTGTGAGCGTGCCGGAACTTCTGAAGTCAATCATGCCTGCACCCCCAGCCGCGGAAGCTACGGATTCGGCGACACCATCTGCTCCCGTTGCTAGGAAAGCCGAGGCGGCGCCACAGAACTAGGATTGAGGTGTGCGCTGCTCGCGCGTCACTGAATGCCAAGCAGCGCGCAGGAATTCTTGTAGTAAATCTTCTCGCGGTCTTCCTTTGAAATAGCGAGCGCGTCGATCCCTTGGATCGTTTCGCGGATGTACATGGGCCCGCCTTCGGGGTCGAAGGGGGCGTCGGATGCAAAGAGCACGTGGTCCACTCCGTAGAAATCGAGCGCGCAGACGAGCGCGGATTTTGAGCCGAAGGTCGCCGTATCCACATAAAACATCTTGAAATAGTCGAGCGGGCGCTTCTTCAGCTCCTTCAGCAGCGGCTTGTAGTCGACGTTGGAGGTGCGCGCTCCGAGCTGATCCCAGCCGGCGCCGACACGGCCCTCGAAAAACGGGACCATACCCCCAGCGTGATGGATAACGATTTTGAGATTCGGCAGCTCGTCGAGCATTTTCGAAAATACGATTCGCGCCATCGCGGCGCTGGATTCGTAGGGCCAGCCGAACGTCCACCAGATTTCGTAGAGCGATTCCGGCTCGGTCTGATAATCCGAAAATTTCGCCGTGCGCGCGGGATGAATCCAGATCGGCTTGCCGAGCGCGTGCATTTCCTTGAACACGGGACGAAACTCGGGTGCGTCGAGCGCTTTGCCCGCCACATTTGAGTAGATCTGAATGCCGCACGCACCCAGTTCCTTTACCGCCCGGCGCGCTTCTTCCACCGCGCCTTCAGGATCGCGCATGGCGACGGAAGTAATGAAACTCGGAAAGCGCTTCGGGTATTTTTGACAGAGCTCGGCCATGCCGTCGCTGCCGATGCGCGATAGCTCGCGCCACGCGGCCTTGTCGCCCGCAGCATCCGGCGGAGGCGAAGCCAGGGAAAGGACCTGCTGATAGCCCTCGAACATGTCCATTACTTCGAATCGTCGGTCAAGGTTCGTCATCATTGGTACGGCTTCGCTGCGGCGGTGCATGTCCTTCATTTGGCCCGTGGTTTTCAGCAGCGCCTCGTGATATTTCTTCGGCCAGATGTGCGTGAAGATGTCGAGCTTTCTCATGATTTCATCCCCCCATGAAATTATGGATTCGTTCGCGGCGGCTTCGGCGGCGGTTGTTTCAATAGCTCGTCGGGATCGTCGGTGCGGTCGATATAGCGGCCGGAAAGCGCGTCGTAGCGGCCCGATGCGAGCCCGACGCAGCGGTCGGTGCACCACTCCATCCCTTCCTGCGGCCCCACCTTGCCCTTCATCTGATTCAGCCGCTCGACCATTTTCGGCACCCAGCGTTGCGCATCGGGATTGCTCATAGTTTCGTCGGCCATCTCGGTCATGATCGAGCCGGGATCGAGCGCGAAGACTGTGACGCCTGTTTCTTTCACTTCATTGGCGACCAATTCTGCCAGGCGATTGGCGGCCGCTTTGCCGAGGCTGTAGGCCGAAAGGCCCGGCGTGTTCATGTGGCAGCGCGGCGAGGAAATATTGATGATGCGGCCCGCTCGGCGCGCGGTCATGCGCGGCAGTACGGCGCTCAGGAACAGCAGCGGGGCGCGCAAATGGACTTCCTGCGCGGCCCACCACCGGTCGGGATCGACGATGCCGATCGGGCCGTAGGGACCGGCGATGCCGGCGTTGTTGACCAGCAGCGAGATCGGGCCGAGCTTTTCCGTTGCGGTTTTGATGACGCGTTCGACGTCGCTTCGATTGGTCACATCGCCCGCGATGGCCAGCGCGCGGCCGCCGGCCGATTCGATTTCGACGGCGACCTGACCCAGCTGAGCTTTGTTGCGCGAGGTGAGCGCAACCGCTGCGCCTTCGGCGGCGAAGCGTAGCGCGATGCCTTTGCCAATGCCACGGCCTGCGCCGGTGATTAAGGCAATTTGTCCTGCGAGCAATCCACCCATCTTCTTTGCGCCTTCCGCGACAAACGAAGATACAGGCGGAAACGGACAGCGGCAAGGGATTCGGTCATTGAATCAGAGAGGACCTTTCTGCGGCGCCCGTGAAGAAAAGGGCGGATCAACCAGCGCACAGGAAGGCGGTCTTATGCCGGAACCGAAGCTCCGACCCACCCAGCGAATGTCACGCGTGTTCGGTGGCGGCTACCAGAGGCGCGGTGCGTTTACGGGCCGGTTTCATTATCAGCAGCGCTAACGCTGATAGCAGAGAGAGAGAAGCTACGAAGTAGAAGACCGGCGAGTAGCTGTGGAAATGATCGAAGACCATTCCGGCCAGCGTGGCACCGACGGCTCCGGCGGTGGTGCCGATAACCATCATGAAGGAGATGACCGGAGGGTAGCCCTTTACGCCGTAATAATTTGCGGGGAGTACCATCATGGCGGAGAAACAGACGCCGAACGATCCGCCGAGCAGGATGGCGTAAAGATACAGGCCAAAACCGCCGCTGGCGCGCATGGCGAACAGCATTCCGGCCGCGAAAACGATCGAGCCCGCCGCCCAAACGAGACGAGGTTCGATGCGATCGGCGACTGCGGCGAAGACAAGGGTGCCGAAGAGCGCAGATAGCAACATGATCGAGATCGAGGACGCAGCCTGGGCCGGTGTGTAGCCCAGGTCGCGAAGATGCGCATTGCCGTGGGCGATATAGAGCGGGTAGCCGGCGCTGAATCCGAGCAATGAAATCAGAATCAACCAGAGCGCCGGTGTGCGAAGCGCGTCCATGAGCGTCCAATCCTCATTCGTTTTGTGCACACGTTCCTTCGCAGCGCGCTCTGACGAAAGCGCCGGTGCCTCCGTGGCGCCGTCCGGAAACTGCCCAAGATCGGCGGGGCGTTCTCGCACGAATATCAGGGCGAGCAGAGTGCAGATCACGCTGTTTGCGGCGATCAGCCACCATCCCGCGCGCCAATTGCCGCCAGAGATGCGAATCACTTTGTCGAGCGAACGCGCCGCGACGAATCCGCCGAACGTGCCGCCGGTGTGAACGAGGGTGATGGCGAGTCCTTTGTAGCGATTGAACCACCGATTGATAGCGGTTTGCGAGACGAGCACACCACCGGTCATGGCGCCCAGGCCGATCATCACGCCGTACACGAGGTCGGTCTGCAAGCTCGTGTGGACGACCGACGACATCAGGAGCGCGCCAGTCGCCACCACGCTGCAGCCGAGCGCGGCGGTAAATCGCACTCCCTTCCTGACGATGAGGATGGCGATCAGTGGAGCCGGAACTCCGATCATCAGCTGGTAGATGGCGTAGGCGAGCCCGAGCTGCGTGCGATCCCAGTTGAGCGCTTCCGCCATGTACGTGTTGACGACGCTGGCGCCATAGAGAGGGAACGCGAAATTCGCGAACAGGATCATCCAGAAAATCGCCAGCAGCTTCCAGCCGTAGAAGTCGGATTGTCGCGTCATCGCCCCCGCCGTGCGTGCGCGTGCGTGTGTTGCTCTGAAATTATTGAAGCTCTTCGGCCGTGACCCAGTTGCCGTGGACCTGGTTGCGCAAGCGGAGCGGCAGATGCGCCGTGGCGATCGGGCCTTTGTCGAGATGCTCGGCTTCGAAGACGAGCAGGTCGGAAAGCTGCGTATCGTGCAGGTCGGCGATGAGAGCGAGATACCCTTCATGGCCCGGCGAGCGCGACGGAATGTGAACTTCTTCCTGGATCGTTACCGGACGCGTGGGGTGCCACGATTTCAGCTTGCCGCTCTTGATTTCAAGACGGCTGAGGGTGTTGAAGCCCGCGCCGACAGGTCCCGCGACGATCGGCGCGCCGACCGCGGGGTCGAAACGCTCGTAGTAACCGATGGAGTAGTCCTTCATGTGGTCCTTATTCGCGATGCGCGGGAAATCCCCGGCGGGAGCGAGCTTGTACTCCTCGAATTTTTCGCCCGGCTTGGACATGTCGAAACTCCAGCGCACCACTTTGCCGTAGGCGAAGTCCTCGGCTGTGGGATGGATGTGCGAGGCCTGCTGGATGAACGGGAACGGAGCGTACTTGCCGATGCCGAAATCGAGATGGACGAATTTCCCCTCGGTGTGCGCATTCATGAAATGAAACGCGGAGCATGCGGAATGCCTGAACCAGCGCATCTGATCGACGTGACCGTCGCGCGGCATGATGCCAATGAAAGCGTCGAGCGAGGGATCGTTGACCCAGTGAACGCCGCCGGCTTTCATGCGGTCAAGATCGGCAGTGGTGGGGAACACGGGGAAGATCACGTGTTCCTTGGAGACCGCGAAATCGTGCATCAGCGAGACGTAGGGAACCTGGAACCACTCTTCTTTGACGAGCTGACCCTCTTTGTCGGCGACGCAGTAGGAGACGTCGCGCGTGGCGAGGCCGCTGGCTTCGTAGCCGAAAAAGTGCATTTCCTGCGTTTCATTGTCGAGCCTCGTGTGCGCGGTCATGGTCTGGCTTTTCAGCCTCCCGCCGTAATTGAACACGCCGACGGTTTCGAGCGTTTCCGGGTGAACTTCGACGGCGTGGCCGTCTTCTTTGAGCGTCAGCAGCCTGCCCCCGTGGAAGATCGGCGTCGTGTTGTTCACACAGCGGTTGATGCCCTTTACGCTGGGGTCGTCGGTGTACGGATTGCGATAGAGGCCGAAAAGCCCGCGGCGGGCTTTGCGATCGGCTTTCAGTCGGTCGGTCATGATGTACTTCATCTTGAAATCGATGTGGCCGTTCTCGAATTTGAAGGCGCTGATCATGCCGTCACCGCTCAGGTAGGTGTCGTGGCCGAGCATCGGCGGATATTGCGGATCGGGGATCGTGCGATACCAGGCGCCGTTGATTTCAGCCGGCAGATTTCCTTCGATGACCAAGTCGTAGATGTCGCATTCCGTGCGCATCGGCGCGTTGAAGCCGCTGTAATCGAAGGAGTCCGGGAACTTCGTTGTCATGATGGTTTCATCCCCCAAAAGAATCGGTGCAGTGTCAACCTTTCTTCCTCTTCTCGTATCACCTTCGCGACGAGGCTGTCAACGTGTCCCGCGCGGCGCTCCGGCACGGCATCCGGAACTCCACCGTTACAAGAACGAACGATCGGCGGCTGAGCGTTCCGCGACCGGCGTGCCGGTGCTACCATACGCATCAATTTAGATTCCCATGATGGAGTAATTTGATGCCTGACGGAGCCGACAAACCGGCCGCGCCGCGAGGGGTGATCTCAGCCTCTTCGCAGCTGATCGAGCGGAAGCTTGCCACGATCGTTTCCGCGGACGTCGCTGAATTCAGCCGCCTGATGAGCGAGGACGAAGAGCAGACTCTGCGCGTCTTTCGCGGGCACAAGAAAATTTTTGAGGCCCTGGTCGCCACCCATCACGGGCGCGTTTTCAACACAGCCGGCGATGCCATCCTTGCCGAGTTCGCCAGCGCCGTTGAAGCGGTGCGCTGCGCGACCGACGTGCAATCGGCGCTGCGCACGCGCAACGACGCGTTCCCGCCGACGCGGCAGGTGCGCTTCCGCATCGGCGTCAACTTGGGCGATGTGATGATTCAAGGGCAGGACCTGCTGGGTGACGGTGTGAATCTGGCCGCACGCCTGCAGACGGCAGCCGAGCCCGGCGGCATCTGCATTTCGGGCAGCGTGCACGACCAGATTCGCAATAAGCTGTCGCTCGCGTTTCACTCGCTGGGCGAACGAAATTACAAAAACATTCCGCAGCCGGTTCGCACTTTTGCCATCTCGGAGTCCGAAGGCGGCGTCGTGCTGCCGAGCGCGAAGCCGCGCGCCGCGTGGAAGCATCCGGCGATTTGGGCGGTCGCGGGAGTATTTCTCGCCGCTGGAATTGGTTACGGTGCTTACGCGTTGTTTCAGCACCCAAAGCTGCCGAATGCGACACCGACGGGTTCGTCGTCGGCAACGCCCGTATCTCCGACCGTTGGGTTCGAGAGTCCCGCGCCGGTGATTCCGGCAATGGTCCCGCCCCCTGCGCCGGAGGTCGTGCCGCAATCAACGGGGAGCGCTCCTGCACCGGTGGTGCACAAGGTCGACGCGAAACCGGCTCCGGCGTTCACGCCGCCAGCCAAGCAAGCGGCCCCCGCGAGCGAGGCCACTCCGTCTCTGGCACCCTCCAAGTCTGACACGCAGCCGGCGGCCGGACCCACGTCCAGGCCCGCTGCGGCGCCATCGAATTCACCAGCCCTGATGGAAGTCGAACCGGCGC
>Ga0210395_10004717_pt1 | contig 10457 bp, 11 predicted proteins | sample IncBWH4OmetaG_FD_150861 | JGI IMG/M metagenome (GOLD analysis project Ga0210395, IMG submission 150861) | Forest soil microbial communities from Barre Woods Harvard Forest LTER site, Petersham, Massachusetts, United States - Inc-BW-H-4-O ...
AGGTGGTTGTCGAGTTCAAGCAGTTGCGTCGTCAAAGAAAGGACGCAGCTCGCTGAGATGATCGTTTTAGACGCCAACATTCTCATCCGCGCCGTCATGGGGCACCGCGTCCGACAGCTCCTTGACACCTACGAAAACCACGGGATCCGCTTTTACGTTCCTGACGTTGCATTTGCCGACGCAGAGAAGTATTTGCCAGCGCTGCTTGCCAAGAGAGGTAAGACGGTGGCTGACGTATTACCCTCGCTTGAATATTTGCAAAATATCGTCGAATCGAAGCGGAAGCTCGACAACGATTGCGCGGTCGCGACGAAGACGACTGGCCGGTGCTGGCTACAGCACTTGGGCTAGCGTGCGCGATATGGACCGAAGACTCGGACTTTTTTGGAACCGGCATAGCCGTCTGGACGACGAGCTGTGTTGAGATTTTTCTCCGGGCACAAGCTAAGGGGCCCGACTCGGAAGAAAGTTGATACCGCAGATCCAATTTCCGATCTTCCGATTCGCTCTCCACCGACTTTACTCAGGTGTGCAAATCATTGGCGACGGTGTAACCGAATGCTGCGTAGCCTGCCAACCTCTTTTTGTACATTCGGCCGAGCATCGGAACCAGCACATCGGCGTAGTCGTAGACCTGTACTTCCTTCTTGCCTTCATGCAGGCGATGGAGGCGGCCCACATATTGCTGAAGCGTTCCTCTCCATGAGATCGGCATGGCCAGAAGAAGCGTGTCCAGTCGCGCGTCGTCGAAGCCCTCACCGAGGTAGCTTCCCGTCGCAAGAATCACGCGCGGTTCATTATTCGGAACAGCGGCCAAGGATTCCGACAACTTTCTTCTCTGCTTGATCCCCATTCCACCTTTCATTGCAAATACCTGCGGGCACATCACACGCATCCGTGAGGCCAAGTAGTCGAGGTGCTCAGTCCTGGTTGTCAGGACGAGTGGTGACCGCCCAGCCGACAAGATTTGCCTCAGATCTTGGAGAATCAACTCGTTCCTATGTTGGCTTGTAACGAGCGCCGCGTACATATCTTGAATTGTGGTTTCATTCTCCCCGTGGTCCGAAGCGAAATCAGTAAAACGCGGAATAACTCTGTGTTCTAATGGCGACGTCTCCGCAGCTTTCTTCGCACTGAGATGAAATCTAACCGGTCCGCACTGCATGTGGATGATTGGATGATGCCCATCCTTACGAGTAGGTGTCGCAGTTAAGCCCAGAACATATTTTGCTTTGACTTCACGAAGAACACGTTCAAAGGTGACCGCTGACAGATGATGGCACTCATCCACGATCACGTGGCCATAGTCAGTAACGAAATCTTCGACAGAGCCTTTAGTATGGAGGCTTTGGATTACGGCAACATCGATCACCCCGGTGCGTTTGTTCTTTCCTCCCCCGATTTGACCAATGCTTTCCATTGGCGCATCGAAGAACGCCGCCAATCGCTCGAGCCATTGATCCATCAACTGGCGTCGATGTACCAGGACCAGAACGTTGACCGCTCTTCGAGCTATCAAGGACGCCGCCACCACAGTTTTCCCGAAAGCCGTTGGCGCGCTAAGTATGCCTTGATCGGACGAAGCCAGGTGTTTGACGGCTTCTTGTTGTTCAGGTCGCAGCTTCACGTGGAGCGACACTTGAATTTCTCGGCCTTTCACTCGCTCGTCCTGGACTATTGGGTTTATGTGATGAGCTTTGAACACGCGGAATACGTCATCCAGGCACCCTCTCGGGAGACCAAGGTGCTCAGGGAAGGTCTCAGCGCATGAAATAACCCGCGGCTTGCCATAAGTCGAGAGTCGCATAGCCTGAGCTTTGTAGAACTCGGGATTTTGAAAGGCAGCAATACGAATCAACCGGTCCAGCATGGTAGACGGTAAATCTTTTTTCTCAATGTAAACCAGATTGCTGACCACCAGGCAAACTTCAGATGGCAATACGCCCGTAATCCGTTCATCTTTCAGCTTTATGGATGGGTGCCACAGCCATGGAGCATTACCTCCCTCATCATCTGGAAAACTGAGACGTACGGCGATAACGTTTCCAGTCGGCGCGACTTCGTGAATCGTCGACGCGAGCTTATCGACGGAAATTCTCTGAATCGACTCCAAGAAGCCCCATTGGTCGACAAAAGGCTGAAATAATTGATCGAGAAAGACGCTGTTGCCTTGTTCTCGAGGAAGTTTTTGTAAGGGTAAGGCAATTAGGTTCCCGAATCCTCCCTTGGGGACTGTGTCCTGACTGGGAAAGATGCGATCGTATGAATCCAATCCGACTTCGTGTCGCTTCTCCATCGTCCGAGTTAACAAAGCGCTGCCTAGCTGCCTGGCAGTAGCCGCCGGTACAGGATGATCGAAAAACAGCCACGCATGAGCGCCGTGCCCAGACCGTGAGCGTTCTACAGACACGGGAACTTGAAACTGCCGACACGTTGCAGCAAAAGCCGCGACATCGGCCATCCACGATCTCTTGTCAAAATCTACTGCAAGAAACCAACATGTCTCGTCAGGCAGCAGAGGATAAAGGCCTATAGTTTGCTTACCGGTAAGATGATTCCGAATAGATTCTTCCGTGAGTGGCTTGAGTGTCCGCGTCTTTCTCGCAACCATCTTGCGTTCTTCCGGTCTTGCGGAATGAATCGCGCGCCAATCCATTACGCCGGCGGGACTGTAACCAGATTTCCCGTTCTTGGTTTCCCATCGAACGGCGTAGACGTCTTCCCGCCCGCGAAAAAGGCTCCGAAACAAACCAATTTTCTGCTCTGGCGTGGATGCCTTAGGAGAGGGAGTCAATGATTCCGGTGCAGCTTGCACTGATTGACCGCTGTGCCCGTTGACTACTGAATTAGAAATGCCGAGCATCGAGCGCAGGCGAGAATTTTCTTCCCGGAGCCTCAAAGTCTCTTCTTTCGCCGATTTCAGTTGTTTTTCGACGTCGTGCTGATCTGGCATATCCTTACTTCAGTGGCCGACGCAATGCGGCTGACTAAAGGGCGTCATTTTGACACAGGCATTGCGGCAAAAACGGGGTTTTGACACAGTTCTGTTTCACCGAGGCGAACTGAGATGCACCGCGCGCGAAAGTGTTTTAAACTAATGGAGTTGCGTCTGTGGGCGTGTAGCTCAGCTGGGAGAGCACCTGCTTTGCAAGCGCGTTCCATCACTCCAAACGCTCCATCCTTCGCTTTCGGTTTTCACTGTTTTCAACAATTTCGGGGAATCTGCTTCTCGCTCGAAGTAAACCCCGAGACTGCAATTACATAGGGTTATGGAACAGTAAAAAACCAGGTTTTTCATGAATTCTTGTCTGGCTGCGCATGCTTACGAGTCGAGTAGCTGACTCGAATCAATACTTCACTTCCGTGCAGTTCGGGGGACCGGCGCTTCCGTCAAGTGCATGACATCCGGCTCACCGTAACGGTCGGAAACCATCGCGCGCATGAATTACCTCCCGCAACTCCGCGAATTAGCTCCGATTAGCTTGGAACGTCGGTAGAAACTGTTTCCGAAGCGAGGTTGATTCCAAAGGTGTGGCCTGTCTTGGATGCATTAAAGGCCTGCGAACCGTGTGTCGAGCAGCCAAAAACACAGCCTACGTGCCAAAAAACGTTACCATCGGCCCTCTGCGAGTCGCCTCAGATCCGCTTTGGGCCGCTTGTTTTTCAAATCCTTCTGGCGTTTGATACCTGAGCGCAGAATGCAGGCGAAGCCGGTTGTAGTACTGCTCTATGAATTCTCTCAGTCCATGCTCTAACTGTGCGAAGTCTCGGTAAGTACTGGCGTTGATCTCTTCGCGCTTGAGGGTCTTCAGAAAACTCTCGCAAGTGGCGTTGTCATACGGACTCGCTGGCCTACTCATGCTTGGTACCATTCCGTGTTCGTGGAGCGCTTTCATGTAGTCCCGGCAAACATATTGCACGCCTTGATCGGAGTGGTGCACTAAGCCAGGCAAGGGCCGTCGATCCGCAATGGCATGCATCAAAGCACGAAGCGGAAGCTTGGCTTGTAAGGTCCGCCCGAGTGCCCAACCAACGACGATGCGAGAAAAGGCATCCAGAACCACCGCGAGATAGACAAACTCCATCCTGAGGCGAATATAGGTGATGTCAGCGATCCAGAGTTGATTCGAATCGGTCAATCCCATCCGCCGCGGCAGGTTTAGGTAGACTTGGAGCCCGCGAGCCCCCTCGCGGGACGCTGCACCAGCGATCTCCTGTCGAACGGTCAACAGATTGTCTTCGCGCATGATTCGTGCCACCCGCTTGTGATTTACGATCATTCCGCGTTGGCGCAATTGCGCTGTTACCCTCCTGTAGCCGTACCGCCAGCGATTCTCCAGGACAACATCCTGAATGGCCGACCGCAAGTTCACCTCTTCGTCAGCGGGCCATCCATTCCGCAAATAGCGATAGAATCCCGCCCGGCTCACTTGGGTCAATTGGCACAGTCGCTCGACATTCGCGCCGCCTTGCAGCGGCATCTGCGATCTTATTTCGTCGTAGATACCTCGCCGCCAGAGAAACGCCTCTGCCGACGTCGAGCCCCTACTCTTTGCAAGGCGCGTTTGAAAAAATCCAGTTCCATCGTTTTGTTCGCCAATACTCGCTTGAGAGCAAGTATCTGCCTGCGCAATATGACTTCGCGCGAACGCCCGATCGGGGGATCCGTCGTCTGCTCCAATCTGTCACGCCAACCGTACAGCAGATGGCGAGCTATCCCGAGCTCTCGGCAAAGCCTCGAGATGTTGTCGCACGCGTTCATTCGTTCAACAGCCTGCCTCCGAAACTCCTTGCTGTATCGCTCGCCTCTTTTTCGCTCCACTTTGCAGCTCCTTTCCCGCAAAGTGTTCAATACAGAAGTGCCTTAGTCTAGGGGTTCACTCCAGTTCGAAAAACCAATCATGAACGAAGGGACTCAGCCCGAAACTTCATCGGCAGCTTTTGAATCGGCGCGCGACTATGCTGTACATCGCCAACGCTGCGCACGAGTTGAGCCAACAGTGTTTCGTCGCCGACCCGGTCCGCTCGCACGATGAGCGACCCCGTACCATTAAGGGTTGCGCCGATGATTCGATCACCAGCCTGTTTCTCCACAAGGGCCGGTTCGCCCGTAATCATAAATTCATCCACACTGCTGTGCCCTTCGAGGACCACACCATCTACTGGAATTGCCTCGCCCGGCCTGACCCGGAGCCGGTCCCTTCGCTGAATTCGATCTAGCGAGACGTTCTCCTCCAAACCGTCCTCACGAATGAGGCAAGCCGTCTGGGGCGCCAGATTTAGAAGCGCCTGAGCGGCGGCGCTGTGTTGCTCGCTTGCCTTCAACTCCGACATTTGCCCAAGCGATACAACTGGACCCGATGTACAGCAGTCCGCAGAACACGCCCACGGCAGCACAGATTCTTGGGCGCGATTTATGCTAATTAGAATGGCCCAAGCAACGTCCAGGACAAAAAGCGCAACTACAAGATTACCTAGTCTTGTTGATAAAGTACTCTGCGGAATCAGTTGGATAATTCCCCATAAGATGAAGGTCGCTGCGAGCAGTACATTCTTCAGGAATTCCTTCGGCTGAAAGGTCATCACCGACTGAACGAGCACTAGCGCCCCTCCAGCGAGCAGCAAAGAGATTGCTGAAAGCGCACCGGCTGGAAACCGAGGGATGTTCGAAATCCTCGCATCGTCGATGAGCAGGGCGCACCCGAAAACAACAGCTAAGACAACTAGGAAAATCGTCATACCGCGCAAGAAATGATTCGATTTAGACAAACCAACCAGCTCCTAAACTAGGATTCAATTTATTGCGGTGCACCATCCCCTCATCGAGGTGAAACATTTTCTGAGGGTTACTTCTTTTCGTAGTGCTCCGCGTTCTTCTGTGCGTAGGAGGCCCACTTTTCAGGTAAATCCTCCAGAGCAAAGATCGCGGTTACCGGGCATACCGGCACGCAGGCACCGCAATCGATGCACTCGGTTGGATGGATGTATAGTTGCTCGGCCTCCGCGAATCCCGCTTCGTCCTTTCTTGGATGGATACAATCCACGGGGCACACGTCCACGCAGGCGGTGTCTTTCGTACCGATGCAAGGTTCTGCAATAACGTAAGCCATCCTATTTTCTCCACTTAGGCAATTCGAAGCGCCAGACTAGGACGCAACCTGCCCCCTGGTACAAAGATCGCATGTGGGAGCGTGTTCAGTGAAATCGCTGCTCCCCGGCAGTGCAAAGCAATACTTAATACCCACCTCCCTGAGCCGCATCCCGACCGACGATAACCGAGGTCGAGGCGCGTTCAGCTCTGAACGATGCACTGTTCCCGCCGCGATCACAGTTTCTGATGCCGGTTCCACCACACTAAGTTCAATGACATCGATCTCCGGCAATTTCTCAAAGAGTCTGTCAATCGCCGCTTCGGTGTCGGTCAACGCCTGTTCAACAAACATTACTTCTCTTTCGTACCTAGGCCGTTGACGGTCCCAGGGATGGATGTCTCTCGCTCGCCATCGTATTTCTAGATGGCTGGACACGTTGTCCACCGTGAGCCCATCTCTCCGCGCCTCACCGCGCAAATTGAGGGCAAGCGCCCGTTTGACGCGACGGTGGAAGAGGTGGAGATTTAAGTTATGAACAATCGTTCTCAACGGCCGCCACATTATGATGACCTCCCTCTTGAAGTCGACAAATCCCGAGAGAAAACGAAACGCCTTGAGCATTCAAAATTATCTTCGAGATCTAGACATGACCCTCTCGGCGTCTTCCCACGTACCACCGATGCAACGCGACTACAGCAAATCCCAAACCAGCTATTCCGAACGCCCAGCGACCAAGAGCAAACTCGCTCACGGCTGCAATCGTAGCGGCTACCGAAAATCCCAGCGGCGCAAGTGGCCACCGATCCTCAAACGCGTACAGAACCACCATAACGATGAGGGCGAAGAGCGCAACATACGAAACGTTACTCATTTTGATCCTCCCCTGACGCATCCGCTTTGCAGCCGTCAGCACGGGCGACTCAGCTATGAGGCCGGATCAAGTGCCAAGGGCCGCTCAAAAACTGGTAGCGCAGGAAGTCGAAAAAACGTTGAGATTTCTCCGATATCAGTGTTGTTTCCTTGTGCCATTGAGAGGCCCATCACCCATGACTTCTGCCCGGAATCCGACTTTACGAGTTCTTGAAAGCCGTTCTTCGCTTCTGCGTTCTTGCCGAGCGCAAGATCAATCCAGGCCATCGCTGACCAAGCGTCAATTGAATGTGGATTCAAATCCAGCGCCCGCTCCCACGCATCCTTCGCCCTGCTCGGATCATTCAATCTCCAATAGGCCCAGCCGATTCCGCTTTGCATATCAGAAATGCGCGGATCGAGGGCAAGGCCTTTTCGCCAGGCTGCGATTGCTTCGCGGGGCTCTCCGGCAACCAGCAGAGCACGGCCAAGGCCGTTATACAGGTCCGGACTGTTCGAATCGACGTTCGCGATTCCATCGTTAAATATTCGAACCGCTTTGACAGCTTGCTCTAGCGAACGCTGGTTGACGAGCTTCCAACCCGCACTCTCAATTTCTTCCAGATTGTGCTGCTTACGAACCTCCTCAGAACCAGCATCCCCGCCGTCAAGAATTATGGCGGGTGAGACCTTCTGCGGGCTCGCCGGGTGTGCTGTAGACATGGCCTGCAACGCATTCTGCATCTCTGATAGCCGCTGATCCGTCTGACGTTGGTGCCGGTAGCTCTGCACGAGAAGTAAAACCATAACGAACGACGACAACACACTGACTATCAGGCGCAACTGCTGCTTGAAAGATTGCTTCGTTTTCATCGGGGTCATTCTCCATTACGAGGTTCTACTGCGGGCTGCCCACATTTCTGAAACCCCGGAAAGGATTCGCCTGCCTTCGACCGGCCTGTAAGCCACCAGATGTCGCGGGAATCGAGGAATCAGGTGCGCTCGAAAGAGTGTTTGTGAGGGCCGTCTGAAACGCTTGGCGGTGTGGGGCGACGGCTATTAGAAACACCATAAGTACGAACACCGTGACCACAACAGCGATTGCGTGCTTTTGCAGTTTCAACGTTTGCTGCCTCACATACTGCTCCCGTTCAATCATCGTAAGGATTTTGCATAACCTCCACTGTGCTCGCTTGGAATGCACGCGATCTCTTATACGTGTTCGCTTCCATCACATCTATCCGTTTGTACCGGCCAAACTTTCGAGTTTAAGCAGTAGAACCGGATAGAACTGTGGCAGTTCAAAACGTAGGATGCGGCCTCGGTACGCGAATCACCATCTCTCAACGGAGGTTTCTCGTGAAGAACGTCTCTTCAAAACCCGGTGGATCGGCGCTGAGATCGAGTCTAAAACTCAGGCTGAAGATCACTGTTTACGCCACTCTCTTGCTCGCAATGATTTCAACCGTATTCATCTGGACCACTGCAAAGGCTGCTCCCCAACAGAGTGCGACACCAGCTCCAACCCCGGCGGCTCAGTCGCAGACTGCAGCGTCTAGTCAGCCCGCTCTTCCGTCTTATTTCTCAGGATTGAAAACAGGAGATCCCACAGGAGCGAACTACGGAGTGTGGTCAACTCCCTCGGGCACGCCAAATGCTGACGGGAGTCCCGGTGGAGACATCCCGAGTAAGCTGGGAATTGCTGATCTTTATGATCGAATCCTCCATAACCAGTACTCGATCAACATCATCTGGACTTTGCTTTCCGGGGCGCTCGTTTATTTCATGCAGCTTGGGTTTGCTTTCCTCGAAAGCGGCTTCGCTCGCGCTAAGAACGCGAACCACACCATGGCCATGACGTTAATGGTTTTTATCATCGGCACAGCGGCCTATTGGGTGTACGGATTCGCGTTGGGTTGGGGAAATTGGTTCAATGGGCCTGCCGCACCCGGTTGGTACCCATCCCTCGGTCCCGGCTTATCTGTGTTGTCTCATGGGTGGGGTATCGGCGCGCACGGCGATGGCACTTTCAAATTTGGATTGTTGGGTACGGGAGGTTTTTTCCTTACCAAAGGATTCCATGATGTCGGAACGCTGGCACTGTTTTTCTTCATGTCGGTCTTCATGGAGACTGGCATCACGATTCCAACCGGCGCGATGTCGGAGCGCTGGAACTGGGGAAATTTCTGTCTCTATTCGGCCTTCGCTCCGTTCATTTATTGCGTCTTCGCTGGTTGGGTATGGGGAGGCGGTTGGTTGGCACAAGGGGGAGTCAACTGGCACTTGGGCAATGGCGCTTGCGACTTTGCTGGCTCTGGAGTGGTCCACTGCGTAGGCGGAGTCATGGCTCTCGCTGGTGCCATAGTGATGGGCCCGCGAATCGGAAAGTACATTAACGGGAAGCCCGTTCCAATACCCGGACACAACATTCCTTGGGTCGTGGCAGGTTCACTACTTCTTGGCTTCGGGTGGCTTGGATTCAACCCCGGTTCTACGCTGGCAGGTACCGACCTTCGCATTACTTTCATCTACGTGAACACAGTCGTGGCATCGGTCATCGCGTCGATCATTTCGATGATCGTTTACAAGATTAAGGCTGGCAGTTGGGACCCTGGGATGATGTGCAACGGATTTCTGGCTGGTTTGGTTGCCATCACTGCACCTTGCGCGTTCGTCACTCCTATAGGTGCATCGCTCATTGGTGTGATTGCAGGGATATTGGTCGTCTATAGCAGCATCATCGTCGAGAAAATGGGTGTGGACGATGTCGCTGGCGCAATCTCCGTGCACGGGACGTGCGGCGCTTGGGGTGTATTGTCGGTTGGGCTATTTGCATGTGGCCAATACGGCGCAGGCTACAACGGTGTTGCTACCCCGGTAATCGGTCTGTTGTATGGCGGTGGTTCCGGTCAGTTGTTGATGCAGGCCATTGACTTGGCTGTTTTGGTGACATGGGCATTCGTCGTCATGTACGCCTGGATGAAGTTCAGCAACTTGATTGTTCCGATTCGTCCGAGCACAGAAGAGGAGATCAAGGGTCTCGATGCAACCCAGATGGGTGTGCTTGCCTATCCTGATTTCCAGCCAGCCCAAAGCGCGCAGTCGGCGAGCTAGCTTTTTCAAATCGAGAAATGGTGACTCGGATTCAATTATGGAGGAAACGGACGTTTACTCGACAGTTGGGGAGGAGGGCTTCACACGTTTGGTGGCTGCATTTTACAGGCAGGTTCCGGGAGATGGGATTCTCGGCCCCATGTATCCGGAGCAAGATCGCGAAGGCGCTGAGCAGCGCCTTCGCGATTTCCTAATTTATCGGTTCGGCGGTCCTAAACGATATGTCGAGCAACGCGGACATCCTCGCCTACGAGCGAGGCATTTGCCTTTCCGAATCAACAAGGCAGCCCGCGACCGTTGGATGCACTTGATGAATAATGCATTTCTTCAGGCCGCACTGCCAATCGAGGCTGAGCAACATCTTCGGCAATTTTTTGAGCAAATGTCCACGTTCATGATCAA
>Ga0210395_10004719_pt1 | contig 10454 bp, 8 predicted proteins | sample IncBWH4OmetaG_FD_150861 | JGI IMG/M metagenome (GOLD analysis project Ga0210395, IMG submission 150861) | Forest soil microbial communities from Barre Woods Harvard Forest LTER site, Petersham, Massachusetts, United States - Inc-BW-H-4-O ...
GGGATCAGCAATCCCTGCCCGAGCCCGAACAGCGTCACCCCGCCAAGGATCAGAGCGGTCGGCTGCCGCGGGCCGGCCGCCGACAAGAGCACGAGGAGCCCGGCGACCTGCAGGGCCGCCCCGGCGGTCAGCGTGCTGCGACCGTAGCGTTCCAGGAGCGTGCTGCTCGACAAGCTCGCCACGAAGTTGCCGGCGGCGAGGGGCACGAACGTCAGTCCGTCGACGAGGGGGCTGTCCCCGCGCCCCGACTGCAGGTACAGGCCGAGGACGAAGAAGAACGAGGTGATCGTCGCGTACAACGTGACGTTCACGAACAGCCCGCGGCGGAAATCGCGCAACCGGAAGAGGCCGAGGTCGACGAGGGGCTGCTTGGTGGCGCGGACCCGTTGTTCCCACCACACGAGCAGGGTGCCGGCGACCGGTACGGCGGCCAGGCAGAGCCAGCACCACGACGGCCAGCCGAGGGTGCCGCCCTCGACGACCGGGACGATCAGCAGCCCGGCGGTGACGGTGAGCAGGCCGACGCCTGCCAGGTCGAGGCTGGGGCGGGCCGGCGACCGGGACTCCGGGACGCGGCGGAAGCCGAAGAGGAACGCCAGGGCGGCCACCGGCACGTTGACCAGGAAGATGGGCCGCCAGCTCAGACCGAAGATGTCCGCGGACAGCAGGATCCCGCCGAGCGCCTGGCCGCTGACCTGCCCCACCGCGATGGTCATCCCGTAGACGCCAAGGGCGATGCGGCGCTCCCGCGGCGGGAAGCTCACCCGGATGATGGACAGCACCTGGGGGACCATCAGCGAGGCCGCCGCGCCCTGGAAGAGGCGGGCGACGACCAGGATGTCGCTCGTCGGTGCGAGGCCCGACGCCGCGGAGGCCACCGTGAACGCGGCCATCCCCGTGAAGAAGACCCGGCGGCGTCCATAGCGGTCGCCGAGCCGGCCACCGGTGACCAGCCCGAGCGCGAAGGTGAGACCGTAGCCGCCGACGATCAGCTCCAGGGCGGGCGCGCCGCTGCCGAGGTTCTTGTGCAGCACGGGCGTGGCGATGTTGACCGCGAAGAAGTCAAACACGTTCATGAACATGCCGGGCAGGACGGTGGCGAGGACCAGCCACGCGCCCAGACCGGCCCGTTTACCCGCCGGACCGGTGCCGTCGGCGGTGGTGCCGTCTGGAGCGGTGTCTAGGGCAAGACCATCCACGGCAGCGCCGTCGAGCGGTGCCGCCTCGGATGCCACCCCGTCAGTCGATCATGTCGGTCAGCTGCTGACCGGACGTCGCGGTCAGCGCCTCCTGAACGACAGGGTCGGCGTCGGTGCCGAGCACCCGCCAGTCCTCGCCGGGCTCGAGGATCTTCTCCGCGCCGCGGATCGACGTGAAGTCGTACTCGCCAACCGCCGGCGGCTCCTTGCCCGCGGCAAGCCCCTTGGCCGCGGAGATCAGGATGTGCCGCATCCGGGTGATGGCCTTGTCGGTGGAGCCAAGGTGCTCCTCGGTGCGATCGTAGATCGGGCCCATCGACTCGGTCACCATGAGGTCCTGGCTCACGAAGTCGGACACGCCGCTGAAGGTCTCGTTCCGCTGCACCTCGCGGTCGATCCGGTAGTCGTTGTCCGCGGTGTACTCGCGCGGGACGATCCCGTCGGTGCGGCCGGTGACCGGCGTCGAGAACGGCGCGATCGAGAACAGGTTCGCGCCGCCGAGGTTGCGCGGGTTCCGCCACGTCCGGGGGGCGCTGAAGTAGCGCCAGCCGTTCTCGTCGTCGATCGGCACGAACATCCCCTGGCCCAGGCTGAACGGGATCGACGCGACCATCGTGGAGTAGGGCACCACGTAGGCGCTGATCCGCACGTGGGTGTTGCCGTTCGGGGTGGTGCGCAGGCCGGCGTACCGGTAGCCGTACGAGGTGTCCTCGACTTCGAGCCGGGGTGCGCGGTCGTGCCGCCAGAACTTCCACGACATGGCGTTGGAGGGATAACCCGGCTTGTCCGAGCCGTCGTCGGGGATGTCGTCGATGCCGTCCCACTGGTGCAGGTGGGAGATGTGGGCGGTGTCGATGTTGCCCTCCATCGCCTGCACCCAGTTGCAGGTCGAATGCTGCTTGGTCGCCATGAACTCGCCGGCTTCGAGCCCGTCGGTGCCGAAGTCGCGGAACGGTGTCATGGTCTCGCGCGGTCCGAGGTAGGCCCAGATGATGCCGCCGGATTCGTGGGTGGGGTAGGCGCGCATCTTGACCTTGTCGCAGAACGGGACCGGCTCGGACGGCATGTCGACGCAGGTGCCGTCGACGTCGAAGGCCCAGCCGTGGTAGACGCAGCGGAGCGCGGCGTCCTCGTTGCGGCCGAAGTAGAGGGAGGCGCCGCGGTGCGGGCAGTTCTGCTGTACGAGGCCGATCCGGCCGCGGGTGTCGCGGAATGCGATGAGGTTCTCGCCGAGCAGCCGGACTCGCGCCGGGGGGCTGCCGGGTGACGGGATCTCGGCGCTCAGGCAGGCCGGGGTCCAGTACCGGCGCAGCAGGCTGCCCATCAGCGTGCCGGGTCCGACCCGGGTCAGGATCTCGTTGTCTTCCGCCCTAAGCACGCCGCACCTCCGCACTCGCGCTCCACCGGACCGGCGTCGGCACCAGCGCAGGCACTGTGCTGGAACCCGCCTTTCTCACGTTCTCACCGTGCAATCACGGTTGTCAATTATTAAGTAAACATATACTACAAAGGTTTTGTGGGCGCCGCGAATTGCGGGAGTTAATGACGCCGTGGATGTTAATACCGATGCTGGAGTCACCTGATAACAGGGATTGCCCGGGGATAGCGGAGACCGCCCAGATCGCGCGGGCGCCTCAGCCCTGCTCGATGCCGCGCAGGTTCGCGTACACCGGCGAGGCGCGGAACGTCTCGATGTCGCCCGAGTACTCCAGCCGGCCCTCGGTCAGCGCCCACATGTGGTCGCTGATGGACGTGAGCAGGTCAAGGTCGTGTTCGACAACGACGACGGCGCGGACGCGGCTGATCGTGGTCAGCGCCTGCGCGAGCACGGTCCGCTGGGCGGCGGACAGGCCCGACGCGGGCTCGTCGGCAAGCAGCACCTTGGGCTCGCTGACGAGCGCCCGGGCCAGTTCGGTCAGCCGCTGCGCTTCGAGGGTCATCCCGTCGACGGGCTGAGCGCCCAGGTGAGCGATCCCCAGGCTCTCCAGGGCGGCCCACGCCTTCTCCCTGGCCGGCGCCACCTGCGGCCGCCACAGGGAGCCGAGGATCGACTGGCCGGGATCAGCCAGGCAGGCGGCGGCCACATTGTCGACGGCCGTCCGGCCGTGGGCTAGGCGAACCGTCTGCCAGGTCCGCGCCACCCCGGAGCGGGCCCGGCGCATGGCGGACCAGCCGGTGGCGTCCCGCCCGTCGATCCGCACGCTGCCCGAGTCGGCCCGCACGGACCCGGCGAGCAGGTTGAACAGGGTGGACTTGCCGGCTCCGTTGAACCCGCAGAGGCCGAACAGGCCACGGCGGGGAACCTCAAGAGACACCGAGTCGACCGCGAGCACGCCGCCGTAGCTCTTCGTGACGCGGTAGCAGGCCAGCACCGTGGGGCCGGCGGCCGCGTCAGCCGTTCCAATCCCCGGATCGGAATCTGGACCGGGACCGGCACCGGCACCGGCACCGGCACCCGCACCTGACCCGTCCGCGCCGGGCACCTCAAGCGGTGTGTCTCGCACCGTTCCCACCTCCGCGTGCCAGCAGCCGGTCGCTTCGCGCCCGGATGGACTCGGTCCAGGAGTCTGTCCTGCGGCCGAGCAGCCGGGCCACCGCCCCCGCGACCCCGTCGGGCTCGACCAGGAGGACGAGCAGCAGCACGATCCCCTCGATGAAGCCGAGGTTCGTGCTGATGAACGACGTGCTCGTGGTGAGGTACTCGATGACGATCGCGCCGATGATCACGCCGGCGACGCTCTTGCGCCCGGCCACGAACACCATCAGGAGCAGCGTGATCTCGGCGGACTCGCTGAGCACGTCGGGCGTGACCAGGCCCTGGACGCTGGCCAGGATCGCACCGCCAACGGCGGCGAGGACCGATCCGAGGACGAATATCTCAAGACGGCGCTGCCGGAGGCTGACCCCGATGGACTCGCTGAGCCGCTCGTCCTCGGACATGGCCATGAGCTGGAGGCCGACCCCGGAGCGCATGACACGGAGCACCATCCCGGCCGCGATCCCGAGCAGCAGCACCGAGATGATCCCGGTCCGGACGAGGGTCGATTCGTAGGTCGAGCCGTTCCAGAAGGGCAGCACGCCGTCGATGCCGGCGAAAGAGCCGAGGTAGCCGGAGTAGGTCGCCAGCTGGTAGATGAACAGCGGGAGCAGCAGGGTGGCAAGCGCGAGCGCCAGGCCGGGTGCCCTGGTGACGACCGCGCCGATGAGCAGCGCGGCCACCGCGGAGAGCGCGATGACGGCGAGCAGGCTCTCTAGCGAGTTGAAGTTGTACTTCACCTCAAGGATGCCCGTGCCGTAGGCGCCGAGCCCCATGAACACGGACTGGCTGAAGGCCAGCTGCCTGCTGTAGCCGAGTTGCAGGACCATCCCGACGGTCACCACCGCGTAGGCGACACCCGTGGTCACCGTCAGGCCGGTGTACGAGCCGTTCATCGCGGCCAGGACGAGGCTGCCCACGACGAAGATGAAGACGGCCGCCCCGAGGGGAACGGGGTCGCGGCGCCGCACCCGGTGCACCGTCACCCCCGATGCCGTCGGCTGGCCAGCGGGCGACTCGGCGGGCGCCTCGCCGGGCGCCTCGCCGGGCGCCCCGGCGGGAGGGGCCGCCGCGGGTGATCCGACGGCCGTGAGGTCCCTCGCGGCCGGTTCCGTCATGGCAGGTGCCTCCCTTCCATACGCGGACCCCCCTCTACGCCGGCTCGGCGGTGAGCCCGAGCACCTCGGGCCGGAGGATGATGATGCCGAACAGCACGGCGTACAGCAGGACGTCGTTGTAGCTGGTGCTGACGTAGCCGCCGAGCATGGCCTCGGCGACGCCGATCACCAGGCCGGCCGCCACCGCGCGGCCCGGTCTCCGGAACGCCGCGAATCCCGCCGCGACGACACCGATCAGGCTGATCGTGGGGCCGCTCTGGTAGGTGAACCCGGTGAGCGGAGACTCCACGATGCCGAACAGCGCGGCGAGCATCGCCGTCCCGACGAAGATCCGCCGCCGGAACAGGGCGCTGTCGATGCCGACGATCCGGGAGCCGAGCACGCTCTCGCCGCAGGCGCTCGCCGCCCGCCCGGACACCGTGAAGCGCAGGTACGCCCACAGGACGAGCCCGCTGACGATGGCGAGGGCGATCACCAGGACCCCGGCGCGCTGCACGTGGAAGTCGGCGATCGTGAGGGCGGGTCCGGACCAGATGGCCGGCGCGCCGTACACGTCGGTGCTGAAGATGGCACGCGCCGCCCCCTCGAGAATCAGTGAGAGCCCGAAGGTGTAGAAGAACACGCTGACGATGCCGTGCCCGCCCGCGCCGCGGTCGAAGGCGTAGTGCAGCACCAGCCGGTCGAAGATCCAGGCGACGAGCCCCACGGACGCCAGCGTGGCCGCGATGGCCAGGACGAACGGGAAGTGGTCGGTCTGCGCGAGCTCGGCCGTGCCGATGGCCCCGAGCATGGCGAAGTCGCCCACCGCCAGGTTCAGCACGTTGCAGACCCGGAACCACACCGCGAGGCAGGCGCCGAAGATCCCGTAGATCGCGCCGGACGTCAGCCCGGCGGCGAGCAGGTTGAGGAACTCGCTCACGCCGCGACTCCCGGCTGCTCCACCAGGCCCTTGTACATCCGCACCGCCCGGTCGGCGACCAGCAGGGCATGCACCGGGTTCTCCTCCACGAGCAGGATGGTCATATCGGTTTCCGCCATCACCCGGAGCCAGTCGTAGACCCGGCGGGCGACCGCCTCGGCCAGGCCCAGGCAGGGCTCGTCGAGCAGCAGGATCCGGGGCTTGGCGGCCATCGCCCGGGCGAGAGCGACCATCTGCTGCTGGCCGCCCGACAGCGTGCCCGCCTTCTGCTCGAGCAGGCGGCCGAGTTCGGGGAACATGTCGAGGACCCAGGACACGTCCTCCCAGGCCTGGCGCGCCCACAGCCGGCGGGTCCGGCTGTAGCTGCCGAGCATGATGTTGTCCCGCGTGGTGAGCTCCGGGTAGAGGTGGCGGCGCTCGGGCACCAGGACCAGGCCGGCCCGGACCGCGGCACCGGGGCTCCCGGCCGGCAGTGTCTCACCGAAGACCCGGACCCTGCCGCCCCGGCGGACGAGGCCCGCGACAGCGGTGACCATGCTCGACTTCCCGTGGCCGTTGGGGCCGATGACGGCGACGCACTCTCCGGCCGCGACCGAGAGCGTCACGGACTCCACGGCGACGAACTTGCCGTAGCTGACCGAGACGCTCTCGATCTCCAGGGCCCCGGCTGATGCTGGCACTGGGTTCACTGGCACGGGCCGGACTACCCCTTAGTTCCCCACGTGCGGGAGGACGTTGAAGGTGGACGCGTTGGAGCCCACCGTCACCACCGCGGAGTAGATCTGCGTGATGTTCGCGTAGTTGGATGGCGTCCGCTGCCAGTAGTAGGCCTGGATGCCGCCGGTGACGAGCGTCTGATTCTGCAGGGCGCTCTTCACCGCGTCCGGCGAGATGGACTTGGCCGCGTCGATCGCGGCGGCCAGTTCCCGGCCGGTGTCCCAGCCCTCGCCGCCCTCACTGATCTGGGTGGCGGAGCCCATCCCGGCCGCCTGCATGGCCGCGATGTAGGCCCGGGTGTCCGCCAGTGCCGGGGCGGTGGTCGAATTCGACGGGATGGCACTCAGCAGGTTCTCCGGCGTCCCGATCATGTAGACGTCCGCCATCGCCGTCGGACCGCCCACGGCGTTGACGAACGTCGAGGTGGCGCAGCCGGAGCATTCGCTGATCGGGATGGTCGGGTTCTGCGCCCGCACCGCCTTGAGGAACGTGATCGTGTCCGGCCCGGGGATCAGGCCGAGGACGATGATCTGCGGGTTGGCCTTCAGGAGGTTGAGCACCTGCGGCGTGTCGTCGGTCGCGCCCGGGTTGGTGATCTGCGAGGCGACCACCTGGTAGCCGTACTGCGACGCGAGACTCTGCATGTACTGCGTGTTGCCGAGGCCGCCCGGGGCGTTGTCCTCGATGACCGCCACCCGCGTGAGATGCCGGGGGACGATGAGCTGCGTGATGGTGGCCAGGTCGTCGGCGAAGAAGACGTTGCCGATGCCGGGGAAGGAGTACGAAGTGAGGTTGGCGTTGCTAATGCCCTGTCCCTGCCATCCCGACTGCCATAGCAGGCTGACTTCCTTCAGCTGATTGGCGATCGGCACGGCGGCGCTTCCCGTCGAGGTCTCCTCCGGGCCGAAGATGAAGTTGGCGTGGACCTGAGTCACGCACTTGCGGACTAGGGCCGCGGCCGTGGCCGGGTCGGACGCGTCGTTTTCCGGTACCAGGGTGACCTTGTGGCCGAGGAGTCCGCCGGCCTTGTTGACGCCGTCCGCCCAGGCGACGGCGCCAAGTTCGTCATTGGTGCCAAGCTGGGCGAAGGGGCCGGAGGTGGCCGCGATCTCGCAGATTACGAGCGGGGAGTTCGCGCTGCTCCCGCCGCCGCCGCTGCTGCACCCGGCCACCATGCCGGCGACGAGGACCGCGCTGGCTGCCGCAGTGCCGGCGATCTTGAGCGGCCGGCGGAAAAGACGCGCTGAAATGAAGCGGGGATCGTCCATCAAAGCCCCCTTTGGCTTCGGTAAGGACTGATTTCAGCAATGCAAGATGTATACCGAACGCTTAATAAAGCGTCAACACCTCACGCCGTAACGAAATGATCATGAATTCCGTTAAAATTGTGATTAAAAATAACCAGTGTGAAAAGAGATAAAGATCATGATTCCGAACGGTCCCGTGGCTGCGCGGCACGGCTTACTGCCTCTTGACCTGCTCAGCGACGCCTCAGGACCCGCGCTCCGTCGGCCCCGAGTCGGCTCGATGACGTCTTCGCATCACCGGTGGCCGCGTCCGTGTCCGATATGTACCCCTATGTGCAACGCATCGGCGATGCAATGTGCTTGCCGGAGAACCCGTGGGTCCCCTTTCTGGGCGCTTGGCTGCGGGCAAGCCGGACGCCGCCGCACCCGGCCGGGATCGTGGGTCAAAACCGGTGCGGCACCCTCCGACGGCGGAAGAATGTCCTATTCTGCGGTGATTCGCACCCAACCACTAGTACCTGTTTTCGGGATCGTGGGTCATGCACGGCGAATAGCGCCGCAGATGACCCACGATCAGGACCCGGACCCCTCAAACGGGGTGAAATGTCCCGTTTGCCGGTCCGGTTTGCCCGTTCCGGCGCGGCGGCCCCGCATCTGACCCACAATCCCGCGGGCCGGTCCAGGCCGACCGCACCGACAAGCCGGCCAGCGCAAGATCCGCCTAGGGACAGCCAGGCGGGGCAAGCCAATCCACGTCTTAAAAATCCGCGGGATCAAAGCAAAGACGCCGGGCGATGCAAAGACGCAGGGCGCAGGGACAGACTCATGCGGACACGCTCCCTGGCAGGCATGCGCCGACACCGCCGACGGAGCAGAATGGGTGCGTGATCGCGCGGATCTGGCACGGATGGGCGCCCAGTGAACGGGCCGACGACTATCAGCGCCACTACGAGTCGGGAGTCGCCGACAGCCTGCTGGCCGTCCGGGGGTTCCGTGGCGCCCAGCTACTGCGCCGGGAGGAGGGCGCAGAGGTCGTGTTCACCTCGATCACCTGGTTCACCGACCTGAACGCCGTCCGCGACTTCGCCGGCGACGACTACGAGCAGGCCGTTGTCGAGGACGCCGCCCAGCGGGCACTCAACCGCTGGGACGAGCGAGTCGCGCACCACGAGGTTGTCTTCACCACGTAGCGTCGGCCGGCTCGGCGGCTCTGTCGGCCGGTTCACCGGCTCTATCGGCCGGCTCGGCGGCTCTGTCGGCCGGTTCACCGGCTCGCCCGCCGGACGTTGAGGTAGTTGCTGACCTGGCCGAGGAACGTGGTGTAGTACCGGGCGGCCAGCCCGTCCGGGATCAGCTTGATCAGCAGCGGCCGGTACTGGTTGATGTCCTCCTTGCCCGCGTGCCTGGCGACGAGCCCGGCCCTGGACGCGCGGGCGCTCTCATAGCGGCGCAACGCCATCGCCACGATGCCCGCGGCGTCGCGGCCCTCTCGTTTCGCGGCGGCGGTCAGCTGGCTGGCCTCGCGGAGGGTCCGGGTGAGGAACCATGCGTCCTCAAGCGCCTGGTTCGCGCCCTGGGCGCGGGTCGGCGGCATCGAGTGGGCCGCGTCGCCGACCAGGGTGATCCGCCCCTTCCCCCAGGTCGTGGGGACGGCGTGCCGGACGTGCGGGAAGAACCCGGCGTCGGCGTCGGACACCGCCGCGAGCACCGCAGGTACCGGCGCGGCCCAACCGCCGAACCGCTCCCGCAGCATGGCCACCGGCGACGCGGGCAGCGGCATGTCCGGCGTCCAGCGGACGTCGAACCACCACTGCAGCAGCCCCTCGCCGCACGGCATGAGCCCGCACGATCCCTGCGGCCCGACGAGCATGGCCCCGATGCGACCCCTGGTGACGTCGATCGGGATCGAGGTGGCGCCCTGCCACGTCGCCCAGCCGGTCGGCTCGGCGGGATCGCGGCCCCACACCGCGTCGCGGACCACCGAGCCGCGGCCGTCGGCCCCGATCAGCAGGTCCCCGGTCGCGGCCGACCCGTCGGCGAAGGTGGCCCGTACCCCGTCGGGATGGTCGGCGACTTCGGTGCACGACCGCCCGAAGGTGAGAACACCCTCTCGTAGGCCCTCGGCCAGCCGCTCGAGCAGCCGCCGGCGCGGGAGGCAGATGTTGTGCTGGCCGTAGTGCGTGGCGGACCTGGCCACGTCCACCGTGGCGAGCACCCGCCCGTCGTACGCCCGCTGCTGAAGGATGTCGATCGGGCTGCCGACACCGTCGAGCGACACCCCGAGTTCGCCGAGGACGCCCGTGCCGTTGGACCACAGCGTCACCGCGGCGCCGCCTGCCCGCAGCTCCGGTGCCCGCTCGAACACGGTGACCTCATGGCCGTCGGCGATGAGCGCCCGCGCTGCGGCCAGGCCGCCGATTCCCGCCCCGCTGACCAGGACCTTCATCTTTGACCACCTTCCGGAATCGTTACCACTGCTTTGATAGTACTATGCTAGCTGTTATATCGTAAGGTGCTGCCATGGCCCCACCCCGGAACACCCGCCGCCGGAGCGCACTGGCTGATGCCGCGATCGAGGTCCTCGGCACGGCCGGCATCCACAAGCTGAGCCACCGCGCGGTCGACGACCGCGCGGGCCTGCCCGCGGGGACGGCCGCCAACTACTTCCCCCGCCGGGACGACCTGCTGGCGGCGGCCGCTGAACGAGTCGCGGAACTC
>Ga0210395_10004728_pt1 | contig 10445 bp, 8 predicted proteins | sample IncBWH4OmetaG_FD_150861 | JGI IMG/M metagenome (GOLD analysis project Ga0210395, IMG submission 150861) | Forest soil microbial communities from Barre Woods Harvard Forest LTER site, Petersham, Massachusetts, United States - Inc-BW-H-4-O ...
CAGGGCGCCGAGGCGGCCGCTGGTGCCGCCCTGCAGCATGGTCTGGTCGATGAACGCCCCGTCGCGCATGGAGATCATCCGGTCGGCGGTGGCGGCGATGCGGGGGTCGTGGGTGACGATGACCAGCGTCTGCCCGGCGGCGTGCAGCTGGTCGAACAGGCGCAGCACGTCCCGGGTGGACGCGCTGTCCAGGTTGCCGGTCGGCTCATCAGCCAGCACCACCAGCGGGTCGGCGACCAGGGCCCGGGCCACCGCGACCCGCTGCCGCTGGCCGCCGGACAGCTGCGCGGGCAGGAACCTGGCCCGGTCGGTCAGCCCGACCCGGTCCAGCAGTTCGGTGGCCCGCTGGCGGGCGGCCCGCGGCGAGCGGCCGGCCAGCAGCGCGGGCAGCTCCACGTTCTCCACCGCGGTCAGCTCGTCCATCAGGTGGAAGGCCTGGAACACGAACCCGATCGCGTCGCGGCGCAGCCGGGCCAGCGCCCGCTCCGACAACCGCGTTACGTCCTGCTCGTCCAGCCAGATCTCCCCGGCCGTGGGGCGGTCCAGCCCGCCGAGCAGGTACAGCAGGGTCGACTTGCCGCAGCCGGACGGCCCCATGATCGCGACCGTCTCGCCCCGCGCGACCTCCAGGTCCACCCCGTCGACCGCACGGACCAGGCCCTCGTTCTTCCCGTAATCCTTGCGCAGCCCCCGGGTCCGCAGCACGCAGGTGTTGGTGTCGATGTTGTTCATGACCCGTGCCTCCCTAACGGTTATCCCCTAATAGATAACCGTTATCTTCGGCGCTGTCAAGCCCGCACGATGGCTTCAGGGGCGGCCGTCAGCTCTGGCGCAGGCGGGACCAGGCGTCGTAGCCGACCGCGATGAGGAGGATGCCGCCGAGCGCGATCTGCTCGTACAGCGGGTTGAGGCCGAGCAGGTCGAAGCCGTTGCCGATGAGGGCGATGAACAGGACGCCGACCACCGTCCGCCACATCGCCCCCTCGCCGCCGAGGATGCTGGTCCCGCCCACCACGATGCCGGCCAGCACGGTGAAGGTGAGCGTGGTCTCGCCGTTGGACGCCTGGGCGCTCAGCACCCGCGAGGCGTCGATGACCCCGCCGAGGGCCGCCGCGCCGCCGCTGAGCACGAACGTGATCAGCTTGATGAGCTGGACCCGCACGCCGGACAGGCGGGCCGCCTCGGCGTTGCTGCCGCTGGCGTAGATGTAGCGGCCCGTCGTGCTCCGGGACAGCACGACGCCCAGCGCCACCACCACGGCGAGCATCGTCCAGGTCGAGGTGTTGACGGTCAGGAACGACGAGCGGGCCAGGTCGGCGAAGCCGGGACGGCTGTAGTCGATGACCAGGTTGCCGCCGGTGACCAGGCTGGCCAGGCCGCTGACCACGAACGAGGAGGCCAGCGTGGCAATGAGCGCGTTGATCCGGAAGACGGTGACGATCACGCCGTTGACCAGCCCGACGCCCAGGCCCACCGCGATGCCGGCCACGATGGCGACGGCCGGCGAGGCGAACAGGGCGAGGTGCGCCGCCGTCACCCCGGCCAGCGCGTAGACGGCGCCGACCGACAGGTCGATCCCCCCGGCCACCAGTACCAGCGTGCCGGCCGCGGCGATGATCAGCGTCGAGGATTGCTGGTCGAGGATGTCGAGCAGGTTGACCTTGGTGAAGAACGGCGCGCTCCATACGGACAGCACGATGAACAAGATGAGGAACGGGTAGAGGATCCCGGCGCGGCGCAGCCCGCTGGCCAGGGCGGCCGATGGCCGCAGCGACGGCAGGCCGCGGCCGGTCTTGGCCTGCTTCAGGTCCTGCTGGTCCATTAGGCACCTCCTTCTGCAGCGCCGAAGGCCGCCCCGAGAATCGCCGCTTCGGTCATGGCTTCGCCGCGGAACTCGGCGGCGATCCGGCCGGCCCGCATCACCAGCACCCGGTGGGCGAGCCCGAGGACTTCCTCGGCGTCTGAGGAGATGAACAGCACGCCGAGGCCGTCGGCCGCCAGCGAGGTCAGCAGCTCGTAGATGGCGCGCTTCGCGCCGACGTCCACGCCCCTGGTCGGTTCGTCGGCGACCAGCACGCGCGGTCCCCGCAGCAGGATCCGGGCGAACATGGCCTTCTGCTGGTTGCCGCCGGACAGGGTGCTGACCGGCGCCGCCTGGGCGGGAACCCGCACGCCGACCTGATTGAGCGCGCTCGCCACGGCTCGCCGCTCGGCCCGGCGCCTGACCAGGCCGAGGTCGCTGAGCCGGGCCAGGCTGGCCAGGCTCACGTTCTCCCCGATCGGGCGCCCGAGCATGAGGCCTTGCTCCTTGCGTGACTCGGGAATCATGGCCACCCCGGCGCGCAGCGCCGCCCACGGCCCCGAGCCGGTCAGCGGGACACCCGCCGTGGTCACCGACCCCGCGGTGGCCCGCTGCGCCCGGCATAGCGCGCGGGCCAGCTCGGTGCGGCCGGAGCCGACCAGGCCGAACAGGCCGACGATCTCGCCGGCCCGGACGTCGAGCGACACGTCGTGCACGCCCGGAGCGGTCAGGCCGCGGGCTTCGAGCACCACCGGCGCCTGCGCCGGGACCGGCCGCCGGGCCGGGAACGTCGTGCCCAGGGACCGGCCCAGCATCGAGCTCAGCATGGTCTCCTCGGTCTCGTCGGCGGCAGGCGCGGTGCGCACCAGCCGGCCGTCGCGCAGGATCGTCACCCGGTCGGCGAGTTCGGCCACCTCACGCAGGAAGTGCGACACCAGCACGACCGTGGTGCCGCCGGCCGCGAGCCGCCTGATGACCCGGTGCAGCCGCTCGGCGTCGGGCCGGCCGAGGGCGGCCGTCGGCTCGTCCATCACGATCAGCCGGGCGTCCCGGCACAGCGCGCGCAGGATTTCCACCTTCTGCTGATCCGCCGTCCGGAGTGTGCGTCCGGGCAGGTCACCGCTGAGCTCGAAGCCGGCCGTGGCCGCGAGCTCGTCATAGCGGCGGCGCAGCGCGCGCCGGGCCACGAAGCCGGCCCGGCGCGGCTCGGTGCCGAGGAAGACGTTCTCCGCAACCGACAGCGCGGGCGCGACCGACAGCTCCTGGGCGATCTGGACGATGCCCCGGGTAATAGCCTCCCGCGGCGAGCGGAACGTCACCGGCTCGCCGTCGAGCAGCAGCTGGCCGTGATCGGGGGCGATGACGCCAGCCAGGATCTTCCCGAGCGTCGACTTGCCCGCGCCGTTCTCGCCGACCAGCGCGTGGATCGACCCCCGGGCTACCGTCAGGCTGACCTGGTCCAGGGCCCGCACGCCGCCGAAGGACTTACCGATGTCCACCAGTTCGACGTACGGGTCCTGGATCCCCGGCTCGGCGGGCACGCTCAGCCAGGCCACTCGGCGGTGAACTGGGACACGTTGGCCTTGGTCACGATGCCCTGATCGGGCAGCCCGGCCACCGGGTCGATGCCGCCGCCGTTCTTGCCCGTGCGCAGGGCCTGGATGAGCGCCTGCATGGCCAGCCGTCCCTCGCTGGCCGGCGCCTGGGCCACGTCGCCGTACCACGCGCCTGAGGCCACGCCCGCCAGGGCCGCGGCGCTGGCGCCGTAGCCGACCAGGATCACCTTGCCGGTCAGGTGCTTGGCCGCCACCGCCTGGACGCCGCCCTCGATGCCCTGGTCAGATCCCACGATCAGGTTCAGGCTGGCGTTGGCCGTCAGCATGTTCTGGACCGCGGTGAGTCCTTCGGTGGGGCTGAAGAAGCTCTGGCCCTGGGCGACGATCTTCACCCCGGGGTCGGCCGCGATCGCCTTGTCGAACGCGCCGGATATCGCCACGTCAAGCGCTGACGCCTTGATGTCGTACAGGTAGCCGACGTTGCACGGGTTGAGGTTCTTGGCCTGGCAGGCCTGGACCACGAGGTTGCCGAGCTTGGTGCCGATCTCGGTGGGCACGAACATCACGTTGGCCGCTAGGCCCGGGACCTGGGGCGCGTCGGTCGAGTAGTTCGGGCCTAGGACCTGGTCCATGTTCACGACCTTGATGCCCTTGGCGACGGCCTGCTTGACCAGCGAGATCAGGCCGGTGCCGAAGATCGGCTGCAGGATGATGCCGTTGTACTGGCCGGAGGTGATGACGTCCTGGAGTTGGGAGTACTGCGTCTGCGTGCTGTTGTTGGCGTCGAAGACCTTCACCGTCGCGTTGGCGTCGCTGGCCACCGCCTGCGCCGCGGCGAGCATCGGCGCGTCATAGCTGTTCTCGACGGCGAACGAGAGGTAGGCGATGTTCAGGTGCTTGGCGGCGGGCGCCGAGGCGGTGGATGCCGAGGACGCCGACGGCGCGGAGCTAGAGCTACAGGCCGCGAGGATGAGGCCCGCCGCGGCCACGGCGACCACGGTCGCGCCGCGGCGCCGGTGCCGCGGCAGGAATGGGATGGGTTGCACGGCCGGACTCCTTGTCCGGCTCACCGGCCGCTCCGGTGAGCCGTTATCCAGGGGATGGTTGAGGACTGTTCCGTGACGGCCGCGAGCAGCGCGGACGCGTGCGCCAGCCGTCGTGTGGGCTGTGTCAGGCGCGGAGCCAGGGACGGCCCGTGTTATCGCGCGTCTGGGATTCCAGGCGCTGCCACAGCCCGCTCCAGCGGTAGGAATGGCGGCCGGGCGGCTGGGGTGCCTGGGTCTCGATCCAGCGCACCCGCCCGGTGCCCGTGTTGTAGAAGCCGTGGGTGGAGCCGACGCCGGCGAACAGGACGTCTCCGGCGCCGAGCGTGTAGGTGGCGCCGTCGAGTTCGGCCTCGATCGTCCCTTCGAGGAAGTAGTACGTCTCCTCGAACGGGTGATCATGGGCCTGGGCGGCGCCCCCCGGTTCGTAGTCGACCATGAACATGGTGAGCAGTTCGGCCCCCAGGCCGCGGTCGACCATCATCTTGACCGAGATCCCGCTGTAGGCGAGCAGGGCGGTATCCATGCCGGCCGGCTCACGGTCCCGCACCCGGTCATCCACGCGCAGCGCCTCCTGTTGCGGCGGCGTGCCCGCGTAGTGGCCCAGGTACCGGCTGACCGCGTTGAGCAGGACCGGCGGAGCCGCCCGGCTGCCCGCGGGATCGCCGGCCATGAAGAACGTGTCGCCGGGCCGGTGGCCCGGCGGGCGGCGCTGCGGCGTGCTGTGGACAAGCAGGCGGGCCTGCTCGCCGGCGGGGTTCGCCCAGCCGTGCGGCATCCCGATAGGCAGCAGCGCATAGTCGCCCGTGCGCAGCTGGCAATGGTGGCCGTCGATGTTGAGCACCGGGGTGCCTGCCAGGACGTAGACGGCTGATTCGAAGGAGTGCAGGTGCAGGCCCGTCCAGCCGCCAGGCTCGAGCTGGCTGACGGCCAGGTCGGTGTGCACCGCGCCGGTCTGGCGGCCGACCAGGGTGGAACTCGCGTAGCCCGCCGCGGATCCGGCGTAGCCGTCCGGCGGCCCGGAGAACTCCCAGTCGACGTGCCCAACGTGGTGCATGCCGCACCTCCCTGTGCCACCGACCCGGTGCCCATCGACCTGGCACCCGGCCGCCGGACGATTAGTCCAGGCGAGGCATGAGTTTAGTTATACTGAATAATGTGGTCAAGATCACTGCACATACTTCCGGCCACGGGTGAGTAACATTAAATAACGGACGCCTGCTTACGAGGGCAGGCGAAACAGGCAGCGGCCGCCGGCCAGCGGCACGCCCAGGGTCCCGCGCCGCTACCGCGTCCGGTTGATGATGACCCAGATGGCCCGGGCCGGGACGTCGCCCGCGTTCCAGAACCGGTGCGGGATCGTGGAATCGAAGGTGAGCGAGTCGCCCACTTCCAGCACGTAACGGTCGAAGCCGATCTGCGTGGACAGGGTGCCCTCGATGATGACCGCGTACTCCTGCCCGGTGTGCTGGATGGCGTGTTCGGCCTCGGGCACGCTCTCCCCGACGCCGTAGCACACCTCAAGGAATTCCATGTCCTTCCCGGCCGCGGCGGTGAGCCGCTCCCAGACCACGCCGCGCTCCAGGGTGATCCGCGGCCTGGCGGACCGGCGCAGCACGGGGCCGGCGGCACCGTCATCGGCCGGCGCCGTCATGTCGTCCGCCGGGCTGAGCATGCCGTCGCCAGCCGGGTCGAAGAGCCGGTCCATGGAGATCCGCAGCGCGGTGACCAGCGCCCAGAGCGTGCTCACGGAGGGAACCGCCCTCCCCCGCTCCACCTGGGAGATCAGGCTGGGTGAGCAGTCGACCCGGCGGGCGAGCTCGCGGGCCGTCATGCCGAGCTCGAGCCTGCGGTGGCGCAGCCTGGCCCCGATGAGCGCGCCGCGGTCGAGCGACTCGGGCTCGACGCTTCCCTCGGCGATCATTCGTGGAGCCACGCGTGCCATCCTACCGACGGATAATCCGGCCGCCCGGCCTGCACCGGCCAGGCGAGTAACGCGTTAAACATTACTTCATCTGATGATCATGGCTGTTGCTTCGGTATGGGCGGCCGGCGAGCGCTGAGCGGCGATCAGCCGCGGCGGTCGACCTGGAGCGGGGCGGAGCTCTGGGCGACCGGCATCAGCTCGATGACGTTAATGTTCACGTGCGGCGGCTGGCTAGTGGCCCAGTCGATGGCGGCCGCGATGTCGTCGGCGGTCAGCGGCTCAGTCCCGGCATACACGCTGCGGGCCCGCTCACTGTCTCCGAGGCGCACATCGGAGAACTCGGTGCCGCCCACCAGGCCCGGTTCGACGCAGGTCACCCTGACTCCGGTGCCGTGCAGGTCGGAGCGGAGGTTGAGGCTGAACTGGTGCACGAAGGCCTTGGTCGCGCCGTAGACGTTGCCGCCCGGATAGGGGTAGGTGCCGGCGATCGAGCCGAGGTTGACGACATGCCCGCGGCCGCGGGCGACCATCTGCGGCAGGAACGCGCGGGTCAGGTAGACCAGGCCCGCGCAGTTGGTCTGGATCATCTGGTCCCACTGGTCGACGTCGGCCTGCTGGGCGGGCGCCAGGCCGAGGGCCAGGCCGGCGTTGTTGACCAGGATGTCGACCGCCGCGAACTTCTCCGGCAGCGCGGCCGGGAGCCGTGCGACGCTGGCCTCGTCCCTGACGTCGAGAGTCACGGGCAGCAGCAGGTCGGGGCCGAGCTCGCTGGCCAGCGCCGCAAGCCGATCGGTGCGCCGCGCAGCGGCGACGACCCGGTCGCCGCGGGCGGCGAACCGGCGGGCCGAGGCGGCGCCGAAGCCGGAACTCGCCCCGGTGATCAGTACAGTCCGCACGGCATGAGGTTAGCGAATAAGCGGAGGGCGTCTGGCGTTTCTTTACAGGTAATGACCGCTCCAGACTGCACGATAGATTCCGCCATGACGCTTACCGAACTGCTGCCCGACACGCCCGAGCCCGACGCTGTCTTCGACGCCTTCGCCGGGTGGTCCAAGCGGCGCGGGCTGGCCCTGTACCCGCATCAGGAGGAAGCGCTCATCGAGATCGTGTCGGGGGCGAACGTCATCCTGTCCACCCCGACCGGTTCAGGCAAGAGCCTGGTAGCCGCGGGCGCGCACTTCACCGCGCTGGCCGACGGCAGGCGGTCGTTCTACACCGCGCCGATCAAGGCCCTGGTGTCGGAAAAGTTCTTCGACCTGTGTGACGCGTTCGGCCCGGCCGAGATCGGCATGATGACCGGCGACGCCAGCGTCAACCCGGAGGCGCCCATCATCTGCTGCACGGCGGAGGTGCTGGCCAGCATCGCGCTGCGGGACGGCGCCGCGGCCGACGTGGGCCAGGTGGTGATGGACGAGTTCCACTACTACGCCGACCCCGAGCGGGGCTGGGCCTGGCAGGTCCCGCTGATCGAGCTGCCGAACGTGCAGTTCCTGCTGATGTCGGCGACCCTGGGCGACGTCTCGCGGTTCGAGGAGGACCTGACCCGGCGCACCGGGCGGCCGACCGCGGTGATCTCCTCGACCGAACGCCCGGTACCGCTGGTGTTCGCCTTCAGCCTCGAGCCGCTGCACGAGGCCCTGGCCGAACTGCTGTCCACCAACCAGGCCCCCGTTTACGTGGTGCACTTCACCCAGGCCGCGGCGATCGAGCAGGCGCAGGCCCTGATGAGCATCAACGTCTGCAGCCGGGCGGAGAAGGACGCCATCGCCGACCTGATCGGCGGCTTCCGGTTCTCGGCGGGCTTCGGCAAGACGCTGTCCCGGCTGGTCAGGCACGGCATCGGCGTCCACCACGCCGGGATGCTGCCCAGATACCGGCGACTGGTGGAGACCCTGGCCCAGGCCGGGCTGCTGAAGGTCATCTGCGGCACCGACACGCTGGGCGTAGGCATCAACGTGCCGATCCGCACGGTGCTGTTCACCGCCCTGTCCAAGTACGACGGGACCAGGACCCGGCTGCTGCAGGCCCGCGAGTTCCACCAGATCGCCGGGCGGGCGGGCCGTGCGGGCTACGACACGGCAGGCCGGGTCGTGGTCCAGGCCCCCGAGCACGTGGTGGAGAACGAGCGCGCCCTGGCCAAGGCGGGCGACGACCCGAAGGCCCGGCGCAAGGTGGTCCGCAAGAAGCCGCCGCCGGGCCTCGTGTCCTGGGGCAAGCCGACCTTCGAGCGGCTGGTCGCGGCCGAGCCCGAGCCGCTGACGTCGAGCTTCAAGGTCACGCACGCCATGGTGCTGAACGTCATCGCCCGCCCCGGCGACGCCTTCGCCGCGATGCGGCACCTGCTGACCGACAACCACGAGGACCGGGCCGCGCAGCGCAGGCACATCCACCGGGCCATCGAGATCTACCGGGCGCTGCTGGCCGGCGGGGTGGTGGAGCGCCTGCCCGAGCCGGACGAGGCGGGCCGCCTGGTGCGCCTGACCGTGGACCTGCAGCTCGACTTCGCCCTCAACCAGCCGCTGTCGCCGTTGGCGCTGGCCGCTATCTCGCTGCTGGATAATACGGATCCGGATTATCCGCTGGACGTGCTGTCGGTCATCGAGGCCACCCTGGACGACCCGCGCCAGGTGCTGTCCGCCCAGCAGTTCCGGGCCCGCGGCGAGGCGGTGGCGCAGATGAAGGCGGACGGCGTCGAGTACGAGGAGCGGATGGAGCTGCTGGACGGGGTGACCTACCCCAAGCCGCTCGAGGACCTGCTCGACGGCGCGTACGACATCTACCGCCGCGGTCATCCCTGGGTGGCCGATTACCAGCTGTCGCCGAAGTCGGTGGTCCGGGACATGTACGAGCGGGCGCTGACGTTCACCGAGTACGTCGGCTACTACGGCCTGTCCCGGTCGGAGGGGCTGGTGCTGCGCTACCTGGCCGACGCCTACAAGGCGCTGCGCCAGACGGTGCCCGACGAGGCGAAGACCGAGGAACTGGAGGATCTCATCGAATGGCTGGGCGAGATCGTGCGCCAGGTCGACTCCAGCCTGCTCGATGAGTGGGAGCGGCTCCGCAACCCGTCCGCCGACCCGGCCGAGCGGGGGGAGGCCAGGCCGCCCTCGGTCACCGCGAACCTGCGGGCGTTCCGCGTACTGGTCCGCAACGCCCTGTTCCACCGGGTCAAGCTGGCCGCGCTCGGCCACTACGACGAGCTGGGGGCACTGGACGCAGACAGCGGCTGGGACGCCGACGCGTGGGAAGACGCGCTTGAGCCGTACTTCGAGGTCCACGACGAGATCGGCACCGGCCCGGAGGCCCGCGGGCCGGGGATGCTGATCATCGACCAGCAGCCGGGCGGCTGGGCGGTCAGGCAGATCTTCGACGACCCCGCGGGCGACCACGACTGGGGCATCAGCGCCATGGTGGACCTGACCGCCTCGGACGAGGCCGGCACGGCCGTGCTGCAGGTGACCGACGTCGGCCAGCTGTAGCGGCCTAGGCTGGTCCCGTGCCGATTGAAGACCTGCCGGTGGCGGAGTTCGCCTTTCCCGGGCCGCTGCGCGATCAGCTCGTGGCCGCCATCCTGGACGGCAGCAAGACCACGACGACCGGGCTGCTCGTGGAGTACGAGCGCGAGGCCGAGCCGCTGCCCGAGCCCGGGCAGCGGTTCGCCGTGCCCGACTCCGCGGGTCAGCTGGTCGCGGTGATCGAGACGACCGCGATCCGGGTGCTGCGGCTGGCCGAGGTGGACCTGGCCCACGCGCTGGGCGAGGGCGAGGGGTACACCTCGGTCGCCGGGTGGCGGGCCGCGCACGAGCGGTTCTGGCATTCGCCGGAAATACGCGCCGAGCTCGGTGATCCGGGATTCACGGTCAACGACGAGACTCTGGTAGTAGCCGAGATCTTCCGTCTCACCGAAGACACCACGTAATCGATGATCGTGGGCAGTTTGGGTCGCTATTTGGTCCGAACTGCCCGCGATCATGGGAATGGGCGGGTCTCGAGGGGTCGTGCGGTCAGCCACACCGCCACCGTATGGCCCTAGGGTGGTTCCGGGGCGGTGATGGGCTCGAGCAGGTCGATGAGCGGCTGATGACCGAAGTAGCGAGCCCAGCCGAGCGGGGTCGAGT
>Ga0210395_10004730_pt1 | contig 10444 bp, 9 predicted proteins | sample IncBWH4OmetaG_FD_150861 | JGI IMG/M metagenome (GOLD analysis project Ga0210395, IMG submission 150861) | Forest soil microbial communities from Barre Woods Harvard Forest LTER site, Petersham, Massachusetts, United States - Inc-BW-H-4-O ...
CGGCTTGTCGGGCCGCTGCTGCGGCTGCGTGTTCGACGACGGCAGGTCGACCGGCACGTCGACGGTGGCAAGCGGCGCCGCCACCATGAAGATGATCAAGAGCACCAGCATCACGTCGATGAACGGCACGACGTTGATGTCATGCACCTCGGTCAGTTCGTCGGAGCCGTGATCGAGACGGATGGCCACGGCGCTTACTCGGCGGCTTGAGCGAGCGGCAGCTTGGCGCGGTCGAGGTCACGGCTGACCAACGCCATAATCAGCGCGGAGGCGTCGCCGAGCAGCGCGCGATAGTGCGCCGTCTGCCGCGCCAGCACGTTGTAGATCATGACCGCGGGGATAGCGGCGGCGAGGCCGAGCGCGGTCGCCAGCAAAGCTTGCGCGATGCCTGGCGCCACCACGGCGAGATTGGTGGTGTGCGCATTCGATATGCCGATGAAGCTGTTCATGATGCCCCACACCGTGCCGAACAGCCCGACGAACGGTGCGGTCGAGCCGACCGTGGCGAGCACGCCGGTGCCGCGGGAGATTTTCCGGCTGTTCGCCATTTCGAGGCGCTCGAGCTGCCAGGCGATGCGTTCCTTCAAGCCGTCGCCGCGTGCATTGGCGGAGAGGCGAATTTCCTGGGCGGCGACCTGCATGAGTTGCGCCACCGGCGTCGTGCCGTGGCGCAATTGCTCGTGCGCCTGGGCCAGCGTCGCCGCGTTGCCAAGGATGCGAAGCCCGTCGCGCACCTCGCGGCGCGCGGTGCGCAGTTCGAAGGTCTTGGCGATATAGACCGTCCAGGTCACGAGAGAAGCAAAAGCGAGCCCGATCAGGACGCCCTTCACCAGACGATCGGCATCCTGAAACATGCCCCACGGCGACAGGTCTTGCGGCAGTTGCGTGCGGCTGATTGTGGTTTGGCCGACAGTCTGATCGGTGGCCGCAGGCGCCGCGGCATTCGCCGGAGCCGGTGGCGCCTCAGCGGCCGGCGCAGGGGAGGTCGGCGCAGCGGGCGCGGCCGACGGTGTGGTCGGTGTTGCCGCAGCAGGCGGAGCCACCGGTTGCGTGGCCGCGGGTGCGGCAGGGGCGGCGGCGTTTTGCGCGCGTGCCGATTGGGCGAACGGATTGGCGATCAAAAGCGCTCCGCCAAGGATGACGACGGCGAACGCGGCAACGTGACGAAATCGCTTTGCGCGAGGAGTCTTCTGCATTTCAAACTGTCCCGTTACCTTCTGCTGGTCGCGCCCCGGCATACGCCAAATCGGCACGGTGCCGAGCGAATGTGACGTTATAATGTTACATTCGGTCAAGCAGGTCCGATCGAAGAGAGGCGCGTCCTGGGTCACTTGTTTTACTTTGGAATAATGAAAAACTGTAGTCTTTTCAGCATCTTCCGCCGCTTTGGCCGGTCCGGTCAAGCGCTGAATGCGAAAATCGCGCAAAAGCATCAGGATTGGTGTCCCGAGACAGGCGTCGCCCCGCTCGGCTGCCGCCACCGTCTACAACCAAGTGGCCGCCGCCGTCCACGGCTGCGATAGGTCTCATTGCCGCGGTTTGGCGGGCCGCGCCGGTTCGCACATAATATCGTGCGGCACGGGGCGACGTGCGGATGCGATAGCCGGAGAAGTTTTCATGCACGACACACCCGACGGCAGCCATTGGCACGAGCCCCAAGCGGGCGAGAACGCCGGCTTTGGAAAGTTCAAGCGCCAGCCGCTGCCCTATGACCGTTTCATGGAGGCCGAGAGCGTGCCCTGTTATCGCGGCATCGGCGTGCGCCGGGTGCAGGATCTGCCGCTCGTGACGTGGCCGCGGCTTGGCGGCCGCGGCTCGTTCATCCAGCTGTTCGGCACCGAAGGATTATGGGGCCTCTACGTCGTCGAAGTGCCCGGTGCCGGCGCGCTCAATCTCGAGCGGCATCTGTACGAAAAAGTCGTGCTGGTGGTCGAAGGCCGCGGCACCACCGAGGTGTGGCAGGAGGGCCAGAATAAGCGCCACGTGTTCGAATGGCAGAAGGGCTCGCTGTTCACCATTCCGCTCAACGCCTTTCACCGCATCATCAACGCGGCGAGCTCGCCGGCTTTGCTGCTGTGCGGCACCACGGCGCCGAACGTGATGAACGTGCTCGACAACAATGATTTCATTTTCAACTGCCCGTACACGTTCAGCGAACGGTTTTCCGGCGCCGAGGATTTCTTCAAGCCGAACGACGACGTCGAGCCCGATCCGATCCGCGGCCTCGCCATGCGGCGCACCAATCTCATTCCCGATATCGTCAATTGCGATTTGCCGCTCGATAACCGCCGCTCGCCCGGCTATCGCCGGGTCGAGCCGGCGATGGCCAAGAACCGCTTCTATCTGTGGATCGGCCAACACGAGACCGGCCGCTATTCCAAGGCGCACAAGCACGCGTCCGCCGCGGTGCTCGTCTGCGTCAAAGGCAAGGGCTACACCTACACGTGGCCCGAAGTACTCGGCACGACGCCGTGGCAGAACGGCAAGGCCGATAAAATCCTGCGCCAGGATTACGAACCAGTCGGCCTGGTCTCGGCAGCGCCGATGAGCGGCGACTGGTATCACCAGCATTTCGGTATCGGCAAAGAGGGATTGCGCATCTCCGCCTGGCACGGCCCGAACAATCAGCGCGCCCGCAAACCGGGCGTGCCGGGTGAGCAGCTGATGGATTACGGCGCCATCGATCTGGGCAAAGGCGGCAGCGCCATTCCCTATCACCAGGAGGATCCGGCGATCCGCAAGGAATTCGAAGCGATCCTCAAGCGCGAAGGCCTGCCGAGCCGGATGAATCCGGAATTCTACGAGCGCCCGCCGGGCGAGGGCGAAGTGGTGATGGGCGATGTGATGTGATGATAATTGTATGCCGTCATCCTGAGGTGCCCGCCGAAGGCGGGCCTCGAAGGATGCCGGCCGAGGCGCCCGGGCCGTCGCCCTTCGAGGCTCGCTTCGCTCGCACCTCAGGGTGACGGTACCTCCCCAGGACAATCGCAAATGCCTTTCCAGGACTTCCGCCAGTTCCTCGATGTGCTGCGCCAGCACGGCGAGTTGATCGACATCAATCGCCCGGTGGCGTTGAACGACGTCGGCAAGGCGATGAAGCAGGCTTACGCCCGCAACGGCCCGGCCATCATGTTCAACAACAACGGCACCGATTATCCGCTGGTCGCCGGCATTTATTCGACGCGAGAAAAGGCGCTGCTCGCCTTCGAGGCCGACGAGGACACGATTTTCGACAAAGTGCTGCACGGCCTCGACAACCCGATCCCACCGACCTTTGCCAGGAACGGCGCGCCGTGCCACGAGGAGATCATCGAGGGCGAGGCCATCGACATCCGCAAATTCCCGGTGCCGCAATACAGCCCCAAGGACGGCGGGCCGTATATCACGCCGGGCATCGTCGTCTCCGAGGATCCGGAAACCGGCGTGCCGGATGTCGGGCATTACCGCTTTCTCATTCTCGGCAAGGACACGGTGTCGTTCTCGGCGCAGCCGTTCCACCGCTTCGGCAAGAATCTGGCAAAATGCAAAAAACTCGGCATCGTGCCGAAGGCGGCGCTGATCATCGGCGTCGATCCGATCATCGCCTATGCCTGCCAGGTGCAGGTGCCCGACACCACCGACGACTGGGCGCTGGCCGGCGGGTTACGCGGGGCGCCGGTCGAGCTGACGCAGTGCAAGACCTGCGACGTGAAAGTGCCGGCGACCGCGGAAGTCGTCATCGAATTCGAAGTCGATCTCAACACCACCGTGCTCGAAGGCCCGCTCGGCGAATATACCGGCTATTACACGCGGCCGTCGCAGAAGCCGGTGGCGCGCATCACCGCGATCACGCATCGGCGAAAGCCGATCTTCCAGGGGCTACTCACCGGTAAGCCGGTGACCGAGAACCACATCCTCAAGCAAATTCCCTTCGAGGCCTCGTTCCTGCGCGCGCTCAAGCGCCAGTTCCCGACCATCAAGCAGGTCTCGGTGCGCGCTTCCGCGGGCGTATCGTTCTACGTGGTGATTTCGATGGAGCCGCGCTTTGCCGGCGAGGCGCGGCAGGTGATCCTCAACGCGATGTCGAGCAATATCCGGCCGAAATGGACCGTGATCGTCGATCCCGACATCGACGTGCATTCCTCCACCGAAGTCGAATGGGCGCTCGCCTTCCGCGTCCAGCCGGCGCGCGATGTCATCGTCATCGACAATGTGCCGGCCGGGCCGTCCGATCCGTCGGTCGATCTGACCCGCGACCGCACCATGCGCATCTCGTCGTCGATCGGCATCGACGCGACGCGGCCGTTCGGCGAAAAATTCTACGATGTCGCCGATGTGCCGGGCTGGGAGGATTACGACGTGCCGGAATTGAACGGGCGGCGGTGACGCGAGTTTGGAACCTCCTCCACCCACTAAAGTCTTGTCGAGTTGCTTCGTGAGCAGCTACACTCATAAGCTGTGAAGCCAAAATCACGGACAGGTGGGGAGTTGGGATTTTGCGCCGCATCACGACAGCGTTCATTGGACTTTGCGCCCTTCAGGCCGTCGGCCTTAACCAGTCGGCGGCACAGCCGGACTGTCAGAATACAGTATTTCCGGTCGCCGATGATCCGCTTGGCTACAAGGCTCGCAGCAACGTCTGCGAGGGCCTTTTCGTCCAGCCGGTGGCCGCCAACTCGCGCATCAGAATCGTCGGTCTGCATGAGCACCGTCCGGCGTTCAAGCCCGGAACCGGCAATAATGGGAATCCTCTCTCTGTTTCGGTAGAGCCGGCGGAAGCGCAGAAATTCATCGCATTACGAGCGGTGTCTGCACGGTATCGACAGTACTATCGGATGGACGCCGTTTTCAAACTTGGTGAAATTCCATTTCTGTGGAACCGCAGCGTTATCAGCAACCCGGAAATCGCCCTTAAACCTGACGAGTTGATGGTCATCGCCTGCCGGGACTCGTGCAACTCCCAACCCTTACATCTCCTGCCGGTGTCGGTAACGGCCGACGGAATGACGCCGGGCAGAGCGTTCGAAATCGCCTTAACTTCCAATGTGGATATTGCGGAGATCAGGATACACGCGGTCTCACTTTCGGACGGCCGCACCGTTGAGGATGATGAGGTGCTTCGCGGGCGGCAGTTGCTTGGCGGCATGGTGCAACGCGTGCCCCTCAACAAGCTTCAACAATCCGGCGACTACCACGTCGTGATCACGGCTACTCCGTTGTACACCGGGGCAGAAGCGACCACACAAGTCGACATCAGGATTCCATAGTGCCGTCATTCGCCATGTCCAAGCACCTAATATGGGTGATCTTCATCCCCACTTTGGTTCTGTTGGCTCTCGCAATCGCTTCGTACTCGGTGCGTTGTTTTCATATATCGATTGACATGGATGTGACCTCCGATGTTGTTCGGGCGGCCGTTACGGGAGCAGGGACAGGTGAAGTCCCAATTCTTGCCGGGGCAGTGCATATCATTAGCCCGACTGCGATGACGGTCAACGACGCTCCGTATGCGGACGACAGTCAAATTTCGATCAGACCAAATGGCGCGACGGCGCTGACGCTTCGAATACTGTCCTCGGAGGAGGCCAATAAAGACACGTCGATGACGCTTAGGCTTCTCCAGAGCCAGCAGAAACAGTTCGAAGTCGCCACGTCAGGCGCGGTCCGATTGTTGATCATTTCGAAAAGCGACGGACTTACGGTCCGCGGATCGGACGGTCACGATCACAAACTTGGCGGCCAGCGTCAGTTGCGCGCGACGGCTTCGGCGGTACGGTTTGACTTGGCGGAAAGCAGCCCCTCTTATCCGCCTTTCGCGGTCACAAAACTATCCTTTGTCGATTTCGATCAGTTCTCTCCGAACGAAGTCGCTATCAATGGACTAAGGGGAGGCAAGATTAGATTAGCGGACGCTAATAATACGGAGAAAATATTGACCGGAGGGGATCTTCTTAAGATTGGGATCAACAGCGGTCAAGTGAACGCCCTGCAAATGTCTGATGATGGCCTGCACGTCGCGTTTTCAGGCAGCGTCAACTCGCTGAAAGTCGAGCGTGGCGGCATCGAAAGAGACTGGATGCCAACGTGGTTCGAGTGGGCGGGCAATTCTTTGTTGGTTGAGGTCGCTACTCTTCTCGTCACGATTGTAGCGGTATTGGTGGCCTTCGTTGCACTTGTGAAACCTGGAACGGCGCCCGGCGGATACGAGACATGACGAGGGTCTTGTCATTATTTTGCGCACTCTGTTTGGTCCACGCGGCTTCTCCTGTCTATGCGCAGGAGCGGTGTGCCAGCGCCGCCGACAGGGCCGTCGTCATGCTTGAGGTCGTCGGAACTCAATACGGGGCAGGCGTCATAATCGGCATTCGAGGCGCCGACATTTTTATACTCACCGTGAAACATGTCGTGGCAGACAAAGGCGCAGAGGTAACAGCTACCTTTAGCGTCGACCGCAAGACTAGCTATCCGGCAATGATATCGAATATCAGCATGGGCAAGGACGCAGCATTTGTCGTCGTGCACGATGCCAGCTTGGCGGAAATCTTGAGGCGGGCGATCGTTTGGGACTCATTGCCGGCCAAAAGCAGTTCGACTGAGCTGCTTTATGTAACGATGATCGGGAATAGTGGCGGCGAAGGTTGGACGAAGTCGGACATTCCGGAACGTGTCATTGCGCGGAATGCAAACGCCATGAAGGTTGAAGCTCTTTCGACGCGTCCAGGCTCCTCGGGCGGCGGAGTTTTCGATCAGAGCGAACAACTTGTCGGGATCGTCAGCGACGAGAATGGCCAAGTGGCGGGCGTTGTTCCTATAGACGTCGGGTTACAAGAAGCGCGCGGTTTAGGCATACCTGTCGACCTTACCGAGAACCGCGCGGCCACCCCCGCTGTTTACGTCGGCGGCCTGAAAGGGGCTCCCGGCGACTGGGGAGGCGAGGTCGCCGCAGCAGTGCGGCAAAAACTTGGAAGTTTCCGACGGGTCATTGAATGTGAAAATGACAAAGCGATTTCGATGAAAGGGCGTGTTGAATTTCGATCGCCCACTCTGACAACAGATGTCGCGGTCATCACCTGGCAATTTAACGGCAGAAAGAACGCTCCTGCCGCTGCCAGCACCCAATATCTAACGATAAACCGGTTGCCCTGGAAGCACGCGATCAGTGATCCCGACGTGCTCACCGACAAAACAGACGAAGCCGCCGACTTTGCCGTGGCCGGTGTCACCAACTACCTGAACAGATAACTGGGTCTTTGGAGCTGCGGATATCCCGTTTTCATAGGGCACGTGTGCCCTTGACCGCCCCGCGCGGATAGGTTGTTATACCCGCGGGGCGTGTTATGCTGAGATCTTGGAGCTGGGGGCTCCTCATGGTGATGGATTGGATTCGGCCGCTTGGGGCCGGCGTGGTTTTTATTGCCTTGTCGTCACTTTCGCACGCCGCGGATGTCGGCTCACCGCCAGCGGGTTCTGAACCTGTGGTACCGGCGGCCCCGCCGATACCCGTGCAATCGTTGAGCCCTTTCGCTTTTGGCCTGACCGCAGGGACATTGGGAATTGGCGGCGAATTCTCTGCGGCAGTGGGCTCTTATGTTGTGCTCCGTGCCACCGGGACGTGGCTGCAATTCAACCCTTCTTCGTTTTTGTCGAAGGTCAATACTTCCGACAATGGCTATGATTTTACCTTGTCGCAGTTTTCTGCTGGGGGCCTTGTCGATCTACATCCGTTCCAAAACGGATTTCGTCTTGTCGGCGGCCTGGAATACACCGACTTCAGTTTTAAACAGAGCGTCTCCAGTCAATCGAACTTCACCATCAACGGAGTCAATTACACTTCGGCCCAAATTGGAAAATTGTACACCAATGTGAGCGTCAAAAACGCCGCCGCGCCATATGTTGGTCTCGGCTGGGATTCCGCTTTTTACTGCGGCGTTATCGTGGGGGCGAATACTGCGGCGCAATGCGATCGGTTTACGATCGGCTTTGACCTCGGTGCGCTTTACACCGGCGGCGTTAAAGTGACTCAGACGACCGACCAAAGTGTCCCCGGCCTGGCGGCGAATCTGCAGGAGGAAAGCCAGAAATTGAGGAATTCCTTCAATGAGTTCTACTCATTCTACCCCGTGATCATGCTGAACATGAAATACAGATTCTAACCGCTGTCATCACACCGGCTCGGCGTCGATCAGCACGAAGGCGACCATGGCCGGCTCCGCGGTGCGGTTGCTCCAGGCGTGATTGGTGCCGCGTTGAATCAACACGTCGCCGGCCTGTAGCAGCACTTCGCCGTCGTCCATCATGGCAAAGATTTCGCCCGAGAGCACGATCGCGTAATCGATGGTCGCGGTCTTGTGAAAACCGGGATGACGCGGATTGTTGCGGTCGGTCGCCGCCGCGCGCCCGGAGCCGTCGTCGGGCAGCTTTTCCTCCTGCGCGATGGCGGCAAGCCGCTCGCTGTCCGGCGGATATTCGATGACGCGAAACACCGAACCGCCCTGCGGCGGCGGCAGGCGATGGCCGCGGCCGATGGCGTCGCTATTGCCGCGATTGTCGGCGGGCGTGCGCGTCGTCTCCCATAATTCGTGCACGATGGCGCTGCCTTTGCTGCGGCGGAAGACGTGCGGGGTAGGGCCATCGAAGAGGAACGTCGAACGGCCATCGATGTCATGGCCAGTCACCACGCGACGAACGGATTTTGTCATTGTTTTGGTCTCGCTAGCGGCAGCCCTTCAGCGTGCTCGCTTTGTTGATGAGGTCGAACGGCCCGAGCTCCTTGGCGACATCGGCGGCATAGCCCGGATCGACCAGCTTGTCCGCCGGCGAAGTCTTGTCGATCACGCCTTCGCGTTGGAAGAACGCCTGCATGTCGACAATGCTGGCGACATTAAATTCGCCGTTCGGATTGCGCGATTGCCAGGCCATGCGGTCGAGCAGATCGCGGTCGGTGCCGATGCGGTATTTGAGAAAGATATCGATGATCTGGTTGCGGTTCGGGCCGTGATGATAGGCCTGGCAATAATCGCGGCCGGCGCGCGCCAGCGCGACGAAAAGTTTTCTAGCGGTGTCGCGGTTTTGCTGCGCCCAATCGGTATTGACGATGTAGCCGACGCTGGTCATCGGCAGCGGCTGAATATAGTCGTCGGGATCGATCCACGGCACGCCGATGTTTTGCTCAATCATGCGTTCGGTGAACGGCGCGACTTCCATCGCCGCATCGAGCGCGCCGTTCGCCATCGCCGTCGCCATCTGCGCGAATGACAGATTTTTTGCCTCGATGTCCTTCAGGCTGAGCTTGGCGGAGGCGAGCACGGAGGCCACTTCGTACATCGAGCTAGATCCGGCGGAGCTCAAGCCGACGGTACGACCCTTGAGGTCCGCTGGCGTGCGGATTTTATCCTTCAGATCGGTGCGGACGATGATCTGGTGATAGGTCGGCGACGAGCCGCTTTCCAGCGCCAGCGCCACCGGCAGGCCTTGCGCCACGGAATTATAGAAGCCGGCATTAATGCCGCCCTGCGCCACCTGCACCTGATTGGTGGCGAGGAACGCCACCGCCTTTCCAAGCGAATCGATGCGCTCGATATCGACGTCGAGGCCGGCATCGCGGAAATAGCCCTTGTCGAGCGCCACATAGCTCGCGCCGCCGGGCACGCTCGGCACCACCGCGATGGTGATCTTTTGCGCGGAGGCCGGTGCGGCTAGCGACAGCAGAACGGCAACGGCGAACGCGAGGCGCATGCGAACGCTTCTACCGCCCGCCGCGCATGCGGGCGAGCAGCTCGGCCGTCGGATAGGAATCGGCGGGCAGGCCATATTTCTTTTGCATCTCTTTGACCGCCTGCCGGGTCTTGAGCCCGGCAAAGCCGTCGACCTTGCCGACGTCGAAGCCGGCGCGCACCAGCATGTTTTGCAGGTCCTTCATGTCGTTGAGGGCAAGCGACGGTGGCGCGCTGCCGCGATGCAGCGCTGGCGCTCCGGCGATGCGGGTGGCGAGATAGGCCGCCGTGGTCGAATAGACCAGCGAGTTGTTCCACTGCAGATAAACCTGAAAATTCTGATAGACCAGGAAGGCGGGTCCAAGCCGTCCCATCGGCAGCAGCAGCGACGCGGGCAGGGCGTCGGCCGGCAGCGCGCGGCCGTCGGCAAGCGTGACGCCGTATGACGCCCATTTCGAACGCGGCAATTGGATCGCGAGGTCGGCCTGATCCCAGGGCAGGTTCGCCGGCACGCGTACCTCCGTCATCCACGGCTCGCCGCGCTTCCAACCGAGCCCGACCAGATAATTCGCCGTCGAGCCGAGCACGTCGGGCGCGCTGCGCAACAGGTTGCGCTTGCCGTCGCCGTCGTAATCGACCGCGTATTGGAAATATTCCGACGGCATCATCTGGGTCTGGCCGAGCTCGCCGGCCCACGAGCCGATCATGTCTTCGGGCCGCAGGTCGCCGTGCTCGATCAGCCGCAGCGCGTC
>Ga0210395_10004731_pt1 | contig 10444 bp, 9 predicted proteins | sample IncBWH4OmetaG_FD_150861 | JGI IMG/M metagenome (GOLD analysis project Ga0210395, IMG submission 150861) | Forest soil microbial communities from Barre Woods Harvard Forest LTER site, Petersham, Massachusetts, United States - Inc-BW-H-4-O ...
GCCAGTAGAGCCGCCTCGGCCTGGGCCAGGCTTTTGACTTCCTTTTCATTCATGCGATCACCGCTGGTCGCAAGCAGCTTCTCCCTCGTGCTGCGCAGCTCTGTCATGAGGGGCTGTAGACTCTGCCGTTCGAGCACCATCACCTGCTGGATAGCCGCAACCTGTGGGGGCGTCAGGCTCAGATATTCAGCCAGGGAAGGATTCAACTGAAGAGACGAGAACGGGAGAGCCACCATCACGATCTCGCTGTCCTGTGCCGGAGCGGGTTCTGCCGGAGGATCGGGGACTCGCGCCACGTCTTCCCGCTCGATTTTACGCCACAGGCTCAGCAATTCAAACTGCATTTGTGTCAGCTGATATTGCTCAGCGCTCATTTCCTTCCCCTGTTTGCTGCTGATTTTTCCTTGTTGCACGGCCTCGGCAATTGCTGCGAGCGTGGCTGAGAACCTCTGCGTGACCGCCGCCATCGCTCCCTCATAGTCGTCAGGTTTTTCCTGCTGCTCGTTTGTCTCGCCATCCGGACTTGTTGGGCGGATTGTCGAACTTGGGTTCTCAGAGTCAGAAATCGACGAACGAGAGACTCTGATTTGTCCATTTGCCTTCGCGTCGTCAGCAGCAGATCGCGCGACGAATGGGATAACGATACCTAAAACTAAGACGGCCACCAGCTTATTTCTCATTGCAAGTTCTTCCTTCTCGCTCAAGAGACTTGTACCGCACTGCTCTTACTCTCCGAGCAACATTAAGGAGAGGCAAGTTTCATGCCAGTGGCAGGTTTCGACTAAATCATTGGAACAATGCGGGCAACAGCGAGCGGAAGAGGAAACTGTCGACAACTGTTGAAGGTGTTAAGACAGCCCGCGCTCTAGTTGACTGCTTGCACGGCGACCAGGCACAGGCAACCGAGTTGCACTCGGTAGGATGAGGACTCCGGTTAAGCATATTGACCGGGGTCGATGCCGAATTTCTTCATGCGCGACAGAAGCGTAGTCCGATTGACGCCCATGCGTGCAGCAGCGCCGTTGGCACCGCCAACGCGACCCTTGCTTTCACCAAGAGCGTGCACAATCTCTTCGCGTTGTTTCTGAGTCCTCTCATCGGCGGCAGTCTTGTTTCCGTTGAGAGCATGGAGGGTTTCTTTCACGATTCGCGCAATGTCTTCCTTGCCGGAGCCCTGCATCGTAAACGCGGTTTCGTGAGTCTTGGATCTGCGCAGCTCTGCCAGCGGCGCTTCAAGCGATCTGCTGCGTGTCAAGATCACGGCACGCTCGATGAAATTCTCGAGCTCACGGATGTTGCCGGGCCATTCCCAGGCTGTTAGCCCTTTCATGACGGCCGATGATATCCCTTCGATTTTCTTCTGCATCTGCTTCGCAAACTTTTGTGCAAAGTAGCTCACCAGCAGAGGAATATCTTCCTTGCGTTCCCGCAGGGGCGGTATGCGGATCGGAAACACGTTCAAGCGATAGTACAAATCACTGCGGAATTCCTTTTTTTCAATCATCTCTTCCAAGTCACGATTGGTCGCCGCCACCAGGCGCATGTTCACTTTGCGGGTATGTGTGCTGCCCAGGCGCTCGAATTCTCGTTCCTGCAGAGCGCGCAGTAATTTTGGTTGAATCTCGATTGGGATGTCCCCAACTTCATCCAGGAAAAGCGTTCCCTGATCGGCTAACTCCAGCCGCCCGACTTTCTGCGCGATGGCGCCAGTGAACGCTCCTTTTTCATGCCCGAATAGTTCACTTTCCAGTAGCCCGGTTGGAATAGCGGCGCAGTTCATCTTTACGAACGTTCGATCCTTGCGTCGGCTGCGGTCGTGGATGGCGCGAGCGATCAACTCCTTGCCCGTTCCAGTCTCGCCAAGCAGCAGGACTGTAGAGTCGTTTGGAGCGACGGTCTCAACCAGTTCCAGAACGTGCTTTAAGGTCGGGCTGTTTCCAATGATATTCTCGAAATTCATGTCGCCGCGAATCTCTTCTTCGAGGTACAACTTTTCCTGCGCGAGTTTGTCCTTAAGTTCCGAAATCTCGCGGTACGCCAATGCATTTTCAATGGCGATGGCGATCTGTCCCGCAGCTTGCGTCAGAAATTCCACGTCGGATGGGGTGAAAGGAATTTCGGTAGTTCGTGCAATGGTCAGGATTCCGAGCGCTCGACCCCGGTTAATCAGCGGAATCAGACAGCTGCTCTTCAGGCCTTCGGCCATCACTTCGTCGTAGATTTCAGGGGGGAGCTGGGAAGCATCGGTCTCATCAACAACCGCTGGTTTCAATGTCTCCAGAACACGCTTGGCGGCGCCGGCTATTGTGAGGATCCGCTCCTCCTTTATCAAACCCTTGCTTTTAGGAAAATCAAGCACATATAACTTCGACGTGCCTGAGGCTGAATTTACGAGCGAAACTGCAACCGCATCACACTGCATGACCTCGCGAATATTGGCTGCGACGGCACGTAACACATCTCGAAGCCGAAGGTTTGAGGTAATTCGACTGGTCAGGTTCAGAATCAGTTGCAGACGCTCGTGTTGATTTTGTAGGCACGCATGCGCACTCTGCGCGCGCCTCAGATTCAAACCGTCATCCAGCGCGAAGGCGACGACACGTCCGACCAGCCGGAGGAAGCATATGTCTTCCTCAGTGAATGGATTCACGGTGTCGCGGCTGATTGCGAAAACACCCAGTCGCCGATGCGGTGTCGTCAACGGAACCCGGACCGCCGAGCCGAGCCCCATTTTCTGGGCCCACTCCCTGAATTGCGGAAATCGCTCCTCGGTGTCCCAATCGGGAGTATGCTGTGGCTCCCCGCTCGCCATAACATGCCACAATGGCGACTCTTCTATCGGCAGGTCCGGGAAAGGCAAAGAGCCCTTACCCCAAACGAGATATTCGATTTCCTTCGAGTTTTCCTTGAATACCGTGAGGAAGAGGTGATCGAAGTGGAGAAAGTAGCTGATTTCATCCGCGAGAGTGCTGGCCAGTTGTTCAGGATCTCGGCAAGCCGCGATCGCCTCACTAATGCGCATCACAGCTTCGTATTGATGGCTACCTGCTTCTTGATGGCTACCCGTTTCAGGCGCGATGACAGTTACTGAGTTGTTCATGCCCTTTTCCGATACACCAAATCGGTGTGAGTTGAGCGCCAGTGCTACTCAGACATTGATGATCCTATTCCGCTAAAGGTCGCAAACGCTTCGCAGATAGTTCTCCAGATGACATACCCGAGGACTGTCGGACGCACCCGACGTGCGATTTCATGATCCAGTTTCACAGTCCAGTCCGCCTGCCCTTAATTCATGGATTCGTCGAGGAGAGTGCCGGCGATAGTTCTGGAGATAGGCGGGCCGCTGGCCGAGTGAGCACGGCCCACTATGACATTTGTGTGGTTTTGTTCGGTAAGCGCTTCTGAAGGGCAGTTTACGTTTCTCAGGGAGGCATCCTCACCCTTTACTTTCATTCGGTTACGGACCGCTTCTGGCTGGAGCACGAACTTGAATGGACCACTGGTCATTATTCTCAACATTCTCAACCTGCGGTATCAGCGTGCAGGGCCCTGAAGCGACTCCACCATCGCTCGGATGTCACCATTTTCCAGAATCAGGGTTGGACTCGCTCCTGTTCTTCGGACCGCGATATCGACCATGGCCCGCCCCAAGTCATCGGCCCGAATGACCTGGTTGGGGAGCAGCGCTCGAAACACCGGATAAATCGTGCGCAGCAGGCGGTAGGTCAAATTGGGTTCCTTCCGCGGTTCTACGGGATAGATGTACGCGGGCCGGAAGATGTAAACGTGAGGGAACCCGGCGGCGACCAGTGCGTTCTCGGCCTCTCCCTTGTAGCGTGCAAATGGAATCCGACTTCGTCCACTCGGGTCGGCGCCGTTACCGCTCAAGAATGAAAACGCAGCGTCGGGGCTGCTGCCACGAAGAACTCGCGCGAACTCGATCGTGTAGTCCACCGTTATGGTGCGGAGCTCCGCGTCGGACACCGCGCCGGTATAGGCGCCCAGGCAAAACAGCCCTGCAGCCTGACCCGAGAGCGTCTCCGCGAGTGCGGAGCAGTCCGCGAAGTCTCGATGCAGGACCTCGTTGAGCTTGGGATGCGAGATGCTGAGCTTCTTGCGCCCAATGGCAGTCACGCTTGTGACAGCCGGATTCTCGAGCGCATAGCGAAGCGCGTAGCCACCGACCATCCCAGTCGCGCCCACGATGACAACGCGCTTCTGTTCCGCATTTGCAATGCCCATTATGGAAGACACCTGGCTGCTGGCTATCATGACACGACGCGTTCTTCGATCCAGTCGACGTAGAGCAGGCGCTCCGCAAACAACCACGAGCCGTCCATCTTCACGAACGTGTCGTAGTAGCGTAGCGAAGCCACCATCAGACGTCGGTTGTTACCGTTGACAGTCAGGTGATGCGCCAGACAGTAGGCCTCGCCCGTACCCCGGTCCGCCGTCAGGCTTAGAATCGTACTCTGTCCGACGAAGTGCATAGTAGCGGCGTACTGGTTCAGATCTGCGAAGACTGGACCGAGCGACTCGCGGGAATGCAATTCCTGGGATGGCTTAGTATCCTTGGCATTCATGTACACCACAAAGTGAGTGTCTGCGGTAAAGAGAGACATCTGACCGTTCGCATCGCGACGATCGGCGCAATGCGCGTAGGCCTCAATGAGTTCTCGGATCTCGAGACGATCCGCGGCTTCGCTAGGAGAGATTGTCAGGTGCTGGCTCATGAGAGTGCCTCCTTAAAGCTCAATGTGGCAAAACTCAAGTCTGGCGCGGGTCTTGAGAAACCCCTCGGCATGGTATCGACTCATTTACTTTACCCCGGAATGACCTTTCTTTTCGGCAAGGCTCTCAGCACGTTTGCCAATTTTCTTCAGTACCAGTTCAAGTTGCCGTATCTCTTCTAAAGAAACGTCCTGGAATGCACGTTGAATGAGCGCCGAGTGTCGGCGAAAAAGAGGGAGGAACATTTCCCGCCCCCGCTCGGTCAGAGCTACCGTTCTCACACGCCGATCGCGAGCGCACTCTACGCGACTGACGAACCCTCTCTTGTATAGACGATCCACCGCCACGCTGACCGACCCTGGATTCAGGGCAACTTTTGGCCCGATGGTATTCACCGGCATCGGCCCCTTGTGCAGCAGTACCTCGAGGACCCGAAAGTCAGACTCTCCCAACCCCTGTTCGAGCACTGGCGCAAGGACGTACCGGGACATCGATTGCCAGGCTTTCAGCACGATTAGCCAGGCATGAAGGGTCTCCGAAGGCTTTCTGCGCTCTTCCATAAAAATGTGAATCTTCGTCAGTATACTCGATATCAGATATATCGATATCGATACAACTGATATCGATGAGATAAAAAGGAGGCTACCATGAGCACTACAACCGCCGCAGCTCTACCGCAAACCTCGACCACCACCTGGAACATCGATCCGGCCCATTCCGTCGCCGAGTTCAAAGTCAAGCACATGATGATCGCCAACGTGAAAGGCCAATTCTCCAAAGTCTCGGGCGTGTTGGTTCGGGATGAATCTGACCCGGCGAACGATCGCGTGGAGGCCACGATTGAAGCGGCTTCCATTCACACCCGCGACGAACAGCGCGATGCTCACTTGAAGAGCGCCGATTTCTTTCATGTGGAAAAGTTCCCGACCTTGCACTTCAAGTCAACGGGCATCAAGGTCGTGGGCGACGGAGAATTGTCGGTGGAAGGTAACCTGACTATCCGTGGCGTTACCCGCAAGGTGCACTTTGCGGTCGAAGGGCCAACTCCACCAGCGAAGGATCCCTGGGGCAACACTCGGGTTGCGATTTCTGCGAGCACAAAGATCAACCGCAAGGACTTCGGTTTGACCTGGAACGCTGCCCTCGAGACCGGCGGCATTCTCGTTGGTGATGAGATCACCATCACTCTAGATGTCGAGTTCGTGAAGGCCTAATAGCCAGCCGGAGATCTCGTCCAATGTCTGGTACGCATCCCCGCATGGCTGCTCTGACCGCGGTTATTCGACCGATTGAATAATCGCAGATCCGTGTAGAGAAAGGATTACCAGTGCCGCACACGCCCAACGTCGACATGTACAAAGTCCGAGCTGCGATAGTAGCCCACTCCTCCGCGATGCAGGCCCAGGGCTGCGTCACGCAGCTCCGACGTCGGAATCCCAGGTAAGCGAATGTCGATCGCTTCGGCCTGCATATGCAGGCTATGTTGCGCCACGCCGGTGTGCGGGCTGCGCGTGCGCAGAAATTCGTTGCTCCAGGGCGTACGGTAGCCGCAAATTACATCGATTTCACCGCCAGAATCGCCCAGCGACGCGGTCAAGTCGTAGAGAAGGTCGAAGAGGCGAGGATCGAAATGACGCACATCTCCGGTACGGTGGTCGCGCAGATAATGATCGAGTTCGTCTAGCGCTTCGGGGATGTATTGATCACCGCGGCGGTAGACCACATCCAGCCGCTCGCCCGTGTGAGTGTGATAGAAGCGTAGCCGGTATTCAGGTAAAGAGGGAATTGCTGATCCTGTAGTATGCCCCAGCGTCCCCAGCAGCAAAAAAACAATGAGCGAACACACTTTGCCGCTCACTCTCGGCAAGGCCGTCGAAAATGCCGGATCTCCGCGCAAGAGGTTCACTTCACTGTACCCAAAGAATCGCATTCGCATTGGATGCGGTTCGAACCAGATTCGGTGCTCAATGCCGGTCCGACGAGCCCGCTCGCCTAAGGATGTTCTGCGGCCAACGCCTTCTCAAGTTCTGCGTCATACCCATAGATATCATCGAAAAACCGAATCTGATTTTCCTCATTTACCGTCGCCGTGCCGTAGACGATCAGAACCGGAATTCGGGTGACGAGGTTCACCTGAAGATTGTTTTTCTCGCCGTTCATCGTGGCCTTCACCCGCTCCAAATCCCAACCAGGGTTGTTTCGCAACACCCAGGCAACCAGGTCCGCAGGCTTCTCTACCCGGATGCATCCGTGGCTGAAATCGCGGATGTCGGGCGAGAACAGTTCCGGAGCGTCTGTGCCATGCAGGTACACGTTGTCCGGATTGGGGAAAATAATCTTCACCAGACCCAGAGAATTTGTGTCGCCGGGCTTTTGCCGCACCATTAGGTGTAGCGATCGTATGCCTTCTAGAACCTCCGGGCTCACTTGATTGTCGGTTACGACCTCGCCTTGGGGTGTGACCACTTCAAAATCATGCTTGGCGATGTAGTTCGGGTCCTTCTGAATGTGGGGCACGATTTCGTTCCGCTGAATACTGGGAGTCACGTTCCAGTAGGGCCGGAAGACCACGTATTGGATCTCCTTTTCGAACACTGGTGACTTGTGCCCGTAGGCTTTTCCAATGATGACGTTCTTGTAGAAGGCGACGGTGCCATCCGGGTTCATCGCGCGCACGCGATACTCAGGAAGATTCACAACCACGGGCGACTGTGGAAAGGAATGCGGAATCCAGCGCCACCGTTCGAGCGTCAACTTGATCTGGCGAATGCGGGCCGCCGGAGGCGTATTGAGTTCATTGAGCGTACGCGCGTCGAGGTTGCCGGTAGGAGTTTCCCCATGTCTGTCCTGATAATGCTTCACGCCCTCGACGAGTGCACCGTCATATATGGTTGCGTTCGGATTCAGCTGCGCGCCGGCAGGAATGTCGCCGATGATTTGAAGAAACCGCCCCAGGCGGACCACGCCAGCGTAGGATTGGCCCGGCCGCACAGTCCTCGCCACGGCGGGTAGCTTCTCTCCCTCAGCTTGGTTTGCGTATCCTTCATAAACCGGCAAGAGCTCGAGCAGCTTCCGGTAGCCCAAGAAGGGCGGTTCCAGCTTCTGGATTTCGGCGGCTGGATCGCTCGCATTCACGACTTGGTTCTGAATGAATTCCGCCAACGGGAGTTGTTTCCCCTCCGTATCTAGCTCAAACTTAAATTCTTTGGGGTTTACGCGGCCACAATGGATGGAGCGGATGTAGCGCATCGTTGAGACTGTAAGCGCGGTATCGAACGAAACCAAGTCTTGTTCGGACGGCTTTTGACCCAGCTCCTTTTGATCCAGCTTGAGCAGGCGGCCCTGCCATCGCGAGCCGTCGTAATCTTCGGGGTCGAGTCCTTTAGCGTTGGCATTTTGTAAAAGCGCGATCACGGCCAGTCCCTGGGGACGAACGCGACCGTTCTGAACCCAAAGTAGAGAGTAACCGTTCGTCTCGTAAAGCTTGGCGACCTCTGTTTTGTAAGGAGTAAAGTCGGACCAGCGAAGATCGGCATTACGACCTGAATCCACAATGCCGTGGAGCACGGAAAAATCCGGGGCAGACAACCTCCCGCCTGCAAGAGCAGGGGGTCGCTCCGCGAAGAGCGCGGGGAATGTCTCACCGCCTGCAATACAGATCCCCGCAACGACGACGATTGTTAGAACCATCATCCACTGAGGCCGATAAACAGGATTTCTCATTGCACCCCCCTCGCCGTTTTATTTTGAGTATTGAAACTAAACCCAGGTTCCCCCTAATTGGAAGGATTTCTTGCGCCGGTATCCTCTCTTTTCGGCAAGCAATTTTCGGATAGGTTTGACGGCCCAGATGGGTGAAGGGTTCCCGTGTTGTGGATGGAATTCGTGATTCGGCGTTCGAGAGTCGCTCTACGCCGGCTGCTGACGGCCTCGATTGTCTATCTTCAAGTTAAGCCGCGTGATCATCACTCGGGCCGACAACGGGACTGAGAGCTTTAATGCATCAGAGATCATCAGAGCGGGCGAGGAGGGCAGGGAACTCCTCTACCCAGCGAAACGACGAGAAGGCACTAGCTTATCGCGTGTCGCCAGGAGTTCGCGCCACGCTGAGATGGTCACCCAGTTCAAACAGTTCAAGCAAGTCGTCGCCGTATCCTTTAGAACTGGGGGCAGAGAGATTCTTTTCGTCCTGAATGTGCTGGCGCGCCAACTCAAGTTGCTCGTGCGCCGCCTCAAGATACGCAGAGCTCTGAGATCGGTCCAGATAAGCCTTCGAGAACGCGAACGTCATTCGATAAAGATGCTCCAGGGACTGGACTCTGGCAGTCTCCAGAGTCTCCACTCCATTGCTCCGATCAGTCGATGCGCCAACTCGCTCTAGTTGACTTGCTGCATAGGAGAGGACGTCAGTCAGACTTCTCAGCTCGGGCGATTCATGATCGAGAAAGCAGGCGCTGTCGCTCCCAGCCGTTGCTGACTCATTCGAGGTGCAGGCAGCGGTCGTGATAGCGGAAAGGATGCGAGAGGATAGGCGGATCGAAGCATTCTCAAGGACTAAATCCATTGCTTCGGAGTCTGGATTCGCAGTCTGGTGTTTTATGGCATTGCCGTAAGCGTTCTGCAAGGTTCGAATTAGATCAGGCACATCCGCGTTGTCGTTGTCGGAGGTCTGTGGCCCATTCTGAACATTCTCATTCCGAACATGAAAGTTAAACATCATAAGGCTCGGTCCTTGGCTCACGCCTGTCCATCCGCGACCTGTGGGCATTCCATTCGGACTGGCAAAGACTGTACTGGCCACGAATAAAAACAGCGACCCTCGTATCCACCGCAATGGCATCGAGACAAACACTGCTGCGAGGTGTCGGGTGCGGCAATGCATTAGGCCTTTGAGGTATCAGTATGGCAAAGAGGTTTGCCCTTGCGCATACTCATAGGTTGCTAAACCTTCTACTCTGCGGGAATAATGCGGGAGATCTACAGCAAATCCCTGAGGTGTCTGCGCTTCACGGCCCAATTGACACAGCTAATTGAATCGGTATCCGGGTTTCAAGGCGCAGCGATAAACATGGGCTTTGTCTTCAGTTTCGCTATCGCAGTTGGCCCAGCTCAGAAAGATCGAGGGTCCAAGAGGGAAGATGATCGTTTGTCCATCCAGGTCTGCCTCCATGCTCACGCTCTCGGCATCCGCAGGCAGAGTGAACGACAGACCGTTGCCGAAAATTACCGGGTACGACCAGTGTTCTGTTCCGCTCACCATGAGGCGGGAGACCTCTGCTTCCAATAAAAAAGTGGCCGTGTCAGACCAGTCGCGCGCATTTACCGTGATAGTCTGGCCGCCCTTCGAAAAATCATCGGACTCAATCCTCGTAAAAGGGCAAGGTCCAGCGATACAGGAAACCCGCGCGTCGCGAAACGCCCTGCCCGGCCCTGCATCAAGCGAACCAGAGGCGACTGCAGCTTTCCACCGGCCATCCGGCGAGCACGGACTCTGCCCCTTGCATGGCACGTTTCCCTTGTTCTGAATCTCAAAGGTTTTTTCCGCACTTCCAACATTCAGCTCCGTCACAGCCTCGACTGTGTATCTCACCCGGACGTTCGTGACTCGCGCCAACGGTTGATTTTGCGGAGTTGTCTGATTCGTTAACGGAATGAGATGGACGACGTATAGCCCGTCCTGAACAAAATCGTTGAGATCGAGCGGACGATATTG
>Ga0210395_10004736_pt1 | contig 10437 bp, 7 predicted proteins | sample IncBWH4OmetaG_FD_150861 | JGI IMG/M metagenome (GOLD analysis project Ga0210395, IMG submission 150861) | Forest soil microbial communities from Barre Woods Harvard Forest LTER site, Petersham, Massachusetts, United States - Inc-BW-H-4-O ...
TAAACGAGCTCGGCGTATTTCGGGATGAGCGAGTCGCGCAGGTGCATGACCTCGCGGTCCATCGTGAGCGACTCGACCTGGCGGTGGCCGTGCATGAGGATCGTGCCGCCCGGCGTTTCATAGACGCCGCGCGACTTCATGCCGACGAAACGGTTTTCGACGAGGTCCACGCGGCCGATGCCGTGCTTGCCGCCGAGCTTGTTGAGCGTTTTCAATACGCCCGCGGGCGAAAGCTTTTTGCCGTTCACCGCGACGCAGTCGCCGCGGGCGAATTCCAGCTCGACGTATTCCGGTTTGTTCGGCGCATCCTCGGGCGAGACGGAAAGCTTGAACATGGCCTTGTTCGCCTTCGTGGTCGGGTCGAACCACGGGTCCTCAAGGATGCCCGCCTCGTAGGAAATGTGCAGGAGGTTCCGATCCATCGAATACGGCTTCTTGAGCGAGGCCTCGACGGGAATCTGGTGCGTCCGGCAATAGTCGATCATCTCGGCGCGGCCGGGAAATTCTTCCCGGAAGGCGTCGATTTTCCATGGCGCGAGGATGTTGAGCCGCGGCGCGAGCGCCATGTAGGTGAGCTCGAAGCGGCACTGGTCGTTGCCCTTGCCGGTGGCGCCGTGCGCGACCGTGTCGGCCTTTTCTTTTTTCGCGATCTCGATCTGCGCCTTGGCGATGAGCGGCCGGGCGATGGACGTGCCGAGGAAATACTGCCCCTCGTAAACCGCGTTGGCGCGGATCATCGGGTAAATGAAGTCGCGCGCGAACTCCTCCACGAGGTCGAGCGTGTAGTGTTTCGAGGCGCCGGTCTTTTTCGCCTTTTGCGGCAGGCCGCGCAGTTCCTCCTCCTGCCCGATGTCGGCGGCAAACGTGACGATCTCCGCGTCATACGTTTCGCGGAGCCATTTGACGATGACGGACGTGTCGAGTCCGCCCGAGTACGCGAGGACGATTTTCATGATGGAACCGCCAATAAAAACCGCCAAGAACCGCGAGGCAATGAATTTAAGGCCGCAAATAGCGGGCAGAATTCACTGCTAAAGTGTTTTTAACCGCGAATGGACGCGAATCAACGCGAATAGCTCATGAATACGGATAGCATTTTGTTAAAGGAAGAAGCATTCCGCGTTGTCGGTGCGGCCTTCGAAGTGCTCAACACGCTCGGCCACGGGCTGCACGAAAAACCCCACGAGAATGCTTTGGTGGTTGAGTTTTCTTTGGCAAAAATTCCCTTCGAACAACAGCTCCGCTTTCCCGTCATTTACAAGACAGTTCAAGTCTCGGAATACGTGCCTGACTTAATTGCATTTGGCACCGTGATTGTAGACCCCAAGGTTATCGATCGCATCACCAATCATGAAAGCGGCCAGATGCTCAAACTACCTGCGCATTACCGGGCTCAAAGTGGGGCTGATCCTGAATTTCAAACGGGCAAAGCTAGAATGGGAAAGGTTGGTTCTCTTCTAATCATTCGCGTGAATTCGCGGCCATTCGCGGTTAAAACTACTTGCGCGCCGCTTCGGCGAGTGTCGCCAGGATGGCTTTTTGCACGTGCAGGCGGTTTTCCGCCTGGTCGAAGATGATCGAGCGCGGATTATCGAGCACCGCCTGCGCAACTTCCTCGCCCGGGTGCGCGGGCAGGCAATGCATGAAGTACGCATCGGGCTTGGCCTCGGCAAAAAGTTTTCCCCTCACGGCGTAGGGCGACATGATGCGGCTGCGTTCCTTTGCCTCCGCTTCCTTGCCCATGCTCGCCCACACGTCGGTGTAAACGATATCCGCGCCGCTCACCGCCTCATACGCGTCGTTCGTGAATTGATACGAGTTGGCGAAGCCCTGGGCTCTGAGCAGCGCGTTGATCTCCGCACCCGGCTCGTAGCCCTTCGGCCCGGCGAGCGAAATTTTCATGCCGAAGAGCGCCGCCCCGAGAATCCACGAGTTGGCCATGTTGAAACAGGTGTCGCCGAGGAAGGCGATCTTGCGCCCGCGCAACGATCCGAACAGGTCGCCGCCCGGCCCGGCCCAGCGCTCGGCTGCGGTAAATGCGTCGGCATAAATCTGGCAGGGGTGTAAGAAATCCGTGAGCGCGTTTACGACCGGGATGCTACTGTGCTGCGCCAGCTCGACCACCTCGGCATGCTCGAAGGTGCGAACAATGAGCCCGTGCACGAAACGCGAGAGCACGCGCGCGGTGTCGGCCACCGATTCGCTGCGGCCGAGTTGGATGTCGTTTTTATTGAGAAAAATCGCATGAGCCCCGAGCTCGTGCAGGCCAACCTCGAAGGAAACCCGCGTCCGCGTGCTCGATTTGGAGAAAATCATCGCCCACGTCTGCCCCGCGAGCACAGGCGCAACCGAGCCGCGCTGCTGTTTGAACTTCGCCGCGCGCGCAAAAATCTCCGCGACCTCGTGGGCCTGGAAGTCAGTCTCATGGAGAAAGTGCTTCATGGGAAACGGTCAATCTAAACCGCCGGCCAGCCGCGCACGAGTGAAAAATGCGGGGGAAAGGTAGAATCACCTCGACGTAACATGGGCGCCCGGCGCTGCGATGGATGGCTTTGATTTTAACCCCAAGACCGCTAAGAACGCTAAGTCGGTTTTCCGGGAAGGTTCTTTGTCATGCAGAGCTCAGCGAAGAACCGAGGCCAAACTGACATCCCTCGGATACGACCCCTTGTCATGCTCTGTTGCTTCGCGCCCTTTGCGATCTTGGTGTAAAAGTGTTTTTAGTGGACACCCATCGCGCTCCACCCAAAAACCCGAATTCAAACTGTAATCACGCTTTTGACACCAGCGCCGCGCGGAAAATTTCCACCGAACGCGCCAGTTCCGCCGGCGTGGCCACCAGCGGGGGCAGCAGACGGAGGACATTGCCGCCGGCCGGAGCCACCAGCAAGCCGCGCTCGCGCAGAGCGGCGACATAAGGCGGGGGTTCCGACGCCAGTTGCACGCCGACCAGGAAGCCGCGGCCACGCACCGCTTTCAACTGCGCAGGAAAATCCGCCGCGAGCTTTTCCAACGCCGCGATCCACGGACCGCTGGAACGCGCAACGTGTTCGACCAGCTTTTCGCTCTCGATGACATCGAGCACCGCGAGCGCCGCCGCGCACGCCAGCGGCGTGCCGCCAAACGTCGTGCCATGAGAGCCGGGTTGAAAAAGCTCGGCCGCATTTTCCCGCACCCAGATCGCGCCAATGGGAAAGCCGCCGCCCAGGGCCTTCGCCATGCCGATGGCGTCAGGCAGGATGCCGGCGTGCTCAAACGCGTAGAATTTCCCGGTGCGGCCAATGCCGCATTGCACCTCGTCGAGCAGGAGCAGCAGGTTGTGCCGGTCGCACAGGGCGCGCAGGCCAAGCAGAAATTCCGTCGTGCAGGGATTGATGCCGCTCTCGCCCTGGATGGTCTCGACGAAAATCGCCGCGGTCTGCCCATCGACGAGGTCGGCGAAACTTTGCAGGTTGTTCAGTTCGCCAAACACAAAGCCGGGCACGAGCGGGCGGAAACCCTTCTGGATTTTTTCCTGCGGCGTGGCGCTCATGCCGCCAAACATGCGGCCGTGAAAGGCGTTTTTCGCGCAGATAATCTTGTAGCACTTCCCTTCTTCGCCGCCGGATTTTTTCACGCCATGCAAACGGGCGAGCTTGATCAGTCCTTCGTCGGCCTCGCCGCCGCTGTTGCAGAAAAACACCCGGCCCGGGCCGGCGCGCTGCACGAGCCGCCGCGCGAGCTCGGCCTGGTTCGGATTGCGAAAGAGGTTGCTGACGTGGATCAGCTCACCCGCCTGCCGCTGCACGGCGGCGACCCAACGGGGATGGCAATGGCCCAGCGCACTCACCGCGATGCCCGAGGTGAAATCGAGGTAGCTGTTCCCTTGGTCGTCCCATACTTGCACGCCGCGGCCCCGCGTCAGGGTAAGGCTGGCGCGCGCGTAGTTTTTCATCACAAACGCGTCGTAGAGGTCGGCCGTGCTGGTGCGGACGATGGTCTGATTGCTCATTTCAAAAGAAAGCTATAAACTTAAAGGAAAGAATTCAACCGCGGACATAGTTAAACCCGAGCATAGGCAAAGGCGCAGGGAATTTTTTGCCACAAAAGAACACAGAGAACTCAAAGACCAATCCAAAACGGATTCAGAATCAAAATCTTGGTTTTCTGTTTATGTGTTCTCTTGTGGCAAAAACGATTTCGTTCCGATTCTCGGCTTCCGGGTTTCCTACTAAAAAAGATCGGGATGCTTTAAGAAGGAAGCCATGTCGGCTGAGGGCAGCCGCCCCTACCGAAATTACCTGAATTACCCTTGGACAATTTCCGTGCCGATGCCTTTGTCGGTGAAAATTTCCAGGAGCAGGCTGTGCGGCAGGCGTCCGTCGATGAAATGCACGCGCTGCACGCCTTCCTGCAGCGCGCGGATGGCGCTCGCCACCTTGGGGCGCATGCCTTTGTCGATGACGCCTTTTTTCTTCAGGTCTTCCACCTGGCTGATTTTCAGCGTCGAAATGAGCGAAGAGGCTTCGGGCGGGTTGGCGAGCAGTCCCGGCACATCGCTCATGTAAACCAGCCGGCGGGCGCGCAACGCGCTGGCGACGCGTCCGGCCACGAGGTCGGCATTCACGTTGTAAGGCTTGCTGTCGTAGCCTTCGGCCACGGGCGAGATAACGGGGATAAAACCGTCGGCGATTTCTTTTTTGATGAGCTTGGCCTTCACCTCGGTGACTTCGCCGACGTAACCGAGATCGACGGCGTTGCCGTCATCGTCGGTCGTGAGCTTCTGGCAAACGAGCACGGTATGGCCAGACATCCCTTTCGGCTTGGCCTTGGCAGTGGCGATGGCGTCGCAGACGTCCTTGTTGACGATTTCGTCGAGCGTTTTCTTCACGACCGCGATAGTGGCCTCGTCGGTGACGCGCAGGCCGTTGATAAAATCCGCCTTCAAGCCGGAAGACTCCATCGCCTTCGTGATGGCCTTGCCGCCGCCGTGCACGACGACGACGTTGATGCCGACCGCGGCAAAAAACGCGATATCGTAGGCAACGCGCGCGCGGATGGCCGGATCGGGGTCATCCATGAAACTGCCGCCGTATTTCACGACGAACGTCGAGCCGTGAAAATCCTGGATGTAAGGCATTGCTTCGAGCAGTACCTTCGCCTTCGCGGTGACTTCAGTGACGTCCATGTTTGGTCAACAAACGCCGCCTTTGACGGCGGGGGGAAAAACTGGCTGGGGGAAAATGCTCACGCGAAATTTTGTAGGTAGGATGTTGTAATGCACTCGCGGTGCGCATTTCCACAATAATTTTCAGGCCGGCCAACATCGTCATCATTTCGTCACACAAGGAAACCGGTGATAAATTTCAAATTGCGGAGAATTATATCACGCGCTGATGAACCATCCGAGGTAGGGCGAGACGTCCCGGCGAGCCAAGTTTCCCCGGCTCGTCAAGGATGCCTCGACCTACCTTTGATGCGTCTGCATGCAACGTCATTAGGTATTGCTCAATCAACTGCCCGTTTTCAATTTTGAGCTAGCTTCAACATGTCCAGCACTTCCCTCGCCTTCTCCTCGCGCACCGCCCATCGCACCTGGCTTGCCACGCAAGCCGCCCTGCCCGCAGGTTTCCGCGTGGGCACCACTCGTTTCGACTTCACGCCGCACGAGGCGCCGAAGCCGGCAAAAATGACGCTCACGCTCATTGCGCTCGACGAGCCGTCGCCGGATTTCGCGGCAGTCTTCACGCGCAACGCCTTTCCCGGCGCGCCGGTCGTCATCGGCCGCCAGCGGCTGGCCGAGCCTGCCCTCGGCGCCATCATCGTAAACAACAAGATTTCCAACGTCTGCGCGCTCGGCGGCGTCGAGACGGCCGAGCGCGTCTGCGCCGGGACCGCGCAACTGCTCAAATTTTCGCCCACGGAAATTTTGCCGTGCTCGACCGGCGTCATCGGCTGGAGCTTGCCGGCGGACGCGATCCTCGCCGCGCTGCCGCAGACCGCGGCCACGCTGGCCGGCGGCTCCGTGCTGCCCGCGGCGGAAGGCATCATGACCACCGACCTTTATCCAAAAGTGCGGCGCTCTGCGGTCGGCGGCAGCAGCATCGTGGGCATCGCGAAAGGCGCGGGCATGATCGAACCGAACCTCGCGACCATGCTGGTCTATTTGCTGACCGACGTCGCGATCCCGCGCCATGAGCTGCGCGCGATGCTCGCCCGCACGGTCGAAACGAGCTTCAACACGATCAGCATCGACAGCGACACCAGCACGTCCGACACTGTGGTGCTGGTTTCGTCGGGCCAGGTGCCATGTTCGGACCACGCCGAGTTTGAGCGGGCGCTGGCCGTCGTCTGCCGCGATCTCGCGGAAGATGTCGTGCGCAATGGCGAAGGCGTGCGGCACGTCATCCGCGTGCAGGTGCGTCGCTCACCCGACACCGTGATCGCACGCGCGCTGGGCAAGGCTATCGTCAACGCTCCGCTTTTCAAGTGCGCCGTGGCCGGCAACGATCCAAACGTCGGCCGGCTGGTGCAGGCCATCGGCAAATACGTGGGCGTGCATGCGCCGGCGCTCGACTTGTCGCGGTTGCGGCTGCGGATGGGCGGACTGGAGATTTTTTCTGCCGGTGCGTTTCGGCTCGATCCGGAAAAAGAGACCGCACTGGTCGCGCATCTGCGGTCGGCCGAGCTTTACGCAAGCCTGCCGCCAAAAAACGGCGTGTTTGCGCCGCCGATCGATTTTCCACCGCACGAGCGGTGCGTGGAAATCGAAGTCGACCTGGGTGGCGGCACGGCGGAAGCGACCATCCTCGGCGGCGATCTCACCCACGAATACGTGAGCGAGAATGCGGACTACCGAAGCTAAGCAAGCTCAGCTTCGGAACGTTCAACATCCAACACTCAACATTCAAGGAGGAGATCTCTCACAAGGTCGACGCCCTCATCCTTGGACGTTCAGTGTTGAATGTTGAACGTTGAATGTTCTGACGAAACTGGCGGTTTCGTCAGCCGGTTTCACCGGTTAACGTGAACAACCTTGGCCGGCGGGAAGCCGTTGAAGTAGGTCGCGGACGCGTGGCTGTAGGCGCCAATATTGACGCTGTAAACAAAATCGTCGCGTTCGAGTTCGGGCAGGTTCTCCGCCATCGAGACGACATCGAGCGCATCGCAAGTCGGGCCGAAGACCGAACAGATCTGCGTCGGGCCTTTTTTGAACGCTTTGACCGGATATTTGCAGTGGTCAAAAATAACGCCCGAGTAGGTGTGGTAGACGCCGTCGTTGATGTAGTAGCAGGTCTTGCCGTCACGCACGGCCTTGCCGATGACCTTCGAGACGGCAATGCCGGCCGAGGCGACGAGAAAACGGCCCGGCTCGGCGAGAATCTGGACGTCCTTCGGAAACAGGCGGTCAAGCTCGGTGTTGATGACCTTCGCGAGTTCGCGAAACGGTTTCACCGACGAGTCATACGGCGCGGGGAAGCCGCCGCCGATGTCGAGCAGGTTCATCTTGGTGTAGCCGCGGTCGCGCGCTTCCTTGAACACGGAGGCCGACAGGTTGATCGCCTGGACGTAATTTTCAAAATTCGTGGTCTGGCTGCCGACGTGAAAGCTGATGCCTTCGACGACGAGGCCGGCCTTGTCCGCCGCGAGGATGAGATCGACCGCTTCGCCCGGCGAAGCGCCGAACTTGGAGGAGAGTTCGACCATCGCGCCGGTGTTGGGCACCTTGAGGCGCAGCACAAGGCCGGCGCTGGGCGCGTGCTTTTTGATTTTCTGGATTTCTTCGAAATTGTCGAAGGTGACGAGCGGCTTGTACTGGTTCAGTTCCTCAAGCGTCTCGGTGGGCTTGGTCGGGTTGGCGTAGATGATCTTGTCCCAGATCCACTGCTGCCGCTCCTTGGCGGGCATTTTCTCGATATACTGGTGCACGATCATGAATTCCGGCATCGAGGCGACATCGAAGCTCGCGCCTTCTTCGAAGAGCGTCTGCACGATGGCGGGATCGGGATTGGCCTTGACCGCGAAATAAACCTGGATGCGCGGCAGGTAGCGCCGGAACTGGCGGTAGTTTTTGCGCAACTCGTCGTGATCGATCACGAACAGCGGCGTGCCCTGCTCCTTGGCCAGTTTCTTCAATTTGGGCGGAGCTATCATAGCGTTAGAAACCCCTTCGGCATTGGCATCCCCTGTTTGTCATCCAGAGCGAAGCGAAGGACCCCACGGAATCGATTTGTGAGATTCCTCGCACGGTCTCGGAATGACAATATAAGGCAATGACGCCCGATTCGTTCATCCGCGCCGATCCGTGCAATCCGCGGATTGCTTGAGCACCTCAGAATGATGGGACCGGTATTTGCCGACATGACAGGGAGTGTCTAAATGGAAAGCGATCTGCCCCTTCAACAACCGCCGTCCTTGAACAGGAAATTCTTGAATTGCCATGGATCCTTCAGGTCCAGGTCGGGCTTGTTGTAACCCTTGAACGCGTTCGGCATGTCGCGCAGCGGCGTCCAATCGGAAGACTTCGAGATCCACCGGCCGAGATACGGTTTTGCGATATCGAGAATGTAGTCGTGCGGCAGCTCGTCGGGAACGAGGACGCCCTGCTCGGGATTTTCGATCATCCACATGGTCGCGGCGACGACGGAGATGGCGACCTGCATGGTGGTGGCGTTCTGGTGCGGGACGAGGCGGCGCGACTCCTCGATGCTAAGGTCGCTGCCAATCCACCATGAATTGTAGGCGTGGCCCATGAGCAGCGCGCCGAGGATGTCGGCGCCGCTGGTGATCTCGTCGTTCATGATGCGGAGCTTCGGCTGCAGCTCGTAATTGCGGCCACGCAACTCGTGCAGTGAAATGATCGCGTTGTCGCACGGGCAGTAGGCGTAGTGCATCGTGGGGCGATAGACCGCCTTGCCGTCCTTCCAGACAGTGAGCTTGTCGGAAATGGTGAAGGATTCGCCGTGGCGGACGACCATGCCGCGGATGGTGTAATCCGGCACCCAGGAGCGGACCCAAGTGTTGATGCCCATGCGCGCAAGGCAAATCTGGGTTTTCGGACCATCCTTGTGCCGGTAGGCGAACGCAGGCAACTCCTTCTCGTGCGTGCCCCATCCCATCTCGGCGGTGGTGGTGCCCTCTTCGCGAAAACCTTCGATCGACCAGGTGTTGACGAACTCGTCTATTTCCTTCGGCACGTTGGAAATCTGGGTGTCGCGTTCGCTGCAATGAATGACCTTCACGCCGATTTTCTGGGCCAGCACGTTGAACGCCCGATCCTTGATGAGCTGCTCGACCTCCTCGGCCTTTTTGCCCTTGAGCTTTTTGTCGGCGATCAGGCTCTGCCCGATGTCAATCAGACCCTGCTTGGTGAAATGCGAAAGGAGCCCGGGATTGGCACCGTGCTCGATGACGGCGGATGCGCCCTTGGTCTTCCATTTGGCGAGCATCCGGCGCAGGTTCATGTGGCGCCAGTAAAGCGTCTTGGTCGTCGGCTTGTTGTCCGGCAAGCCGTGATAGGGATCCCACACCTCGGTCGAGGTGTTGATGTAGAGCACGCCGTGGTCGTGGCACCATTGCAGGATGACCAGCGCGTCGATGTTCCAGGCGAGGTCGATCAGGACATCGCCCGTGGAAAGATATTTGCCGAGAATGGTCGCGAGATTGCCCTGCTCGACGCGGTCCTGCACGAAGCGCACGCCCTTGGCCGTCCACTTCGCAAGTTTAGCCGCGCGGTCTTCGAAATCCATGACCGTGACATTTTTCGCGGGCACCTTGAGGTGCTTGAAAAGAATGGGGAGCGTGCATTCGGCCACGGCACCGTAGCCGACAAAGAGGATTTTTTTGTTGAATTCGATCATGGTGCTGGACGTTGGAGAAACAGAGAACAGTTGGGGTAATTCACCCGAGTTTTGAACTGGTCCGCTTGCAAATTAAACCACGAGCTGTGCGGGAAAGGCCGCTGGCTGACAAGCAGTTTTCTCGGAAACGTGTTACGTTTCCGAGAACATCCATCATTCAACGTCCAAGGAAAGCCTCCTACTTGGATGTTGAACGTTGAAAGTTGGATGTTCAGACGAGACCAGCGGTCTCGTCATAGCCACACCACAGGTTCATGATCTGCACGGCCTGGCCGCTGGCGCCTTTGAACAGGTTGTCCTCGGCCGAGGTGATGATGAAGTTTTTCGTGCGGGGATCGAAGACCGCGGACATGTCCACGCGATTGGTCCCGGTCACGTGCGCCGTGTCAGGGGTCTCGCCGCTGGGAAGGAGTTGCACAAAGGGCTTGCCGGCGTAGGCGGTGCGCCACGCGGCGTAGAGCGCATCGATGGTAGCGCCGGACGCGGCCGGCACGGTGATCGTGGAGGCGATGCCGCGCCGCATGGGTGCGAGGTGGGGATTGAATTGGATGATCGTGGGCGCGCCGGTGAGTTTCCCGAGCTGCTCCTCGATTTCCGC
>Ga0210395_10004737_pt1 | contig 10437 bp, 11 predicted proteins | sample IncBWH4OmetaG_FD_150861 | JGI IMG/M metagenome (GOLD analysis project Ga0210395, IMG submission 150861) | Forest soil microbial communities from Barre Woods Harvard Forest LTER site, Petersham, Massachusetts, United States - Inc-BW-H-4-O ...
AATCCGGCCCCGCCTGCGTCGCCATCAACAATCCCGGTGTCATTCTCGGCGGAGCCGGCTCTGGCCCACGCATCAGCGGTCTCGGCGCAAGCCTCAACGGGTACGGAGGGAACGATCTCATTCCCCAGGTCGGCCGCAATACCTTCCGCTACCCGTCCGTCACCAATCTCGACGTACGCTTCTCCAAGCGCACGCATCTCACTGACCGCATCACCTTTGAGCTGCTGGGCGAGGCCTTCAATATCCTCAACCATCAAAATGTAACTTCGATTGATCCAATTGGGTACATCATCGACAATGACGCCTCATACACCAACACCGCTCATCTCACATATCTAGGCGGAGGCACCACCGCCGGCACATCGACATTCGGAAACGTCACCAACGCCAACAGCACCGCACTCTACCGCCAGCGCCAGATCCAGATCGGCGGACGATTGAATTTCTGATGAGCAGAGTTGAGAAGCTCTCTTTCCTACTCCAGAGCGTCTTTGCCTCGCTTCAGATCGCCAAAGAATCCCTTCCGTAGATTGATGCCATACTCCAGATACGCCTTCAGGCAGCAGACCATATTCATCCATCCCTGGCAGTTCTGATAGGAGCGATCGAGTCCCGTTTGATTCTCCTGCCATGCAGACTCCGATATCTTCACCAGGGTTCCATCCTTGCCGAGAGACTCGAAATGTATCTCAACGCGGGTGTTGTAACCATCCCCCGCTTCCCACTCGAAGGCAATAAGCTGATTGACGATGACCTCCTTCACCGACAGCGGAACATCCTCCGGATAATCCGCAAACCTCCAGATCACTCGCGATCCCTGGGTCAACGGGCCGCTCGCTGATTCTGTGGCGAAGTACTGCGTAATTTTCGTCGGATTATAGACGCCGTCGAAGACCTCCTCGACCGGCTTTTGAATTCTTGCCTGCACTTGAAATTTGAGCTCCATATTTCCTCCTCGGATGATCCTGTTCGCGATCAATATATGTTATATTATTATAACATGTCAACAGCGGGCAACAAGAAATCCGACAAACAGGAACGGGTCTTCAAGGCGCTGGCCGATTACAAAAGACGAGAAATTCTTGATCTGCTGAAAGATGAGCCGAGAACGACGGGAGATCTCTGCAGCCACTTTCGCAGCCTGGACAGATGCACAGTCATGCAGCACCTGCGCGTGCTCGAGAAAGCGGATCTCGTCATCGTAAAGCGCCAGGGACGCCAGCGCTGGAATTACATTAACCCGCTTCCCATCAAGGACATCTACGATCGCTGGATCAGCCATTATGCCACGGGCGCGGTCGATCTGCTCGCGCGCATGAAGCGCCAAATGGAAGAATAGGGACGAGAGAGCCAAGCGAGGCCTGATAATGCCTGTTAGTAGGTCGTGCAAGCAACAGTCCTTTCCAGCTTGCTCGAAGCAGGTCAATCTGCTCTTGACCCTCGTGAATCTTCTGAAGGTGATTTTTGTATCATTTGATCTGACCTCGCGATCGGCAGAATGCGTATCGCTTGAACCTCTAACCATCTTTGTCCGATGGGATGGAGCATAGGACAAAGATGCGGCTGAAACGACGATCCACCCGAAGTGAAGACACAAGGTCTACATCTGCAATCGAAGATGAGGAGAGAAAGCAGTCCCTGCTCGGGCGCGTCACCGGTATCTCTGTCTACCTATTCGAAAGGGGAATGCCCGACCCTTTCGTATTTGCAGTACTTCTGACGCTTTCAGGTGCCTTCCTTGCGTTAATGTTTGCACCGAACGCAACGGTGCCGAGTGTGGCGTTGGCCTGGTACGGAGGCATCTTTGCGATCTTCGCCTTCGCCTTCCAGATGGTCATCATGCTCGTTGCGGGCTATGCACTGGCAATCGCACGTCCGGTACAGAGAGGCTTGGCGAAGATCGCCTCCCTCGTCTCAACGCCTCAATCTGCAATTTCGCTCACCATAGCAGTGAGTTTGATTGCTTCGTGGATCAACTGGGGACTGGGTCTGGTGACCGCTGCACTGCTTGCCCGTGAGATTGCAAAGCGCGTCAGGCTGGACTTCGGTTGGCTGGTGGCGGCAGCTTATACGGGCTTCGTTGTTTCTACAGAGGGGCTATCCGGCTCGATTGCTCTTTCACAGGCGACACATGGTTCCGCGCTGAATATCGTCGAGAAGGTGACGGGGCACGGCATCCCTCTTGGTGAGACAGTGTTCACCAGGTTCAACCTCATTCCGTGTCTTATATTGCTGATCACTCTGCCGATGATCTTTCGTGCGCTGCAGCCGATCGAGCGAAATACCATCGTGGCAGACCCCGAGCGTCTCCGTAAGGAGGATCAGCAGGTCCATACCAGAGAGCGCGAAGATGGCTTCGGATCCAAGCTTGATAATGCATGGATTCTCAATTTAGTTCTCGTAGCCTTTGGGCTCTTCGCGCTGATCGTCCAGTGGCAACACACCGGCTTTGCGCTCGATCTCAATTCCGTCATCATTATGCTGATTCTAGGTGGCCTGCTTCTTCATTGGCGGCCGTTTGCCTACATCGGAGCGGTGAAACACGCTGCTCGCATCAGCGGCTCTCTTATCCTTCAATACCCCCTTTATGGCGGACTGATGGGCATCATTACAACAACGGGTCTGGCAGGGGTTTTGTCTAGGATATTTATCCGCTTCTCAACCGAGCGTACTCTTCCCTTCTTCACTTATCTCACTTCGATGATCATTACGCTCTTCGTGCCGAGCGGAGGTGGCCATTGGGCAGTGCAAGGCCCATTTGCGGTACCGGCGGCTCAAGCACTGCACTCATCGCTCGCGGGAACGACGATGGCAGTTGCGATGGGTGAATCGGTTGCCAACATGCTGCAGCCCTTCTGGGCTCTGCCAATTCTTGCGATTGCGGGTATCAAGATGAGGCGCATGATGGGCTTTATGGTTGTCACATTCGCTGTGTCTGCCCTTGCATTCGGGCTTTCCCTTCTCTTCCTTGTTCCCACTCAATAGCTCTTATTTACCGGACTAGACGAAAAGGGGGCAGTTCCCCGCTACCGGTGAGAACGAGGCTCGAGTTCTCCAGGTTGGGTTAAAGCTGGCCTTCTGGGCGGCTGGCAAGTATCGTTCGGAGATGAATTGGAGACCTTCTAAGGAGCCGAGTCTTGTACCAGCCGGAGACGTATGCCGTCGCTCTTTCTTTTATGACCCTGAGCATGCTGTGCTGGGGATCGTGGGCCAATACGGTTAAGCTTTGTCCCGGTTATCGCTTTCAGTTGTTCTATTGGGACTATGTGATTGGGTTGCTTGTTGGAGCACTCGCCTGGGGTTTCACTTTGGGAACGGCCGGATCGACGGGCTACCCGTTTTTACAGGATCTGGTAGCAATCCCTCATTTAAATCTCCTGTTCGCATTGATAGGTGGGATCATCTTCAACGCCGCCAACCTGCTTCTTGTGGCTGCGATTGAAATTGCCGGTCTGGCGGTGGCATTTCCAGTCGGAATCGGCGTGGCCCTGGTCGTGGGTGCAGTGAGCAGTTACATCCTGTTGCCCAAGGGCAACCCGCTCATGCTTTTTGGGGGAATCGTACTGGTAGTGGCAGCCATTGTGTGTGACGCCTTTGCTTACAGACTGCGCGAGCGCGAGCATCTTGCAACGAGTCGCCGAGGAGTTGTCATCAGCCTCGTGTCAGGCCTGCTGATGGGAAGCTTTTACCCCTTCGTTTCCCGCGCGATGAGCGGTTCCAACGCTCCTGGCCCGTATGCTGTGTCGTTCTATTTCGTCGTGGGCGTTGCTGTTTGCTCGGTCCCCTTCAACCACCTGCTGATGCGCAAGCCGCTCGACGCACAGGCACCGGTCACGATGAATGGATTTTGGGCCGCACCCTTCCGGTGGCATCTCTGGGGAATCCTCGGGGGAGCAATCTGGTGCACCGGCGGGGTCTTCAACTTTGTCGCATCGCGCGCGCACATCGTGGGTCCTGCTGTCTCCTACTCCATTGGGCAGGGCGCGACGATGATTTCCGCATGCTGGGGTGTCTTTATCTGGCGCGAATTCTCATCCGCTCCCGTGCGGGCAAAAACTTATCTCTTCTGGATGTTCGTGCTCTTCCTTTTCGGCCTGACGTTGGTTGCACTGGCCCCCATTTTCTAACCGAGGATGATTTGTGCAGGTACCATCATGCTGAACCGTAAGCCAATTCTTGTTGTGGGCAGTATCAATATCGATCTTGTCGCTAAGGCGGAACGCATTCCGGTTACCGGCGAAACGGTTTCGGGGACTGAATTCCAGACTCATTCCGGGGGCAAAGGGGCGAATCAGGCGGTTGCAGTGGCCCGCCTAGGGTATCCCGTGGGCATGATCGGAAGGCTTGGCAACGATGTATTCGGAACGGAGCTGCGCGAGCATCTGCAAAACGCAGGCATCGACTTGTCAGCGGTGCAAACTACGGAAGGAAGTTCGGGTGTAGCGGTGATTATCGTTTCGCCTTCCGGAGACAACATCATCGTGCCCACCCCGGGCGCAAACGCGGCGCTATCGCCCGCGGACATCGACGCTAACCTCGATATGATTCGCGCTGCAGGCCTTGTGCTCACCCAGCTTGAGATTCCTCTTGAAACCGTAGAGCATCTCGCGAACGTTTGTGCACGCGAAGGCATCCCGCTGATGCTTGATCCGGCTCCGGCGCGTGCGTTGCCAGCGGCTATTCTCACGCGGACGCGATGGTTTACACCGAACGAAACCGAAGCGGCGGTCTATTCAGGCAACGATCTTTTCGATTCTTCCGGGTCCATTGCACGAAAGCTGCTCGCCAAAGGTCCGCAGGCGATCGTCTTGAAGCTGGGAGCGCGGGGTGTCTACCTGGCGGACCGCAATGGTCTGGACCAGCAAATCGATGCATATCCTGTGCGCGCGGTGGACACCACTGCAGCTGGCGACGCTTTCAACGGCGCGTTTGCTGCGGCCCTCATGCTGGGAGAGACTCCCGCGGAGAGCGCGAGATTTGCTGCTGCTGCTGCTGCCATTTCCGTCACCAGGCCTGGCGCTCAACCATCCATGCCCACCATGGCGGAGGTTCAAAAGCTGCTTCACCGGGAAAATGCCTGATGCAGCAGGTGAGTGGACCGACGGTTGAGATCGCTGCGCGTCAGGAATGGCGTCCGCGCCGCCGGTCACATGGATCTCACTCGAAGATGCTCGCGTACGCCTCGTGGGCCGGCAAACGGCTCCCGCGCGAATGGGAGTGGCAGTCCGCTCGCCGAACACTCAGTCATACTTGGCCTTGCCCGCGGCGCAACACTTTCTGGGAGCCCGACATCGCGCTTGCTCAAGCTCGTGCGGCGGTGTGCTTTGGCGCGTGTTCGGCAAGTCTATCCGTAAGAAATTGCATGTACTCCTGTATTCCCCCCCCGGTTTTTGCTGAAACCGCGAAATGGCGCATCCCTGGTCGTACGGCTTGAATGTTTGCCTTCACGGATTCTTCGTCGAATTCAACGGCCTCAGCGAGATCCATTTTTGTGATCACCGCTATATCTGCGCTGTTAAATATTGTGGGATACTTCAGCGGCTTGTCCTCGCCTTCGGTAACCGATAGCAGGACGAGGCGGAGATTCTCGCCGAGGTCATAGGAAGAAGGGCATACCAGGTTGCCAACGTTCTCGATGAAAAGAAAATCGAGTTGGCCGATGTCCCAACCGTCGAGAGCACGATCGATCATTACCGCTTCCAGATGGCACAGCGTTCCGGTTGTTATCTGTTTCACCGGAGCCTGGCTGCGCGCGAGTCGGATGGCATCGTTTTCTGTGGCAAGGTCCCCTACCAGTGCAGCCACGCGATAATTCTGCCGCATAAGCGTAAGCGTCTTTTCGAGGAAAGCCGTCTTGCCCGCGCCCGGGCTCGAAACCAGGCTCACAACAAATGTCCCCTGCGAGCGGAAACGCTCGCGCAGCGCCCGAGCCACCACGTCATTCTGCTTCAGGACATTCTTACGTACTTCCAACAGGCGCGGTTCGGCGCTCATCTCCTACCTCCAGGGCACTAATGACCAGTTCTCTTCCGTGAATAATGTCTGAGGTTGGCGCGCCGCAGTCGGGACAGCAGAACCATTGCATCGATCTCAAGGTCTTTTGGGCATTACAGGTCGGGCAGTACACCTCAATCTGAACTTCCCGAATCACGAGGCGGGAGCCTTCCAGGGACGTGCCTTTGCAGGCAATCTCATAAGAGAAACGCAGAGCCTCTGCGACGACTCCGGATAACGGTCCGAGCTCCAGATGAACGGCGTCGATCGTAACACGGCGACGTTCGGCCTCGTCCACAGCCATGTCGATAATGCTCATTGCGATGGAGAGTTCATGCATAGGACGCTCCGTTAATCCGCCCTTCTTGAAATGCCGCGAGCGCGGCCTGCCCGAGGCTGATCCCGCCATCATTCGGTGGGACGGCGTGGTTGATCCATGTTCGAAGTTTTGCGGCGCCCAGAAGCGGTTTTAAATCTTCCAGGAGCAGTCCGTTCTGGAGGACGCCTCCCGACAAGACGACCGTTTTAAGGCCGCGCTCCTCGCAGATAATTTTGATCGCCGAGCACAAGCCGCGCGCAATCCCCAGTTGAAATGCACGAGCAATCTCGGATGTCGAGCGTCCACGAATCCGGTCACGGATCATAGCCCCAAGCAGTGGCCGGAAGTCAAGCTGATGGCCGTCAAATGGGAATGGATACGCATCAAGAGGCGGCGAGCTGCGAGCGAGTTGCTCCACCCAGATCGCAGCCTGTCCTTCGAAGGTTGTCTGTCTGACGAAACCCAGCAGAGCTGCGGCCGCATCGAAGAACCTGCCTATCGACGTGGTAGAAAAGACGCGCACATCGCGTTCTATGAGTCGCAGCGCTCCCCGATAGCGCAAGCCGAAGTGAAACGGGGCGGCAGCCAGGTCCGGAAGGCCGTCTATCTGGGAAAGAAAACCGACGGCAGCCTGCACCGGATGCTGAGCGGCGGCATCGCCTCCGGCAAGCGCCGCCTGCCGCAGATGCGCAACCCGCTCGAAGCCGCGCTCGACACTCCCGACAAAAATTTCGCCGCCCCAAATGGTCCCGTCGTCTCCGTATCCGGTACCGTCAAGGCTGACGCCAACTACGGTTTCTTCCCACTCACCGCGTTCAGCGAGAACCGATGCTACATGCGCGCGATGATGTTGCACAGCGTACCGCTTGACAACCGGCAATCCGAAAGCATGCGTCGTGGACGCATATTGCGGATGGCAGTCGTGCGCAACCAGGAGATCGTCCCATCGCACATCGTACATAGAGATCAGATCAGCCACGGTTTCTTCGAAGGCTCGGAAGGCCGGGTAGTGATCCAGGTCACCGATGTGCTGGCTGACAAATGCCTGTCCATCGACGACGAGAGTGATTGAGTTCTTGAGGTCGGCGCCCAAGGCGAGAATCGGGCGCTTGGCGGGCAGCATCGCGACTGCTCCGGGGGCGTAGCCGCGCGCGCGTCGCAAAATCATGGGGCCGAAAGCTCCAACGCGCGCGACAGAATCATCGACGCGGCGCGCGACGGAACGCTCTCCCATCAGGAATGCGTCGGCAATTCCAGAAAGACGCGCAAGGGCATCGTCATCCTCGTACGCAATCGGTTCGCTGGAGCGATTGGCACTGGTCATCACCAGGACATCTGGAGCGCCAGAGGCGAAGAGCAGGTGATGGAGTGGCGTGTACGGCAGCATTACTCCCAACTCGTCATTTCCGGGTGCGACTCCGGTAAGCTCCTGCTTTCGAGGCGCGAGAACAATCGGACGAGGGATAGACGTTATGAGGGCTTCGGTATCGGAAGAAAGGTGAACCAGATTGCGAGCGGTTTCCAAATCTTTGGCCATCAATGCAAACGGTTTTTCTTTCCGGAACTTTCGTTCGCGCAGGTCGGCCATCGACTCCGGGTTTCGGGCGTCGCAGGCCAGGTGATAGCCGCCCAGCCCCTTGATCGCAACGACTTTTCCTTCGCGAAGCAGTTGGGCCGCTTTGTCGATTGCTCCTTTGCCATCATCAACAGTTGCCCCTTCCTCGTGCAGAGAATATAGAGGACCGCATTCAGGACACGCGACCGGTTGCGCATGGAATCGCCGGTTGGCGGGATCGTGATATTCCGCACTGCAGTAGTCATCCAGCGGCCACTGGCGCATCGTGGTGTTCGGCCGGTCATAGGGCAACGCAAGGATGACGCTGTAGCGAGGCCCGCAGTTCGTGCAATTGATATAGGGATAGCCGTATCGCCGATCCGACGGGTCGAAAAGCTCCGCCAGGCATTCCTCGCAGATGGGGAGATCCGGCGAAACGCAAACTGTCGGCCGGTCTCGCCGCTCGCTTTCGCGGATTGTGAATTCGCTCAGACCCTCGCATGGTGCGGGTCCTACTTCAACCTCGTTCAGTTCAGCAGCAGCGGGCGGTTTCGTTTGCATTTCTCGAACGAATGCGGCCAGGTCCTTTTCAGCGCCCTCGAGATGAATCTCAACACCCTGGTCGCCATTGAGCACCCATCCCGTGAGGGCGTTTGCCTGAGCCAGGCGATACACAAAAGGGCGAAAACCAACTCCCTGAACTACTCCGCGCACGCGAATGGAGCAGGCAGTCGCCATCACGACCTCGACCCGACAACGCAGCCGCGGCCGTGCCATCCCACCTGGATCACTCTTCCGTCCTCGACAAGAATGGGAACCGTCAGGAGACCGCTGTCGAGTGACCGCAAGCGTTCGCGGGCCTCGGCATCGGCATCGATGTCGTATTCGACGAACTCCCGGCGGGTCCATTCCAGCCATTCGCGCAATTCTTCGGTGTAAGGACAGCTACCCGTGCCGTAGAGTTCAAGCTTCGCCATGCGCGAGCACCTCCAAAGTTTCGCGGATGACGTGATAAGCGGACGCCTGGACTTCCTGTATGCGCGGGATATAGTCGCTGCGAATGATGATGGGAAAATCGGCGAGGCCGCGGCGATAGATTTCTCCGCCGTCACAGCCGAGGAGAGCAATGGTGAGTAGACCGCGCTTGCGTGCCTCTTCCAGAGCCATCACGATGTTGCGAGATCCTCCGCTGGTTGAAATGCCGATAGCAACATCTTCCGGTCGCGCCTGAGCAATCAGTTGCCGAAGGAAAATGACCTCGGCGCCAACATCGTTCGCCAGCGCAGTGATGTTGGCCGGTTCCATGGACAGCGAGATTGCCGGAACTGGATGGTACCCGGTCGGAGGCAGTATGCAGTCCAAGGCCCAGTCGTTGGCGTCGGTTGCTGATCCGCCATTTCCGAAGATGATCAGCTTTCCGCCCTGTGATAGCCGCTCACGGATGGCGAGCGCGGTGTTAGCGATCTGTTCGGACTGTTCCTGCGCCAATCGCTTCCGCAGCAGGGTGTCGTCATGCACTTTCAGCTGTATCGAAGCCGCCACATCTTCGACGACATCGGTCGTTTTCTGCTTCTTGTGTCCGAGAAATGGATAGAGAAATTCCGATTGGCCCACGTCCTGGCCGAGTTCGCGATGTTCGAAGAAGACGTGTACGGTTTCCCAGAGGGTGTGATAGAAAATTTCGACCAGTTCCTGATGGATAAAGGGGTCAGGCGTAGCCGACTCAAGGGCGTATGAGCCTTCAGTGCCGGGCAGGGCGAATGTCATCGCTCCGCGCGAATGTGACATTGCCAAAGCAGCCACCACTTCAGGATCGCCTTCGGGAGGACCGAAGCCCATCACGATGTCGTCAGGGCGGAGGATTGCATCGAGCCATCGATGGAACGCCATGGAGAGGTCAAGCGCAGGAAGGGCGCGCTTTCCGACGATGACCGGATGCACGAACTCGACGGAAACATGCTGCGCGTCCGTAGCGTATGGGCCGCGGCCGAAGGCCAGAAGGCGTCCACCTCGCAGAAAGCGCTCGGACATCTCGCGGCAGGCTTCCGCCAGTTGCCTTGCCTCCCCAGCGAAGAACTGCTCGATAATCTCATTGCGCACGAGCAGGCGCACTTCAATCTGCGCAGTCAGTTTGCAAGCCGTTTCCATTGCCGCCTCTCTAACAGATGCGTGGCAGAGGGTCCCCGACCAGCATGTCGACGATCCGGCTGCCGCCGTAGCGTGTAGTTACCAGCACACCGCAGGCGGGTTCGGTTCGCACCTCGCCGATGATGAACGCGTCCTCGCCGCCCTCTGTCCTGTTCAGAGCGTTCAGCGCTGCATCAGCGTATTCCGGCGCGACCACGGCAAGAAACTGGCCTTCATTTGCGCTATGCAGCGGGTCGAGCCCAAGCAATTCACATGCACCTCGAACCTCATCGCGCATCGGAATCTCCTCTTCCGACAACACGATCCCCAGGCCGCAGTCGCGGGCAAGCTCATTGAGCGAAGTGGCGACACCTCCACGCGTGGGATCGCGCATCCAGCGGATTCCCGGTGCTGCTTCATCGACCATCGCTTCTATCAGAGC
>Ga0210395_10004738_pt1 | contig 10437 bp, 9 predicted proteins | sample IncBWH4OmetaG_FD_150861 | JGI IMG/M metagenome (GOLD analysis project Ga0210395, IMG submission 150861) | Forest soil microbial communities from Barre Woods Harvard Forest LTER site, Petersham, Massachusetts, United States - Inc-BW-H-4-O ...
CACGGCGATCTTCAAGCGGCCTTCCAGCGTTCGCAGGATCACGCTGGCATCGACGCCGATATATTCGGGCTTCGCCAGAATTTGCGCGACCTCGCCCCGGTTGTCGGGCGCCTCAGTGAACTCGGCAGCATGGACGAGCGTCCGGACCAGGGTCGCCAGCGTTTGCGGATTTTTCTCCGCCCATTGCTCGCGGACCGCCAACACTTTCTCTGCCGCACGCCGCATGATGTCGGAGCCGAAGTGCAGGATTCGGCCGACGCCACGGTCGACGGCAATCGAGTTCCAGGGCGCGCCGACACAGAAGCCGTCGATCTGGCCGCCCGCGATGCTGTCGACCATGAAGGGTGGTGGCAGCACCACAAGACGAACGTCCTCGTCCGGATCGACGCCGCCGGCGGCCATCCAGAAGCGCAACTGGTAATTATGGGTTGAAAACGGAAACGTCATTCCGAAGTTCAGTGGCTCGCCGCCGCTCCGCCGCCGCGTGGCAACGACCCGCGACAGCGCCCGCGCGGTCGCCATCGGATCAAGCGGATCGCCGTCGATCTCGGCCGTGATCGCCGCATGAAGCGCTGCGGACACGGTGATGGCGTTACCATTGAGGTTCAGTGTCAGCGGCACCACGATCGGCACCTTGATGTGTCCAAGCCCAAGGCTTGAGGCGACGGGAACCGGGGCCAGAATATGCGCGGCGTCGAACAGGCCGATGTTCAGCTTGTCGCGGACGTTCGACCACGACACCTCTCGAACGAGTTGCACGTCGAGCCCCTCGGCGTGGGTAAAGCCTTTCTCGACCGCGACGATCAGGGCTGCGGCATCGATCAGGGGGATGAAGCCGATCTGGAGCGGTGTCGTCATTTCAGGAGCTCCGAAGCCGTCAGGATCGACTGGGCGATCTCTCCGATTTTTTTCTTCTCTCGCATCGCGGTCGATCGCAGCAGCACATAGGCCTCGTCTTCGGTCAGGCCCTTCAGCTTCATCAGGATGCCTTTGGCCCGCTCGATCACCTTGCGGTCTTCCAGCGCCGATTTGGTGCGATCGAGTTCATCCTGGAGCTTGGCGAAGGCATTGAAACGGGAAATGCAGAGGTCGAGGATCGGCTTGAGACGTTCTTTCTTCAAGCCGTCGACGATATAGGCGGACACCCCGGCATCGACGGAGGCCTGGATCGAGGCCGCGTCGCTCTGATCGACGAACATCGCAACCGGCCGCCGCACCGCGCGGCTGACCTGGAACATCTGCTCCAGAATGTCGCGGCTGGGGTTTTCCAGATCGATGACGATGACATCGGGGTCGAGCGCATAGATCCGGCTCAACAGGCTCTGCATCTCGTCGATGCGCACGACATCGGTGAAGCCCGCCTCCCGAAGTCCCTCTTCGAGGATCGCGGCTCGGATCGGGCTTTCGTCGACAATTGCAATTTTAGGAGACGACTCGGTGCCCATCGTTCACCCGCATTCCGGCCACCTACTGATAGCATGCGAAGTGCCGGGTCAAAGCCTTGTAATTGTAGTCAATTGGGGTTAGCTCCTGCCCAATTATCGGACAGACTAGTGCGGCGAATTTGAAGTTCCTATCCGTGGTGCTGCGAGTTCGTTATAGGAACTTCAAATTCAAAGCCGCACTAGAAACGATAAGTTGCTAGGGCTCCTTCGATTCCGAAGTTCGTAAACGTAGAGCCGCAACATGGTACGAACTTCGGAATCGGAGCACTAGGAATGTCGCAGGCCGCCGCGCCTAAAGTCAGCTTTGTCTCGCTCGGATGCCCCAAAGCGCTGGTGGATTCCGAGCGCATCATCACGCGGCTACGCGCCGAAGGCTATGAGCTGGCGCGCAAGCATGACGGCGCCGATCTCGTCATCGTCAACACCTGCGGTTTTCTCGATAGCGCCAAGCAGGAGTCGCTCTCAGCCATCGGCGACGCGATGGCCGAAAACGGCAAGGTGATCGTCACCGGTTGCATGGGCGCCGAGCCCGACCAGATCGAGAAGGCCTATCCCGGCGTGCTCTCGATATCTGGGCCCCAGCAATATGAGAGCGTGCTGGAGGCGGTACACCGCGCCTTGCCGCCGGCGCACAACCCGCATCTTGATCTGGTGCCGCCGCAAGGCATCAAGCTGACGCCCCGGCATTACTCTTATTTGAAGATTTCCGAAGGCTGCAACAACCGCTGCAGCTTCTGCATCATCCCGAAATTGCGTGGCGATCTGGTTTCACGGCCGGCCAACGACGTGCTCCGCGAGGCCGAGCGGCTGGTCGCAGCCGGCGTCAAGGAATTGTTGGTCATTTCGCAGGATACCTCGGCTTACGGCGTCGACATCAAATATGCGGCCAGCCCCTGGAAGGACCGCGAAGTTCGCGCGAAGTTTTTCGACCTTGCGCAGGCGCTCGGTGAGTTCGGCGTCTGGGTGCGGTTGCAATATGTTTACCCCTACCCCCATGTCGACGAGGTCATCGGCCTCATGACCGAGGGCAAGGTGCTGCCCTATCTCGATATCCCGTTCCAGCACGCGAGCCCGGAAGTCCTTAAGGCGATGAAGCGCCCGGCCGCGCAGGAAAAGACGCTGGCACGGATCAAGAACTGGCGCGCGCAATGTCCTGAACTCGCGCTGCGTTCGACCTTCATCGTCGGCTTTCCCGGCGAGACCGATTCCGATTTTGCCGAACTGCTCGACTGGCTCGAGGAAGCCGAGATCGATCGGCTCGGCTGTTTCAAATACGAGCCGGTGGCTGGCGCGCCCGCGAACGCGCTGGGACCTGCCGTGCCGGAAGAGATCAAGCAGGAACGCTGGAATGCGCTGATGGCGCGACAGCGCAAGATTTCGGCGCGCCGGTTGAAGCGCAAGGTCGGCACTCGTCAGCAGGTGATCGTCGACGAGGTCGGGCCGACCGTCGCCAAAGGTCGTTCAAAGGCCGATGCGCCGGAGATCGACGGCGCGGTCTATCTCACAAGCCGGCGGCCGTTGAAGGTCGGTGAGATCGTCACGGCGAAGATCGAACGCGCCGACGAATACGACCTGCATGGATCGGTCGCCGGATTCTGAAGCTTGATGGCTTCTAAATCTTGACAACGTGTGCTTGCGCGCTGTAAGAGCGCGTCCCATGAGTTTCAACCGGACCCTCGCTTGCGCCGCCTGCCGCCGTCACCGCCGTGACGACGATGGGGTGCGCCGTGTCCGACGACCAGGCTGAATAACTAGATCAGCAGTGTTTTCGAGAAGGCCGCAACCCCGAAGTTGCGGCCTTCTTGCTTTTTGGCTCATCCCCTTCACCGCCAACGACCAGGAGAGTTCGACATGACCCAAGTCACGAACCGAGTCACGAACCAAGTCACGCATCCGTATCACGCTCTGATGGAAATCACGGCGCGCCCCGGCCATGTGTTCGTGCGTGGCGCAGGTTCTTTCCTCTGGGACGATACCGGCAAACGCTATCTCGATTTCATCCAGGGCTGGGCGGTCAACTGCCTCGGCCACTCCCCGCCCGCGATCGCAGAAGCGATTTCGGCGCAAGCGCGGAAATTGATCACGCCGAGTCCGGCCTATTACAACGACACGAGTTTGAAGCTTGCGAAGGCGCTCACGGATCTAAGCGCCTTCGACCGGGTGTTCTTCGCTAATTCCGGCGCGGAAGCCAATGAGGGCGCGATCAAGCTCGCGCGCAAATACGGCGCCCTGCACAGAGGCGGCGCCTACGAGATCATCACCTTCGAAGGTGGCTTTCACGGCCGGACGCTCGCAACCATGTCGGCGTCCGGAAAGAAGGCGTTTGAACCATTGTTCGAGCCCAAGGTTTCGGGGTTTCGCAAAGCGCAATGGAACGATCTCGCCTCCGTCGAGCGGCTGATCAACGACACCACCGTTGCTGTGATGCTGGAGCCGATTCAGGGCGAGGCCGGCGTCTGGCCGGCAGGCGATCCGTTTCTGCGCGATCTGCGGGAATTGACCACGGCGCACGGCCTGTTGCTGATCTTTGATGAGATCCAGACCGGGATGGGTCGCACTGGCAAGCTATTCCATTACGAGCACACCGGCATCACGCCCGACATCATGACGCTCGGCAAAGGCATCGGCGGTGGTGTGCCGTTGGCTGCGTTACTCGCCACAGAGGCTGTATCTTGCTTCGAGCATGGCGATCAGGGCGGCACGTTCAACGGCAATGCGCTGATGTGCGCGGCAGGGCTTGCTGTGCTGGAACAGGTTGCGGCTCCGAAATTCCTGAGGACCGTGACGACGAACGGGCTTTATCTGGAGAGTGAACTGCAACGGCTCTCGGCACGTCATGGCCTTGGCGAGGTCCGCGGCCGTGGCCTGCTGTTGGCGCTCGATCTGCGGGTTCCAATCGCGCCGTTGATCGTCGCAGAGGCGCTGGACGACGGCGTGCTCTTGAACGCGCCGCGCCCAGATACGTTGAGATTCATGCCGGCTCTCAACGTCACCCGCCAGGAGATCGACCTGATGATCAGGTGCCTCGACTCGTTGCTGAATACGGCCGGCGTCGCGCGCAGGGTTGCCTAGACTAAGTGCTTTACGGCTTGAGGATCGATGCGCCGGTGGTCGCCCGGCTCTCAAGATCGGCATGCGCCTTGGCCGCATCCTTCAGCGCATAGGCATGGTTGATCGGCACGTGCAGTTTGCCGTTGATCACGGCGGCAAACAGCGTGTCGGCGCCTTCGAGCAGTTCCGAACGCTTGCCGATATAGTCGTTGAGTTTCGGCCGGGTCGCAAACAGCGAGCCGTGATTGTTGAGTTCGGCAATCGCGAACGGTGGGACTGGCCCCGATGCGCTGCCGAAACTCACGAACAGGCCGCGCGGCTTGAGGCACGACAGCGAACCCGGAAAGGTCGTTTTGCCGACGCCGTCATACACCACGTCGCAAAGTTCATTGCGGCTGATCTGTTTGACGCGCGCGACGAAGTCTTCCTCGTTGTAGAGGATGACGTGATCGCAACCGTTGGCGAGCGCCAGATCGGCCTTGGCCTTGGAGCCGACGGTGCCGATCACATGCGCGCCGAGCGCCCTCGCCCATTGGCAGGCAAGTAACCCGATGCCGCCGGCGGCGGCATGAATCAGCACGCGGTGATGCGGTTCGACCTTGAACGTCTTGTGCAGGAGATACCAGACAGTCAGCCCCTTCAGCATCAACACGGCGCCCTGCTCGTAGGTGATGTGATCGGGAAGCTTGACCAGCCTTTCCCAGGGAATGTTGCGTTCGCCGGCATAGGCGCCAAGGTTCACGTAATAGGCCACGCGATCGCCGGGATGGAAATTCGTCACGCCGGAGCCGACCGCCAGCACTTCGCCCGCCGCCTCGTTGCCGACGATGAACGGCAGGCCGGGCGCCTTGTAGAGGCCAGTGCGATAATAAGTGTCGATGAAGTTCAGGCCGACCGCGTGCTGCCGGATGCGGACCTCGCCAGGGCCCGGCGCGGGTAATTCGGTATCCTCATAGACCAGGGCCTCCGGGCCGCCCACCTTGTGCACCCGCACGGCTTTGGTCATCGCCCTTCTCCTCGAAGTGTTTGCCTCGCCGCGAGCGAATGACATCGAGGCCGCATTGTCAACTCGGCGTGCCGTCACGGCCACGCTTCAAGACGGTTAACAATTTAGCCTTTGCTGCGGTTGCGTCGCGCCAGCACGTTGAACAGTTCCACCAGCGCGGAAAACGCAATCGCAAAGTAGATATAGCCGCGCGGAATGTGGAATTGGAAACCATCGGCGACCAGCGCCACGCCGATCAAAACCAGAAAGGCCAGCGCCAGCATTTTGGTGGTCGGATGCTCCGCGACAAATCGGGCCACCGGACCCGATGCCGCGTACATCACCACGCAGGCAATGACGACCGCCGAGATCATGATCGCAAGCTCCTGCGCCATGCCGATCGCGGTGATGATCGAATCCAGCGAGAACACGATGTCGATGATGGTGATCTCGAATATCACCCTTAAAAAAGCGCCTCTGCCGGACTCTGCTGCAGGCGCATCGTGACCCGCCTCGACCTCACGATGGATTTCATGGGTTGCCTTGGCGATCAGGAACAGCCCACCTGCGATCAGGATGATGTCGCGCCATGAGAACGCCAAATCATGCACCGTCAGGACGGCACGGGTCAGTCCGATCAGCCAGACGAGAAGGCTGAGCAGCAGGATGCGAAATACCAGCGCCAGCGCGAGACCGATCTGGCGCGCGCGGTTGGCCTGTTCCGGAGGAATGCCTGAAACAATGACGGAGATAAAGATCACATTGTCGATGCCGAGAACGATCTCGAGCGCCGTCAGGGTCAACAGAGCAGCCCAGGCTTCCGGGCTCGTCAGGAGTGCGATCATGCGTTCAGCGATCTGATGAACCGGATAGCACTATCGCTGCCGACGACATAGAGGCCGATCGCGCAGAGCGCTGACGTTACGGCCATGCCGGGTTCGAAATCGTCAACCAGCGTTACCATGGCCAGCGCCGTCCCGGCGCCGATCAGGCATAATGTCAGCCAACGCAAGCGGGCGACGCGGACGGGATGAACGACATGGAACGGCATGAAGGTGAGAATGATCAGGATTGCGACCGCGAGGGTGGAAGCGGCCGGTGGCCAGTGGAGCAGGAACAGATAGAACGCCGCCATATTCCACAATCCGGGAAAACCGCGGAAATGATTGTCGTCCGATTTCATGCGGCGGTCGGCAAAATAAAGCGCGCCCGACACCGCAATCCCCACCCCAAGCACCGGCGCGGCAAGTGGCCACAGCATGCCGCTGGCCGTGATGGCATAAGCGGGCACAAAAACGTAGGTGACAAAGTCGACCACGAGATCGAGCACTTCGCCCGACCAATTCGGCTGAAGGCGCACGACGTCAAGACGCCGTGCCATCGGACCGTCCACGCCGTCGATTACCAGCGCCACGCCTAACCACCAGAACATGGCCGTCCAATGCTCGCGAACGGCCTCCAGCAGCGCGAGAAGCGCGACGCCAGCGCCCAGCGCCGTGAAGACGTGTACAGAAAATGCCGCGGCCCGCTGCATGGACGAAGCCTGAGGAAGATGCGTTTCGGTCTGTTGATCCATTTTAAGATGATGCGCCGATTTGCGACATTATTGTCAGCAACTGCTATCAGGAATCGCTTCAATTTGCACATCTTAGGGTGGGCTTGAAAATGCCGTAGGGAAGGTCAAATGTCGCAGCATGAGCGATCATTCCTCGACCTATGACGTTGCTGTGGTTGGCGGCGGACCTGCCGGGTTGGCGGCGGCGATCGCCATCGCCCAGACCGGCGCGAACACCGCTTTGATCGCCCGCCGATCACCTTATGCCGACAACCGGACGACGGCGCTTCTCGGCGGATCGATCGATTTTTTGCAGGCGCTCGAGGTCTGGCCGCACTGCCAGGACAAAGCCGCCGAGTTGCGCGTGATGCGTCTGATTGATGACACAGGCCGCCTGATCCGGGCGCCGGAGGTCAAGTTTTCCTGCGACGAGATCGGCCTCGATGTATTCGGGTATAATATCGAGAACCGCGTTCTGGCGTCGGCTCTGGAACAACGCGCCATGACGCTGGCAAACCTGACGCGGCTCGACGGTGAGGCGGCTGCGGTCAATGCCGGCGACGATACCGTCGCGATTGACTTGGCCAGCGGCGGATCGATATCAGCCTATCTTGTGGTCGGCGCCGATGGCCGGCAGTCGCTCTGCCGGGATGCCGCCGGCATTACGGTCAGTCGCCGCGAACTTCATCAGGCAGCGCTGACATTCAATGTCAGCCATTCCCGCCCGCATCGTAATGTTTCGACTGAATTTCACACGCCGCAGGGACCATGCGTCTTTGTGCCCCTGCCCGGTAACCGCTCCAGCGTGGTGTGGGTATCGGAGCCGAAGGAAGCAGAACGGCTGGCGGCATTGAGCGACGAAGAATTGTCGGACGCTGCAGAAGCGCGCTCGCATTCGATCCTGGGACGGCTGAACGTCGAGGCCGGACGAAATCGGTTTTCGCTCGGAATCGAGCAGCCGAGGCAGTTCGCAAAGTCGCGGATTGCGTTGATCGGAGAGGCCGCGCATGTGCTGCCGCCGATCGGCGCGCAAGGACTCAATATGGGGCTGCGCGATGCCGCCGATATCGCCGAGATCGTGCGAAGCGCCCTCGCCAAGGGCGAAGACCCGGGCTCATCTGCCGTGATGAGCCGTTATGCCACCGTGCGGCGCCCTGACGTCATGAGCCGTACATTTGCCATCGATATCGCTAACCGCTCCTTGCTGAGCGCATTCCTGCCGATGCAGTCGCTGCGCGCCGCCGGCCTGCACCTGATTGGCTCGGTCGGACCGCTTCGTCGTTTGGCGATGCGCGAAGGCCTGGCGCCGTCGTGGCGTACGTCGCCCACCAGCCGCAGCGTTATGGAAACGCCAGCCGTCCGGTCTGAATAAGCCACATCGCGCCCGTCAGCGTCACGACCGAGGCGAAGGTCCCGATCATGACGGCGACGGAAGCCGGCTCGATCCAGGCATCGTTCTGACGGGCGATCACGAAAACGTTCAAGGCCGGCGGCAGCGATGCCATCAGCACCGCGGTGGCCGCCCACGGGGCCGGGAACGGGCCGAACAAAAGCATCAGCGCGAATACGATCAGTGGATGAACCAGAAGCTTGACGGCGACCACGGCAGGCACTTCCCAGGGCACCCGGCCAAACGGCCGCAGCGCGACCGTCACGCCCAGCACGAACAGCGCCATCGGGGCCGCCGCGTTTTGCAAAAATAGCAGCGTATTGTCGATCGCGACGGGCGGATGAAAATGAAATGCCGCGGCCAGCGCACCGGCGCAGGCCGACATGATCAGCGGATTGAGCGCGATCTGTTTGACCAGGAGGCCAAGCGCATGCAGCCAATGATGGTCGCTGTTATCGGTCAGAGCGATCAGAAGCGGCACAACCGAAAACAGGAAGATGCTGTCGCAGCAGAAAATCAGGGCGGTCGGCGCGGAAGCTTTCGCGCCAAGAACCGCCAATGCGAGCCCGGGGCCCATATAGCCGATATTGCCGTAGCCGCCGGAAAGTCCGGCGAGCGTCGCGTCGCGGAACGAAAGCCCTCCGACCAGCCGTCCCGCGCCCATGGCGAGAAAGAATGCGAGCGCCGTCCCACACGTGGTGGCGATCAAAAAAGGTGGGTTGTTGAGTTCTTCAAAAGGCGTTTTCGACGTGATGCCGAATAGAAGCGCCGGCAGTGAAACATACAGCAAAAAGAAGTTCATCCAGGCCAGGCCCTGTTCGGGCAGTTGGCGGAGCTTGCCGCAGGCAAAACCAATGAAGATCAGGCTGAAATACGGTAGGGCAAGGTTGAGAATATCGGCCATGCGAGAGGGGCTCTGTTCATCATTGTCGGCCCCGATTTAGCGTGTGAGATCAGCGGCTAACGTTAATTCGAAGGTTTGCCTCTAGCATCACGCGCCATCATGGTCTATTCGACGAGGTATGATTAAAACGCGCACCGCCAAGTTCCAGATCGGACAGATCGTCCGCCACCGGATCTTTTCTTTCCGCGGCGTGATTTTCGATATCGATCCGGAATTCAACAATACCGAAGAATGGTGGCTGTCGATCCCTGAAGAGGTCCGCCCTCACAAGGATCAGCCGTTCTATCACCTGCTCGCGGAAAATTCGGAATCCGAATACGTCGCCTATGTTTCGGAACAGAATCTTCTGCCCGACGATTCAGGCCAGCCGATCCGGCATTCGCAGGTCGCCGAAATCTTCGTGAAAGACAAGTCAGGCGGCTATCGTCCGCGCAATCCGTCGCTCAACTAACTGCCGGACAATTGGCAGAAATAAAAAAGGCGCTCCGTTGGAGCGCCTTTTTTGTTCATGATGTGAAAGAAGCTTACTTCGCAGCGGGAGCACCACCTGGAGCCTGACCAGTCGCCTCGAGCTTCTTGCGAGCCTCTTCGGCGCGCTTCTGCAATTCTTCCTGCAGCTTCTTCTGGTTCTCCTCGAACACCTTCGGATCGGTCGGAGGACCATCATAGGCCTTGGCGAAATCGGAAAGCGGCAGCGCCAGCGTCACCGGCTGGCCGTTGGAGCTGATCGCCTGAACGACGAGGTTCTGCCCCTTTTTCATGTTGGCGAGCATGTCGGCGGTCACGTCGTAGTCGGACATACAGCCGTTCTGGAAGCAGATCACATAAGGGCTCTGCGCCGGCGGGTTGTTGTCGACGATAATGCGGGTGCCGTGAACCAGCAGCATACCGAGCGGCAGCGTGACGCGAAGGATCTTTTTCGGCTCGCCTTCGGGCTCGATTATGACGGCTGCGACCACCGGCTGGCCGGATTCGATGCGGCCGTCTTTGCCGGTGAAGCAAACCTGCTTGGCGTTGGCGTCCTGGCCCTTGAGACAGAATTTGGTCCAGGGCGCGTAAATCAGTTGAACCTGCTGGTCCGCGGGTGGGGCTACGGCGGGTGCGCCT
>Ga0210395_10004739_pt1 | contig 10436 bp, 5 predicted proteins | sample IncBWH4OmetaG_FD_150861 | JGI IMG/M metagenome (GOLD analysis project Ga0210395, IMG submission 150861) | Forest soil microbial communities from Barre Woods Harvard Forest LTER site, Petersham, Massachusetts, United States - Inc-BW-H-4-O ...
CCGCCACCGTCGACCTGTGGGGGTGGCGGGCGCGCCTGCGGCTGGCCCGCGGGCAGACGATCGCCGACGTGACCGCGCGGATACCCGCCATCGAATCGGCGCTCGGCACCTTCCGCGGCGCGGTCCGCGTCTACCCCACCCGCGACGACAAGGCCAACCGGTGCGAGGTACGCGTGCTCGGCACCGACCCGCACGCCGAGGCGATCCCGTGGCCCGGGCCGTCCGCACGATCGATCACCGAGCCCGTGGACCTGGGACCGTTCGAAGACGCCGAGCCATGCCGAGTGTCTTTCCTGCGCCGGCACACGCTGTTCGCCGGCACAACCGGGTCGGGCAAGAGCGGCGGACTCAATGTCCTCATCGGTACCCTCGCCGCGTGCGACGACGTGGTCATCTGGGCCATCGACCTCAAGAAGGGCATGGAACTTCGCCCCTGGGCACCGTGCATCGACCGATTGGCGACCACGCCCGAGGAAACGGCCCGACTGCTCGCCGACGCCGTGGCGATCCTCCAGGCACGTGCCGCTTATCTCGCCGGGATCGGCCGGCGAGTCTGGGAACCGGCCCCGCGCATGCCCGCTCTGGTGATCATCATCGACGAGTACGCCGAACTCGCCGACGAGGCACCCGGCGCAATAGGCGACGCTGACTCCATCGCCCGCCTCGGCCGCGCCGTCGCCGTGACCCTCGTCGCCGCCACCCAGCGGCCGACCCAGAAAGCGATGGGCCAGGGCGCCGTGCGGTCGCAGATGGACACACGGATCTGCTTCCGCGTCCGCGAGCGGCGCGACGTCGACCTGATCCTCGGACAGGGCATGGTCGCCGCAGGATGGAGCGCTCATACGCTCAACGCGCCCGGCAAGTTCCTCGTGTCGGCATCCGAGCAAACCACGCCCAAGCGCGCCCGCGCCTACCTCGTCACCGATGACGACGTCGCCCGCATGGTCACTCACTACGCCTCGCACCGGCCGCAGCTAGACGACGTCTCACGCGCCGCCCTAAACGCTAGGCCCGCCGCCGCCGAGCGCGCCCCGTGGTACCTCACCGACCCCCACCGCGACGCTGGCGAGCCCGGCGAGACGTCCTACGGTGACGACAGCACCAGGTCTGAAGACGTGCTCTGGGGCGCGCTGTGCGACGTCCCCGAGGACGGGGCCGACGTCGCCGAGCTAATGCGCATGACCGGGATGCGCCGGTCCACGGTTTACAAGTACCTTGCCCAGCTCGCTGAGCAGGGCCGCGCCATCCAGGTCGGCTGGGGCCGCTGGCGCGCGGCTGACCCTGGGGAGGGTCACGATGAGTAATTGTCTACAGGAACTGTCTATGTCTATGCCTCGCGCGTGTCTGCACGTAAGGGCGCGTAGACAGATCGGTAGACGAATTCGCGGACAAGCTATCCACAGCCGCCGCTGTAGCCGCGAGGTTAGCAATGTCTAGCCGCATCGTCGGCCGGGGCTTCGAGCGCAACCTAGAAGCCGGCCCGTTGCAGCCGATGCTAGACAGTTTCGAGCTGCACCTGCGCGCCGAGAAGAAGTCACCGAAGACGATCCGCACGTACATCGAGGCCGCCCAGTGGCTCGCCGCCGAGTACCTGATTCCCAACGGGATCAAGTTCTGGGCTGACGTGACGGCCCGGCATATCCAGGAGTGGACCGTTACCCTGCTGGGCCGCTACTCCGACTCCTACGCCAACAACCAGTTCCGCGCGCTCCAGCAGTTCTTCAAGTGGTACGCCACCGAGGACCCCGACGAACCGCGACCCAACCCGATGGCCAACCTCAAGCCGCCCAAGGTCGGCGACAAGCTCGTTCCGGTCTTCACCGAGGACGAGCTGGCCGCCATGTTGGCCGCGTGCAAGGGAGGGGGATTCCAGAACCGTCGCGATTACGCGGTTATCTCGCTGTTCAAGGACGCCGGCATCCGGCTGTCCGAGCTGGCCAGCCTGAGCCTGGACGACGTGAGTCCAGCAAGCCGCGAGGCGACTGTTACGGGCAAGGGCAACAAGCAGCGAATCGTCCGATTCACCTACGACACTGCCCGCGCGCTGGACCGGTACTCGCGCGAGCGGGCTAAGCACCCCACAGCGCGGGTCTCGGCGCTGTGGCTCGGGGTGCGCGGCGGGCCGATGACGGCCAGCGGCATATACCAGATGATCGAGCGGCGCGGCCGGGAGGCCGGCGTTGAGGTCAACCCGCACAAGTTCCGGCACACGTTCAGCCACAACTGGCTTGACAATGGCGGGACCGAAGGTGACCTGATGGAACTTAACGGCTGGTCAAGTCCTCAGATGCTCGCGCGGTACGGCCGGAGCGCACGCAGCGCGCGAGCACGCCCTCACTATGACGACGTGATGGGGGACTGACGCGCTCATGCGTGACGCCAAAAGCATTAACGGGCGGATCGCGGCGGAGATTTCATGGGCTCGCACGCACGATCGCGCCGCCCGCACACGCCCCGCGCGAGAAACGTTCCTCAAGCGATTCGAGAAGGAGGTAGATCCCGATGGGACGTTGCCGCCCGAGGAGCGCCGACAGCGCGCCGAGCACGCGAAGCGCGCCTACATGCTTCAACTCGCAAAGCGATCAGCAGCTGTACGCAAGGCTAAGTAGCTGAGCCCACAGAGCACGACATCGACTCTGGTTCTAGTCGAGAAGCTTCGGTGCTGACGCTGGCCGGTAGAGCCTTCCGCGATGCCTGACGGCGTATATTTAAGCTGCGTGCTGTAGGTCATCAATGGAATCGCACATCGGGACACAAGGAAGATGAATCATCGTGCGGAGTTCTCGGCAGCAACTCGCAAGATCCTCGCCGAGCGGGCGGGCTATCAATGCTCCGTTCTAAATTGCGGACGATCCACAGTGGGCCCTGGCCAGGGCCGGGCGGTCGTAAACATCGGCATGGCTGCTCACATCTATGCAGCATCTCCCGGTGGCCCGCGTGGTACGGGTGGCCTATCAGCTGCCGAGCGAAGCGAGCCTGAGAACGGCATCTGGTGCTGCTACATTCACGGTAAGGCAATCGATTCGAACGCCGGGGATGGTTTCTCAGCCATTGAACTCAAGGCATGGAAACGGCTCCATGAAGCCAGAAAGAGTGCCGAGATTTTCGGCTTGCCACAGGTTAATCTTGGATTGGTAGAATCTATCTCGGTCAACTCGGCACCGGCGGCATCATTGTCAGGCAAGAAATTTGAACTGGGGATGCGGAATATCATCACTGGTGACAACGGTAGTGGAAAAACCGTGCTTACCCGACTCATCGCAAGCGTTGCCTATCCGAACCATATCGCGGAGATGTCCCGACATCGAAACGTGGACATAGAGGTCCACTGGTTCGACCCCCTCACTCACGATGTGAATACTACTGGTCGTTCGGGCCAGGTTAAACATATCCTAGATGGTCGACAAGTCCCGTATGTAGCCCGGCCCTACAAAACTATACTACTGAACTACGAAAGGTGTGAAATTTACAACCTTGTAGCCCTTTCGCAAATGTTCGACCTCAGTTCGTCCGCGATGAAGAGCACGCTAAGCATGCTTGTGAAGTCGAGCGAAATAGTCAAATCAGTAAAAATTGATGGTACGCGCGTCGATTGGCTTATCGAGGACCATGGTCATTCGATTAAAGTCAACAAAGATCGACAGTACGGATCTTATGTAGAAGCACTTATTTTGTTCGAGCTGGCCGGTTTTCATGCACGCTACCACGCAAGCGTCGAACCGACCATTCTGCTCCTCGATGAGCCTTTCGGTAGATTTACCAGCTGTGCGAGGATCGCTCTAATTGACCGGTTGCAGATGGCAGCAGAGCATGCACAGGTCGCCGTACTTACATCTTTCCACGGAATCCAAGAAATGCCTAGCGAATGGAGGGTGACTGCGCTGGGGCGCACGGGCTCTGATTTCCGCATGGGAGTTCCGCTCGACTTCGTGATCGATACAACGACACTTCCCCCTCCCGGATTCGGCCCAAGTGAATAGATCTCTAAACCGAAGTTGCTGTAGCGCTGTGTAGCGATTCGCTGCCTAGCCTGCTGAAGACTCGCGGATACGGCTACAAGGTGTAGCCACGAAAGTAGCGTGTTGGTCCCGCGTCCCGCAGCAGTGTCACGTTACTGTCTGGGTATGACAGCACGCGGCGGCGCGATGCACGTAGCCCGGAACAAGCGGTCCTATATGGCGAAGTCCGGGGAGCAGCGGGTGTATGAGTCGGTGCTGGTGCGCCGCACCTACCGCGAGGCCGGCAAGGTCCGGCACGAGACGCTGGCCAACCTGTCAGCGTTGCCGGAGCAGGCCATCGCCGCGGTCGAGGCCGCCCTTAAGGGCGAACCCCTGGTGCCGGCCGCCCGGGCGCTCACCATCGCCTCCTCGCTGCCGCACGGGCACGTCGCCGCGGTGCACGCGATGGCCCGCAAGCTTGGCCTGCCCGGGCTGCTCGGCCCGGCCGGCCCGCCGCGGGACCTGGCGCTGGCGCTGGTCATCTCCCGGGTCGTCGCGCCGGCGTCCAAGCTGTCCACCTTGACATGGTGGGATGACACGACGCTGGGCGCCGACCTGGGGGTAGCGGACGCGGCTGCCGGTGACATCTACGCGGCGATGGACTGGCTGGCAGCCCGGCAGGAGGCGATCGAGGCGCAGCTGGCCGCCCGCCACCTGGCGCCCGCGGCCAACCCGGGCCGGATGGCGCTGTTCGACCTGTCGTCCTCGTGGCTGGAGGGCAGGCACTGCCCGCTGGCGGCCCGCGGCTACTCTCGCGACGGCAAGAAGGGCAAGCTGCAGATCGAGTACGGGCTGCTCACCGACCCCGACGGCCGCCCGGTCGCGGTCCGCGTCTTTGACGGGAACACCGCCGACCCGGCCGCGTTCACCGCGATCGTCAAGGTCGTACGGGAGAAGTTCGCCCTGGAGAAGATGGTCATGGTCGGGGACCGGGGCATGATCACCTCCGCGCGGATCGAGGCGCTGAACCAGCCGGAGGACGACGGGACCCGGCCATCTGGCTACGGGTGGATCACCGCGCTGCGCGCCCCCGCGATCCGCAAGCTGATGGCCGACGACGGGCCGCTGCAGCTGTCCCTGTTTGATGAGCAGGACCTGGCCGAGATCACCAGTGGCGACTTCCCCGGCGAGCGGCTGGTCTGCTGCCGCAACCCCGTCCTGGCCGAAGAACGCGCCCGCAAGCGCGAGGACCTGCTGGCCGCCACCGCGAAGGCACTGGCCCCAGTCATGACCCGGGTTCAGGCCGGACGGCTGGCCGGGGCGGGCAAGATCGGCGTCGAGACCGGCAAGGTGATCAACAAGTACAAGACCGGCAAGCACTTCGATGTGGCCATCACCTATGACAGCCTCACCGTCACCCGCCGGCAGGCGCAGATCGATGAGGAGGCCGCCCTGGACGGGATCTACGTCATCCGCACCCCCGTCCCGGCCGCCGAGCTCGACGCGCCCGGCGTGGTGGCCGCCTACAAGAACCTCGCCCGCGTCGAACGCGACTTCCGGTCGGTCAAATCCGACGACCTGGACCTGCGGCCGGTCTTCCACCGGCTGGAAGAACGCGTCAGGGCGCACGTGCTGCTCTGCATGCTCGCCGCCTACCTGACCTGGCACCTGCGCCGCGCCTGGGCGCCGCTGACCTTCACCGACCAGAACCCGCCCGCCCGGGACAACCCCGTCACCGCCGCCCGCCGCTCCGCGCACGCCCACGCCAAGGCCTCATACCAGCACGACAGCGCCGGCCGCCCCTACCGCAGCTTCCGCGGCCTGCTCGCCCACCTGGCCGCCCTGACCCGCAACCAGGTCCGGTTCCCCGGCGCCAGCACCACCGTGCCGATGCTCGCCGAGCCCACCACCGGCCAGCGCGAGGCCTTCGACCTCATCGGCACCCCGATACCGCTCACCTTGAAGTAGCCAGAACAAAATCCGGCCGCATCGGCAAAACACCAGCTCAAACCGGAGATCGCCTACCGAACTAGCCCTAACTTCGGTCTAAAGCCGACTACCGTCTGCCTTCGCGCCACGCGCAGGACCGGGTCATCACCCTACTGGGCCGCTACTCCGACTGCTACGCCAACAACCAGTACCGTGCGCTGCAGTAATATCCGCTATTACTCACGAGCAGCGCAGGTCTGAATGCCATGCTACTTGTTCAGCCAGTCGCCGCCTGTTGACCCATTCCTGCGCGATGCGCCGCCTGTTCATGAGGAGCGCTGTGGCATGCTCTTGGTGCGCAGGAGGGAGCCATGAAGCAAGTGCTACTGCTTGCTGCTGTGAAGCTGGCCTATCCGCACTTGGCTTATCCAAGCCGAACTCGAACAGCATCGAGTAGAGCTGTGAAGCCGGACGAACCGGAGGCAAGCCCCGGTCCTTCGCGGCTACTTCTGCTAGGCGCGGAATATCAAGCCCGGTCAGGTCAAGATCTCCGAAATAGCAGATATCTGTAATATGATGGCGTTCGGACAGAGACCTGATCGATGCAATAAAAGTTGATCCTAGGCCCCACGCGAGATACCCAAGGTCATGGTTAGCGGGCAACGTTGCGAGGATGGATGAGTACGTCGCAGAGTTTTCTAGAACTAGGAGCATGCCGCCGAGCCCGACTCGGCGGAAGTGATTCGGGGTGATCTCCTCAAGCACTCGTTCGCTGAGCAATGGCGGCCCGTCAGGTTCGACATGCACGATGTTCCATAGGAATTCCCTGTCACTAAAGAAGGCTTTTGTGCGCAAAGCGTCAAAGGTCTTCTCCGGGAATTGGAAAGTGTTCTCGGAGCCGAAACGACCGAAGATGTCCAAGGCTCGCTCTCGCTGGTGCAGCGGTGTCTGGTCTGGAGTGCTCCAGGCCCAGGAATTGAGAGCGGCGAAGGATTCCCGAAGTTCGGGGTTAGCCTTTATCCAGTAACCTGCAAGCATCTTCAGGCTCGGATGCCACCGAGGCATCGCTGTCTGCTGAGGAACTGGCAGGTCGAGAGGTTCCAGCCACACCTTCGTCGGCAGCGGGATCTTTTCGCGGTCAGTGAGTTGCAATGGCGTGAGCAGCCCTGAATCTGTCAGTACGCTCAAGAGCCAGGCGAGTTCCTCGCGGGGATTATCGAACCTCTGCCTGAGGCGAGGTTGGTGCGCAAGAATTTCACGGACCTCGTCGATTGACACCTTGGTCCGGGTTCGTCCCTTCCAGCCCCGTTGTTTGGCCCATGCGATCATGTTCCTGTGCAGCTCAGCCGCTCGGGGTTCCATCCGGCTCCCGTCGCTCGCGAACGATCATCCTGGTTGCCGAGAGGCGCGCAGTCCCATCTGGCTCTGCAAGGGTGTCCCAGTGCCTGCGCACGCTCTGCTCGACGGTCAGGTACCTGCGGTTGGCGCGTATGTCTGCGTCGTTGCGGAGCCTGACAATCACTGGGAATCCTGCCAGCGCCTCGGCATCGAAGAGCCCGGTCGTGTATATCAGCTGGACGCCAAGCGCCTCTGCGACGCCGCGCTGGATGTCGAGCAGGTAGCCCGCTGACGCCCGGCCGATCGGGTTATCCAGGAACAGTACCCCGGAGTGCGGGTGCACAACACGGCCGCGGTCGTTAGCGCGCAGGGCCGCCATGGTGCAGTAAAGAACGATTGCGGCGGTCAGTTGCTGACCGCCGGAGAAGACGTCGTGCACGCCTGCGATCGGCACGCGCTCGTTCCGTAGCACGGAGTCGGGTTTGAGCATGTCGACGCGGAACCCTTGCGGTACCGCGCTGGCAACGCCGTGGAAGAGGATGGAAAAGCCGTCCCGGGACACGGGCTTTCCTGATGAGTCCTCGCCCGCGGCGGCCTCGTCGATGACCTCGCCCAGTCGTTGCGCCAGCGCCTCCCCTTCGAGGGCGGAGAAGCTGATCCGCAGGAACTCCTCACCGGACCAGTCTCCCAGGCTGAGGGGGAGCTTGGACATCCGCTGGGCGCGCGTGAGGGTGCGGAGCGCCTGGTCGACTAGTCCCTGGAGCCGGATGACGAGATTCCCCCGGTGGCGTTCGACCTGGCTGAGGTCATCACCACCGGTGCGGAGTCGCGGCGCCAGGTCGCCGAGCCAGGTGCCCGCGTGCTTCGGCAGTTCAAGTCGCCCTGTCCGGGCGACTTGTTCCCTGACCGGAGCCGCGAGCTTTTCGTATTGGCTCGATGCTGCGCATTCGGCTACCTTGTCGGCCGCTCGGCTGACCTTGATCGCAGCTTCTCTCATCTTCTCCCTGTGCTCGCCTACCTCGGCTGTTAGCGCGCGGTGGGCGCTGTGCGCAGCGGCAATGTCCTGGCCGTAGGCTTCCATGGCCACCTGGCCCTCGGGCACGTCGGCGGTCATGGCTGTCGACAGCGCCTCAAAGCCCGCGAGGCTGTTGGTGAGCTCTGAAAGCTGCCCGCTGAGCCGGTCCCGGTCCCTGGTCAGGTTCTCCTGGTGGGCCTCTAGCACGATGACTGCGATTTGGGCCAGGCGCACCAGCTCCTCGGCGCGCCCGATCTCGGCTGGGTACTCAGGCAGCTGCCGCTGGGTCCGTGGCTTGACGGCGTGCTTGAGGTCTGCGGTGCGGTCGGCGACGACTTGGCGTGCAGCCCCCAGTCGTCCGGCGACGTGCCCCTGGTGCAGGCGGGCCTGGGCGCGAGCCGCGGTGCGCGACTCGATGTCGATGCCCTCGACTCCGGTCAGAAGCTCCTCAGCCCGCTGCCGGATGCCAGCCGAGAACGCCTCCAGTTCCTCTTGGACAGCACCCAGCCGGGCTTGGGCGGCGGCAAGGTCCGCCCGCAGGTCTGCGCTGACTTCGACCTGCTTGTATGCTCTGTCCGCCTGGTCGAGGCGGTCGCGCAGCACCTGGACGGGCTGTTCCGGTATCGGATCGTCCTCGGTGACCTCGCCGCCCGCTTGTATTTGATTCAGCTCTGCCCGGGCGCGCCCGGCACTGGCGGAATAGGAGTTCGCGTCGCTGCGGTGCTGCTGCTGGGTCTCGCGGAGCGCCTGAAGTGCTGCCTGCGCGGTCTCAGCGAGTTTGTCCTGTACCTCGGCGGAGGCTTCGGCCTCAGCCCGCGCCCGCTCAAGGCCCGCCAGGGCCCGCTCATCGCGGGCAAGGTCGCTTAGTGCCCGGTGCCTGCCTTCGAGCGCGCGGATTGCGGCGCGGAGGGCCGGCAGGCGGTCACGATTGTCCTGTCGCTCGGCTTGCAGGGCGGCCAGGGAAGTCTCTGCCTTCCCGGCTTTCTCCTTGGCGGCGGCAAGTGCATCCTGTACCTCCTTGCTCTCGGCAGCGAGCCTTTCCAGTTCTCCCGGCGGGAAGTCCGAGCGCCACTGGCGGAGCTGCGCGGTGAGTGCCAGGTCCGTGTCCCGCTTAGCTGAGATCGCGTCGAGCATGGCGATGTTGTCCGCGTGTCGCTGCTCAAGGGCTTCCAGTTCTGCCTCGGCGGACTCGGGATCGAACAGCGCCGGGTGAGGCGAGACCACGAAGTATGCCCACGCGTTGCTGCCGCTTGCCAGGCTCGCCGCTATGTCGCTGTCCATCATCTCGGTGGCGGTAACCGGGACAATGCTGGTGGGGCGAGGATCGGCCTGGCGCAGGACGTCCCTGGCTTCGTCGAGCCTTCCCGCGTCGTTCAGGACTACGCCCCCGAGGACGAGCTGGTTAGCCCGGACGATGAGCTGCCGCTTGGCCGGGTCCGGGATGCCGGCGATGTAGTCCCATCCTGTCCAGCAGTCGATGCCTTCCGCCTGCAGGAGTTCCTGGACGCTAACCGCGTCCAGAGGAGGTGGCAGCAACCGTGCGCTCCCCTTGAGCGCTTGCCGTGCGCGCTCGTCCCCGGCGTTCTGTACCGCGAGGTTGAGTTGCTTGCGCTCGGCCGCGAGCCGGTCCTCGTTGAGCAGCTCGACCAGGACCTCCGCGTGGGCATCCAGGTTGACGACATCGGCGCTGATGAGTTCGGCTAGCCGGGCCAGGCTAGCCAGCTCCTCCGTCCTGCCTACAGCCCGCGCCAAGCGCTCGGCGGTTGCGCGGCTCGCAGCCTCGGCGACGCGTACTTCGGCTGCAATCTTGGCCTGAGCCGCTTGCTCTCTATCCCATCGCCCGTCGAGCTGTTCTTTGAGTTCCTCCGCCGTTTCCAGGGTCTTGTTCGCTTCCTCAAGCTGTGAGCTGCAGGAAGCGAGCGTTTCAGGTGCCGTGGCGCTCGGTGCAATGAGGCCGGACTCCCGCGCCTGCCGCAAGGCTTCGCGGATCTCCTCAATGCGCTCCGCCCTCTGGCGCGCCCGTGCCCGCTCCTCTGCGCCCGCCCTGAGGTAGTCCTGGTAGAGCTTGTCGTTGGAGGTCAGTTCCCGGTCTATGCGGCTGGCGAGCTGCAGCTCTCTTCCGGCTGCCTCGTCGGCTTCCGAGGCTGCCGCTATCAGCGCTCGGCGGAGGATCCTGGCAGCGGCGTTGAGCGCCTTCAGGGCCGGTGCGGCCGCAT
>Ga0210395_10004740_pt1 | contig 10435 bp, 7 predicted proteins | sample IncBWH4OmetaG_FD_150861 | JGI IMG/M metagenome (GOLD analysis project Ga0210395, IMG submission 150861) | Forest soil microbial communities from Barre Woods Harvard Forest LTER site, Petersham, Massachusetts, United States - Inc-BW-H-4-O ...
GAGGTCGTACCCGTCGATGGTGATACCCGGAGACCGTCCATGCGGTTTCGCATGTACGACGCCACCGCCTCAGCCTCGAACTGGTCCAGCGCCTCATCCCCGATCGTGTTGCGACCTTCAGTCAAACCACCCACAGCCCGATGCGGAGCGCCGGCAACGTATACAGACGGTGAGGAGCCGGATACGACTCTGCTTTACCTTGCTACCAGCGTGTTTGCACCAGACCCGGACAGGTGCGCGGTACGCTCCAACGCGTGGCGCACCCCGACTTCAAGGCTGCAGCGCGCCGTCATCATGACGACGCGCACTTCCTACTGGGCGACAACCGATGGGCCAATGCTGATCACCTAGCGGGCCTCGCAGCCGAGTGCGCCCTGAAGGCGATCATGCAACTGGCGCCGTTCGGCGCCACGCCCAACGCTAGGGGGATTCTTGAGTGGGGACAGCCTGCCACAAGGCTCCAACAACACGTGCAGGATCTCTGGGGTGAGCTCGCGCTCAATATCAGCGGACACTCGGTTCCGATTTTTGCTGCGCTGCTGGTCGGCCCGAGACCTTTTGGGAACTGGGATGTGTCAGACCGGTACGGTGACGGCGCCGCGATTACCCAGCAGATAGCGTCTGTGCACCTGGGCGCCGCAGCACAAGCGCTAGGGATTCTCCAACAAGCCGACCTCGACGGATATGTGTCATGACTACCCGCTTTGACGACGCATGGTCCAAGGCGCTCGAGCTAGCCTACTTGGCCGCACAAGAGACTCATCTAGATGTGATCCTCGTCCGCGACGTTCTCGGACGGATCTCCCTCGTCGTTGATGATTCTTCAGCAGAACCACCAGCCGAGTACGCATCGCTAAGCAGCAGACTTGCGGATGCCACGCAGCCGTTCATAGCGCCAGGCGGTATCACGCTCGCTTCCACTCTGTTCGCGCCAGATCAGATACTGATCAGTCGCGATCTCGTCATCGCACGAGAGGCCAACGATGTGAGCGGGCGCGTTAGCACTCTAGAACGTGGCGTTATCGGGTCCGAGTGGCTTCATCCACGCCCGGATAATGAATCGCCAGACATCAACAGGGTAACCCTGTATGGCTTCAAGGGTGGAGTCGGGCGGTCGTCAGCCACATTCATGCTCGCCCAGCACCTCGCCAGCTACGGCAGATGCGTCTTGGTCGTGGACCTAGACCTGGAGTCTCCAGGAGTCGGTTCGCTACTGCAGAGCGATGACGATCTCCCAGATTACGGGCTCGTGGACTATCTGGTAGAGAGCACGGTTGGCAATGCGGACGGGGTCGATCTTGTTACGAAGAGCCAGACTGTCCGGGTGAAAGGGAACGGAGAGGTCTGGGTTGCTCCGGCGGGAGGCAGACCCCGCGAGGGCTACGAGTACCTACCTAAGCTGAACCGCATCTACCTCGATCTGCCCGCAAGCACGCCTGGAGGTTCTCCCCAGAATTTGGCGAACCGTCTTGAGTCAGCCATAGACGCTGGTGAGCAACGAGTCGCTGAGTTGAGCCGACGGCCGGATGTCACCTTGGTGGATAGTCGTGCCGGCATTCACGACATAGCAGCAATCGCCATAACCCAGCTGGCTGATCTCAGCTTTCTCTTCGCGACCGATAGCCCGGCTACCTGGAATGGCTATCGCGAACTCTTTCGCCAGTGGGGTCAGGTGCCCGAACGTGCTCGGATTATCAGGGAGCGACTGCGCATGGTCGCGGCTATGGTGCCGCGCGATCGTCGCGACGCTTACTTGGAGGCATTCAGGGACCACGCGCAAAGCTGTTTCGCGGAGACTCTTTATGACGATGTTCCAAGTGATGGAGACGATGGACTGACCGATGATGTTGCGCGGTTCAACTTCGCACCAGAGGATGAGGACGCACCACACGCGCCGCTGCCGATCTTCTTTGCACCAGATCTTGTTGCCTTGGACGCTGCCGCGCGACGGAACTGGCACGAGATCGACCCTGGCGCCTACGCCGCTTTTCTAGACGGGGCAATGGAGCTTATCGTGGGAGATCAGCCATGACGACGAACCTAGGCGCGCCTGAGTACCGCCAGCTGATCTCCGCCGCGCTAGCCACTTCTACCGACGCGGACACGGTTGATCCACAGCCACGCACACTGTTCACTCCGGATAGGCACCGGCAGGCACTAGACCCAGATGCCACGATCGTGCGCGGCGCCCGCGGCGCCGGCAAGACGGTGTGGTTTAAGGCACTGCAGAACAGCAGCCTGCGCGCCCTCGCGGCCAACGACTACCAACTCGAACGCCTCAGGTCTGTGGAACCGCTCGCCGGCTACGGCACTGAGCTCCGCCCCGATACCTATCCGGGGCCCGGATTCCTTCGGGAGCTGCTGGCGGAGCGCACCGATCCCTACGACATATGGTCGGCGGTCCTCCTATACGGGCTCGGATCTCCCGATATTCAGCAACTCTCATCCTGGGTGGAACGCGCGCATTGGCTACATGCCAATCCAGGCTTCCACGACCAAGCGTTGGCTTCCGCCGACCGTCGAGCAGCCGAAGATCACGTGACTAAGTTGATCCTCTTCGACGCGCTCGACCGCCTCCACTCCTCGCGTAGGGAGGCCAACCAGCTCATCGAAGGCATACTGCGCTTGGCGTTGGATCTTCGGACAAGAACTAAGAACCTCAGGGCGAAGGTCTTCATCCGCCCGGACATGTACGACAGCCTCCGGCTCACGTTCCCGGATGCCTCAAAGCTGACCGCTAATGCTGCCAGCCTAACATGGCTCTCCACCAACCTTTACGGTCTCTTCTTCTACCAACTCGGCAACGCTGAAAGCTCGCATGCAAAGGCCTTCCGGGAGGGGACGGGAGACTGGCAGACGGTAGATGGCGGACGGCATGTACCGCCACAGAGTCTGATGGGTGACCATGGGTCACAGAAGCAGGTCTTCATCGAGATTGCTGGCCCGTGGATGGGGCGGGACCATCGCAAGGGAATCACCTACACATGGCTTCCCAACCACCTCAAGGATGGTATCGGCCAGACCAGTCCCCGCAGTTTCCTACGAGCCCTGACAAGGGCCGATGAAGAAACGATCGGCACGTTTGCCGAGTACAAGTACGCGCTGCACTATGACGGTATCCGACGGGGCGTGCAGGCCGCATCCAGCACCCGAGTAGCCGAAGTGACTGAGGATCTGCCGTGGGTGCAGACCACTATGAGACCGCTAGCGGGACGTCGGGTGCCGATCGACCGAGAAACCATTATCAGCGACTGGCAAAACATTAATCTCAGCGCGTTGCTACAGCGCTATAGCGACGAGACCAGAGAATCACTGGTGCGTACCGGACCGCGCAATCCGGACAACTACGACGAGATCATCGATGAGCTAATCGAGATCGGCATCGTCACGCGCCGGGTCAATGGTAAGCTCGATCTCCCTGACGTCTACCGCATAGGCTTCGATCTCGGCCGCAAAGGTGGCGTCCCCCGAATTCAGTCATGAAGCTATAGCTGCCCATTAGGGTTGGCCATGGACTGCCGGGGTGCGGAACTGGCATCCATTTCGATACGACTTCTCTTTTGAACCGGTGAAGTTCACTAACGGTCAGTTTCCGGGGACCATTCGTCGGCAAAGGTTTCCATCTGGCGCAGGACCAGAGTGGTGGCTTCGTCACGGCCGTCTGGCGGGTAGCCGTACTTGGCGAGGAGGCGCTTGATGGTGGAGCGGATCTTGGCGCGGACGTCGTCGCGCGAGACCCAGTCGGTGGTGACGTCGCGGCGGAGGGTGCGGACGAGGTCGCGGGCGATCTTGGCCAGGCCGTTAGTGCCCATCTCGGTAACGGCGGACTCGTTCTGCGCGACCGCGTCGTAGAAGGCAAGCTCGTCGCTGTTGAGAGGGGGGGCGAACCTGTCGCCGCGGCTGGCGTCGGCGGAGACTTCCTTTGCGAGGGCGACGAGTTCGGCGATGATCTCGGCCGTGCTGAGGTTCTGGTTGGTGTAGCGGCGCATCAGGTCGGCGAGGCGTTCGGAGAAGCTGGCCTGCTTGACGATGTTGTGCCTGGTGATCTTTCGCATTTCCTGCTCGATGACGCGACGCAGCGCTTCGATCGCCAGGGCCGGGTTGCGCTGGGCGCGCATCCGCTCGATGAACTTCTCGTCTAGGTGGGACAGGTCGGGGCGGCCGATGCCTGCTGCAGCGTAGATGTCGGTCACCCCATCGGCTTCGACCACGCTCGCGGCCAGGGACTTCAGGTACAGCTCGACGTCCGGCGGGATGGCCTCGCCGCGGGCCCTGCGATCCTCGGCGTCGAACCGTGCCATGAGGAGCCGGATTTCCTCGAAGAACGCAATGTCCGGCCGGAGGTCAGCAAGAGCACCGCTACTCGAGCACAGCGCGTACATGCGCGCGAGCTGGGCGGACGCCTGGCGGAACCGCTGGGCACGGGTTAGCTCGTCCTCCGCGACCTGGTTGCCCGGGGTGGCGGGGTCACGCAGGTAGTTCACCGCGCCGAGGATCGCGTTCAGGTGCGCTTTCGGCCCCTTGTCAGCTCGTTGAGCGCGCCAGTCGTAGCCGGACATGATCTCCTCGCCGATGACGTCAATCAGGTCCTGGACCTTGGCGACTGCGTCGTCGATGTCGCGGCCCATGGGCCTGGTGTTCTGGTCCCGGGCACTGTATTCCGCCAGGGCCTCGTACAAGTTCTCCGTCAGCGGGGCGTAGCCGACGAGCAGGCCGTCCTGCTTGCCGCGGAACGTCCGGTTGACTCGCGCAAGGGCTTGCATGAGCGCCGCGCCGCGCATCGGCTTGTCGATGTAGATCGTGTGCAGCGGTGGGGAGTCGAAGCCGGTCAGCAGCATCGACTGGACGATCAGCAGCTCAAGCTCATCGTCTGGGTCCTTGGCGCGCTGCTGGATCACTTTGTTCTGCGAGGGACGGCGCATGTGCTTCTGCAGATGCGCCTCGTCGGTCGCGTCGCCGGTGTAGACGACCTTGATCTTGCCCTTGGCGATGTCAACGCTGTGCCAGTCCGGCTTTAGCGTGATAATTCGCTCGTACAGGTCCGCGCAGATATCCCGTGTCGCGCAGACGATCATGCCCTTGCCGGGAACGCCAATGAACTTGCGTATCTCCCTGCTGCGGGTCTCCCAGTGGTCGACCACATCCTCACTGAGCTGGCGGACCCGGTCCGGGGCGCCATAGACGGCGTTCATCGCGGCGACCCGCTGCTGGATCCGTTCCCGCTCTGACTCATCCAGCCCCGCAGTTGCCTGCTCGGCCCGCTCGTCGATGTCCTCCAGATCCCGATCCTCGGGGAGCCTGACCTCGATCAGGCGCGACTCATAGAACACGGGGACGGTTGCGCCATCCTCCACCGCCTGCGTCAGGTCGTAGATCAGCTGGATGTACTCACCGAACACCGCCCGCGTGTCCTTGGCGGCCTCGGAGATCGGCGTCCCGGTGAACGCGATGTAGGAGGCATGCGGCAGCGCATCCCTAAGGTGCCTGGCGTACCCGTCGAGGTCGTCGTAATGAGAGCGGTGTGCCTCATCCACGATCACGATCACGTTCCGCCGGTCCGACAGCCGCGGGTGCGGCAAACCGGCATCCCGCTCTTTCTTCGTCCGGCCGAACTTCTGCAAGGTGGTAAACAGGATCCCGCCCATCCGGCGGTTCGCCAATTCGCCGCGCAGCTGGTCACGGCTGTCGATCTGCACCGCCTTCTCCGGTAGCAGATCGCTCCGCTCGAACGTCGTGTAGAGCTGGTCATCCAGGTCGGTGCGGTCGGTCAGCACGACGATCGTCGGGTTTCCGAGCGAGGGATGGGTGAGCACTTGGTTGGAGTACAGCTCCATCTCCATCGACTTTCCGGAACCCTGCGTGTGCCAGACCACACCAGCCCGCCCGTCCCCACGTACCGCCTCGACCGTCTTAGCCACAGCTTCAGCCACGGCAAAGAACTGGTGCGGCTTCGCGATCCGCTTCACCGGGCCATCGTCGCCGCGGGCGAACGCGACATAGCCGTAGAGCAGTTCAAGGAACCGGTCGTGACGGAACATGCCGTGCAAGAGCAGCATGATCGGCTGGTTGACGAGGTTCGCTGCAGGCTGCTTGATCGGATGCCCGTCGTCATCCACATTCCATGGCGCGAAGTGCTCAAACGGTGTGAACGCCGTCCCATTGCGCATCTCGAACCCGTCGGAGATCACGCACATCACGTTGCACCGGAATATCAGCGGTAGCTCGGCCACGTACGTGCCGGTCAGCTGCGTATGTGCGGACTTCAGGTCGTCACCGTCGGCACTGGCCTTCTTTAGCTCGATGAAGACGACCGGCATCCCGTTCACGTACAGCACCACGTCGAACCGTCGCCGGTGCTCCCCGTCCACCACCTGCACCTGGCGGGCGGCCATGAAATCGTTGTTTTCGGGATTCCGCTGATCGAGCAGCCGGATCGTCGGGTTGCGCTCCGCGCCATAAGCATCGGTATAGGTAACCGACCGAATGCCTCGGGTCAAGAACTCGTGGATCCGCTTGTTCTCGGCCCGCGCGTCCCGCGACGTCGCCGTCAGCACGATCTTGACGGCATCCTCAACGGCCGACGCCGGAAGACCCGGGTTGATCCGTTTGATCGCGTCCCGCAGCCGCCATGGAATGATCAGCTCACTCCAGGACTCCCGCTCCCCCGACCCCTTCGCGATCTCCTTACCTGTTTTGGGTTCCCAGGCAAGCTCGGCCAGCTCGTCCATGACGAACTGCTCCCACTGCTCCTCCGACATCCCCGCCATCACGTCACATCCTCAACAACCTTCTCCACGTCCCGCACACGGATCTGTCCCGACATAAGTTTCGGCAGCAGCGCGTCGCGCAGTTCGCGAAGCGTGCGATTCTCTGCCTGTCTTGCGGCCCCCAACGCAATCAATGGACGCAGCACTTCAGCAGCATCCGCCGCGAAATCGGCATTTGGCAAGCTCAATGTGAGCTTAAACAAGAGGTCTGCCGCGAGACGACCTGTCCCATGTCCTGCTTGGTCAACAAGGAGAAGGATCTCTGGCGTCCGGGACTTAATCGCCACGAAGAGCACGCATGGATCTATCCCAGCGCACGGCCGCAGAGCCTTACAGTCCTGCCCGAATGCCACCTCCCGCTGAGTCAATCCAATCCGGAACTCCGTAGTCAGGCTCATTCCGCGTACCACAAAGATGACCGTCCCAGCAGGCACGAGCCGCGTACCATTCTGCGCGCCTAGAGTTGTCACCATGCGCTCCGAGCTGTCAATCCATGGCGACTTAAGGCTTGCCGCCGATATCCACGGAATGTCGCCCCTCCAGTAAGAATCTTCCGACGTGTCCGGGGTTCCGCCGGAGATCCACCGACCGCACTCAGCCATGGGAACCGAGCATGTGAGCCGACCACCATCTACCCATCCTTCGTATTTGGCCATTGCCAGCTCAAGAGCGCTCTCTCCGATCCGGTGGTTAACGGCAATCTTATCATCGAGGGCGCCGAGGAGCGCAGAGATAGCCTGCTGCTTCGGATAGTCCGGAACGCTTAGTTTGAGCTTGATCAGTTCCGACTGCCGTATACCGGTAACGGTAGTCCCTGTTGCGCGTCCATGCAGCTCAGCTTGTACCGCTTCCGTTTGGAAAGCGTAGAACAGGAATCTGCTGTCTAGCAGTCCCAACTTACCGCGCAACCCGAACAACCGTTGCCCCAGAACTAGCGGCTTGTCATCCGGTACTAGTGCCACCCTCCCAAGAGGAGCCTCGGACGTTAGAAGAACATCATGCCTCATAGTGGGCATAGGCATCCATCGCTGGAACATCTCCGGCGAGACGAAGCGAGCCTCATCCAAGTGAAGCCGTCCATCATGGACGAGCATCGCCGACGCGACAGGAATCCCGCCCGAAGTGAAGTCTCCTCCAAGCTTCTTGGGGGTCTTTCCACGGTGGTCTATGAGAACCTCTAGCGAGTCTCCCAGCACAAGGTCAGGCATCCAAGCGCTCCAATTGTTCGCGGACGACCTGTTCTAGGCGGGCGGCCTCGTCGAAGTGGGCGAAGAGTTCCTTGGTCAGACGGTCGACCTTCTCTGTCATCGGCTCGTCGTCGGAGCCGTCAGTCTCGGCCGTACCGACATAGCGGCCCGGCGTGAGGATGTGACCGTTGGCGCGGACCTCGTCCAGTCCCGCCGAATAACAGAACCCGGGGATGTCCGCGTAGTTCAAGCACGCTGCGCGGGCTGAACCGGTACCGCGCCAGGCGTGGTAGGAGCCGGCGATCTTCGCGATGTCTCCCGCGCTGAAAATGCGCTCTGTGCGGTCCACCAGCGCGCCCATCTCACGGGCATCAATGAACAGGATCTCGCCCCGACGGTCGTTCAAGTGCTTCGCCCCCTGCGGACCCTTGTCCTTGGCGAAGAACCACAGGCACGCCGGGATCTGCGTGGTGCGGAAGAGTTGCGGCGGTAGCGCGATCATGCAGGACACGAGGTCCGCTTCGACAAGGGCCGCCCGGATCTCGCCTTCGCCGGACTGTTTGGAAGACATCGAGCCGTTCGCCAAGACCACGCCGGCGGAGCCGTTGGAGCTGAGCTTGTGGACGATGTGCTGGAGCCACGCAAAGTTCGCATTGCCCGCCGGAGGGACACCGTAGCGCCAACGGGGGTCGTTGACGTTCCTCGCCCAGTCGGACATGTTGAACGGAGGGTTGGCAAGGATGTAATCGGCCTTGATGTCGGGGTGCTTGTCGGCGTAGAAGGTGTCTTCCCAGCGGGTCGACAGGTCCGCGCCGATGCCGTGGATGGCGAGGTTCATCTTGGCCAAGCGCCAGGTTCGCTCGTTGGATTCCTGGCCGTAGACCGCGATGTCATCGCGGCGGCCGCGGTGCGCGAGGACGAACTTCTCAGCTTGTACGAACATGCCTCCCGAGCCGCAGCACGGGTCGTAGACCCGGCCCTTGTAAGGCTCAAGCACCTCGACTAGGACCTTGACCACGCTGGATGGCGTGTAGAACTCGCCGCCGCGCTTGCCCTCAGCGCGGGCGAACTTCTCCAGGAAGTACTCGTACACCTCCCCGAGCACGTCGCGAGCCGTCTTGCCCTCGTGGCCGGTGAAGCGGGCGTCGCTGAGCAGGTCAACCAGCTCGCCGAGGCGGCGTTGGTCGACGTTGTCACGGTTGAAGATCTTCGGCAGAACGCCCGTGAGCGACGCGTTGGTCTTCATGATGGTGTCCATCGCGTTGTCGATCAGCTCACCGATCCCGGCACTCTTGGCCTGAACCGCCAAGGCATTCCAGCGAGCGCCCTCAGGGACCCAGAAGACACCTTCGCCGGTGTACTCGTCCACATCGTCGAGGAACGCGTCGATACGCGACTCGGGCATCTCACTGGCAAGTAGCTCGGCGCGGATGTGGTCGCGGCGCTCGGTAAAGGCGTCGGAAACGTATTTGAGGAAGACCAGGCCGAGGACGAAGTCCTTGTACTGGGCCGCGTCCATAGAGCCGCGGAGCTTGTCGGCGGCGCTCCAGAGGATTGCGTGGAGTTCGGCCGTAGTCTGGGTGCCAGGCAACGCCGCCTGGTCTGTCTTTTTCCGCGCTGGCATTACTCGTCCTGTCCGGTGATTTCGTCGGTGATGAGTGTCAGTGTTCCATCGATAAGGCCGCCGATGGCGGCGTCTTGCAGCTCGCCGAGTGTGGCGACTTCCCGGCGGGCGAGGTCTCGGCGGGCGTCGATCTCGCCGAGCAGGTGGTTGAGGCGGCGGACCTGGTCGGGTGCCAGCAGGAGCACGCGCTGGTCGTCCAGGGAGCGGGCCGGGCGGACCGCGCCCGCTGCGCGGGTGCCTGAGCCGTCGGCGAACAGCAGCGCGGCCAGGACTTTTGACGTGAACTGCTCCGCATGCTCGGCGGGGATGCGCAGGATGCGTACCGGGAACTCGGCTATCGCGTACCCGCGGGTCTCAACCATGGCGCCAGGGCGGGGGGTGGTCGTGACGAGGACGTCGCCGGGCGCTGTGAGGCGGGCGTTCGGGTGGTGGCGGGCGAACAGCGCGCGGTCGACTTGACGCTCCCCGGGCCGCCGGATGCCGAGCACCTCGTCCGAACCGAGGATCACGTGGTGACCTGCCGGGGTGATGTGCTCCGGCTTGATCCTGGTGCCCTGGTGCAGGGTGAGCCGCCTGCTCCTGATGAGCACGCCGACGCTTTCCGTGCGCGGGCGCGATCCCGCAGCCGTGAGCGGGTCGGAGGCCGCGAGTAGTTCCGTAGGCACGTGGCGGCGGTCAGCGGTAGCGTCCGCGCCGATGCAGTCTAGGTCTGCGCCGCGCTGGTTAACCAGGGTGATCCGGCGGGCCGCAACCTCGGCGCGTTCCCTGGGACTCGCCGGGCGGCTGCTGACCAGCAGCGGACGGGGCGGGTCGATTAGGTCGCGGATCGCGACCTGCTGGCAGAAGACACGGCTGTG